>Ga0126375_10000388_pt1 | contig 11612 bp, 10 predicted proteins | sample PanSoiMetPlot_14_FD_109577 | JGI IMG/M metagenome (GOLD analysis project Ga0126375, IMG submission 109577) | Tropical forest soil microbial communities from Panama - MetaG Plot_14 | ecosystem: Environmental > Terrestrial > Soil > Tropical forest | place: Panama | collected 2016-02-17 | reverse complement strand
TGTATCTATAAATCTATTACACTCGGAAGTTAGTGAAATGTTATTTTTAATGCCAATTGTTGGAGCTACGTAGGGGATACCACCGAATTTTCGAACTAAGCTCGCAAGCTCGGAAGCTCTTCGGCTTGATGTAATCGCCACAACAATTCCGTGTAATGACATTCAACAATCATGGAATACAAGAATAATTAAAACTTCAGTTTTGAATGGGCTGCTACCATTAGATAAAACATCAATAATAAATTATTGGCATTAGAATAAACTTACCGTAATCCATATTCTCTTAATTTTATCACGACCCTTACCCATTTATTCTGGCACAGTTGCAAAGGATGTTACTAAAGATAACAACAACATAAAGTTTGTTAGCTTAAATCTTGATATTAGTAGAAATATTAATAGAAAGAGTTGATTACCGCATGCAAAACCAATTCTTGACTATCATTGTCACTACTGCCGGAATGGGGTCGGTGAAATTTCAATGATTCTTGTCAATCCTATTTAAATTGTTTACTTCTCGTCCAAATTCTAAGACTTCCAGGGTGCATGGACTTTTCTCTTCATATCCATTGTGGATCCGTTCGCCCGTCAAATGCCATGCACCTTTTGAATAAAATCAGTCAAATTAAATTAAACCTTTTTAATTTGCAGAATTCCCGAAATTCCATCTACTAGTGCTTCATTGAAATTTTCAATTTCTGGAATTACTTGATCTGTGCAAAGTTCAAGCAATGGTATATTTGCAATTGCGCATCCTGATGCGGTCGTAATATCGGTCTTTAATGTACAGATTATTCCTAAAGGTGACACGTGATTAGACCTCAAGGCAAAGATAGAATAAGCACCTACACTACTTCCTACGGCGTAAGGGAAAACTAAGACATGTTTTTTAACCGAATTTCCACACAATTCGTGATTCTCATCAGTAATCATTCCAGTTAAAGGATCCACTGAGGATAGGAAATTGATAGGTTGCTTAGTCGCAAGAACTTTTCCACTTGCCTTACCCCCTACAATTACTTTACATCTTAGACAATAGTTCATAGTACATATTTTACCTTGTGTAATTTCTTATTATGGATTTTAAATCGGTCAGACATACTGATACGCCGTTGGATTTGTTGAGATAGTGAGCTGCTTTTACACTGTTTGTTATTACCCCATCATATTCTTCATTGGTTAACAGAGGTGACAAGCATGTACATGCATCACAGATTAGACTTCCACCAGCATTTTCAAGTTTCTGCGCAATTCCGGAGCTGCAAGCCTTTTCGTATATAGAGCGCGGGCAGAAGATCATACATTTTTTCGAAAACTTCTTGCCATTTATCATATCCGATAATAATTCTAATTCAAATGTTCCAAGTTGAGGACTCCCTAGTGCAATTACGTCGCCCGATTCTGTAGTATTGAGCTCATCCATTACTGATTTTTCTTCCTCCTTGCCAAATGAAATACTTTCGCCATTTACTTCCTTATTAGAGAACATGCCACATCCACCAGATGTGCCCAATGCAGCGGCTAAAGACTTAGTCTTATACATATCTATGTTACTAGTATGCTTACCAAATGAAATACAGCTTTCTTTTGTGGATTTTCCAGAAAAATATCCCAATAATCCATAATCTAGTTCTGTATCAAGCTTCGTTTCTATCTTAACTTTGATCTTTGGATCCCTTATACTTTCAATTCTAAGGTCCGAGTACGGAGTCTTGCCAGTTACGGCACTTGCTAATGCGCTTAGAGAGCTTTCTTTGTTAGTATGTAGACCAAATACTAAATTTGCGATAACCGCAGCATTACTTTCTGCAAAGCTAACATTATGTCCCCTGTCGGGTAATTGAAATAATTCATAGGGAATACATGAAAATGAAGGAATCGATCCCATTTTCTCATAAGCTTTGACTATTTCAATTTGGCTTCTTTTGAAATTGTTAGAAAGGTTATTTTGCTTCTGGACGTCATATCCCATTGGGTTTATTGTAGTTGGAACTCGGAAACGCGTTCCTTTACTATACTCCCTTAGAAACTTAACGCCTGCATCTCCTATCGTGTTGTAGTTTACACCAGAAAGGTGGACCCAGTCTACAGGTATTAACTTCTCTGCATCGGTTGCTTTGCCTATAGCTAGAAGGATTTTGTATGCCAACGAAGTCGCTTTACCATGCTTCTCATCCAGTGCATCTTCCTCTTCTCTTGATAAGCGCACAAACATTATGACAATATTGACCTATAATAATCATCAGCGTATATTCATAGTTTATGTACATTGGTAAAAATTTTTTTTGTGCAACTATTGAATAGAATAAATAGAGATTGTTATAACCATAATGCCATGGAATGTGCAGTATATGATACATATGTAACCAAGAAAGACGGAAAGATAATGCACTTTGACGTTATTGTGGAATCTTCGACCCCGCATGAAAAAGCAATAGAGTACGGAAAGGAATTCCTAAAAAACGCCGGTCAGGATGGACAAACAATGACACAAGAGGAATGTCAATTTTGTCATGTTCAAGAAGCTCCAAAAGTAGTTGAGGATAGTATACAACAAAGCGGATACTTTATCCAAAAGATGGAAGGATGTTCATAGAGGATAATACTCATCCGATTTTTATTTTTCTGCTTTCATTCAATGTGGACGGGTTGTATTTTTGTTAATCTTCTAATTAGCGATTTAATTTTTAAGGTACCGTTAATTAATTCTGTTTTGGTTTTTTCCTAGTTCATCTTTGTCATAAAGAAAGCACGATACAGTATGATTTTGTCCTTTACTTTCCAATCGCGGTTCTCTCTTACATTTATCCATGCTATATGGACATCTGCTGAAAAATTTACAACCGCTTTCAGAAGGCGCTGAATCAAAATTTTTTATTCTAACTACCTTTTCTTTATCAATATTCTGAAATTTAGGTTCAGAGACGGCATCTAACAAAGCTTGAGTATAGGGATGAAGTGGATTTGAGAATACACTTTCTATCGAACCAGTCTCAACAATCTTGCCGGCATACATGACAGAGATTTCGTCTCCAATTAATCTTGAAGTTATCAAATCATGTGTAATGTAAATAACAGATATTTTACGATTAACACTTAACTGCTTTACTATCTGGAGTATCTGTCCTCGAATTGAAACATCAAGCATAGAAACAGGCTCATCCGCTATTATTAGCTTTGGTTCAATAGCTAGTGATCTGGCAATAGCAACCCTCTGTCTTTCACCTCCAGATAACATATGCGGATACTTTTCTGCAAATACTGTGGATGGTTTAAGACTAACATCATCCAAAACACCAAGGATCTTTTTAGTTCGTTCTTCATCTGAGTACTCTTTATAAAAAATATCAATCGGTTCTTTTATGATATCAAAGACTTTCATTAGTGGATTAATTGAACTATATGGATCTTGATGAATCATTTGTGCTTGTTTGCGAAAATTCTTAAGTTCTTTGCCAGTTTTCTTGGTAATATTATCACCATTGAAAATAATTGAACCTGTGTCTGGATCAATTGCGCGCAAGATCACCCTCGCCAAGGTGGTTTTACCAGAACCCGATTCACCAACTAGAACTGAAACTTGTCCCTCTTGAATGTAGAGACTGACACCATCTAAAGCCTTTTTATATTCTTTTTTTCGAGGGTACATAAAAGAAAATACATTTGTCTCAAGCGGGAAATATTTTTTGACATCCTGTACTTCTAAAATGTTCCCCAAACTGTGAATATTGATAACAAAATGTAATTTAAACGATCTGTATCTCTACATTTTGATTAAATATCCAATTGATTATTGAGAGATTTTAGCAGTTTCAATAAAGTTACCATGGCCAATATTTGATTGATCCACAACGCCATCCTCCATGACTATCCTTCCTCTAACGACAGTCATAACTGGCCATCCTGTTAGCTTCCAACCATCATATATAGTATAGTCCGAATGCGAATTTAATATATCGGGACTTACGGTTTGCTCCTTATCCAGATCTACGATAGTTAGATCGGCATCCGACCCTTCCATTATTGTACCTTTTTTTGGAAATAACCCAAAAATTCTTGATGCATTGGCACTACAAATTTCAGATATTCTAGTAAGGTCGACCCTTTTCTTATTTACTCCTTCACTTAACATTACTGGAAGCATTGTGGCGAGTCCTGGAAATCCTGAAAGGACATTCCTAAAACATCCATTTGCCCTTTTTGTCTTTAAGTCATTTGCAACGTGATCTGTTCCTATGGTATCGATAATACCAGTTCTTATACCGTCCCATAACTTTTCATGATTTTCCTTAGATCGTAGAGGAGGTACTACTTTACCTTTGATATCGCCGTAATCGGTACTATGTGTCAAATAGTGCGGGCACGTTTCAGTCCAAATTTTTAGATTTTGATACACTCTTTTATTCCGGGAAATTTCATAGAGAGCCTTGGCTGATCCTACGTGAACAAAATACAGATTCTGCTTATAACTCGATGCAATTTTCATTATCTTTTTTATTGAAATAATTTCTGAAGATTCTGGTCTTAATAATGACCATAATTTGAGGTGGTCTGAAGTGACAGGCTCATTCGTCTTAAGTCTCTCTCGTATGTTTTTAGAGCACTGGACATGGTCCTCAGCATGCACTAGTACTATTGAATTTAGGGCTGAAGCGGTCTTAATGATCTCAGTCATAAGATTATCTGTCATATTAGCTTCAATTTCCTTTAGTGATGTATTACCAGGCTCTAAGTCAGCAAGAATTTTTTTTAGATCAGATCCTAGATTCATGTAAATTTTAAAGGAATTGATACCTATGCTCTTCAGATATTTCATATCGTTAATTTGGTCAAAGTTCAGAATCGAAGCATGTACAGCATAATCGGTTATGTGAGTATCCTTGCTTGCATTGAGATGGTCAACAATTTTTCTATATCTACCGTCAAGTCTTAACATGCGCATTATTGTTGTTACTCCACCTGTCGCAGCGGAGCTCGATTCAGTTATTGCAGCTCTATCAATAGGAGTATAAACTCCATAATGAACATGGGGATCAATTATGCCCGGTAGAACGTACTTGCCCTGAACGTTAATTACCTTATCCCCAGTAACATTTCCAATTGTTTTCTTTAACGCTTTTATTTTTCCATTATCTATCAGAATATTGGTTTTGACAATACCATTAAAGGGAATAATGGCATTTGCATTTTTTATAATAATATCACAAGTGTTATTCAAAATAATATGAATATGGTGATTTGTATTAATTTAATCCTTTGTAACTCGTAATATCATTTCAAAGCTGATTTAGTATAGTCCAATCCTTAAAGTGATTACGAATGGGTTCAATTACTTTATTCAAATAAATGGAAACAGAGTCTTTCAAATCTTTGGGATGGATATTTTTCTGAATATATTCACGTTCAAGATTTATATAATCTTCATATATGATATTTCCGCCATATTTGCTGGGCCTGTCAATCTTAAATTTGGAAAAGTTATGGAAGACAATATACTTTGTGATCTCTAATATGGGATTATTTTCTGATACACCAATAGGACAATAAGCTCTTGATATTTTATTTTTAATCGTATTTTCATCATCATGAATCGAAATACCAGACATTGGATTAGTTTTGCTCATTTTACTTGATATCCTACTATCGTTTTGGTCAGTTAAATCCAAAGCAAATTTTGTTGGTTCACTAAGACCAGGTAGTAAATGATGATGAACGGAAACTGGTACTTTCCATCCCAATTTCGGAAAAATTTCTCTGACAAGCATGTGTATCTTTCTTTGATCCATTCCTGCATGAACAATGTCCAAATCTAAGGCCTTAATATCTGCAGATTGCATAGAAGGATACATAAGCTGAGAAAAATCAAGTTTTTCTTTTTCTGATCTCCCCATAATGGTTAGCGCCCTTAGCGTTCGTGACAATGTCATGTGTTTACTAAAGATCATAAAATTTTTCCAATAATCATCATGATTATCATACAGAGTTGATCCTAAAATGATGTTTATCCCGGGGCAAAAAAATTTGAAAGCTTCGCTATAGTATTTGGAAACTTCAATAATTTTTTTCCAATCGTTATCTAACTTATTATTTATGTAGGTGTGCCAATCAGCAAGAAACACATTACAGTCAACGCCAGCTGCAATGAAATCATTTATTTTATAACCGGTTAAAATCAGGCTTCCCAAATGAAGTTTTCCAGAAATTTCTAGACCAATGTAATGGCGAGGTTTTGAATTAGTTTCGAAAGCATTCCTTAGTTCTCCTACCTCCACAACTTCCTCTGTAGGCTCTCTCATAACAAGTGCAATTTTGCTTTCGACATCCATAGGTTAGATAAAAATGTAAAAGGGAATTATTATTTTTATCTTGTTATTTACTTTTACAGTACAGTATCGCATTTCGCAATTTAAAAGTCCTTATATTAATATGTGATAGAGAAGAATGGTGAAGGATGAAAATTAAAGATCTTTTTGGTGGAGAAATAGTTGGCACCGGTTCTGATTTTATAGTTGTTCTTAAGGGTAAAAACAGATTTTTGTTACAATTTAGCTTTCACAATTTAATAAAATTAAAAAAAGATACAACCCCATACGGCTCATCAATATGAGTGCATTTTATTGATTTTCAGAATAATCTAAAAATTTTTGGAAAAAAGTTAAATTTAGTTACATACAAACTTGGACCAATTGACATCTAAAGTTACAACCGAAGTCTTGGAGAAAGGAACGAAACAAGTAAAAAATAGTTTACAAATGCCTCAAAAACAAATAACAAGAATACGTTATGATAAAAAGGCAGAATCAGAATTTTTTGTTGACAATTCTGCTCTGGCAGGTTTTACTGGCGAACGAATTCTCTATATGTCAGTGAGAGAATTGATTGAAAATTCATTAGATTCCTGTGAAATAAATCGTATTTTACCAGTTATTCATTTAAGATTAAAGCAGCTAGATCCGCTTAATGATTTATGGACTATATCTTGTAAAGATAATGGCGTCGGAATACCATCAGAAAAAGTTCCTGTTGCAGTTTGTTCGTTTTTAACTTCCGGAAAATATGTGGAAAAGCAACAAAGAGGTCTATTTGGAGTTGGTTTAAAAATGATAGCCGCCTTTTCGACTAAAGATACGGATCATCCCCTGAAGGTATGGTCCAAATCAGAAGAAGAATCAGAATGCTATTTTGATCTCAGAACGGATATTGGAACTAATAAACCGATCACTCTCTTTAAAAAGAATGTTAAGAATGATGAATCACAATTAGAGTATGAAACCGGATTTAAAGTTGAAGCTGTACTGCGTGCAAAATTATCGCCTGTAACAAAAAATAAGATCTATGACTATATTAGTCAAACAAGCATTGTAAATCCATATGCTAGAATCACCTTTGAAACAGATGACGGAAAGGTAACGTTCAAAAGAAGAACAGAGATTATGCCAGATCCTTCGAGGGAGGTACTACCGCATCCTTCTGATATGGATCTAAAAACTCTAAAGAAAGCTATTTTGAATTTTATGAATCAAAAGACAACTCTGCAAGGAATCCTTTCAAATTCGTTTCAAAAAATGTCTAATGATAAGGCTAAGGAAATTATATCAAAAGCTGGATTGCCGGTAAAACCTGCAGATAAATATGATGAACACGAATTGATCAGAGTAGTAAATATTTGCAAACATACAAAATTTCAATCTCCCAACACTGACCATTTGAGCCCAATAGGAGAAAAGATTCTTACGGTTGGAATGACTTCAGAATATTCAATTATCCTAAATAAGGAAACGATTAATTCCGGAACTCAAACACAGTTATCCGCCAAGATATTAAAACCTGTACTAACGGCATATTCTTCAAGAATTTGTGTTGTGACTAATAGACCAACAATTGTAGAGTGTGGAATTGCATACGGAGGAGATATCCAATCATTCAAACTCTTCAGATTTGCAAATAAAATTCCCCTTCTGTATGATGAGGGCTCTGATGTTGCACGAGAAGTCATTTCTGAAGTAGGTATAAATAAGATGGGAATTTCAAAAAAAGAGGTTAAAGAACAATATTCTCATGTAGAAACAAAATCTGATAGAACCGTAGAATATCTTCCAATCCACATCTTCTTTCATATTTGTTCAACGAAAATCCCATATAAAACCGCAGGAAAAGAGAGCATAGCATCAGAGGGTGATCTGAAAAAATATATGAAATCATGTTTATCAGATCTTTATAGAAAAGTGAGTGCTCAGATTAGAAGAGAATTAAAGTTAAAGGAAGACGAAAATAAGATAAGACTATACAAGCACTATATTCCCTTTATAGTTAATGCAATATCTGAATCAATAAAAATTGATTCAAAAAGACTATCAAATGCATTTCAAAATTTGGCAGAAAAATACGTTAGTGGTGAATTAACAAACATTACTAAACAGATTTTTCTTAACTCAGATCAAAATAAAAATGAACAAAAAATCAAAAAGACTTCAACAAGCAATGGAGAAGATGGAAATAAACTGAGCACATTTGATACCAGAACGAGTAACATAAAATCGAATAATAAAATTAAACTAACCAAAGCCGAAATGCCTCGCAAAGCTACTAAAAAATAAAGTGTAAATTATCATGTCCCCTAAAGACAAACGACATCAAGAAATAATTAACAAAATCAGGAAAATAATGAAAAATGTTGGAGACGATGTTCTTGTTGAGGGCATCATGCCGAGTCTTGAGATTCCAAAAGTTGGCTATGATAACACTGTCTGGTCAGATGAGAAGAGAATGCTTACTATAGGTAACAAAACAGTTCAGATTGGTCCAAATAGCTCAAAGAAGATACCCACATTCGCACAATATTTAGTCATGGCGAATGCTATAAGAAAATTGCTAGACGAAGAAATGGAAAGTACAATAAGAGGGATGTACTATGCCACCCTTAGTACAGTCGGAGATGAAAAAAATCAGCAAAAATTCTGGAGTGGTCAAGATGATTCTGATGATGCAATAAAAGCAATTGAGCTCTTGACAAATGTTCCCAGGGAAGAATTTTCTGTCACCTCCAAACCTAAAGGTATGATTTCAGGGCCCATAACACTTAGTGTGGGTGGTGATTTAATTGATTGTAATCTTGGAAGCAGAGCAACTTCCCAACTCATTCCCACAAATATTCGAGATCTTGAAATTGTAAATGTGAAGGCAGACTTTGTAATGGTTGTAGAGAAAGACACAGTACTCAACAATATTAGAAAATCGGGTTTTATACAAAAATACAACGCGATCTTGCTAACAGGATCGGGGGAGCCTGATCGAGCTACCAGAATGATGGTTAAGATGCTAAATGAAAAGTGGAAGAAGCCTGTAGTTATATTTGCTGATGCTGATCCATGGGGGCTGGGGATTGCATTGAGATACAAAATAGGGAGTGAATCGCTAAGTTACGACAGCGATAGATTGGTAACACCAAACTCAAAGGTTCTAGGGATGATGTTTTCTGATATTGATGAATACAATATACCGAAGGTAGCTAGGCTTGTTGCCACTCAAGAGGATCTAAACAGAGCAAATGATATGAAGAAAAAACCATGGCTTCAGGATAAACGATGGAAGCGTGAATTGAACTTATTTTTGGAACATAAAGAAAAATGCGAATTGGACGCTTTCTTCAAATATGGGTTTAAGTATTTAGCAGACACCTATTTACCAAACAAATTGAGGGAAGCAGGCGTTATCTGAAACATCATCCGACCTATAGTATCGATATTTATTTCCTAAACATGTCAGGTAAGTGGATCGTTCGCCCTTACGTCTTGTAAGCCAATTTTTGCTGATGGTCCTAGATACAGACCAGTATTACCTGTTGTGTTTCTGGATTGAACTATGCTAAGGTATGCGACATAAATAAATCCAATTGTTTGCAGCGCAATTAGAGGAACAAATATGGGATTTCCTGATAACAAAGATATGGCTATTGTCATACACCCATAAGCGCCAAAAAACATCTCTAATAGAGTAGTTTTTGTAAATGGAAGTGCATACTTGTTACCGCTCCAATCTTGATTTTTTTCCATTATTCCAAATTTAGGTGTTCTTAAGAATTCGTTACTTCTACCCAGCATGCCATCAAATATTGCAACAGAATTGTTAATCGAAATACCAGTTGCATAAAATATCATAAACAAATATTGAAGTGCTTTTGTCTTCCAGTTCTCCCGCCAAATTTTTCTAATCATAAATAAATACGTCGCTGGGCCTAGGAGAAGATATACAACGATACCAATCGCTGGGGCCCACGCAGTATCGTACATCTGATAGTTCACCAACAGCAATACCGGAAATATGAGGAATTGTATTAGAAATAAAGGATTGATAATATGCTTTGTCAATTGAATGAATATCTGGATTTTAGTATCTATCGGGAGTTTTCTGTGAGATAGTAAGACTATCAAAAGTTTTTTGGCTACTTGTACTGAACCTTTTGCCCACCTGAATTGCTGACGTTTTGCCGCATTCATTTGAACAGGCAGTTCCGCATTTACTACCAGATCCTCATCAAAGATACACTTCCAACCTTTCATTTGTGCACGAAAACTCAAATCTAAATCTTCGACGAGTGTGCTAGTATGCCACCCTCCCGCATCTCTTATACATAATGTCCTCCAGACGCCAGCCGTTCCATTAAAATTCATGAAAAGGTGTGTAAGACTCTTGGCTTTTTGCTCTATAAAAAAATGAAAGTCTAAAGACACCGCTTGAGCTTTTGTCAATATAGAATACATTTCGTTAATATGGCCCCATCGTCCCTGAACTAATCCAATCCTGGAATCATCAAAATAACCAAGAGCTTTTCTTAAAAAATCGCTAGCAGGGATAAAATCTGCATCAAATATAGCGATGAATTCTCCCTTGGCAAATTTTAATCCTTCTTTGAGTGCACCGGCTTTGTATCCAGATCTGTTTAACCTATGATAAGAAGTTATATTGAATCCTAATTTTTTATAATCAGCAACTAAAGTTTCAACGATATCTGCGGTTTCATCATCCGAATCATCAAGGACCTGTATTTCCATACGATCTTTCGGAAAATCCATGCTGCAGATAGCTTGAATTAGACGACCTGCTACATATCTTTCGTTATAAATTGGCAACTGAATTGTTACCAGTGGGAATGTCTTAACTGAAAGTCTCATTTTCTTTTTTATTTTGTAATTTTCTGAATTCTTAATTGACATATAACTCAGATAATTAAAATTCAAAGTGTAAACTGTCATTACCCAAGCTATTGCCATTAAAACATAGTACAAGAACACGCTAAAGTCTGATATTATCTTCTATCACTACCCATGGTAAAAATGTACAAGTAAATATTTATAGGTTCACTGTAGACCTAGGCGTCCTACTAGCTTTTCTGGAATATCTTTACACATTGCGGAGGACAAACATTTTCGCAGGCCATGCAGAAAATGCAATCTTTTTCTCTAATCATGAATGGTTTTTTCTCCGAAGCAGGATGTCCTCGGGTATCTAGCCATTCATAAACATTTACTGGACAGGCTTCAATACATGCACCGTCAGCAACGCAAATATCGAAATCCACTGTAACCTCAGTTCCCCAAATTCCAAGCTGTCCT
>Ga0126375_10000387_pt1 | contig 11639 bp, 7 predicted proteins | sample PanSoiMetPlot_14_FD_109577 | JGI IMG/M metagenome (GOLD analysis project Ga0126375, IMG submission 109577) | Tropical forest soil microbial communities from Panama - MetaG Plot_14 | ecosystem: Environmental > Terrestrial > Soil > Tropical forest | place: Panama | collected 2016-02-17 | reverse complement strand
GCCCACTATCACATGGGCGGTGTCGCGGCCGATGCTCGCATGGAAACCGAAATCCCCGGGCTCCTGGTCGCCGGCGAGGCCGTCGGCGGCGCCAACGGTGCTAACCGGCTGTCTGGCAATGCGGTGACGGAGGCGCTGGTGTTTGGCCGGCGCGCCGGACGCAGCGCCGCCGCGCGCGTTGCCGGGATGACGTGGCAGCCATTTCGGCCGCGGGCAGCAGAGGTCGCGCTTGATCTCCTCGCCGCGGATGGCGCACCGGATGCTCCCAATTCGGCGGATATGATCGAGCGCCTGCAGGCCGTCATGGCGAACGATGTGGGACCGTTTCGTACGCGGGATCGGCTCGAACGCGCCACCGCTCGGATCGGCGACCTTGCCGGGCAACTCGGCGAGCGTCCGTTCGGGGACGGTGAACGCTTCGACATGCGTCGCATCGACTGGTTCGACCTGCGCAACATGGTGCTCGTCGCCCGTGTCGTGGCTCAGGCGGCGTTGCGGCGCACTGAAAGCCGCGGCGCCCACCAGCGCGAGGATTTCCCCCGCTTGCGGCCGGAATGGTGCGTCAACCAGGTGGTGCGATGGCGCGACGCGTGCGTCGATCTCGTGTCGATATCGCCCACTCAAGCGCCGGCGGTTGCGCAATGACTGCGATCGCACGATTGCGGGTCTGGCGCGGGCTTGTGCCGCAAACCGGGCAATTCGAGATCTACGAAGTGCCGTTCGAACCAGGCCAGTCGGTACTCGACGGCCTGCGCTGGATCCGGGCCAACCGCGATCCCACCCTGGCGATCCGGTTCTCCTGCATTAACGCCAATGCCTGTAAGGAATGCATGGTGGAGATCGACGGAGACACGGCCTATGCCTGCACCGCACGACTGGAGCCGCGCGAGATGACGGTGCAGCCGCTGTCAAACAAGACACTGGTTCGCGACCTCGTCACCGAGATCGCGCCCCCGGCGGAAAGGTTCAGGACGTGATAATATCAGGACCTGCGAATTACCAAATCCATAAACTAAAGTTTGAGTCATGCCTATTATGGCGGGTTTAGGGTTTTATCGGATAACCTGAACCTACAAACGAGTGGATATCAGATCGAAACCTCTCCCTTGGAATATCGATTAGGCAAATAGGACCGCATCAGGCCAAAAGCCGCACGAAAGCAAAGTCCATGGCATTCCCGCGTGTTCGCTTCTGGGACAGCCGACGTCTGCGCACGCTGCGGGGCAGCCTGATCTGGATGGTGGTCGGTTGCGTTCTGCCGGCCTGGATCGGCATCGCCGGTCTGATTTACAGCATGTATGCGAGTGAGCGCGAGCGGGCCGCTCAAAACGAAGTCATGACCGCGCGCGCGCTCGTTCTCGCGCTTGACCGCTATCTCGCCACTGCCCAGACCGCCATGGAGGTGCTGGCGAAGTCTCCGGAACTCGAAACGGACGATTTTGCCGCCTTTCACAGGCGGGCCAGCGAGTTGATCCGGCAATTGCCAGGCAACAATATCGTCCTACGCGACCAATCAGGCCAGCAGCTCGTCAATACACTTAGGCCATTCGGGCAGGCGCTACCGCTTGATCCGAATAGCGGGGCCCTGGCTCAGGTATTCAGCACCGGCAAACCTGCCATCAGCAATTTGTTCTTTGGACCCGTCGCAAAAAAACATCTGATCGCGATCGAGGTTCCGGTATTGCGTGACGGCAAAGTGAAATACTGCCTTGCCATCGCACTGTTCGCTGAGCGTGTTGGTGACCTCCTAAGCGATCAAAAGCTGCCGCCAGGGTGGCTAGCCACGATCTTTGATACATCCGGAACTATTGTCGCTCGTACCCAGAATCAAGACCGGTTTGTCGGTCAGCTTGGTTCGCTTGACCTTCGGGAGATGATCACACGCCAACCGAGCGGCTTCTTGTATTCGATTTCGCGTGAAGGGATTCCGCTCTACTCCGGGTTCAGCCGGTCCGAGGTCTCGAATTGGGCTGTGGCAGTTGGCGTGCCGGTCGCCGTGATGGATCACGACTTGTACGCATTCCTCGGATTGAGCGGAGCAGGCGCGCTGGTCATCCTGGGGTTCGGCATTGGGTTGACGGGAGTCAAATCAAGACAGATTGCGTCCGAGGTGAAGGCGCTAATAGCACCCGCAGTGGCTTTTGGACGAGGCGAGGCGCCAATCATTCCACGGCTGCAGATCCGTGAAATCAACGATGTGGCAAGTCAGCTCGAAAAGGCCTTTGGCCTCCTTCAGCTCAGAACACTGGAGCGGGATCAGGCCGAGAATGAACGGATGGCGGCCAAGCGAGCCGCGGAGCTCAAAGACGAGTTCATAGCAACGGTGAGCCACGAGCTGCGTACACCGCTAACGTCGATTGCGGTTTCGCTCGAACTCCTCGCTGATCAAGAAGTTGCCGATCGATCAAAGCCAACGAGCGAACTGCTGGCGATTGCAAGAACGAACAGTGAGCGGCTGGGTCGACTGGTAAATGACATTCTGGACATTGAGAAGCTCGAGGCCGGGAAGGTCTCATTCGATATGCAACGCGTCGACGTTGGGACGCTGCTCCAACAGGCGCTCGATGCCAATCGACCGCTGGCCGAGAGTTTCGGCGTGACACTACGTCTCGAGCATGCGTCTCGCAACGATGTCTACGCCGACCCTGACCGGCTGATGCAGGTGGCCACCAACCTTCTGTCCAATGCATGCAAGTTCTCGCCTGCCGGAGCGGAGGTTGTCGTAAGGGCGGAGGATCACGGCGACAAGATCCGCATCTCCGTCAGAGATCACGGTCCCGGTATTCCAGAAGGTTTCAGACATCGCATATTCGAAAAGTTCGCCCAGGCCGACAATTCCGATGCGCGGCAAAATCCGGGCACCGGGCTCGGGTTAAGTATTGTGAAGCAGATTGTTCAACGGCTGGCCGGCGAAATCGCCTTTACGGACACACCCGGCGGCGGAACGATATTCTTTTTCGATCTGCCCGCCATGGAACTCTCACGCAATCATGCCCCGCTCGGCCGGTCTCGTGAATCGGAGGCAGCATGACGCCGCTTCGTATTCTCCACCTTCCAACCGTGCAGCGGCCTCACGCCATGGCGCGTACATGGTACTACCTAGGCGCAGTGGCGACACTTGCGGCGGCGTACTACGTGACGGGCAGGCTGGGCCTGCTGCTCGCCGTGCCGCCGGGATACGCCACGATCATTTGGCCGCCATCAGGGGTCAGCATCGCGGCGCTACTCCTGTATGGGTGGCGTCTGTGGCCGGGCATCCTTGCCGGTTCTTTTATCCTCAATTGTTACATTTCAAGCGCGCTCTCGCCAGCAGATGGATTTGTTACCGCAAAGGTCGTGGCGGCGTTCGGTATTGCGGCTGGTTCCACCCTGCAGGCGCTCGCCGCACGGGTGCTGGTAGAACGTTGCGTCGGGCTTCCGCTAAAGCTCGCACATGTGACCCAGGTGGTCAGGCTCCTCTTCCTGAGCAGCCCGCTGTCCTGCCTGATCGCCGCAACAATCGGCATCGGTACGCTTTTTCTGTTGGGGCTGATGCCGCCAGAAAAAACAATAGGCAACTGGTTCACCTGGTGGGTCGGGGACGCCTTCGGCGTGATCGTGTTCTTGCCGTTGGCGCTAGTAGCGCCTGGCACCCCCAACCGGATTACCTGGCGCGGCGATCCGCTTGGATCGCTGCCAGTCATCGCGATGGTGACGCTGTGCGTGCCTCTCGGCCTGACGCTTTATAGCTGGAAGATTATGTCCGAGATGGCCTACCGTGATGGGCAATCAAACTTCCAAACGCTGGCGCTGGAATATGAAAAGGCGTTGCAGCATCAGTTGGCCTCCTACAACCACGCCCTACTAGGAGCAGAAGGCCTTTTGCAGCAAGGGACCTTCGTTTCGCGCCAGCAATGGCGTGGTTACGTGGAAGCGCTTGATGTGCAAACCAATTTTCCAGGCATGCTCGGTCTCGGTTGGATTGCGCAGGTGCAGCCCGACCGAATTCCACAATTCCTTATGCAGCAACGCAACGACGGCGCGCTCGATTTCGCCATTCATCCGCAGACCGCAGATCGCCCCTACTATATCGTCACTTATATCGAACCGCTCCACTTGAATCAGTCAGCGCCGGGGCTCAATATCGCATTTGAAGGTAGGCGTTTGGAAGCGGCGGCGCTGGCGCGGGATAGCGGCCAATCGACGATTACAAAATTCATTACTCTCGTGCAGGATGACGCAAAAACGGTCGGCTTCCTGCTCCTGCATCCCGTCTATGACCGTCACGCACCCATAAAGACCGCGCAAGAGCGCCAAGCAGCGTTACTTGGATGGATCTATGCTCCGTTCACCGCACGTAATTTTCTGCAAAATTTGCCCCTAAGCCAAAGCAATTCGCTCAGGGTTAGTATCTATGATGGTGATATCGAGTCTCCTGACACATTGATCTACACCAGCAACGAGGCGCGAGCATCAAATACCGGCGGTGCATTTACGGTGCGCAAACAGTTGGATGTCGCGCAGCAGAAATGGCAGGTAGTGTGGAACAGCACCACTGCTTACGAGCAGAGCGTACAAAATAGCAGTGCGCTCTTCATCCTGATGGGAGGTGTGCTCTTTACCGGGCTCTTTGGAGCAGTCCTACTAATGATGTCCCGTATGGAGCGCAACAGAGCGGCCGCACGAAGCGCGCGGCTTAAAGACGAGTTCATAGCAACGGTGAGCCATGAGCTGCGTACACCATTGACGTCGATTGCAGTTTCGCTCGAACTCCTCGCCGACCAAGAGGATGCCAATCGATCAGCGCCGGCGAACGAATTGCTCGCGATTGCAAGAACGAACAGTGAGCGGCTGGCTCGACTTGTCAACGACATCCTGGACATTGAGAAGCTTGAGGCCGGAAAGGTCTCGTTCGATATGCAGCGTGTCAACATCGTGTCGTTCCTGCAACGGGCGCTTGATATCAATCTGCCGATGGCCGCGAGTTGCGGCGTGACGCTGCGCTTCGAGAATGCGTCACGAAACGATGTGTACGCCGATCCTGATCGTCTGATGCAGGTCGCCACCAACCTTCTGTCCAATGCGTGCAAGTTCTCGCCGGCTGGGGCGGAGGTTGTCGTAAGCGCGGAGGATCGCGGTGACAAGATCCGCATCTCCGTCAGGGACCACGGCTCCGGCATTCCGGAACGTTTCAGACATCGCATATTCGAAAAGTTCGCCCAGGCCGACAATTCTGATAAGCGGCAAAAAGTTGGAACTGGGCTTGGGCTAAGTATCGTAAAAGAGATTGTTCAACGGCTCGGCGGTGAAGTCAGCTTTACCGACGCACCTGGCGGGGGAACGATATTCTTTTTCGATCTGCCCGCGCTGGGACGTGCCGGCGACAATGACACCCTGAGTACAATTTCACAGAGTTACGGGTCGATCAGCCGACCTCGTGAATCGGAGGCCGCATGATGTATCGTATTCTTCACGTTGATGATGAACGTGACATCCGCAGGCTGGTGGAGCTTTCGTTGAGTTGGGACCCTGGCTTGACGGTTCGATGCTGCGCCTCCGGCAGGGAAGCCGTTGAGGTTGCGGCAGAGTGGTCGCCCCACTTGATTCTCTGCGATATCATGATGCCATCGATGGATGGACCCGCTACACTCGCGTGCCTGCGCAAAAATCCGCGTACTGCTGGGATTCCGTTGATATTCATGACCGCGCGGGTACAGGCACGAGAGCTGGACCATTTCAAGTCGCTCGGCGCCAGTGGCGTGATCGCGAAGCCGTTCAGCGCGAAAAGTCTCCGCGAATCGATCCGGAGCTATTTGCAGGTAGCAGAAGGTGAAGCGGCGCCGCGTCACGCGCAGGCCGCTGAGAGCGAATTGGCTTCGGGTCACGACCGAGCCGCAGAGGTTGCGGCGGAGCGCGATGCATTTCGCAACCGCTTGCAGGCAGACGCGATCACGCTGGCCAAACTGCGCGCGGGGCATCGGAGCGATCCGGCTTCAAACGCTATTCTCCAGGAACTCCAGACCTTGGCCCATAAGTTGGCAGGAGCCGCCGGCTGCTTTGCATTCGAGGAGGTGGGCCAGGCAGCTTCGGGGCTCGAAGAGTCCATTGTTCAGAAGCGGTCGGGCGGCGGGACGGCAAGCGTCGAAGCTGACATTGATGCCCTAGTTGATTGCCTCGAACGCGAGCAGTCGCGTTCTGGCGAGCAAAGGCGAGTGGCCTGCAGCGATCGCGAGCCCATCCGGCAAAGCAGCGCTGAAGGTCTGGACGTGAATGTCGTGGCGGCAAGCAGCGGCACGCCAACACTCGGCGGTATTGAGAACGTACAAACGCATACGTCTCAAGACAAGATCGCGGGACGACCGAAGATCCTCATCGTCGATGATGATCCGGACATAGGGCAATTCCTCAGCAGTCGTCTTCGCAAGATGGGAGCAGAACCGCTGTTCGCCGCTGATGGCGTTGAGGGGTACCGCATCGCGCAGCGCGAGAAACCAGACGTCATCATATCCGATTATTTCATGCCGGTCGGAAACATTAACTTTTTGCTATGGAAATTACGAACCACACCGGCGACTGAGAACATCCCGGTCCTTGTGATGAGCGGATGGCAACTCGATAAATTGACCGAAGAGAATCTGAAGAAAGACGTTTGCGGTCGGCCCGGTGCCGCAGCAGTGTTCTCGAAGCCCCTTGATATTCAGGAACTGTTTGGGACTTTACGAGGCGTCTGCAACCTCACTGAGACCTTAATACAGTGAATTTGACGGGTTGGAACCAGACCGAGGGGCTCATGAATGCAACCCCTTGTGCAGCCGTGCGTCCGCGAAACATGTTCCCGCGAAAGGCGGGGAGACCCAATAACCCCGACGATGCTGCGGATGATTTCTTTTCCCGGGAATGACACCGAGAGTTGGCAGGCCACCGGGTCGCCTGGGCTTGCGCTGTTTGCGCAGGCAATTGACGACGCCGTTCACGCCCCTCTTGTGAATGCATCCCACACGGGCGTTATATTGTGGCGGCAAACGCGCGCCCATGCTGCCCGCACGACGGGGAATGCCCCATGCCTGACGTTCCCATCTCGATCGCATTCGGAGATTACGATCGCACCCGCGGCATCCGGGATGGCATCGTGAAGGTCGAAGGCTGCGCCGTCACGTACCACGTGGTCGAGCCGAACAAGCTGTTCGTGCGCAACCTGAAAAATCAGGAATTCGACGTCTCGGAGATGTCGTTTTCGACATACATTGCCCTGCGCAATCAGGGCAAGGCGCACTATACGGCGATCCCGGTATTTTTATCCCGCGCCTTCCGGCATTCGGCGATCTTCGTGCGTGCCGGCGGCGGCATCGCGTCGCCGACCGATCTTCGTGGCAAGCGCGTCGGCACGCCCGAATATTTCACCACCATGCTGGTGTGGATGCGCGGGCTCCTGTCTGACGAATACGCAATCAAGCCGTCGGACTTGCGCTGGCGGATTGGTCCAATGGAGCAGCCGGCGCAACCGATGCCGCTGCCCGCCGCATCTGCTCCCTCCTCGCTTGTGGGGCAGGGTCAAAGTGGGGGGGCGAGGGGTTCTGGCAATTTTGTGCTGCCTCGCCCTCTCCCCTCCCCACAAGGGGGAGGGGAGAGGGACGGTGCCGCGGATGTCGAGATCGAGACCATCTCGACCGGCAAGACGCTCGCCGGAATGCTGGCCGCCGGCGAACTCGACGCCGTGTTCTCGGCCCGGCCGCCGTCGTGTTTCGTGCAGACCCCTCCCCACCCTCCTCCGCCCGCAGGGGAAGGTAGGGTAACGCGGCTATTCCCTGACTATCGCTCGGCCGAGCAGGCTTATTACCGGAAAGCCGGCATTTATCCGCTGATGCACGCGATGGGTATCCGTAACAGCCTGGTGGAACAGCATCCCTGGATGGCCGGAAATCTTTTCAATGCGTTCGTCAGGGCCAAGGAGATCGCAGTCGCGGATTTCGAGAAGCTGTCCGCCTTCGCGCTGACACTACCTTGGATCGAAGCCGAATACCGCGCCACCCAGGCGGTGCTGGGCCGCGATATCTGGCCTTACGGGGTGGAGGCAAACCGCAAAGCGATCGACACGCTGTGCCGCTATCTGCACGAACAAGGATTCACCACGCGGCGGATGGGCGCCGATGAGTTGTTTGCGCCGCTGATGCCGGGATGAGAAGCGCGTTTGGGCACACTGGTGTGCGCCATGGCGGCGCAGGGTGCCATAATGCAAGGCACATCACCTACACCACGATAGCGAAATTGCACGCCCTCGTGCAGACGGCGGTTGAATGCGCGCCCTACCGCATCTATCGCTGCGTCGAAATTGCCCGGCTCGGAATGGCTGGATTGTGATGGGGCAAGTGCACGGCCAGCGATCCAGCGAGCGCGAGCGCAAGCAAGGCAGAGACAATTTTCCAGAACAATAATGGATTGCGCTCGTAGAGGGGCTGCCGCGTGGGCGCGGCTGGCACGCCCCGCACGGCGCCGTGTTCAAGTTCGAAGACGAACTCGAATACATCCTGGAAACGATCGTCGGGACTGACCGCTGTGGCGCGAGCAATGGCTTGATCGAGCCACGCCGGCAGTTCCGGCCGATATCCCAAAAGTGACCTCGGCTTTTTCATGCGCGGCCGGGAAAACGGCTCGATCTCGCCGTACGGATATGCCCGCGCGAACATCCGGTATATCGTGACCCCCAGCGCATATTGGTCGGAGCGCTCGTCACCAGCCATGCCAGCGAACAGTTCCGGCGCCATGTAGCTCGGCGTTCCAGGCGCGTGCCGCGTCGGAAAATCTTCGATGTGCGGCAACCGCGCGACCCCTAGATCGATGAGTTTGAGACCCGGCAACTGGTGGTCGCGGATCATCTCTAAGATGACGTTCTCAGGCTTGATGTCGCGATGTATAACGCCGGCCCGGTGCAATGCCGCGACTCCCTTGGCGAGCTTGATTGCATAGTCGAGCCCAGTGATGATCGACAGCGGCGGCGAGCGCATCAGCCGTGCCTCCAGGGTCTCGCCTTCATAAAAGGGCATCACCGCGTAGAGGCCGGTCTGCCGATTGGGGGAGAGTTCGAACACATCGCCCAAGAACGGGCTGCGCACACGTGATGCGATCCAGGCCTCGCGTAAAAAAGCCGCGCGCAACGCGCCCTCCGCATCGGCCACGGGCTTCGGAAATTTTACGACGACCCGTTGCTGTTTTAGCTGATCGTCCGCGACAAACAACCTGGTGTAGGGGCGGTCGGCCAGTATCGACCGCAATAGGAAGCCATCGACGTCCGCGCCGATCTTGGGTAACGAGAGCAGCGGCAGAGTTGCCGTCGCGATTTCGAGGTCGATCTGGTTGGGGGGAGGCAGACCGATAATGTCGATCACAAGCGCTGTTGCGTGGTCGCCAGTCTGCGAGGCGAGGCCGGCCTCGACCAAGTCGCGCGCAGCATCCTGTGGTCCACCCCGCCGTCCCAATATTTCGGCGAGCCGCCGGTCCGATATGCTGCCATGTATACCGTCGCTGCACAACAAATAGCAGTCGTGGACGCGCATCGTGTCGACCGAATAGTCGACCCGGATGCTTTCCTCGGCGCCGAGCGCTCGAGTGACAATGTGATGTAATCCCGCGCCGCGCATGGTGTGGTCGGTTGTAAGCCGTTCAAGTCGTTCGTCGCGCAAGCGGTAGGCGCGGCCGTCTCCCACATGGATGACGTGAATTTGGCGCCCACGTAGGATCAGAGCCGTCAACGTGCATGCCATGCCGGCGAGCGCGCTGTCCCGACGGCCAATCGAATGGATCCAGCGGTTGATTGCCGTCACCACGCGGGCGCAATTCCGCTGAACCCCAATGGTGGAATTCTGGCTCAAATGGCCATCGATGAAAGTGGTTACCGCGAGCTCAGCTGCGACTCGTCCGCCCTTGGCGCCGCCGGCCGCGCCGGCGATGACGGCCACCGATCCGACGTGGGCTTGTTGGCCGTGGCGGCCGGGATAGCAAACCACGCAGTCTTCGTTGCGGTCGCGCGCACCCGGATCGGTGGCTATCCCGAAGCGAAACTCTAGTCGATCGGATCGCCCAGTCGGTGCGGGTGCTGCGAGCGTGGACGTCATGTTCATCTCTTGCGAATTCGCCTCTTTCGACCGACTCGAAACAGCGTTCGCGCAAAACGTCTAATATTTGCGCGTAGCGGCGGATTATAATGCAAAGCTGCCGATCGCGATAACCGTGCGGCCAGCCGCGATTATCCCACGGTTGCCGCCCTCTCCAAGCGCTTCCGCTGCAAAAAACTACAGCAGCGTCGCTAATTGCATTTCCTTATGCTCTCATTTTTTATCGGGATTACGGATACGCCGGGCGGAGTCCATCGATACATAAGTGAAGTTCTTGCACCTCATGAGCGACAAGTCGTTCTTTCGCGCAGGCGATCTGCCAACGCTTTTGGCATCATTCTTCTACTTCGACATGAGCTTCATGGTGTGGGTGATGCTCGGTCCACTTGGCGTACAGATATCACAGGATCTCCATTTCGATGCCGCCCAAAAAGGACTGATGGTGGCGGTGCCGCTGCTCGCCGGTGCTTTGCTGCGCGTCGTGAACGGTGTCTTGGTCGACTGGATCGGTCCGAAGTCCACGGGACTGATCGGCCAAATTGTCGTTATCGTCGGCCTCATGTGCGCCTGGTACTTTGAGATCAGCTCCTTTGGCCAAATCGTTGCGCTCGGCGCCGTCCTCGGGGTTGCGGGAGCTTCGTTTGCCGTAGCGCTACCGCTGGCTTCGCGCTGGTATCCGCCGGAATATCAGGGGATTGCACTTGGTATCGCAGGGGCGGGAAATTCAGGCACGGTGTTCGCCGCGTTGTTCGCGCCGAGTCTCGCGGCAGCGTTCGGCTGGAACAATGTGTTGGGAGTGGCGGCGATCCCATTGGGCGTTGCGCTGATCGTGTACCTCACTTACGCGAGGGATGCACCGAACCCTCCGCCCGCCAGGGGCTTGCTGGCGTATCTTTCCGTCCTGAGGGTCGCAGACGCATGGTGGTTCATGTTCTTCTACGCGGTAACATTCGGTGGGTTCAGCGGCCTCGCGTCGTCGCTGACCATTTACTTCAATGCTGAATACGGACTGAGCCCTGTCGCCGCCGGATACTTCACAGCGGCTGCTGTGTTCGCGGGGTCTCTCGTACGTCCGCTCGGTGGGGCACTTGCGGATCGCATCGGCGGCATACGGGCACTCACGATCATGTATGTGATCGCCGCCGCGGCGGTGGCAATTGCGAGCACACATTTTCCGCGGGCGTGGACGGCGCTCATATTCTTTGTTGCAGGCATGCTGGCGCTCGGGATGGGCAACGGTTCAGTGTTCCAGCTGGTGCCGCAGCGCTTCCGCAAGGAGATTGGGGTGATGACCGGCCTCGTCGGGATGACGGGCGGCATCGGAGGTTTCTATTTAGCTTCGAGCCTCGGCTACTCGAAACAGTTCACCGGCAGCTATCAGGTGGGCCTCTTGGGGTTTGCTGCCCTCGCCGCGCTTGCGCTCGTCGGGCTCTTCAGCGTCAAGACGCGGTGGCGCACCACCTGGGGGGCGGCACTCGTCTCGGCGCGAATTTGATTTTAGGCGACGGGCATGACCAGCGGCGCTGGACGGTCCTGACACCCACTGCCCTT
>Ga0126375_10000386_pt1 | contig 11642 bp, 9 predicted proteins | sample PanSoiMetPlot_14_FD_109577 | JGI IMG/M metagenome (GOLD analysis project Ga0126375, IMG submission 109577) | Tropical forest soil microbial communities from Panama - MetaG Plot_14 | ecosystem: Environmental > Terrestrial > Soil > Tropical forest | place: Panama | collected 2016-02-17 | reverse complement strand
GGACTGGGCGGCGTTGCCGGTGATGCGGTTTTACGCTTACCCGCGATCGTGTTCGGTGTCCCGCCAGCAGGGCTGGCACGTTCTGTCTTGTGCATAGCCTTTGGTTTCGCGACCGCAGTGACATTGGTGCTGGCCGCTCGCGCACGCGGTCGTCCAAAAAAATCGGTTACACGCGAAACCGAAGAAGACGAAGAGATCCAAGGCGACAAACCCGATGAGGATCGCGCTTCCGCCTGGCTCGGCATGATTGTACACGGGCTTTTAAGCTGGAAGGCACGCATTGGTCGCATGATGCGCGGTGAAGCGCACGCGCGTGTGCCGATGCCTGTGGCGAACGGTCTGCGTCCCGAGCCGCATTTCGATGGGCGTGGTTATTCCGAACACGAAAACGAAATTGAGGACGACGATGAGGCACCGGTACCGCGCAAGCGCGCCGCTGCGCGAGCGCCAGCGCGTCGCTCCGGCAGCGGCTATGTCCTGCCCTCACTCAATCTCTTGGCAGCCCCTCGCGCGAGCGAACGCACCACGTTGTCGCGCGACATCATCGAAGGCAACGCTACTGCGCTCGAAAGCGTGTTGCAGGATTTCGGGGTACGTGGCGAAATTATCAATGCGCATCCCGGCCCGGTCGTCACGCTCTACGAACTTGAGCCGGCGCCTGGCATAAAATCCTCCCGCGTGATCGGGCTTGCCGACGACATCGCGCGCTCTATGAGCGCAGTGTCGGCACGCGTTGCAGTGGTCTCAGGCCGCAACGCAATCGGCATAGAATTGCCTAATCCGACGCGCGAGAAAGTCTATTTGCGCGAGTTGCTTACCGGCATGGACTACAACGAGAGCGCAGCGAAGCTTCCGCTCTGCCTTGGAAAAACAATCGGCGGTGAATCGGTTATCGTCGACTTGTCGCGCATGCCTCATCTGCTGATTGCCGGCACCACCGGGTCGGGCAAATCGGTCGCGATCAACACAATGATTCTGTCACTGGTCTATCGCCTGCGCCCCGACCAGTGCCGAATGATTATGGTCGATCCCAAAATGCTAGAACTGTCGGTCTATGACGGAATCCCGCATCTGCTTACGCCGGTGGTCACCAACCCCAAGACGGCAGTGGTTGCGCTCAAGTGGGCAGTGCGTGAGATGGAAGGCCGCTACAAGAAAATGTCGAAGCTTGGCGTGCGCAACATTGACGGCTACAACGCACGTGTCGCCGAAGCCAGGACAAAGGGCGAGACACTCACCCGCACCGTTCATATCGGTTACGACAAAGAAACCGGAGAGGCGATTTACGAAAAGGAACAGCTTGACCTCGAACCCTTGCCCTATCTGGTGGTGATTGTCGACGAAATGGCCGACCTGATGATGGTCGCCGGCAAGGATATCGAAGGCGCCATCCAGCGCTTAGCGCAGATGGCGCGCGCAGCCGGCGTTCATGTCATTCTGGCGACTCAGCGTCCGTCGGTTGACGTGATCACAGGCACCATCAAAGCGAACTTCCCGACCCGCGTCTCATTCCAAGTCACTTCGAAAATCGACAGCCGCACCATCCTAGGCGAGCAAGGCGCCGAACAGCTGCTCGGCCAGGGCGATATGCTTCTTATGGCCGGCGGCGGGCGTATCAGCCGCGTGCACGGACCGTTCGTATCGGATGACGAGGTTGAAAAGGTCGTGCGGCACCTGAAGTTGCAAGGCGTGCCAGAGTACCTCGAAGAAGTGACCGCCGGCGACGACGAGGATGAGGACGGAAATGCTGTGTTCGACGCGACCGGGATGGGGCTCGCGGAAGGCGGCGACCTCTACCAGCAGGCTGTCGCCATCGTGAAGCGCGACCGCAAGGCGTCAACCTCTTACATCCAGCGCCGCCTTCAAATCGGGTACAACCGCGCCGCCACCATTATGGAGCGCATGGAAGAAGAAGGCATCGTCGGGCAGGCCAACCATGCAGGTAAGCGCGAAATCCTGATTCCCGAAAATCCCGTCGACGACCGCTATTGAGAATCGCCAGGTTCGGCTTTAAGCCGGATTTAGGCTCTAGGGTTGGGCCGCGAAATCGCCACAGCCGGCCCATATAGGAATTATCGGGATACCGCGGGGACGAGAGTTGGAGAAGGTGATGGCGGCTCAATACATGAGGCGAACCGGTTACAAATTGGCTTTTGTAACGTTGTTTGCCTGCCTTGCCGTCCCGGCAGCCTCCCAGGTAATTCCTCTTCCAGCAGCGCGTCCAACCCCACCGCAAGCGCAGCCAAACGCCAGCGGCTCGGTTGCTGCGCCGGTCGCCAAACCTCCGGTTCCGACTCGCGGCCAAGTCGCGCCAGCACCTGAAACGCCTAATCCGATCTTCAATCCCTTCGCCGCTCTCCTCGGCAAGCCCAGCGCTCCGGGTACACTGACCTCGGAACAGCGCGCGATCGTCGACCGCGTCAATGGCTATCTCTCCGGCGTGCAAACGCTGACCGGAAATTTCATCCAGATTGGTCCGGACGGCAGCCGAACCCAGGGCGATTTTTTCATCGCCAAGCCGGGCCGGGTGCGATTTGAGTATGACGACCCGAGCCCTATAGAACTGATCGCAGACGGCTCATCGGTGGTGGTGCGCGACCGCCGGCTGGCGACCCAGGACGTCTATCCGCTATCGCAGACCCCGCTGCGTTTCCTGTTGGCCGATCGCGTCGATCTGGCGAAGGACACACACCTGATCGCTGTCTATGCCGACAATGTATTCATCACTGTAGTGGTCGAGGAAAGGAGCGGTCTTGTCGGCACCAGCCGGTTGATGATCCTGTTCAGCGCCAAAGACATGCAGCTCAAGCAATGGACCGTAACTGACCCGCAAGGCTATGACACCACAGTCGCGGTGTACAATCTCAACACCAGCAAGCGCCCTGACCCTGCATTATTCAAGATCGACTATACGAACTATCACAATTAGCGTCGGGTATCGTTGCGAACCACGTCGGTCATGGCCCGGCACTCGTGTCCGGCCTTCGGCCCCCAAGTGACAAGTCTTGTACTGGGTAGCCATGTTATTGCAGCGCTGCAAGAAATTGAGACGTGGATGACACGTTCAAGGCCGGCCATGACGAATGGAAACTTTGCGGTCTGACCCCTAAGTTACGGCCCATGTCCCTTAAAATCACGACCTGGAACATCAATTCGATCCGCCTGCGCATGGATCTGGTCGCAAGGTTTTTGAAGAGTGCGCGACCGGACGTGCTTTGCCTGCAAGAGACCAAATGCCCTGACAATGCCTTTCCGATGAAACGCTTCAAGCGCCTCGGCTACGAGCACGTGGCGCTTAACGGACAGAAAAGCTATCATGGTGTCGCAGTGCTCTCGCGCGTGCCGTTTGAGCGGGTCGATATCCAAAATTTTTGCGGCAAGGTCGATTGTCGGCACATTTCCGTGACTTTGGGAGAGCGCGCGAAGCTGAAAGAACAGGTCACCCTACATAACTTTTATGTGCCCGCCGGCGGTGACGAACCTGATCCCGAGATAAATCCGAAATTCCGGCACAAACTCAGCTTCCTCGATGAGATGGGGGCGTACGACGGATTACAGCCGGAAAAATCTACCCACGCTATCCTCGTGGGTGATCTCAACGTCGCACCGCTTGAGCATGACGTGTGGAGTCACAAGCAGATGATCAAGGTGGTTTCCCACACGCCAGTGGAATGCGAGAAACTCATTGCCGCGCAGAAATCGGGTGGTTGGATTGATTGCATGCGCGTGCACACGCCCGAGCCGGAGAAGCTCTACACGTGGTGGAGCTACCGTGCGATGGATAATTGGCGCAACGCTGATCGTGGTCGCAGGCTTGATCATGTCTGGACCACCGACGCGCTCGCTGCGCACGTATCGGAAATCAAGGTCGCCAAAGATTACCGCGGAGCAAAGCGCCCCTCAGACCACGTGCCGGTGACGGCGATGATCGAACTTTGAGTTCCGCGACCGCTATTGCCTTTCTCCTGGCTCCAGAGCGCCTTTCACGCTGGCGAGTTCTTTCGACCACGCCTGCAAACGTTCGGTCATGATGTCGCGTAACGTTTCCGCCGCGGCGGGATATCCCTCTAGCATCTTCCGAAACAAGTTACGTGATATGCGCACAACGACCGTCGGCTCCTTCGCGATCGCCGTTGCTTGGCACACCGTATTGGTGAGCAAAGCCAACTCACCGACCAGCGTGCCGCGACCCACGGTGATTTCGTTTCCCTCCGCAAGCGTGCCTCGCTCCAGCAGCAGCGAGCCCTCCTGGACGATATATCCACCGTCGGCCAGTTCGCCGGCGTAGAAGAGCACATCTCCGCTATGCAAATGACGCGTTTCGGCGCCAATCGCCAAAATGCGCAAGGCTTGCTTGCCGAGCGCCGCCAAAGGCGGCACCCGCTCGAAAAAGGCGATATCTTCTTCGAGGCTCATGCCGTCTATCCCTGGTCATTTCCGGGGCGCCGCGAAGCGGCGAACCCGGAACCCAGCCGCACGAACAGAAGCTATTTCTGGATTGCGGGTTCGCGTCTTCAGCGCATCCCGAAATGATGAATTGATGTGTCCGTAAATCACGGCACAAGTTTATAGCCGCCGGCTTCAGTCACCAAGATAGCTGGGGCGGCAACATCCTTTTCGACTTTTTGACGTAAACGGTAAATGTGCGTTTCAAGCGTATGGGTGGTTACGCCTGAATTGTAACCCCATACTTCCTGTAACAAAGTCTCGCGCGACACCGGTTTCTGTCCGGCGCGGTAAAGATAACGAAGAATGGCCGTTTCCTTCTCCGTAAGCCGTACCTTGCTGCCCTTTGGGCTGAGCAGCAGTTTCGAACTTGGTCTGAACGTATAGGGCCCAATAATGAATACAGCATCTTCACTGGCCTCGTGCTGCCGAAGTTGCGCCCGGATGCGCGCCAGCAACACCGCAAATCGGAATGGCTTGGTAATATAATCATTCGCACCGGATTCGAGACCGAGAATCGTGTCGGAATCGGTATTGTGTCCGGTTAGCATGATGACCGGAGCCTTGAATCCATTTTTGCGCAAGATGCGCACTGCCTCGCGGCCGTCGACGTCCGGGAGTCCGACGTCCATGATCACAAGGTCGATTTGACCATTTTTCGCTGCCTGCACTCCTTTGGTTCCGCTATCGACTGCAATAGCTTCGAACTCTTCGTGTAGCGCCAATTGCTCGACCAACGCCTCACGAAGTTCAGCGTCATCGTCGACGATCAGAATTGTCCGCTTATTGGCCATCGTCCCAAGGCCCTTTCAGCGCGGTCCTTGTCGCGAAGTAGAACACTCAGCGATAAAAGAGCAAGCAGGAATTGCTATTTAGGTCCAACCTAATCGCACCAATGCAGAAACGGTCCTTGTCCCGGATCACAGTACGCCGCAAGCCAGGCGATTCAAGCCGCGGTTGGCTCATAGCAGGAATGCTTGCATTTCCTGTCGCACTTGGGCGCGGCGGGATCAAGGCTAACAAGCGCGAAGGCGACGGCGGTACGCCGCGCGGCATTTTTCGGCTAAGGCAGCTTTGGTGGCGCGCCGACAGGCATCCGCGCCCGGTTACCTCATTGCCGGTGCAACGAATAACGCCGGCTGACGGCTGGTGTGAAGACCCTGCCGATCGCCGGTATAATCGACCGATTAAGGTGCCCGCCGGCGCGAACGTAGACCGGCTGGCGCGCAAGGACGACCTTTACGATTTCATTATCGAGATTGATCACAATACGCGTCCCCGCATTGCAGGACGCGGCAGCGCAGTGTTTATTCATGCCGCAAGGCGAGGATTTGCGCCGACCGCCGGTTGCGTCGCAATGGAAATTAATGCGCTTCGCAGAATTCTTTCTCGTCTGGGCCCGCGCACCAGGATCGCAGTTGAGTAACGGGTTCGCCAGCGGCCGCTACTTCGCCCGCCCACCGAATATCGCACTCCCGACACGAACATGGGTCGCGCCAAGAGCAATTGCCGTGGCAAAATCGGCACTCATACCCATCGACAAAAGCTTCAAGCCATTGCGTTTCGCGATCTTGGCGGTCAGCGCGAAGTGAGGGCCTGGTGCTTCGTCAACCGGGGGAATGCACATGAGTCCGGAAATTTTCAACCCGAATTTATCGCGACAGGTCTCGAGGAAAGCGTCAGCGTCTTGCGGGATCACGCCGGCTTTTTGCGACTCTGCGCCAGTATTGATTTCGACGAACAACACGGGTTGACGTCGCTGTTTACTGATTTCCTTCCCTAGCGCCTCGCACAAGCTGGCTCGATCGACGGAATGGATAGCATCGAACAGCGCGACCGCCTCCTTCGCTTTGTTCGACTGCAGGGGGCCGATCAGATGCAACTCCATACTTCCGTGTTTCAAAAGCAAAGAAGGCCACTTTGCTTTTGCCTCCTGCACTCGATTTTCACCGAACACATGCTGACCCATATCGATCACAGGCTCGATCGCATCTGCGCCAAAGGTTTTCGACACCGCAATCAGCGTCACGTCCGCTGGATTACGCTGGGCATCGCGGCAGGCTCGGGCGATCTCGGCTCGGACGTGCTCGAGACTCGTGGAAGGGGCAGCGGCCATGCGCCGCCTATATCGCACGATTCCACCGACTTCAAATGAAAGGCTGGGCGCTGCTGTACAATGTCCTGCCAGCGATGGTGGCCGACGTCGCACGGTCCATCATTTCAAATACGCGGTCCTTCTAACGAACCGCCTTGCTGATGAACAACCGTTGAGCGTCTTGCAATCGTCGCTGGGCCGCCGTCTGCCATTGCGCTATGGCGTCCTTGGCAGACTTTTTGGGGCGGACTTTTTCGTCAACCTTTTCGACCCAATTGAGCGGAAGGATGTGATGGCCGGATTTAGGGTTGCTTTTGGTAAGGACGATCTTGTCTGCGTCTTTCGTGCAGTCGACTGTGCCGACATGCCCTCCATCCGAGCCGCAAATGTCCTTGTGACTTTGATCTACCGTACATCCCTTTTCGAGAGACTAATCCGGCGAGCCGCGGGCCGGTTCCTTTTGGTTATCCAAGCGAATTGCCCTTCTCCGGTTGACCCTTCGACCTGTTTCGTGTCAGTTCCGCGCGCCGTAGCACGACGCACAAATGACCGCCGGTTCGAGCAAAAACGAACGCTACAACGCCCGCGAGGCCGAGGCCCGCTGGCAGAAAGTTTGGGCTGATCGCAAAATCTTCGAGACCAGAAACGACGACACCCGGCCGAAATATTACGTGCTCGAGATGTTCCCCTACCCCTCCGGGCGCGTCCATATGGGCCACGTGCGCAATTACACCATGGGCGACGTTGTGGCGCGGTTCAAACGCGCTACGGGCAACGCCGTACTTCATCCGATGGGTTGGGACGCCTTTGGCATGCCAGCCGAGAACGCCGCCATTGACCGAAAAGTCCATCCGCAGACCTGGACCTACGACAACATCGTCGCCATGAAGAGACAGCTTCAGTCGATGGGGCTTTCCCTCGATTGGGCACGCGAGATCGCGACCTGCGACCCGGCATATTACAAGCATCAACAGAAGATGTTTCTCGACTTTCTCAAAGCGGGATTGGTCGAACGCAAGCAGTCGAAAGTGAATTGGGATCCGGTCGATCAAACCGTGCTTGCCAATGAACAGGTCATCGATGGTCGAGGCTGGCGCTCCGGCGCGGTCGTCGAGCAACGCGAATTGACGCAATGGTTCTTCAAGATCAGCGACTATTCGGAAGACCTGCTGGAGGCGCTCGACAGGCTCGAGCGCTGGCCAGAGAAAGTTCGACTGATGCAGAAGAACTGGATCGGGCGTTCGGAAGGGCTACTGCTGCGTTTTGCTCTCGATCCGGCAACAACTCCGAACAAAGAAAATGAGCTGGAGATCTTCACCACGCGTTCCGACACTTTGTTCGGAGCCAAGTTCATGGCTCTGTCACCCGACCATCCCTTGGCACAAGCGGCCGCAGCGAAAAATTCAAGGCTCGCAGCCTTTATCGAGCAGTGCCACCACATGGGCACTGCTCAGGCGGATATAGACACCGCTGAAAAGCTCGGCTTCGATACCGGCATTAGGGCGGTACACCCATTCGACGCAACTTGGAAACTTCCGGTCTATGTCGCAAACTTCATTGTGATGGACTATGGCACCGGCGCAATCTTCGGTTGCCCTGCCCACGACCAACGGGACCTTGACTTCGTCAACAAATATGGTCTCGGCAATACGCCGGTGGTCTGCCCGCCCGGTCAAGATCCCAAGACCTTCGTCATCACCGACGTCGCTTATGACGGCGATGGCCGCATGATCAATTCGCGGTTCCTCGATGGAATGACCATCGAGGAGGCCCAGGAAGAAGTCGCCAGGCGACTTGAAAAGGATATTCGAGGCAATAGCCCCGTAGCGCAACGGCACGTCAACTACCGCCTGCGCGACTGGGGAATTTCGCGTCAGCGTTATTGGGGCTGCCCAATTCCAATCATTCATTGCGAGACGTGCGGCGCGTTGCCGGTTCCGGAAGAGGATCTGCCGGTGACATTGCCAGAAGATGTGAGCTTCGACAAACCAGGAAATCCGCTTGATCGCCACCCGACGTGGAAAAAGGTCAAATGTCCGAAATGCTCTGGTCCAGCCCGGCGCGAAACAGATACGATGGATACGTTCGTTGATTCATCCTGGTACTTCGCACGGTTTACCGATCCGTGGATCAAAACAGCACCGACGGACCGCAAGATCGTGGACGAATGGCTGCCAGTCGATCAATACATCGGCGGCATCGAACATGCGATCTTGCATCTGCTTTATTCACGCTTCTTCACTCGTGCCATGCGGAAGACCAGACACATTGATATGGACGAGCCGTTCGCCGGGCTTTTTACGCAAGGCATGGTGGTGCACGAGACCTATCAGGCCAAAAACGGTGACTGGGTCGAACCGGCCAACGTTAGAATTGAAGGCACAGGCGACGACCGCAGGGCAATGCTCGCGTCGACAGGCGAACCGCTCGAGATCGGCTCGATCGAGAAAATGTCCAAATCGAAGAAAAACACAGTCGATCCCGACGACATCATCGCCGCTTATGGCGCCGATACCGCGCGCTGGTTTATGCTTTCCGATTCGCCCCCCGACCGCGACGTGATCTGGACCGAAGAAGGCGTGCAGGGCGCGTGGCGTTTTGTGCAGCGGCTGTGGCGACTCGTCGGCGAAATCGCGGAAACCGCCGCGCCGGCAAGACGGCCTGTCGCATTTAGCGAGCAAGCCGTGACGGTGCGCAAGGCCGCTCACCGCGCGCTGGCGCACGTATCCGAGGATATCGACAAGCTGCGGTTCAACCGCTGCGTTGCCCACATCTACGAATTTGCCAACGCACTCAGCGACGCCATCGGCAAAATCGAAAGGGCCCCCGCAGGCGACCTGTGCTGGGCGCTGCGTGAAGCCTGCGGCATCCTTGTGCGGCTCTTCCATCCAATGATGCCCCACCTTGCCGAGGAATGCTGGGCGACGCTGGGGCATAAGAGCCTGGTCGCCACCGAGAGCTGGCCGCAGGTCGAAGCCGAACTGCTGGTGGAAAGCAAGATTACCCTGCCCGTCCAGATTAACGGCAAGAAACGCGCCGACGTGACCGTGGCCCGCGATGCAGGAAAATCCGATATAGAGGCTGCCGTTCTTGCCCTTGATGCGGTAAAAAAGGTGTTGGACGGGAGAAGCCCGAAAAAGGTCATTGTCGTCCCGCAAAGGATCGTCAATGTCGTCATCTGACCCTATGCGCGGAGCTAGATTTCTCGGTGCGTTGGCGCTCGCCGGTCTCACCGCCGGCTGCTTTCAGCCACTCTATGCCGAGCGAACAACGCCTACGGGTGGCGTTGGTGTCGCCAGTCAACTGAGCGCGGTCGACGTGGCGCCAATCGATGCTCCGGGCGGTAGCCGTCTCGCTCGCGTCAGCGTGGGCGTACGCAACGAACTAATCTACGATCTCACCGGTGGTAACGGTGGGTTCTCGCCAACACATCGACTCGATGTGAAACTTACTGCAACCCAGACTCAGGTGATTGTCGACATCAATACTGCACGCCCTGATATCAATAACTATGGAATCGACGGCACCTACACGCTGACAGAGTTGGCAACGGGAAGGGTTGTTGTTAAAGGCCAAACGTTCGCACGCGTCTCGTACAATATCCCGGGTCAACAGCAGCGATTCGCGGGCGAGCGCGGTTTGCGCGATGCCGAAAACCGCGCAGCCAAAGAAATTGCTGAAAATATTCGCTCTCGGCTCGCCTCATATTTCGTGGCAGGTACGTGAGTTCGCTGCGGGGTCATGACGGCCATTAAATCCTCAGACGTCGATCGATTTATTGCAAAGCCGGACCCTGCTCAGCCCATCGTCCTGGTGTTCGGACCCGATACTGGCCTCGTGCGCGAGCGCGTGGACGCGCTGGTGCACGCGTCTGTTGATGACCCGAGTGATCCGTTCGCATTGGCGCGCATCGAAGGCGATGAACTGTCGGGCAATCCGACGCGTCTCGCAGAAGAGGTGAACACAGTGCCGCTATTTGGCGGCCGACGCGCCGTCCTGGTCAAGGCGGGGTCGCGTAACATCGCGTCCGCGGTCGAAACCGTTATCACCGCGCCTTCCAGCGAATGCCGCGTGATCATCGAAGCTGGCAATCTCAGCAAGAGCTCACCGCTGCGCGCGGTTTGCGAGAAGGCGAAAGTCGCTGCCGCGCTGCCCTGCTATCTCGATAATGAACGCGCGCTCGGTTTGCTGATCGACGAGGAAATGCGCGCAAGCAACCTTACGATCTCCCCCGACGCGCGAGACGCGCTAATCTCCTTGCTGGGAGCAGACCGACTGGCATCCCGCAACGAGGTCCGCAAACTCGCACTTTATGCGCTAGGTCAAAAAAGCATCGGACTTGCTGATGTAATGGCGGTCGTAGCGGATGCCTCGCAGATAGTACTTGATGGATTGGTCGATGCCGTTTTTACCGGAAGAATGGCCGAGGCCGACACTGAATTCAGCAAGGCGCGTGCGAGCGGCTTGTCTCCGGCAGCAATCGTGTCGGCGGCAATCAGACAGCTGGCTAATTTGCACAAGATGAAGCTGGCGATTGAAAACGGAGATTCAATTCAGTCCGCCATGAAGCGCGCCGCGCCGCCCGTGCATTTCACCCGTGAGCGTCACGTTAGCGACGCGCTGCGCGCCTGGACGCCGACGCGCATGGTGCATGCGATGGAGCAATTGGCAGAAGCTTCGCTTGAAATGCGGCGGAATGCACCGCTAGCGGAATCTATAGCGCAGCGCATGTTGCTGTCGCTCACGGCAACTGCGCGCAAAGCAGCCTAGGGTTCGCTCGCCTGCATACATCGTCCGACCCACGCCATTTAGAACTGGTCATTTCTTTTCGTTAATTGTTTGTGATGGACGCCGCTTCCCGTGACGGCATCAAGGAAATGCGAGCTGTCGAACCTGGATGTGACTTGCGCTGATCGCAAGAGATACCGCCAGATTTGGGCATATCGCAATCGTATCGTCGTTTTCTCAGTTAGGTCGGCGCGACTCTGTTGCTTGGCGCAGTCACGGTGATCGGGACACTTCGCAGCAATGGCGCCTCAAGCGAGCTTAGGGCCGATGGCCGGGACTGGGCGCATGGCCCGCTTGTTGAACGATGACAAGC
>Ga0126375_10000384_pt1 | contig 11656 bp, 8 predicted proteins | sample PanSoiMetPlot_14_FD_109577 | JGI IMG/M metagenome (GOLD analysis project Ga0126375, IMG submission 109577) | Tropical forest soil microbial communities from Panama - MetaG Plot_14 | ecosystem: Environmental > Terrestrial > Soil > Tropical forest | place: Panama | collected 2016-02-17 | reverse complement strand
GATCGTGCCGGAAGTGTTATATTTGGTTAATTTAATCAAACGGCCCCTCCGATCGCGCCGGAGGTGGCAGGAAACGTCAATTTGCTGACTCCCATGGTTAGGACCGATATGGAGTAGACTGCAAACCGTCCTACACTATTCCGGATAATTGGAAGCCAATGCTCCACTTCTGAGTAACAAGATTGCGAAGACCGGGCCGGGAATAAAAAAGCCATTCACCCGCGCAATGTAAGCCGCACATAAGAGAGCGGTTGCGATAACAACATCAGCTACTCGCCTCTGGTGCTATGCTGCTGCGGCATATCCCTTGTTTCAGCACAAGAAGGTGCATGATGGAACATCTCATCTGGTTCGGTGTTGTTCTGGCTTTGCTCCTGTCTGTGATGCCCACCACCCCGGCTCCGGCACAGTACCAGGTGCAACCCCCCGCGAAAGAATACGACAGCTTGCTTCAAAACTTGGGAAGCCGGCTCTCTCCAGCCGGAATATGAGTCCCGCATCAATGGTCTCCCGATCGTGCAACAGCCGTGCAACGGGAACGACCTCTATCAGAGATGGTATTTTTCGACATTGCTCACCGACAGGTATGGACGGGTTGGGGCGTATATAATTGGCTGAAAAGGGCCTAGTTGGAAATTTTAGATTTCCCGAATTCTCTCGAAAAAATACGGATTGTAAAACTGATTATACTCTACCGATGCACGGTTGCTCTACCGGAAATTGTACCGCCGCCACCATCGTCGCCCGCGCCGCCATGACTTGGAGGGTTAAATGACCACCACATCACGCCGCGCCGCCCTGGTGGCAATGACGATGTCGAGCCAGGGACTCAGTCTCGCAATCGGTTCTTTGGCGCTGTGTGTCGCAAGCTCGGCCGGGGCACAAGGGAACTTGGAGCGGGGTAAGACCGCCGCCCAACTTTACGCAGCCAATTGCGCGAGGTGTCACAAGTCGCCGCAAAGCGTCACCAAGACCACGGGCGGTTTGGGACTCGAAACTTTCCTGCGCGAGCACTATGCCGCTACCCCTGAATCGGCAGCTACCCTCACCACTTATCTGAAAGGACTGGAGAAGCGGTCGGGTGGATCTACTCATGGTCGCGCCGCCAAGCGCGTGAGCCGAGTGAATCCCTCCAGGCGACCGCTGAGCGAATCCAAAGAAGACGAATCTTCCGCAGATCCTGTGCAGAGGGCTTTGAAGTGGCTGCTTCAGGCGATAAAGCCGGAGAACAACTAGAAGAAGTTTACTCGATGCGCACACTCAGACTGACAGTCACCGAGTTTGCGTTAATTAGTCGGGGCGCCGTCAAGTCGAGGCAGATGGGGCTGCTGGCTTGCGTTTGCGGTCGGCAGTGTTTGATGACAAGGGGACCGACATCGCAAGGCGGAACCCTCGCACCGTTATCCGCTTTGGGTCAAAAGCGGACATGCCGGCGTGGTCTGCTTTACCTCCGAAAGCAGACGTTAGTGATGACAAACGCTACACGTCTACAGACATTCCCACTTGAGCCGGTTTTCATGCTTGGTGGTGAAGATGTGTGAAAATGGGCCTGGTTCCCTTTCGTCAATCATCCAATCGCTACGCGTAGACCAAGATGCCGATATCTCCATCCGACAAAGCCGACACGCATACTTGACACCACGTCATGCCGAATCACGTCACCCGACGCAGCAGCCAGACGAAGCGGCTCGCCTCTCGTGCAAAGAGCGTTCGCGTTGGCTCGCATGCGACAAAGAGTTTTGTACTTCATGCAGGAAACCGTTTGCGGTTATGATATCTAAGCTCGACTGCATCTTCTGGAGGAGCTCGAACACGTCTAATCGTTTCAAGATTCCAATGCAGTGCGGCAAAGCTTTTGCAGACGGGAGCGTTAACAATATCCTGTTGATCGACTAACTTTACTGTTACGCCTCGCCATCTCGGTGCCAGCCTTTTGGCAACACGTAGCATGAATGTGCCATCGCCTGCCCCGAGATCGATCAACTCGCGAGGAACTACCTCTCCAGAATGCTTCAGCAATGCGCGCGTCATAGCACGGTCGGTCAGCGCAAAGGCATTTAAGCGACTCAGGTCTCGCCTGAAATGGCGAGCGCTCGCCAGGGATGTGATCCGCCAATTCCGGGTTCAACATTGCGGAGCAAGAATTCTTCCATTCCAATGGGCGTGCATTTGGCACACCTACGATCGAATCTTTAGTTTGTTAAGCTCCCAGATATTCACCCTCAGGTGAGAATTCGGCGATAACGTCTCTTTGTCGCTTCGCCCATTCGATGATCGGCACCGGACCGCCTATCACCATGAAGTAATCGTAGGGTGCGCGCATATGATTGGCCATAATGTACTGGAAGTGCAGCCGGAAAATCTTCCACCGTAGTTTGCGGTAGAACTCCGGAGACAACATGTCGCGAAATCGTACCTGCCACACGAAGGGATTGCAGCGCTCTGGTCCGAGCTGAATTCCGACTCCCGCAACGGGATCGAATCCCCAGAAATTCAGGGCATCCTTGCGAGACTGGCATTCGATCCAATTTATCGAGGGTTCGACGGCTAACCGACGAATAATCTCGCGCATTTTTAGCGCTCGTGGATGAAATGCAACGGCGGGAGTAATCGATCCGATGGTCAACAGGACAGTGCGCGGGCCTCGTAGGCCGAGATCCGGGTCGAGTTCGAGTGCACGTGCGACCATGTATTGCGCCAGCGGTGCGCCGCCGCTGTGACCGATTATGACGACCTCATCTGCATCATTAGCATTCACCAATTCCTTGAGACGTGCTGCACCGATCTCAATCGGCCGGTCGAAGCAACTCGCCTCGCCACAGCCAAATTCCCGGAGATACGGCCAGTGATTGTTGACGCGAATCACCAACCACCGATTGGCTAACGGGCGCAAAGCCAAGAAAATTGCAAAACCAATTACGACCGATATGCCAATGCCGATTGGTATAGCCACACCGAGTCTGTGTCGTGCGATATACCAAGCAAGTGTTCCGGCTGCCATGGAAGTAGCAATCCAAGCGAGTAGCAGCAGTTGAAGTATGAGATGGTGCATCCCGAACTGCCAATTCGCCCGAAACACGCGAAACGTCGTCCCCGTTGCGAGATCATCCAGCATCCATCGAACACCACGGGAAATTTGTCTAATGATAGGTTGGGCAGTATTGCTCTTGATAATGTCTTCGCAGCGCACGAAGTCGTATCTCGTAAACACTTGCCAATTCGGCCCACCCATAGTGACAGTCCAAGAAGCGATGTCGGCCGATTCAATAACGAGCGGACCAAGTGCGTAGTTGGCGTGCCAAAGCGCAGAGGCCCTTTTCAACTGACTCCCGAAAAGAGCATGATAACCCTGTGGTCCTTGCGGATCATAGCCCGAGATGTAGATGACGCAGCGACGGGTTATCAAGCAGGACTCCAGCGAGCTTGATTTTACAGTCTAAACGGTCAATTTTGCGATTGTAAATCTCCTCCGCACATAGCGTTATGGGCGCGGACCGCAGCATCTCAAGCGCCAACTGGTGGCGATCGTTGCGAACCACGATTAGCGACCGTCGCAACTATGGAGAGCACGGCCCGAATGCGACACGCCACTGACCAGACTTCAATTGGTCAATTTCTTGCAGTAATTTGCTGCAAGTACACGGGTAACCGGCAACGCCAGTAGAAGACGTTTCGTGAAATTCGCTTTGCTGAAAAATCTCATTCCGGCTCACCGCTGCTTGTCGAGCAGGAGGCGCGCAGAGGTATCACGTTTAGTCGTTCCAGGGCTTCGCAAAACCGATCGGGCACTAGTGCGGTCTACCGCGCCGCTGATTAGAGACTGCGATGCCCAAGGTAACTGAAAATAGGGTTTCCTAATGCGCGGCAATTTTTAGCCTCACACCTTTAACCAAAATTTGTGATTCAGACATGACGCGGCCCCCTCAAGTGGTGCCGCGTCGCATGTAAGGCCGGTGCTACCATTTGCTACCGAATTGCTTGACAAGCGGTAGGACTCGATAGCATTGAATGGACGGCTAGAGGCCAAGACCCCCGAAAACTCGAACTCTTTGACATTACAAAGGATCAATAAATCCCGGCATTAGCAAGCTCCAAAATCAGGGCTTGGGGTTCGAGTCTCTGCTCCTGCCAGGCGTTGGCCCGGACCTGAACGGACGCCTCAAGGGCCTGCGCAAACACCGGGGCTGTAACTACACTGGGACTCGTTGGATAAAGTTGAATTCAAGGCTTCATTGATGGCAACGTCTCCGTTCAAATTTCTCCAGGAAGTGCGTGAGGAGACGCGCAAAGTGACCTGGCCGTCGCGCCGCGAAACGGCAATTACGACCGCCATGGTGTTCGTGATGGTGGCGATCGCTTCGGTTTTTTTCCTTGTGGCAGACCAATTAATCCGCATTGCGGTTACCTTCGTGCTTGGGATCGGAACCTGAAGGTTCAAGAGAGATGAACGATACAGTTACCGCGACGATGCCGACTAAGCCCAAGCGGTGGTACATCGTCCACGCCTACTCGAACTTCGAAAACAAGGTAGCGGATTCGATCCGGGAGCAAGCCAAGCAGCGCGGCCTGGCCGAACATATCGGTGAGGTCTTGGTGCCAAAGGAAAAGGTCACCGAGGCGAGACGCGGCCGCAAAGTCGAAACTGAACGCAAGTTCTTTCCAGGCTATGTGTTGGTGAAAATGGATCTGACCGACGAGGTCTATCACCTCATTAAGAATACGCCGAAGGTTACCGGCTTTCTCGGTAGCGACAAGAAGCCCATGCCGATTTCGGACGCAGAGGCCGACCGCATCCTGCACCAGGTGCAAGAAGGCATTCAGAGGCCGAAGCCTGCGGTCTCGTTTGAGGTTGGCGAGCAAGTACGCGTTTCCGATGGCCCGTTCGCTTCATTTAACGGCGTCGTTGAGGAGGTCGACGAGGCGCGGTCACGCGTGAAAGTTGCCGTGTCGATATTCGGCCGTGCGACACCGGTCGAACTGGAATTCGGACAAGTGGAGAAACTATAGACTTCGTCCTAGCCGGGTTTGTCCCGGTGATCCGATAGGTGGGCACCACATTGCCTGCCTAAGCGTCATGGCGGGGAAGAGCCCGGCCATGACAAGTAAAAAAACGTGGAAGGTGAGGCGGGGCTGCCAACCGTCAATATCCGCACCACTAACGGAGTGAGTTATGGCAAAGAAAGTCACCGGATTCCTAAAATTGCAGGTGCCGGCCGGCGCCGCCAATCCCTCGCCCCCGATCGGGCCGGCGCTTGGCCAGCGCGGCCTTAACATCATGGAATTCTGCAAGGCGTTTAACGCGCAGACGCAGAAGATGGAAAAGGGCATCCCGATCCCGGTCATCATAACCACCTATCAGGATCGCTCTTTCACCTTCGAGATGAAGACGCCGCCGGTGTCTTATTTCCTTAAGAAGGCAGCCAAGCTCGAAAGCGGATCGAAAACGCCCGGCCGGGAGTCGGTCGGACAGGTCAGCAAGAAACAGGTGCGTGAGATCGCCGAGCAGAAGATGAAAGATCTCAACTGCGATACCGTCGAGGCGGCGATCAAAATGGTCGAGGGCTCTGCCCGCTCGATGGGCCTCACGGTGACGGAGTAACGGTCATGTCAATCGGAAAACGCACAAAGGCGGCTCGCGAAGGTATCGACCGCGAAAAGTCCTATCCGATCGCCGAAGCGGTCAGGCTCGTTAAGGAGCGAGCCAAAGCGAAGTTCGACGAGACCATCGAGATCGCGATGAATCTCGGCGTCGATCCAACGCACGCGGATCAGATGGTGCGCGGAGTTGTAATGTTGCCGAACGGCTCCGGCCGCACACTGCGGGTCGGCGTGTTCGCACGAGGCGCAAAGGCCGATGAGGCAAAGGCCGCCGGCGCCGACGTCGTTGGCGCGGAGGACCTGGTTGACAAGGTCAGCAAGGGCGAGATTGACTTCGATCGCTGCATTGCCACTCCCGACCTGATGCCGCTGGTTGGCCGTCTCGGCAAAATACTCGGCCCGCGCGGCATCATGCCCAATCCCAAGGTTGGCACGGTGACGATGGACGTCACCAACGCTCTGAAGGGTGCCAAAGGCGGGTCTGTTGAGTTTCGCGTCGAGAAGGCGGGCATCGTGCAGGCGGGCGTCGGCAAGGCTTCGTTCTCCGAAGACAAACTGGTCGAGAACATCAAGGCCTTTGCGGATGCCGTGCAAAAAGCCAAGCCCGCTGGGGCTAAAGGCCACTACATTAATCGCGTGGCGATCTCGTCCACCATGGGGCCGGGGGTAAAAGTGGAAATACCAAGCCTTTTTGGCACCGGGGCCACCCATTGATGCGACCGCCAAGTGCTAATTTTTACTGGTAATTTCGCTAAAAGGCACTTGGCAAAACACTTGTAATGGACTAGATGGAGTGCATCGGGCGTGCCGGCCCAATTTGTCGGCATGCCTATGCGCGTCTCTAATATCTGGTGAGTGGAACTTTATTCCCCTTTTGGAAGCCCGGGTGGGATCTCTGAAGGGAAGGAAGGCGGATGCCATTACAGTGTGAAGACGCGTCAGGCCTTTCCGGAAACGGGCGGCCGACCTGTCCAAGACTGCCGGCGCAGAGGGTACGAAAAGCCCGACGCTTAATCCCGACACGGGGCCAGCACAGACGGGGAAGCGATCCGAATTTGCGTGACGCGGGTCGCGCCAGTTTGGTTCGAACCTCGAAGATCCGATCGCGGCCTCAGCGCCGTTTCGGAAGGCAGGCTTTCAGATGTCGTCCTGCCCCGGTTCGCTGCGCGTGAACTTCAAGCGGGACGGCTGGTAGCAACCCGACGGCTCCTGAACGCATGACGTGGAGCAACCCTCAACCGGAAAGAGCTTGCAGTGGATCGAGCGGCTAAAGCGGAGTCCATTACTGAACTGAGCGGGCTCTTCAAGACATCCAATGTCGTGGTGGTGGCTCACTATTCCGGCCTTACCGTTGCCCAGATGCAGACTCTGCGCAAGCAGATGAAGCAGGCGGGGGCTCAAGTGAAGGTTGCAAAAAACCGTCTCGCCAAGATTGCGCTTATGAACACCGACGCTGCCTGTATCGCGCCTCTTCTGAAGGGGCCAACTGTGCTCGCCTATTCAGGCGATCCGGTAGCGGCACCGAAGGTGGCTATCGATTTCGCCAAGGCGAACGAAAGGTTCGTCATTCTCGGCGGTTCGATGGGCAAGACTACGTTAGACCCCAACGGCGTCAAAGCACTCGCCGCCTTGCCGTCGCTGGACGAATTGCGCGCCAAGATCGTCGGCCTGATCCAGGCTCCGGCGACCAAGATCGCGCAACTCGCGAATGGTCCTGCGGCCAAGCTCGCGCGAGTGGTCCAGGCTTATGCCTCCAAGGGCGCGACGTCTTGACGGCTCAACACTCAGGAACTCTGGTTCGAACCGATAGGAATTGACCAATGGCTGACCTACAAAAGATCGTTGACGATTTATCCAGCCTCACCGTCCTCGAGGCGGCAGATCTGGCCAAGATGCTTGAAGAGAAGTGGGGCGTTTCAGCAGCTGCCGCGGTGGCGGTCGCTGCGGGCCCCGCAGCCGGCGGCGGCGCGGCTGCCGCAGCCGAAGAGAAGACCGACTTCACGGTCGTGCTCGCCAGCACGGGAGAGAAAAAGATTGAAGTCATCAAGGAAGTGCGTGCGCTCACCGGGCTGGGCCTGAAAGAGGCCAAGGACCTTGTTGAGGGTGCGCCAAAGACCATCAAGGAAGGCGTGCCCAAGGACGAGGCCAACAAGATCAAGACCACGCTCGAAAAGGTTGGCGCAAAAGTTGAGCTTAAATAAGCCGTGCTTGTTTTAGCGAATTCCTCGGGCGAGCAGGGCGAGATCCGAGAATCGAAGCAAATTAAGACTTGGGTTCAAGCCCGGCCATTGGAGATACCGAAATTCCCGGGCCGTCCCCGGGAATCCCAGGACTGGAGATAAGGGAACAGCGTAAGCCGAACTCCCGGCGTCGTGAACAGGCCAGCTCTGGTCACGATGAGAAGTGAAGCGTATGGCGGTTCGGGTCAGACCCGAATCACATAGAAACGGACGGCCCCGACGCCTGTCCTGATGGTCGCGATGGAATGCGGCTGTTTGGAGAGGCGCCCGCGCCGCCCGCCGAAATCGAATCGAGAGAGAAAAGATGGCGCAGACGTTTACCGGTCGCAAGCGCGTAAGGAAGTTTTTCGGGACGATCAATGAAGTGGCGGAGATGCCGAACCTTATCGAGGTTCAGAAGGCATCGTATGACCAATTTTTGCTCGTGAAGGAGCCGATGGGAGGTCGTCCCGACGAGGGCCTCCAGGCCGTCTTCAAGTCGGTATTCCCGATCTCCGACTTCTCCAATTCCTCGCAGCTCGAATTTGTGAAGTACGAATTCGAGCCGCCGAAATATGACGTCGACGAGTGCCGTCAACGCGGTATGACTTATGCCGCACCGCTGAAGGTCACGCTGCGGCTTATCGTGTTCGATATCGACGAAGAAACCGGTGCACGGTCGGTCAAGGACATTAAAGAGCAAGATGTCTACATGGGCGACATTCCACTCATGACCAACAACGGCACTTTCATCGTCAACGGCACCGAACGCGTCATCGTTTCGCAGATGCATCGCTCGCCGGGCGTCTTTTTCGACCACGATAAGGGCAAGACCCATTCCTCTGGCAAGCTCCTGTTTGCCGCCCGGATTATTCCGTATCGCGGTTCCTGGCTCGACATAGAGTTCGATGCCAAGGACATTGTCTACGCGCGGATCGACCGCCGCCGCAAGATTCCGGTGACTTCGTTGCTCTATGCCCTCGGCCTCGACGGCGAGCAGATCCTGGCCACGTTCTATAAGCACGTGAACTACAAGCGCGCCAAGGAAGGCTGGCGCGTGCCTTTCGATGCCAACCGTCTAAGGGGCTACAAGGCGGTCAACGATCTCGTCGATGCCGATACCGGGCGGGTTGTGGTCGAAGCCGGCAAGAAACTGACCGTGCGCCAGGTCCGCCAGCTCGCCGAGAAGGGCCTAAAGGCTCTGCGTATGAGCGACGATGAATTGATCGGCCACTACGTCGCCGAGGATCTCGCCAATGGCCGCACCGGCGAAATCTACATGGAGGCCGGGGAGGAAATCACCGAGAAGAATCTCAAGATACTCATCGAGGTCGGCTACAAGGAATTGCCACTGCTCGACATCGACCATGTGAACGTCGGCGCTTACATTCGCAACACGCTGTCGGTGGACAAGAACATGACCCGGGAAGACGCGCTGTTCGATATCTATCGCGTCATGCGCCCGGGCGAGCCGCCGACCGTAGAGACCGCCGAGGCAATGTTCCGCTCGCTGTTCTTCGATTCCGAGCGCTACGACCTCTCGGCGGTCGGCCGAGTGAAGATGAATATGCGCCTTGACCTCGACGCACCCGACACCATGCGGGTCCTGCGTAAGGACGACATCATCTCCATCATCCGTACGCTGGTCGATCTGCGCGACGGGAAGGGCGAGATCGATGACATCGATCATCTCGGCAATCGTCGCGTCCGCTCGGTCGGCGAGTTGATGGAAAATCAGTATCGCATCGGCTTGCTGCGCATGGAGCGTGCCATCAAGGAGCGCATGTCATCAGTCGATATCGACACTGTCATGCCGCAGGATCTGATAAACGCCAAGCCAGCAGCGGCCGCGGTGCGCGAGTTCTTCGGCTCCTCGCAGCTGTCGCAGTTCATGGACCAGACCAATCCGCTGTCGGAGATCACCCACAAGCGGCGGCTGTCGGCGCTTGGCCCGGGCGGTCTTACCCGCGAGCGCGCTGGGTTCGAGGTACGCGACGTGCACCCGACGCACTATGGCCGGATCTGTCCGATCGAGACGCCGGAAGGGCCAAACATTGGCCTGATCAATTCTCTCGCAACTTACGCGCGTGTAAATAAATACGGTTTCGTTGAGACGCCTTACCGCAAGGTCAAGGACGGCCGAGTGACCGATGAGGTGGTCTATCTCTCCGCGATGGAGGAAGGCCGCCATGCGGTCGCGCAGGCGAATTCCGCAATCGATAGCCGTGGCCGCTTCACTGAAGATTTGATCGTGTGCCGCCATGCTGGCGACGTGCACCTGGTGCCGCGCGACAGGGTCGACTTCATGGATGTGTCGCCGAAGCAACTGGTCTCGGTTGCTGCCGCGCTAATCCCATTCCTGGAAAACGATGACGCCAACCGGGCGCTGATGGGCTCCAACATGCAGCGTCAGGCGGTCCCACTCGTGCGCTCCGAGGCGCCGTTTGTCGGCACCGGGATGGAGGGTGTAGTCGCCCGAGACTCTGGCGCGTCGATCGCAGCGCGACGCACCGGCATCGTCGATCAGGTGGACGCGACTCGTATCGTTGTCCGCGCGACTGATGAGACCGATCCAACAAAGCCGGGTGTCGATATCTATCGTCTGATGAAGTATCAGCGCTCGAACCAGAACACCTGCATCAATCAGCGTCCGCTGGTGAAGATAGGCGATCGCGTCGACAAGGGCGACATCATTGCCGACGGCCCGTCGACCGATCTCGGCGAACTCGCGCTCGGCCGCAATGTACTGGTCGCGTTCATGCCATGGAATGGCTACAACTTCGAGGATTCAATCTTGCTCTCCGAGCGAATAGTGAAAGACGATGTATTCACGTCTATCCACATCGAGGAATTCGAGGTGATGGCGCGCGACACCAAGCTCGGCCCCGAGGAAATCACGCGCGACATCCCGAACGTTTCGGAAGAGGCACTTAAGAACCTCGACGAAGCGGGCATCGTCTATATTGGTGCCGAGGTGCACGCGGGCGACATCCTGGTCGGCAAAATAACGCCCAAGGGCGAAAGCCCGATGACGCCGGAAGAGAAGCTCCTGCGCGCGATCTTCGGCGAGAAAGCCTCCGACGTGCGCGACACCTCGCTGCGCGTACCGCCGGGTGTGCAGGGCACGGTCGTTGAAGTGCGCGTGTTTAATCGGCACGGTGTCGAGAAGGATGAGCGCGCACTAGCGATCGAGCGTGAAGAAATCGAGCGGCTTGCCAAGGACCGCGACGACGAGCAGGCAATTCTCGACCGCAACGTCTACGGCCGCCTTGCCGAAATGCTCGAAGGCCGCACCGGCATCGCCGGTCCAAAGGGCTTCAAGAAAGACTCCAAGATCACGAAGGCGGTGCTGGACGAACATCCACGCTCACAGTGGTGGCTGTTTGCTTCGCCCAACGACAAGTTGATGGCGGAGATCGAGGCCATCCACAAACAGTACGATGAGTCGAAGAAACTGCTCGAGCAGCGCTTCCTTGACAAGGTCGAGAAGCTGCAGCGTGGGGACGAGCTTCCACCCGGCGTCATGAAGATGGTCAAGGTCTTCGTCGCGGTGAAACGCAAGATACAGCCCGGCGATAAAATGGCCGGCCGTCACGGTAACAAGGGCGTGGTTTCGAAGATCGTACCCGTCGAGGATATGCCGTTCCTTGAGGATGGCACCCAGGTCGACATCGTGCTCAATCCGCTTGGTGTGCCGAGCCGAATGAACGTCGGCCAAATCCTCGAGACGCATCTTGGCTGGGCTTGCGCCGGCCTTGGACTCAAGATCGGGCAGGCCGTCGATGCGTACAATTCGAAGCATGACGCGCGTCCGCTCAAGGAAATGCTTAAGAGAGTCT
>Ga0126375_10000383_pt1 | contig 11666 bp, 10 predicted proteins | sample PanSoiMetPlot_14_FD_109577 | JGI IMG/M metagenome (GOLD analysis project Ga0126375, IMG submission 109577) | Tropical forest soil microbial communities from Panama - MetaG Plot_14 | ecosystem: Environmental > Terrestrial > Soil > Tropical forest | place: Panama | collected 2016-02-17 | reverse complement strand
TTATCATATTCCTGCCAGCACCGGTCCAGAACTTATCTACCCACATTGTGGTCCTAGTTGGCGTTCCGTGCTGACCAGCAAGATCAGAAAAGAAGTCTCGTGTCATATCGTTGTAAGCATCACCAAAGCGCCTATGTATTGCGTCCCTAACCTTGACATCCTTGAAAACCCTATTGTATATATCCAGAACCGGACTTATAGCAATGTGCCTAGTTCTGCGGCTTATATCATTAGCGATATCCTGTAGCGATAGCATCTGCGGATAGAGAGCCCCGGTCAATGGTTCATCCCATCCGTGTTCGGCCATTACAGAAATCTGCTCTGGATGTGGATCAATACCTGGCTGCACATCGCTTAGCGTTGGATCACGCCTGCGTGGGAAATACATGCTATCCATTTCGCCATGTGGTGTCCATACCTTAACAACAGGGTCTCGCTCTACAATCGCTCCAGATCGCTCCATTGTCATTTTATCTTGCAAGTCTTGGGCACGCTCATAAAGCTTAGAAACCCGTTCAGCTATGTCATAATGGTCTTTAGTCAGATATCTTTCCATGAAGCGCTGGAGCGTCTCTGGTGCAATTCTGTAGCTGTTAGCTACATGCTCGAATCCACCTCTGCGCCGAGTTATCGCTGCGAGCGCAACCAAGCTTTCATTCGTTAACTTAAGCTCGTCCATCATATTGCGAGGATTGAAGAACACGCCATTTTCTACAGTGTGCCTGAACCACTGATCAGTCTCGCCTTTCGGTGGCGTTAATGCTTCACGAACTAGCGGCACAAACTCCTGTCGTAGGCCCCACCAGTGTTCCTCTGCTCTAACCAGCGGCAGGAAAACTTTCTGGACCATAAACCCTGTATCGTCAAACCTGCTGAGCCTATCAATAAATAGACCATACTGCTTTAACGACGCCGACATACGTCTACCCAATAACTGAACCTTCATAAGAGTCGCTTCGTCCGCTATACCGGCCGGATTCCTGGCCATGCTAAAGCTTTCAACTATATCTGTGATATTCTTTGCAAATTCAGTTCTATTGTATTCCACGCCTTCGATGTTGATTATATCCTGACCTTTATCTGTGCCTAGCTTCTTAAGCACTCGAAGCGAGTTAGTCAGCGCCTTGTACTGCCGCACTGTCATTTCATCAATCGGCATAGCGAAGTTGGGATTAAGTAGCTCATTCCAGATCGGCATCTGCGGGTTGTATGAAGTTGCGTAATCTTGGTATCCAACCGGTAGCCCAACCGCAGCAGGATCGTCTGGATTAACCGGAATGTTATGGGAGTTAACAAAGTCAGCCAAGGTCTGATATGATCCACGCTTTTCTATGGTATCAGCTAGATGCTCCGGTGTCCGCTGCGTTGGGATTTCAGTTCGGTGCATTATGTCGTGAGCCCAATCATAATACTCTGGGTCTACGTTAGTTGGCGCTACCTTATAAAAGCCTTTAACAACCCTCGCATCGCCCTTCAATCGCTTCTCGAACGCAACTGCTTCTCTAAGCAATGCATGTTGGAAAGCTGTCTGCTGCCTAGCGATAAACGCCTCTGCTACATCCCCCTTCGCCCAGGCTGCGTTAGTTGCAGCAGCCGTTCGAGCTAGCTCACGTGCCTCTCTAATAACCGATGCCTCATTGTATTGCCCTGACTCAAACATCTCGTGAGCCATAACCTTAACGTCGGCCCGGCTATATTGAGGCTTCAAGCCAAGTCGATCGCCGAGTTCAGCGATTTCAGACCAGAGCAAATCCTCGTCCTCTAATCCGGCCACATGCTCTCGAGCCATCCTGGTTGTAAGCTCGTCCATATCACCGTATTTAGCATCCATCCTACGCTTGACTTCTGCTTGAATAGCGGTGTCTTTAAACCTAACGTATGTGCTACTACCCTTCATCCTCCGGAACTCAAGCATTGCGTTAATGAACTCGTCACCAGACTTAAATCCAAGTACGTTTGCAGCATCATCTGGATTAAGTCCTTTTTCCGATAACCACCACCTCGGGAACTCTTTAAGTTGTTCCTTTGACAAGAACCTTGGATCGAGCCTTAGCTTTAATCCAACGTTCATACCCTTGAACTCGCCTAGATCGAAGAACCTCCAGGCCGCGAAATCTGGTCGATCTTCGATAGAAGCAGCAGCATCCGGGTACATCTCGGCTGCTTCGCGATTCCAGTCATCACTCAGTTCACGCTCGGCTTTCTTCTTCTCTACCTCCATTTGCTTCTCTACGTCTTTTTCGTTAATCTCATTGATAGCCTTGAGTATTCTTTGATGCTCCCGCTTTGGTACCACAGCCCCAGGTTCGAGCAACCCCTCTAACGGCTCAAGGCCCATACCTCTCCGTGTATCCTCTATTAGCTGCCCAGAGTCTGGTTTAGGCACTGGTTCTTCTGGTCGTGGCTTCGGCTCTGGATGGGTCTTAGTTTCGTCCAACGTCATTAAATCGTGCCTTAACCTGATAAAATCATGAAGGTTCTTTTCAATCTCTTTCTCAACTCTGGTCCATGCAGCAAGCGGTACCTGGATATCTTCACCGCTGACACTCGACCTGCGCCATTGCTCTGTGATGTTCGGTATATCGCCAAGTAGCCCATCTCCTGGCGTTGGCATCTCGCCCTCTGGGTACAATCCTCGGGCTGCGTTAAACTTCAGTCCCATCCTAACTCTATCATTTATCAGCCTCTCCCACATCTCCGGGCTAATCTCTCTAGTTTCGCTTGCGCCAGCGGCTCTCATCATTGTGTCGTATTGCTTCATGCCCTCTACGCTATCTCTAATCACTACCTCGTCCCAAGGGCGCCAGACGTTGGTTATTGGGTACTCGCCATTTCTAAAGTGCGTTCCAACAAACTTACCAGACATTATAAGATTGCCAAGAGACGTTGCCTTCCCTGCAAACAGTGCGCCGCCAATCATGGCTGCAATAGCATCTCTTGGTTCAATCTCACCCTTAAGAGCTAATTCCGAACCAGCAGTAACGCTACCCATGATAGCAGCCGCTAAAGCTCTAACTGGTATTGTTGACGTTACTCCACGAGTAAGCAATCCTGTAGTAAAGAATGGTCCCATAGCTGCTAACCCACCAGAGATAGCTGCATAAGGATGTTCCTCATATCCTTTCTGTAACCGTTCTGCTTCCTCTGGCCAGAAATGCTCAGTCAACCATGCCTGTGCGTAGCTCTCGCCAACGCCAGCTACTAAACCAGCCCCTAATCCAACAAGCATACCTGGAACTGTGCCAAATGGCCCAGCAACAGCGGTACCAGCAATCCCTCCAGCTGCGGTACCAGCTGCCACACCAGGTAGTGCATGTGAGAAACTCCTAGCAAAGGTCGCGAGCGAGCCATTGGGGTCAGCTTCAGCGCCTTTGATCATCTGCGCTGCGCCAAATATGATCTTAGGTACTGCTGTCCAACTCTGAAGTCCTCTCCACGCTTGGCTAAACGTAACCAGCTTTGATACGTCATCTTGGCTTACAGTTGGCGCTAGTGCATGGTTCTCAAAATATGTCTGAACCATTGTGTCTCTGTTAACAGCATTCCGTACTAGGCCTAGCTTATAAGCCTTTGACTCCATTGGGTAATGGCTATAAATGTATTCTTCATCACCTTTGGTTTTATCCGCTATGCTGACCGCATGAGCAGCTTCCTTCTTGTTACCATCTATGCCACGTATTGCGTTAAGGTCCGCACCACGAGAAGATCGATCCTCCAACCACCGATCTATATCAGAGGCAAGAGCAGCATCATCGGCCATTACTTCTTCCTCGCTTCATCAGCTTCGAGGTCTCGCTGAATCTTCCAATCATTGAATGCACGCTGTATTGCTGCTGGATTAGCACCTTGGTTCTTAATCGTAAATCTATCTTTGAAAATGTTATATTCTTTTGAGTATCCTGGAGCAAACGTTCTGTAATACTCTGGATGCGATTTGAAGCCAAACCAGCCTTCAACCTCCTTAGTATTGAAAGCCTGATTACCAACAGCTTCCCATTCTTCATCCTTTAGCGGGCGCTTGAGTCTCTGTTCTTCTCGCTCAGCAAGCGTGCTTAGAACCGAATAAAATACTGCCTTAGCTGGTTTCTGCATCTTTCTTAGCATCTCCCCATAGCCTTTTTGCCTAAGCACACTAACACCATGGTCTACCTTTAACTCACCTTCAGTCTTTTTCATCTGTGCTTGATTAGCCCGCCATGTGTTATATAGCTGATCTCTCATATGATATGGTATCTTTAGGTCATTTATCAGACCTGGATTATTAGCTATCGCAGCCGTGGTCTCTTGTTTATGCTCGAACCTAAGTAAGCCATCCCACTTATGAAATTCGGCTTGAGCCTCTGGCGACCACGGGAAATCCTCTCGCTTGTTGATAATGTCTATTATCGCCTTTCTATGCTGTGGGTCCTTGATGCCATCGAACGCAGCCTTAAACCCGGGCTCAGCTTCAGCTTCTTCAATGGTATGTGGCCTCTTGCCTGATTGTGTCTTGAAGCCGTAAACTATGTCCAATGCGGTACTTAGATTTTTCTTCTGTATTTCGTCTTGATCCTGCTTCTGATCCCTCCACTTGCTTTCAGTTCTTTGGACGGCTAAGTCCTTAAGCGTGATATCGCCCTTATGGCGTTCATCGGCCAATTCAGCAGCCCGCTTACGCATATCTTCTAGTGTCGCATCTGGGTTCTCATTGAAAACATCGTCTGCTATGTTTCGTGAGCCTCGCTTATCAAGTTGCCCCTTAACTGAATTATAAGCTTGCATATAAATTATTGGGTTCATTCTGCCTTTGTTCGCTTCCAGCATCTTCATCGCCGTTGTTGGATCGGTTTCAGCTATAAACTTCGCTCTAGTTGCAAATGCATGTTCTATGTTTTCGTTAAGGTGTTGTAACGCTTTCTCATCTGTCCAACCATGAACAGCTTGCATCTCCTTTACTATCTGTGTTGCTTCTGCCTTACCTGCCTCGAAGTCAGCATCCTCTGTTGCATTGCCCATTCTAGCTGTGGTCATCTTTAGTCTAGCTTCATATGACCCTGCGATCGCAGCCCTAGTCTGCGATGCTGCCCAACTACCGGCGGTTCGCATGGATTGAATATACTGACGAGTTGTTTGCTGATCGAACATCCTTTGTTCATACGGTGTTAGCGTATTCTTAATTGCTAGCCTTGCGTTATTGCTTTCCTCCATATGCGCTTTAAGTGCGGCGCTATCAGCAGCGGTCCCTTCTTTAAGCTTGAATTTCTCATCGCGATCTAACTGCCCCATTTCATAGCCGATAGTAGCATCATTAACCTTCTTCTCTGATTCGAGTTGCTTTAACGCAACTGCTCGATCCCATATCTCATTACCAGCGTGATTGAAAGCCGTGCCAAGCGTACCAACTGCTTGTGCAACGGTATGCATGGTACTACCAAGCTGACCAACAGCCCTACCAGCTTCTTCTCCAGCCCTTGCTATCGCCGTCGAAAACTGCACATGCGGCAAGTCCTGGTGCATCGACGGAATAGCTGCTGTCCTGCGAGCTTCTTCCGGCAGCTGCGTGAATACTGGTTTATAGGTTGGTTCAGGCATTAGGCGAACATCCCTGCTACTGTTGACCCGAACATTCCCATTCCTCCGCCCTGCGTCCATTTGCTCGCTACAGAGCCGACCATGTTAACCAACGCAGCCGTCTTAGCTATTCCTCCTGCTTCACCAGCTAGAGCCATTGATTGCTGTTGCAATGGTATAGTATCTCTGACCATACCAGCAGCAGTTAGAGCATTCTGCTTTTGTGCAAGCTGCATAGTTGACTCATATCTGTACAGATCAGCTTGCGCTAAGTCCTGCGTAGCTTCGACTTCAAAGCCATATGCTCGCCTAGCTGCGTTAGACCTGATCATCGCCTGATCGTACGCCCCGATTTCGATCATGCTTTCTCTAACGTGGGCTGCGGTATTCGTGTTAATAGCAAGGCCAGATGCACCCTGATGCGCTTTCATTGCGCCGAGGTCGGCTCGAGTTTTCATTCCAGATTGTTCAGCTTGTATCTCTCCAACGTCACGTTCGTAGCTTGCGTTCTGCTTGGCTATGTCTGCGTTGATCTTAGCTACACCTGCTCTGTAGTTCGCTACGTTTGCGTTATATTCATATTGCGAAGCCTCGACCTCCATCCCGAAGGCCTTGGCCACTGTCTGCATTATGGAGCCCTGAATCTGCAACTGCTGCGCTCGCGTTTGAACGTCGGCAGCCTTCATCTGGGTCATACCGCCCACAACTGAGGCCCCAATTCCAACCAGCGCCATAGGACTAGCCATTGCGTGTTATCCTAAATGGGATGCCTTTGCCATGTGGTTCGCCGAATTTAGCTCCTAGCCATTTCAGCCATCTGATTGACTTATCAGAACCAATTATAGCGTGACCATACACTGTCGGGTATTGCTTTAGTATTTCCTCCATCACTAGCTGCGAATGTCTGACCAGAACAAACTGATGTTCTTTAATCACATCGGTCGTGTACAACCAAAGATAAGCCTGATTTGATAATAGCGTCGGCGGGATCAAACCCCACAAACAAGCAAGCCTGCGATCAATTAGCCCGGCCCACATCATTGTGCTAAGCAAGAAGCAATAATCCATGCCCCACTTCTCTTCCGCTGTTAACGAAAGGCCTTTGATGTACTCCTTAGCTTGCGCTGTGTTTATCGTTTCTATCTCTGTCACTTGACAGTATCTCCGATTATCACTTCCGGAATTACGCCTAGCACCGTAACCGGTAGTGGGTCATCAACTTGCAAACAAATCTGCCCAGGCACATCCCATAGCGGGTCTATAATAACACGCTCATCGCCAGTGATCAGCATACTAGCCGTTCCCATCGCAGTTACCCTATTCATCTCTTTAATCGGAACCAGATGGTCAAACGTACGGCCAGCCTTAACGCCACGGCTATTCTGAACTCTCACGGTTAATGCTCCTATCTTCTTGCGCTTACCCTGTACTGTATTAGTCTCTTGGCCAAGATCAAGCGGCATCGTTTGAAGCTGTGCCTGAAACCCAAGACCAACCACGACCTTAGTCACTGGCGCTGGTAGCGTTATGCTTCCATCTACAACCGTTAGCCCATTAACAACGCCACCATCAGCTAACACAGAGACCTTCTGACCCTCTAGATGATCCAACCCAAACACATGCATGAATGGCTGATCTATCGACCACTTCCCGGGAGGCTGTATATCTGGACGCTTCTGTGGGTCATTTGGAATAAGCTCGGTTATTGGCTGGATGATCTTAGCGCCAACAACCGTTGTGCCACCGAAGCTAACAACCTTAAGAATACCGCCACCGGCTCTAAGTATCCAGCCAATCATTCCAGAGCTAAACACAGCTGCGTTAGCCGTAACGCCAACAAAACCAGTAGCATCCGGAGCGGTCATAGTTATGGTAGCATTTGGAGTATTCGCAGGAGTCTTAACTCCGGCGTCAACCGCCCAAGTATCTTCAGCACCGAATGGAAACTCTCTTTCAGCTAGCCGCTCAATCTGCTTAACCGGTGGATAATTAGGCCCAAGCGGATTAGGTCTATCAACAACAAAGTAAGTAGCATCAACTGTGCCTTCGGTAACTGTGGCAACCGATTTAAAGTCCCCGAACGTATCATGTCTGGACCAACCGAACATGTCTTGTTCTTTTAGGATAGTCAGAGACAGCAATGTTCCATCCTCTCTAATACACCAGACGATCTTGAATGGTTCCTCTGCATATGCCCATTCGAGTATCTGGTGGCCGTAGAATAGATGATTGGACAAGATGGAGATGTCGGTGCCAGTGTAGATGTTGGAGTAGATATTATATGCCAAGTCACGGATAATTGATCCTTTCTGCTGCACGAATAGAATATCATAATTGATGAGTATTGGAGGGACATCGTTAGCTCCAATATACGCTTGTGCCGTAGCAATTAGCGTGGTCGGCGTTATCGGTCCGCCTTGCGTTGCAACGCCACCAGCACCGCCGGATATCTGCCATGCGCCTTTTGTCGTCAGCACGATCAATCCGGTCGGCATCGGGATCATGCTCTTAATCTCGTTAACCTCAAGGCTAACCAGCTTGCCGTCTACAGCATCATCAGACTGACTTGGGTTAGAGATATCGAAGTTGTAATATGCTCCTGGTTTGCTCATCCAGAAATGGTCAACTTCATCGCCGCCACCATTGCCGTAAACTAATCTCTGCTGAAAGTAAGCTGATACACCCGGGTTGAAGGTCGCAAATGGGTTATCGTGTATTGGTGGCGTTGTAGTAAAGTCTGGGGCTATATTCGAGTCGATGAAGATATTGCTGGTTGTTGTGCCGATAAACCCGAACTGCGTTGCATCTGGGACCGATCCCAATAGCGATGGCGTAGCGCCATACACATTGAACGCACTAACGCCGCCTATTGGGCTCCAACTGATCTGAAACGAGCCAGAAGTCGTTCGCAGATCAATTACGTTATCAGCGTGACCTATTGCGCCTGCTTGCGATTCTTGGCCATTCTGATCTACTGACGTAACTGTGTATTTATAAAATGCCGGTCCACTACCAGAAGCAGTCACGTTAACAGTAAATGGTGCTATAGCCGTTGAACCAAACACAGCCGGTGCCAGCGTCCAGTTAGTTGCGCTAATCAGCGTCAAAACATACGGCGGGTGATTAGGATGCGTGAGGTTCATCTGGCTAGTTCTTTGCGAGAACTTTAACAGCGCTAATTCACTGGAAGCATACGGTGTTGGAATAGTAAACACCCGCTGAACAATACCGCCACCGAGATAAGTCCCCCAGTTAGTCGAGTTAATCGGTACAGCGCCAACTGGGTCAGCAGGGTTTCTTAGATCGAATGAAGGGCCAGCTACGTTAGATACGATAAAGTACCTACCATCAGCCTGTGGCATACCGATAGTGTTTGAAGAAAATACCAGATCACCAGCGACAAATGCGCTACCTGGGGCCGACATAACGGCTTGCGATGCTTTAGTGATCTGTGAGATCGGAAAGGCTGTTCCTACAATGGACGAGCCTTGACTTATGAATCTGAGGTAGTGATCCCCAAACTCCAATACGTACGTAACATCGACAGATTGCTGGAATCTGACAAGTCGAACGGGTCCCTGACCTTGCACCGTCGGTCGTATGTATTCGGTCCCCGTTCTAGTGCTTGAACCGGAGCGATAGTCCACAAACATATTGCGCATTCTTGCTGCGCCGGAATGGTACTTGGCGACATCCACGCGAGCGAAAAGAGACGGAGACAGTTCCCCGGATGCGAATGATGGTTGGATGACATTTTCAGACATCTCTAGTACATGACTAGCATTGGACCCCAATCAAACATGATGTTCGGCGAGAACTCCCATGCTTGATAGCTGATGCCACGAGTTCTGATCCAGTCAGGTGTAACATCATTGATTGTTAGACCCTCGTTACCGTCACCTTGGCGAGCGAGAGTGATAAACTGGTTAGCCTCTTGAATCTTTAGCTGCGCTAGCCCTTTGTCTCCCGTGAGCGCAATGGTGAGCCTTGCCCCCAATGCGGCGACCAAGCACTGTTGAAATTGATCGTCCCACACCTCTGGATTGATGACTCGCCTGATGTAGCAGAGGATTGCTTGTTCTTGGTTTGTGAGGATGACTCTGGTATCGACTCCGTTGTTGGAGGGCTTCCCGTCCGTCCCAATCTGATCGATAGCAACCTGAAACCTAACTGGAGGACCATTCCAAAAGGCGGGCGCACCTCCGGTAACGGCTGTGGTAATGGGCACTCCACTAGCAAACCCAGTTGTGAACTGAGGTACAACGTAAATGGCCCTAAGGCAATCTGACGGGTACGCATATTCGTAGCTCCATGGTGGAGGTGGAATTCCTTTCTGCCAAGTAGGCTGACCTGTAGCCGGGTTCTCTGGTGTTCCTGGGGCTGAACAGATCAAACTCAAGTTCTGAAAGTTCCTCGCACAGTTCCAGGGAGCCAGCCGAAGGATTTCATCTCGAAGAGGATCGAACAAGAGCTTAACTTGTATGCTCTCGTTCGATCCCTCATCGAGCGATGCTATCTGCGAACGGGTCCCAATAGCAGATAGGGCTCGATTTGCTAAGTCTACTTCACTTGTCACCCATCCCTCCAGGTGATAGCCTTAACAGCCCACATTTGGGCACCTTGGGCCTCAGTGATGGCGATAGAGAACAACCGTCCCTGCTCGCCAGAATGTGGGCCACGTTGGGCATTGCAGAAGTCGATGATTTCTGCATACAGTTGTTTGATCCTATTGACGTTAGGATCGCCACTTGGGTTGAAGGTCAGACCTACGGCTTTCTCGCCGAATGTCATTCGGTTCTGTCCTACATCAGTCATCCTCGCTGACTCCCACCTTTATGGCTAGTACCACCAATGCCAGGGCCACCACTACAATAGCCAGGACCAGTATGAGCCTGCTGATTATGGCCGTGGTTATGTTGGTGCAACCCCGGACCTTGATCGTGTTGACCACGAGGGCCTGCTGGTGTGTGGTAGTTCAGCGTTTCAGCTCTAGTAACCCCACCTGACGTTGCCCGAGGGGCTTGGGGATGGGGGACATCGTGCCCGTATTCGCTGAGGATATCTCGACCGCCTTTCATGCTGCTTTCTCCTCTTCTTCCTCTTCACGCCTCTTCCTAGCTTCTTCTTCCATCTTCTGTATCTCTTCAAGCCTTTTCGCTTCAGCTTCAGCTTGATCTGGATACAATTCTTCCCACAGTTCTCTATCAATCGCTTTAAGCTGCATTACTGCAGAAGCCTTGATAGAAAGGTACTCGGCTGAGCTTGCGAGTTCTGACAAGATACTCAGCAGAGCCTCAACTTTATCAGTATCGAACTCCGGTACCTTAGGTTCATCTTTAGCCATCTTTGCCTCCTTACTTGTGCTTGCCTTGGGAACCATGTGGGTGGATTGTCCTACCTCCACCAGGGCCCAGAGCGGGCCTCGATGTGGTTGTAGGATTGAATCCTGCCCCACTTTCAACATGCGTGTGCTTCTCGTATTGCCTGGCTAGACCTAGATCAGCCACGCCTTCTAAATCCCCTCGGTGGGACTTCGGTTCCACCTTCCAGCTTTCCCTCCCGCTCTTGTCTGCTCTGCCTTGCCTCATCTCTTACCTCCTTACGAAATCTGCCGCCCTGGCCTGTCTCGATATCGAGTTGCCTCAGCAGCTGGGTTTGCGATCTGTGCATTTCGCCTTTAGTCCACTCTGGCGGCTGCATACCGATCTGCTCGTAGAAGAACCGAATGTAGATCATGTTATGTAGATGCCACGCTAACAACAGAATCTTGGGTGGTATCAGATCAGTCAATGGCTCCGGGTCATTCGGATCGACCTGATAAAGCTGCGCTAAGTCAAGTGGATTGAATGGTGGCTCAGTCATTCTTTGCACCTTTCTTCTTCTTCAAGATGCCTGTTTTTTTATCTTCTGCGTGGAACTCTTTACCCACAGAGGGTGGGATACCGATGTTTCCCTTTCCCTTTGAGGCTAGCATCATCGCGATCGCTTGCTTTCTACTTGTGCTAGGCATTGCTGCCTCCTAGACGAAGAAGCTCGAGTTGATCGCAGTTCCTGGAACTGTTCCAGGTGGGACTGCGCCAGATAACGTTCCATTAGAATTATAGCTAAGGTCGAAC
>Ga0126375_10000382_pt1 | contig 11671 bp, 8 predicted proteins | sample PanSoiMetPlot_14_FD_109577 | JGI IMG/M metagenome (GOLD analysis project Ga0126375, IMG submission 109577) | Tropical forest soil microbial communities from Panama - MetaG Plot_14 | ecosystem: Environmental > Terrestrial > Soil > Tropical forest | place: Panama | collected 2016-02-17 | reverse complement strand
CGTCATCGCCATGCTCTATTTTCTGTTCGGGCGCGTGCTCGATCCCCTGACCGGAGTCGCGCGCGGGCTCGCCGACCTCGAGCAGCGAAACTACCGGGTGCGGCTGTCGCGGCCCCAGGCGCAAGAGCTCGCCGCCATCACCGACCGCTTCAATGCGCTTGCCGAAGCGCTCGCCGCGGCGCTCGCCGAGAATGCAAAGCTCAATCATCGGCTGATCACGGCGCAGGACGACGAGCGGCGGCGCACGGCGCTCGAGCTGCACGACGAGGTCGGCCCGAGCCTGTTCGGGCTCAAGGCCAACGCGGCGTCGATCGCGACCGCGGCGGCGGCCCTGCCGGACGCGGCCGGCCGCAAGATCACCGAACGGGTTGGCGACATTCTCCATGTCATCGAGCATCTGCAGGCGATCAATCGCAGCATGCTCAACCGGCTGCGGCCGATGGCGCTGGGGCACGTGCCGCTGCGCGACATCTTGAGCGAGATGGTGCAGGAGCGTGCGCGGGCGCATCCGGAGATCGCATTCGCTTTTTCCGCCGATCGACTGGCGCGCGGCTACGGCGATTCGATCGATCTGACGGTCTATCGCTGCGTGCAGGAGAGCCTGACCAACGTCATCCGCCACGCCCATGCGACCCAGGTGGAGATCAAGCTCGGCGAAGCAGCCGACGAAAGGCCAGGCCGGGCCGGCGCGCAGCTTGGGCTGACCGTCCATGACGATGGACGTGGGATCGATCCCACGACGCCGCCCGGGTTCGGCATCAGCGGCATGCAGGAGCGCGTGCAAGCGCTCGGCGGCAGCTATAAGGTCGACAGCGGGACCGGCCGCGGCACCCGCGTGCAGATCGCGATCCCGCTCCCGGGACAGAGCGGCGCATGACCAGCGTTCTGATCATCGACGATCACCCGATCGTGCTGCAGGGATGCCGGCGGATGCTGGAGGATGCCGGCGTCGAGACCGTGCTGGAAGCGCGCGACCCGACGTCGGGCTACCGGCTCTATCGCCGCCATCATCCCGACGTGGTGATCGTCGACCTCGCCATGCAGGGCAGCGGGCTCAGCGGCCTCGACGTGATCCGCCGCATGCGCACGCACGATCCGCGCACCCGCATCCTTGTGTTCAGCATGCACAGCGATCCCATCATTGCGGCCCGTGCGCTCGAGGCCGGCGCCACCGGCTACGTGCTCAAGGACACGTCGTCGGATGAGCTGATGAAGGCATTCGACCAGGTGCGCGCCGGCACGCCCTATCTCAGCAACGACCTCGCCATGCAGGTGGCGCTGGTGCGCACCGGCGTGCGCGCGAATCCGCTCGCCGATCTCACGCCGCGCGAGCTGCAGACGCTGTCGCTACTGGCCGAGGGCAAGCCCTATGGCCGCATCGCCGAGGAGCTCAACGTCAGCTACAAGACCGTGGTCAATGCCTGCTCCCAACTCAAGCAGAAGCTCAACGCCAAGAACCTGCCGGACCTGATCCGCATCGCCGTGCAGCACGTCTCGGCCGAGACGTAGCGGAGATAGTGCCGCGCATTCGGTGGGCTCCCTCTCCCCGCACCTGCGGGGAGAGGGGCGAACTCCACTGTCGATAAGCGCCCCTCACCCCAACCCTCTCCCCTGTGAAGAACGGGGAGAGGGAGCACACCGAGTCAGTTGCGGCGTGTCCTCGCGGCCACATTGCCAGAAGTTCCCGACCAGAATTGGCAAAACGTAACGGGACCCGCGCCCTGAAATATTTCAGGATTTGCCGGGGATCAGCGCCGGTGAGTGCGATGCGTGGGGGAGCGTCGGGGCGGTATCGGGCTGCGGTCGCGTTGCGCGCGACCGCACGAGCGGCGCTGCTCGTGCCCGCTGTCGTGGCGGTGCCGGCCGTTGCGTTGGCCGAAGAGGCTACGATCAGTCTGCCCGAGGTCCGCGTCATTGGCACGTCGCCGCTGTCGACGGTCCGCAGCACGCGACCCAGCAGCGAAAGCACCCCGAGGACGCGCGCGGCCCCGCGAACCGGCGGTGCGCCCGGACCCTCGCCGGTCGCGGCCCCTGCGCTCGAGCCGCAGCCGCCGGCCGATGCCGGTGTGATCGACCGCGACAAGGTGCCGTCCAATACGGTGACGCTGACGCCCGAGGACTTCGACCACGCTAAATCGACGAGCCTTCCGGACTCGCTGTTGCAGCGGGTGCCCAGTGTCATCATCGTCGACACCACGGGGAACCAATTTCAGCCCGACGTCCAGTACCGCGGCTTCACAGCCTCGCCGACGGTCGGTGTGCCGCAGGGCCTGGCGATCTACCAGAACGGCGTGCGCGTCAACGAATCCTTCGGCGACACCGTGAACTGGGATTTCATTCCGGAATACGCGATCCGTCGGCTCGACGTCTTTCCCAACAATCCGGTGTTCGGGCTCAACGCGCTCGGCGGCGCGGTCTCGATCGAGATGAAGAACGGCTTCAACTATCAGGGCCGTCAGGTCGAGCTGCTCGGCGGCTCGAACTGGCGCCGTTCCGCCATGGCGCAGGTTGGAATGCAGCAGGGCAACGTGTCATTCTACGTAGCCGGCGACGCGCTCAACGACAATGGCTGGCGCGACAAGTCGCCGTCGGAACTGCGGCGGGTCTACGCGGATGTCGGCGTGCTCGGCGACCGCAGCGAGTTCCACGTCAATTTCACCGGCGCCTCGAATTTCTTCGGCGCCGTCGCGGCGACCCCGATTCAATTGCTGAACCAGCGCTGGAACGCGATCTACACCAACCCGCAGACCACCAAGAACCAGCTCGCGTTCCTGAATACGACCTTCAGCTATCAGGCGAGCGACACGCTGACGATCAAGAGCAACGCCTATTACCGCGGCTTCTGGCAGAAGCACGTGGACGGCAACAGCAGCGACGTCGTGCCCTGCGATGCCGGCGTGTTCCCGGGCTTTCTGTGCCTCGAGGAGGCCGACAACCTGCTGTTCGGGCTCAACGGGGCGCCAGTGCCGGACACCGTTCTCAACGGCGGGACGCCCGGCACGGTCGACCGCACCGCGACGGCGGCGAACACGTTCGGCGGCACGCTGCAGGCTGCGAGCAACGCCAAGGTGTTCGGCCACGACAACAATTTCGTGGTCGGCGGCAGCGTCGACCGCGGCCACGTGCAGTTCAAGGCCTCGAGCGAGCTCGGCGTCATCCAACCGGATCTGTTCGTCACCGGCACCGGCGTCATCGTAAATCAGCCCGATGGGTCGGTCGCGCCGGCCAACGTCAAGACCGACAATACATATCTCGGCTTGTACATGACCGACACGTTCGACGTGACGAATCGGCTATCGGTCACCGCCGGCGGGCGCTTCAACCTGGCGCAGATCAAGTTGCTGGATCAGATCGGCACGGATCTCAACGGCAGCCACCAGTTCAGCCGCTTCAATCCGGTCATCGGCGCGACCTACAAGATCACGCCGCAGCTCACCGCCTATGCCGGCTATTCCGAGGCCAACCGCGCGCCGACCCCGGCCGAGCTCGCCTGCGCCGATCCGGCGCGGCCGTGTCTGCTTGACAACTTCCTGGTCTCCGACCCGCCGCTGAAGCAGGTAGTCGCGCACACCTATGAGGCCGGGCTGCGCGGCAATATCGACTTCGGCCCCAGGAACGGCCGCCTCACCTGGAACCTCGGCGGCTTTCATACCGTCTCCGAGGACGACATCATCCATGTCGCGAGCGAGATTACCGGGCGAGGGTTCTTCCAAAACGCCGGCAGGACGCAGCGCCGCGGGATCGAGGCGGCCGCCACCTACAAGACCGATCGCTGGAACGTCTATGCCACCTACAATTATATCGACGCCACGTTCCTCGACACGTTCGTCCTGCAGTCGCCCGGCAATCCGTTCGCGGTCGGCGGGCTCATCACCGTGACACCCGGCAACGTCATCCCATCGATCCCGGCGCACAAGTTCAAGGCCGGCGGCGAATACGCGGTGACGGACAAGTGGAAGGTGGGCGGCAGCTTCATCGCCGTCAGCGGCCAGTTCCTGCGCGGTGACGAGAACAATCTCAACCCGATGCTGCCGGGCTACTGGGTGCTCAATCTCAACACCACCTATCAGGTCGCCAAGAACGTGGAAGTGTTCGGGCTGGTCCAGAACGTGTTCAACAATCGGTTCTACGCCTTCGGCCAGTTCTTCGAGACCAACGAGGTGCCGTTCCTCGGTCTCACCGATCCGCGCACGCTCAGCCCCGGCGCGCCGCTCGCCGCCTATGCCGGCGTACGCGCGAAGTTCTGAGCCGGCGTCACCGCTCGCCCGCCATTACGTAGGCCCACAGCGCGTCGAGCTGATCCGGTTTGAAGAAGTCGCCCCACGGCGGCATCTGATTCTTGCCGCGCGTCACCGAATTGACGAAGCGCTCGCGCTCACCGGTCGGGAATTTCCGCAGATTGAAGGCGGCGCCGGGATCCTGCATGCGCGCGCCGTGGCAGGGCGCGCAGTTGACGGCGTAAAGCTCGCCGCCGGCTGCGACCTGCTCTTTCGGAAAGCTCGGCGTCTCCTGCGCAGAGGTTAGGCTGCTCAAAGTCAGCAAGGCGACGGCGATCGACAGCAGGGCGGATCTCATGAAGACGCGCTCATAGCGTTGGCAGAGACGCGTCATGGCCGGGACGAGCCCGGCCATGACATTTGGCGTAACGACAAGGGAATGCGCACTCAGTCCGGCAGGACCGCGAAGGTCCAGACCGAGCCGCCTTGCGGCACCTTGTCCTTGAGCTTGTCGCGCGCGACGTTCCAATAGAGACCGCCGATGCCCGACAACACCGTGACGTACTGCCGGCCGTTGTGGGTATAGGTGATCGGCTGCGCGTTGATGCCGGAGCCGGTCTGGAACTGCCAGACCTGCTTGCCGTCCTCGATGTCGAGCGCGATGAACTCGCCGGTCTCCTTGCCCGTGAACAGCAGGCCGCCGCCGGTCACGAGGTTCGCCGACCAGATCGAATGGTCGGTCAGCGGCACGCGCCACTTCTGCTTGCCGGTGAGCGGATCGACCGCGTCGATGTGGCCCCATGGCTCGCCGCCATTGTTCGGCACCGGCAGGCGCTCGATATACATGTAGCGCTGGCCGACCACGAACGGCTTGGTCTCAAGGTGCTTGTAGAGCGCGCCCTGATGCTGGGTGTTGGCGTAAAGCAGGCCGGTCTCCGGACTGAAGGCGGCGTGCGGCCAGTTCTTCGCGCCCAGCGGCGTGGGCCACAGCTCGACCTGGTTTCCGACCTGGCGCAGCTTGGCGGCGAGCTCGGTCTCGACCGGGCGGCCCGTCTCCTTGTCGATGTGGGTCGCCCAATTGACCTTCTCGAACGGATTGGCTGCGACCAGCTTCCCATTCGCGCGGTCGATCGCATAGAGGAAGCCGTTGCGGTTGAACTGCATGATCACTTTGCGCTTGGTGCCGCCGACATTGAGCTCGGCGTTGATCAGCTCCCAGCACGCGTCGTAGTCATAGGCGTCGTTGGGCGTGAACTGATAGTGCCAGACGACCTCACCGGTCTTCGGCCGCATCGCCAGCACCGACGAGGTGTAGAGGTTGTCGCCGGCGCGGGTCTGCGTTGCCCAGGGCGCCGGATTGCCGGTGCCCCAGAACATCAGGTCGAGCTCGGGATCGTAGGAGCCGGTGATCCAGGCTGAGCCACCGCCCAGCTCCCAGGCGTTGTTGTCCTGCGGCCAGGTCTCGTTGCCCTTCTCGCCGCGGGCCGGGATGGTGTACTTGCGCCAGAGCTGCTTGCCGGTCGCGGTGTCATAGCCGTCGATGAAGCCGCGCACGCCGAACTCGGCGCCGGAATTGCCGATCACCAGCACGCCGTTCGCGATCAGCGGCGCGAGCGTCAACGAAACGCCATCCTTCCACTCCGCGACCTTGGTCTTCCACAGCTCCTTGCCGTCCTTGGCGTCGTACGCGACGACGTGGGCGTCCAGCGTGGTGCGGTAGATCTTGCCGTCGTAGATCGCGGCGCCCTTGTTGGAGACGCCGCAACATACGATGCGCGGGGTCTCCGGCGGCCAATCCAGCGTCTGCTTCCAGATCTGCTTGCCGGTGCCAACGTCGATCGCAACGGTTGCACGCGCATTGGTGACGTACATCACGCCGTTGTAGACGATCGGTTGCGCCTGCTCGCCCCAATTGTTGTCGAGGCTGAGATTCCAGACCGGGACCAGCCGTTTGACGGTCTGCTTGTTGATCTGCTTGAGCGGGCTGTAGCGCTGCTGGTGGTAGCCCATCCCGTAGGTGAGGACGTTGTCGGTCGAACCGCCGTTGCCGTCCTTCTTGAGGTCGTCAAACGTTTGCGCGGCGGCGCCGGCGCCGAGCAACAGCAATACGCACGCAGCCGATGCGATGGTCTTCATGGACGTCTCCCTGGTATTCCACGATCTTGTGGCCGGCTCGGTCGATGCCGGTCTGTTGCAGCAGACAATAAACAATCCGTATCCGCCGTCGAGGGCTTTGAACGCCGCGACGGCGTAGATTGTCGCCGCGCAATCGGACTATGCTGGGAACGCAGATCGAGTGTGGGACGACGCCCATGTGCCGCCGGGCCGTGCTGTTCGCGTTGAGCGTGTTGGCGACGATCATGGCGGCCCCCGGACTTGCGGCCGATCCTGACGCTTTTCTCGCCGGCACCAGCAGGAATTGCGTGGAGTGCGACTTCGCCGGGCGTGATCTCAAGGAACGCGACCTCAAGCGCGGCAAGCTCGATCGCGCCAAGTTAGCCAACGCCGATCTCACCGGCGCGAGCCTGTTCCGCGCCACGCTGGTGCGGGCGGATTTTTCCGGCGCCAGGCTCAAGGACGCCAATCTCAACCTCGTTGACGCCAAATGGGCGGATTTCACCGGCGCCGACCTCGCCGAGGCGCTGCTCTACGAGGCCGATCTCGCCAGCGCCAACTTCTCACGGGCCAACCTGACGGGCGCCAAGCTCGGCCGCGCCCGCCTCAACCAGGCCAATCTCGAGGGCGCGGCGCTCGCGCGCGCGGATCTGCGCGGCGCGAGGCTTGCCGGCGCGCGATTCAAGGGCGCCGACCTGCGCGCGGCCAAGCTTGACAATCAGAACCTGCGCGGCATGGACCTCTCCGGCGTCGACTTCAGCATGGGCGACATGGTCGAGGCCGATCTCACCGGCGCCGACCTGCGCGGCGCCAATCTGTCTGGCGTCGATCTGTTCGGCGCCAAGCTCAATGGTGCCGACCTGCGCGGTGCCAATCTCGAGGGCGCCAACCTGACCAACGCGATCCTCACCGATGCGCAGACCGAGGGTGCGAAATTCGAGGCCGCCATCCTGCCGAGCGGCAAGCGGGTGGACTAGGATCAGGGGTTCAACAAGCCAAAAAAGGAGAAGGAGGAGCCATGCGCAAGGACACCGAACGCGAGGAGCCCGAGCACGCCGCCGGCAACGGCATTCTGAACCGGCGCGTCTTTCTGGAGCAGGCCGTGCTCACCGGCGCGGTCGCGGCAAGCACGGGTGCCACGTCCGCGATGGCCGAGCCGCTCGCGGTGCCGAGCTGGATGAAGCAACCGGGCGCCGCGCTCTCCGGCTATGGCCAGCCGTCGCGCTTCGAGAGCAAGGTTGTGCGCGCCGTTCCTGCGCCGCCCAATCCGGCGACGGTGGGCATCGGCACCGCGCGCACGCCGCTGCAACTCCTCAACGGCATGATCACACCGAACGGGCTGCACTTCGACCGCAGCCATTCCGGCACGCCCGACATCGATCCCGACCAGCACCGGCTGCTGATCCACGGGCTGGTGAAGCGGCCGCTCACCTTCACCATCGAGGCGCTGTCGCGCTATCCCATGGAATCGCGCATCGCCTTCCTCGAATGCGCCGGCAATTCGGGCGCGCTCAATGCTCCGCAGGCGCAGCCGCTCAACTTGCCGGCCATCCACGGACTGCTCTCCTGCGCGGAATGGACCGGCGTGCGGCTCTCGACCTTGCTCGACGAGGCCGGCGTCGAGCCCGCCGCCAAATGGGTGGTCGCCGAGGGTGCCGATTCGTCCGCCATGAGCCGCAGCATCCCGCTCGCGAAGTGCATGGATGACGCGCTCCTCTGCCTCTATCAGAACGGCGAGCGGGTGCGGCCCTCCAACGGCTATCCGATCCGGCTGCTATTGCCGGGCTTCGAAGGCAACATGAACGTGAAATGGCTGCGCCGGCTCAAGCTGGTCGATGCCCCGGTCATGGCCAAGGACGAGACCTCGAAATACACGGTGCTGCTCAAGGACGGCAAAGCCTGGCAGTTCGTGTTCCCGATGGAGGTGAAGTCGATCATCACCCAGCCCTCGCCCGGCGTGCCGTTGAAGGGGGAGGGCTTCTACGAGATTTCCGGCCTCGCCTGGTCGGGCAACGGCCGCATCAGGCAGGTCGACGTGTCGGCCGACGGCGGGACGAGCTGGGCGCCGGCCGTCTTGCAGGAGCCGGTGCTGCCGAAGGCGCTGACCCGTTTCCGCGCCGCCTGGCAGTGGACCGGCAGTCCGGCCATGGTGCAGAGCCGCGCCACCGACGAGACCGGCATGGTGCAGCCGACGCGTGCGGCGTTCGTGGCCGAGCGCGGATTGCGCGGCGTCTATCACTACAACGCCATCGCCAGCTGGAAGATCGACGAGAAAGGGGAGGCGATCAATGCGTTCGCTTGATTGCTGCACACTCGCCACCGTGGCGATGCTCGCGGTCGCTCCTGCGATCGCTGTCGAAACGCCAAAGCTGGGCCAGCCGATCTCGCCGGGGGATCTCGCGCCCTGGGATATCAGCGTGGGACCCGACGGCGCCGGGCTGCCGCCGGGCAAGGGGACGGCGGCGCAGGGCGAGGCGGTCTATGCCGCCAAGTGCCAGGCCTGTCATGGCGAGAAGGGCGCGGGCCGGCCCAACGACCAGCTGGTCGGCGGCATGGGCACCATCGCGTCGGACAAGCCGGGGGTGAAGACGGTCGGCAGCTACTGGCCCTACGCCGTCACGTTGTTCGACTACGTGCGGCGCGCGATGCCGTATCAGGACTCGAAGTCGCTCAGCAACGACGAACTCTACGCGGTGTCGGCCTATATCCTCCATCTCAACGGCGTCATCGGCGCCGACGAGACGGTCGATGCCCAGTCGCTGCCCAAGGTGAAGATGCCGAACCGCGAGGGGTTCATCCTGTTCCCGCGGGATCCGAAGTAGGCGCGCTGGTCGCGCGCAGCGTTCTGCGGTATCGCGGCCAAGCGGCGGCTTAGTGCATCCATCGTCTCGGTGACGAGGGAGGTGCGGGATTAGACCTGCGCCTCCCTGTCGTCTCGCCGCGAGGTGGCCTCCTGCATGTGCCGGTGACGAATTCGATCGCGCGTGCGGGGCTGCAATCGATCATCTTGGATTGAACGATCGTACAACTACCGATTGGTATGCGACGCAATTTACAGAATTTTCGTGAGTTTAAGGCAAGGAGCAGTGTCGGGCCCCAGAATCCGAGGGCTCCCTGCGGAGGAAGAATTCAGATGAAGTGGACTGCGTGTTTGGCGAGCTCGTTCGCTGTGTGCGTCGCGCTCGGAATTTCCGGTGCTTGGGCTGACGAAGGCAAGGTTCAGTTCGAGCATGTCATGAACATCGGTTCGACCGGCACCGGTGAGGGCCAATTCAAGTACGTCGAAGACTTCGCGTTCACCAAGGATGGTCAACTGCTCGCCACCGACGCGGTCCATGCCTGGGTCCAGGTGTTCGACAAGACGAACGGCAAGTTCATCAGCCGGTTCGGCGGCAAGGGCGAAGGCGATGCCAACCTCGACAAGCCCGAGGGCATCGCGGTCGATCCCAACGGCAACATCTTCATCGCCGATTACAACACCGGTTTCATCAAGAAATACGATGCTTCCTACAAGTGGGTTCTGACCTTCAGCGAATATGGTTCGGAGAAGGGCCAGAACATCAAGTCGGAATTCATGGATATCCGCGACGGCAAGCTCTACATGCCGGAGGCCGGCAATCATCGTGTCGACGTCTTCGACTTGAACGGCAAGTTTCTGTTCGACTTCGGCGGCATGGGCTCGGAGCCGGGCAAGATGAACAACCCCGAAGCCGCGAAGTTCTCCAGCGAAGGCAAGCTCTATTTGACCGACCTCAAGAATGACCGCGTGCAAGTCTTCGACAAGGACGGCAAGTTCCTGATGTCCTGGGGCAAGACCGGATCGGAGCCGGGCGAATTCAAGTCGCCGGCCGGCCTCGCGATCGACAAGAACGACAACGTCTATGTCACCGAAATCGGCAATGACCGCGTCCAGGTGTTCGACAAGGACGGCAAGTTCCTGACCATGTGGGGCAGGAAGGGCTCCAACAATGGCGAGTTCGGAAACCTGCACGGTATCGTCGTTGATAAGGATACCGGCCTCGTCTATGTCGCCGACACCGCGAACAACCGCATTCAGGTGTTCCGTCCTGTCGGAAAGCTGAACGTGACGGCGCGCTGAACGAAACGGCGCGGCAGCGATGCCGCGCCGTTCTCCATTGGACTTGGCGATCCCGCCATGTAGACGCGTCCGGAGTTCTTCCGCCGTGCCCCGACTTAACGTGAAGTTCTTCGGCAGTCTCAAGATCCGCGCGAAATTGATTCTCGCATTTCTCGGTCTATCGCTGCTGATCGGGGTATGCGGCGCGGTCGGGCTTTTCTTCATTCAGCGCATCGGGGCCAATGTCACCGTATTCGCCGATGTGACCTCCCCGATGCTTGGTCATTCGCTGCAGCTCGTTGACAATGCTCAACGGATGCGCGCCGTGCTGCTCGATGCCACGCGCGGCGAAGGCGCCGAGGAGAAGTACGCCAAGCAACTTGCCGAGCTCGAAGCGACCGCGCACCGCGACATCGAAAGTCTTCGCCGGCTTTCGAATCAAGCGGGATTGACGACGCAAACCGCGGATATCGAGCGCAACCAGCGGGAATTCGTCAGGCTTCTGCGCGCCAGACTTGACGCACACAGCAGCGAGAAAGTCGCGGCGGCAAGGATGCGGGAACTGACGGAACAGTTCAGTGTCGAGCGCCGCGCGTTCGATGCCCTGCTCACCGCGATGGCGGGTGAAACCGAAACCAAGATGGTCGAAGCCGAAGATAAGGCTAAGATCGACGTTCAGACCGGCGCCGCCACCGTCGCCGGCCTTGGCAATCTGATATCGGAGACCCTGACCGAAACCTTTCCGTTGCTGCAAGGCGTCAACAAGCTGACGCGCGACGTGGTCAAGCTCGAGGAGGCGACGACGTCCTACCTCGCCGCGACACAGCCGGAAGACCTCGGCCCGATCGAAAAGCGTGCGCAGGCCATCTTCAAGACCTCCGCGGCGGCGACGAAACGCATCGCCGGACGCATGCGATCAGCGGACGGAAAGAAGCGGGTCGCAGATATTGCAGCAGGGCTCGACAAGCTCGAAAAGCTGCTGCTCGGCGACGCCGGCGTGTTCGCGGCGCATCGCGGGGACTTAGTGGCGAAGGCCGAGGCGATCAACCTGCAGCAGGCCTCCGGCGCGGCGGAAATCGCTTATGTCGGGGCCTTGGACGAGGCCCGCCAAACCGTGGCCAAACGCAACGAAATTGCCAAGATCAGCGCGGGCGCCGCCGTATCGCAGGCCCTCGCGGTCATCGGCGGGATCGTTGTCGCGGGCCTGCTCATCAGCCTCCTGGCGGGCCTCGTGTTCGCCAATCGCACCGTCAATCCGCTG
>Ga0126375_10000381_pt1 | contig 11683 bp, 6 predicted proteins | sample PanSoiMetPlot_14_FD_109577 | JGI IMG/M metagenome (GOLD analysis project Ga0126375, IMG submission 109577) | Tropical forest soil microbial communities from Panama - MetaG Plot_14 | ecosystem: Environmental > Terrestrial > Soil > Tropical forest | place: Panama | collected 2016-02-17 | reverse complement strand
GGCGACGCCGGCGCCCACGACCGCCGCGCTCTCCTTGGCGACCAGGGCCAGCGCCTGGGCCGGACGCGCGCCGAGCGCCATGCGAACGCCGATCTCCCGCGTGCGCTGCGTGACGGTGTAGGCCAGCACGCCGTAGAGCCCGAGCCCGGCGAGCAGCAAGGCCAGGGCGGCGAATCCGTGCAGGAGGGTCAGCGCGAACCCCCGCTGTGCCAGGGTGGCCGCGAGCATCTCGCTGACCGGCCGCGCCTGATACGCGGCCGCGAGCGGATCGATGGCGTAGAGCGCCTGCTGCGCATCCCGCAGCACCTGCTGGGCCGGGGCATTCGAGCGCACGACCAGAGTCAGCGAGTCGTTGGTCAGCTGCTCGAAAGGAAAGTACATGATGGGGCGCACGTTCGCGTCGAGGCCGAATTCGCGCACGTCGCCGACCACGCCCACCACCGTCCACCAGCGCGGATCGCCGGTGAGGCGCAGCCGCTGCCCCAGCGCGTCGCCGACGGGCCAGTACTTGCGGGCAAACGATCGGTTGATCAGCACCACCGGCAGCTTGTCGGGGGTGTCGGTGTCCTCCGGCGCGCGTCCGCGCAGAAGCGGGACGCGCATCGCTTCGAACCAGCCGGGAGTCACCACCCGGATCTCCTCGTCGGGCGCCTGCGTCCCGACCGGCACGGGGCGGCCCTCGACCTCGAAGGGCTGGTCGTTCGCGACGCCGCTCAGCGCCTGGTAGTCCACGCCGCCGACCGCGGTGGTTCCGGGAAGCTCGCGCAGCCGCTGCAGGACCGCGCGGAATACGGTCCGGATGTGCTCGTCGTTTCCAGGCACGCCGGCCACCAGGGTCACCGAGCCCTTCGCGTCGAAACCAGGGTCGACTTCCACGAGGCGGCCGAAGCTCCGGAGCAGCAGCGCAGCTCCGCAGACCAGCACCAGCGCCAGCGCCACGTCCGCGGCCACCAGCGCCCGCCGCAGCCGCCGCGGGCGCGGAGCCGCCGACGCGCTGGCCCCGCGCAAGGCATCCTGCAGCCGGGAATGCGTCGTGGTGAGCGCTGGAAGCAGACCGAACAGCATTCCGCTCAGAAGCGATGCTCCGAGCGCGAACGCCAGGACCGCTCCGTCCACCCGGACCTGCCGCGCCCGCGGAAGTTGCGGACCGGCCGCGAGCAGGAGATCGACGCCCCAGATCGCGATTGCCATGCCCAGCGTTCCTCCCAGCAGCGCGAGGAAGATGCTCTCCACCAGCATCTTGCGAACCAGCTGCGCGCGGCTCGCGCCCAACGCGGCGCGCACGGCCAGCTCGCGCTCCCGCGCGGTGCCGCGCGCCAGCATGAGATTCCCGACGTTGGCACAGGCCATCAAGAGGACCAGGACCACGGCGCCGAACAGCATCCAGACGGTGAGCCGCACGCCGCCGACCATCTCGGCGAGGAGCGGGGTGGCGGTCATCTCGAAGCCGGCGTCCGCCGGATAGATGGCGGGAAACGCCGCTCTCAGCCGCGCGGACGCGACCGCAAGCTCGGCGCGCGCGTCCTTCAGCGCCACGCCGCGCTCCAGGCGGCCGATCACCCGCAGGAAACGCTGGCCCCGGCTCTGATCGGTGAGCTGGCCCGGGGGGAAAGGCAGCGGCCTCCAGGCGTCGAAGCTCTCCGGAAGCTCCAGCTCGTCCACCAGCACACCGACGATCTGGAAGGGCGCTCCGGAGATCTGGACGGTCCGGCCCAGCACGGCGGGGTCGGCGCCGAAGCGACGCTTCCAGAGCGCCTGGCCGAGCACGACCACGCGCCCGTGCCCGGGTTCTTCCTCTTCCTTCGTGAACCAGCGTCCCAGCGCAGGCTGCACGCCGAGCACCGGCAAGAGCGAGCTGGTGGCCCGGCCGAGCCCGATGTGCTCCGGCGGTCCATCCCCGGCCAGGCTACCGGCTCCCCAGGCCCAGGCGGCCACGCCGCTCATGGAGGCGAGGCGCTCGTGGTCGTGCCGGTACTCGGCAAGCGAGATGGTCCCGGTGGGGAACCGGTTCCAGGATCCGTGGAAGCGCACCAGATTGTCCGCTTCGCGGTACGGCAAGGGCTTCAAGAGCAGGCCGCGCACCACGCTGAAGACGCTGCAGGTCGCTCCGATGGCGATCGCGAGGGTCAGCACCACCACCGCCGCGAAGCCAGGGCTGCGCGCGACCAGCCGCAGCGCGCCGCGGAAGTCCTGACGGAGCGATTCCATGGCCCTGCTGGCAGCGAGATCCGTGCCACTCTTTCCCCAGGACGCCCTCCGAGGCGGCGTTCGATCCTGGGATCCGCCGTTCCGGTACCGGTCACTGACCGGGGATCAAACCCTCCACCGACTCAAGGGCGGAACCGGACGAGATTCGCGGTCGTCGGCTGTGTCGAGCCGCAACGAAGGGTCAATGTCACGGCATCGTTTCCATTCGAGAAGGTGCCCTTCGCGTCGCAGCCAGCGCCATTCCCGATGCCGAGGTAATACTCGCCGTCGTCGATCCTGGTCCACTCCGACGGCCAGCCGCTCAACAGCATGCAACCATTCGTCCAGGCACCGTTCGGAGCGAACTGGCACATGCCCGGACCGATTGGGAGGCTTGGTTGTGTCCACATGCCAATCAAGGGATCGCCGTTACCAGGCCCCCCACACCCGATGGCCAGCGCGAGCACGAAGATGAAACCAGCCAGGACGTTCTTGATCATCGCAATCTCCCGGGATCGTTGATACGTCAGGTACGGACCCCGATTCGACGCACTGAGCATCGGCTGGCAATCTGACATCGTGGCCATTCCGGCCATGTTGAATGGACGACTGCGGGGATAAGGATGAGAAATGAGGTCCGGTATTGGGCGTCCTGTTGCGCGGCAGCAGGCTGCGCTCTGGCAACCTCGGCGTATGCCGCGCCCATCGAGCGGGTCCTGTCGATTGTGCAGGAAGAGAAGCCCGCGGTGCTCGAAACTCTGCGCCAGCTCGTCAACATCGAGTCGGCAAGCCGGGACAGCGAAGGCCTCGACCGCATCGCCGAGCTCATCCGAGGACGGCTGGTGGCGCTGGGCGGCACCGTGGAGATTGTCGAACCCGGCGCGGACGCCGTCCGGCTCTTCGATACGCCGGCGCGGATCGGCAAGGCCGTGGTGGCGCGGTTCGATGGATCCGGCGGGCCGACCGTGATGCTGCTTGCGCACATGGACACCGTCTACGCGCGCGGCACGCTCGCCCGGCGGCCGTTCAGGATCGAGGGGAGCCGCGCCTACGGGCCGGGGGTCGCCGACGAGAAGGGCGGCGTCGCGCTCGCCCTGCACACCGTTGCTGTCCTCGGGAAGCTCGGCTTTCGCGGCTATCGCAAGCTGACCGTCGTCGTGAACGGCGACGAGGAGCTCAGCACTCCGGGAGCGCGCGGCCTCATCACGCGATTGGCCAGCCAACACGACGTCGTTCTCTCCTTCGAGCCGTCGCCCGCTCCCAGGGACGAGCTGGCGCTGGCGACCAACGGAATCGCCGCGGCGACCATGACGGTGCGCGGCCGCGCGGCGCACGCCGGGGTCAATCCGGAGGACGGGCGCAACGCGCTGCTCGAGCTCGCGCATCAGCTGCTGGCGACGCGCTCTCTCGGGGACGCCTCGCGCGGCATCAAGTTCAACTGGACGGTCGCGCAGGCGGGAACCACGCGCAACGTGATCCCCGACGCCGCCAGCGCCAACGCCGACGTGCGGGTTCGCCGAGCCGCCGACTTCGACGCGATCGAGAAGGCGTTCCGGGAAGCGATCGCGCGGGACCACCTGATTCCGGAGACGACCGTGGAGGCCTCGTTCGAACGGCGCCGGCCGCCGCTCGAGGCGATGGAGCGCTCCCGCGCCCTGGCGAAGAAGGCGCAGGCAATCTATGGCGAGCTGGGCAGGACGCTGGGCCTCGACGAATCCGGGCGAGGCGCCGGCACCGACGCTGCGTTCGCCTCCCTCTCGGGGAAGCCGGCGGTGGTAGAGAACTGCGGCCTGTTGGGATTCAACTACCACACGCCGGAAGCGGAGTTCGTCGACCTCGATTCCATCGAGCCGCGACTCTACCTGAGCGCGCGGCTGGTGATGGAATCGACGCGCGACTAGGACCTTGCCGCTGCCACCTCCACGCGCGCGTCGAAATCCGCCTGGCCGGCGGAGAACTCGAACAGGTCCACCGCGGCGTCGGGCAAGACGGCGGCCCCCGAGGTCAGGGTATTGAGCCCGGCCCAGCCGTCGCGCATCCAGACGGTGCCGGAAGGGATGCGATCGGTGACGAGCGCCCGGGCCCGCATCTCGCCCCGCCGGTTGAAGATGCGGATCTCGTCGCCGTCGGCGAGGCCGCGGCGGCCGGCGTCAAAGGGCGAGATCCAGAGCCGCGGCTCGGGATCGGCTTCGGCCAGCGAGGGCAGCGCCTTGCCGTGGTCGTAGAAGCCGTGGAAGTGCGTGAGCGTGCGGCCGGTCCGCAGCACGAGCGGTTCGCCCTGCGCAGGAGGCTCGTCGAACACGGGCAGCGTGGGAAGGCCGAGGCTCCGCGCGCGCTCGGAGACGAACTCGATCTTGCCGGACGGAGTGTCGAAGGCGAAATCGGGATAGGCGACGTGCGAGACGCGGAGCGCGCGGATTCCCCCCTCCGCGGCCAGCGAAGCCGCGGTCGCATGGCCCGTGGCCGGATGATCGAGGATCGCGTCGAGAGGACCCGAATCGTCCTGCCAGGGGAAGAAGTCGTGCACTTCGAGGCGCCGGGCGAGCTGGCGGAGCACCCACGCAGCCGGCCGCGCCTCGCCTTCCGGTTCCAGCACCTTCGGCATGAAGTACAGATGCGTGTTGGTGCTCTTGCAGCCGGTGTCCTCGAGCCACGCGGTGGCGGGAAGGAGCAGGTCCGCGTGCCGGGTCGCGGTCTCGTGCGGAAACAGGTCGTAGCTGGCGAGCAGGTCGAGCCGCGAAAGCGCCCGCCCGACGCGGCCCGCATCGGCGAAGGACGACAGCATGTCGGTGCCGAAGAGGAGCAGCACGCGCACGCGGCCGTCCTCCATCGCCTCCGTGATGCGCGGCATCTGATTGGGGATCCGCTCGCCGGGCGGGCGTCTCTCGCGCGCGGCGATGCTCGTCAGCGCCTGTCCGTGCACGGCGCCGCCGTGCCGCGGACCCAGCCCTCCGCCCGGACGGCCGAAGTTGCCCGTCAGCGCGGGCAGGCACGAAACCGCGCGCGCGCCCTGCCACCCGTTCGCCCCCTTGTGCATGGAGCTGCCGCCGAGCAGGATCAAGGCGGGCTTCGTGGTCGCGTACCGGCGCGCCAGCGAAATGATGCGCCCGGCTTCGACGCCGGTCGCCGCGGCGGCCCAGGCGGGATCGTGCCGCTCGAGATGGGCCGCGAGCGCGTCGAACCCGGAGGTATGGCGCGACAGGAACGCGTCGTCGTGGAGACCTTCCTCGACGATGACGTGCATCATCGCCAAGGCGAGAGCGGCGTCGGTGCCGGGCCGGATCAGCACGGTCTCGTCCGATTGCGCCGAGGCTTCGGTGCGCCGCACGTCGATGGTGACGACGTGAGCGCCCCGCCGCCGGGCCGCCGCGAGATGGCGGCCGGTGTTCGGCTGGCTGGCGAGGTTTGCGCCCCAGAGCAGGATGAGCGCGGAGCTCGCGCCCATGTCCTCCTTGGTGTTCACGCGCAGCGCCCCGGTCAGGCCCAGACCGAAAGCCCCGAGGCCCCAGCAGATCAGGGTCGGGCTCCACCACTGGCAGCCGTAGAGATTCGCGAAGCGGCGCAGCAGCTCGGAGCTGAGCCGGGTCCCGTAGTTGTTGGCGAAGAACCCGTGGCCCGACCAGGTTCCCACCGCGGCGGGACCGGCAGCGCGCGCCCTCTCCGCGACGAGATCCAGCGCGTCTTCCCAGCTGATCCGGTGCCATGCGCCGCCGCGATCCGCGCGGCGCATGGGGTACAGCAGCCGGCGCGGGTTCCCGATGATCTCCCGCGCTGCGTGCCCGCGGATGCAGAGGAACCCGCGGCTGTCCGGATTGTCCGGATCGCCGCGCACGCCTTTGACCTGCCCTTCCTCGACGTCGAGCAACATCCCGCACAGGGTCGGGTGGCAGTTCATCGGGCACATGGTGCGAACGGTTCGCAACCGTGCCATCGCGTCGAGGATACCTGATGTTCCGCGCTCGCTACTTCGGCTGCGGGGTGATGCGCAGGTAGGGCTTGGGCGCCTTCCACCCCTGCGGGAACTGCTTCTTCGCGTCCTCGTCGCTGACCGAGCCGGAGATGATCACGTCCTGTCCCTGCTTCCAGTTCGCCGGCGTCGCCACCTTGTGCTTCGCGGTGAGCTGGATCGAATCGATGACCCGGATCACCTCGTCGAAGTTCCGGCCGGTCGTCATCGGGTAGTAGAGGATCAGCTTGACCTTCCTGTCCGGGCCGATGACGAACACGGTCCGCACCGTCGCGTTGTCGGCCGGGGTGCGCGTCTTCGCGTCGCCGGAGACCGAGGCCGGGAGCATGTCGTAGAGCTTGGAGACCTTGAAATCGGCGTCGCCGATCATCGGGTAGTTCGGCGCGGTGCCCTGCGTCTCCTCGATGTCCTTCGCCCAGCGCTTGTGATCGTCCACGGAATCGACGCTGAGGCCGATGATCTTGACACCGCGCTTGTCGAACTCCGGCTTGATCCGGGCCATGTACCCGAGCTCGGTGGTGCAGACCGGAGTGAAGTCCTTGGGATGGGAGAAGAGCACCGTCCACGAATCGCCGATCCACTTGTGGAAGTCGATCGGCCCCTCGGTGGTCTGGGCGGTGAAGTTGGGTGCCTCGTCGCCGATACGCAATGACATGGGAAGGACCTCCTGTGCGTGGGGCCGGTAACCCTAACGCCGTGCCGGCCCCGACGCCAGGGGGTCTACTTCGCCACGGCCCGGCCCGTCGTCAGCGCGGGCTGCGCCTCGATCTCGGAAGGAGCCTCGCGAGGAACGGGAACCTTCATCCGCCGCAGCACGAGGAAGGCCATCGCCGCGGCGGCCAAGTCGAAGAGGATCGCGACGGCGAACACGCCCTGCCAGCCGGTCTTCGGCAGGGTGAACCTGGCGTGGAAGGGAGTCCACACGTTGGGAAGCACGGTGAGGACGATTCCGTACGCGACGATCGCGAGCCCGATGCCGAAGAGGATGTCGTGCGTGCGGCGCCGCAAGGGAATGCGCAGGACCGTCGGGGCCATGTAGTGGGAGAAGAAGGCGAGCGCTCCCCCGATGAGCAGCAGGGCGTCGGCGCGGAAGTCGAACGCCTTCCCCGCCGCGAGCGCCGACCCGATCGGGACGAAGACCGAGGCGGTGCCCTTCGCCGTGTAGAGGAAGCCGTAGTTCTGGGTGGCGTGCTTGCGGCCGAAGAAGTCTCCGCAGATGGCCGGCATCAACGAATAGATCTCGCCCCACCCGAAGAAGGTGAACGCGCTGAAGACGACGAATGCCTTCGGGTTGTGGGCGAACTTGATGAGCAGGAAGATCGCCAGCGCCTCCAGCGAGAAGGCGACCGTCATCGTCAACTCGCGGCCGATGTGGTCGGAGATCCAGCCCCAGATGGGACGGCAGATCCCGTTCAGCACGCGGTCGGCCGAGAGCGCGAATTGCAGCGCGGGCAAGCTGAACCAGAGGAAGTTGACCGGCACCTTGTCGACCTTGAAGTCGACCGCCATCGGGTTGAGCTGGGCGGTGGCCATGAGTCCGCCGGTCGCGACCAGCGTCATCATCAAGTACATCACCCAGAACTGGGTCGTCGCCGCCATGTCCCACGAGCTGAACTCGTGCGCCGTCTGGCGCCGCCGGACCTCCTCGCCCCGCGGGGCGTTGAGCCAGGCGTGCGGCAGCCAGCCCTGGGGCGGGGCCCTCAAGAACAGCGAGGCCACCACCACCACCGCGCCCTGGATGATTCCCCACTTCATGAACGCGTACTGGTACCCGGCCGAGCTGATCAGGTTGGCGATCGGCGCCACGGTGAGCGCGGAGCCCGCGCCGAAGCCAGCGGCGGTGAGGCCCGCGGCGAGACCGCGATGGTCGGGGAACCACTTGAGCGCGCTGCCGATGGCGGTGCCGTAAACGACGCCCGCTCCCAGGCCGGAGATCGCGTAAGACAGATAGAGGGAGGTCAGCGTTTCCGCATTGCCGCTCAAGTACCAACCGAGCCCCGCCAGCACGCCGCCGATCATGACCAGGAGGCGCGGCCCGAACTTGTCGACCAGCCAGCCTTCGAAGGGAACGAGCCACGTCTCGAGCAGGACGAACACGGTGAAGGTGATCTGCACCGCCGATTGCTCGACGCGCAGTTGCTTCTGCAACGGCGGCACGAACAGAGTCCACCCGTACTGGAAGTTCGCCACCGCCACCATGCTGAGCACGCTGAAGAAGAGGATCAGCCACCGGTTTTCGAACAGGCTCGCGCGCTCTTCGACTGGCCTTGCGTCCATGGTCGGAATCCTCGCGCTCGACTCAGGGGTGCACTGCGCTGCGAACAATCCGCCTGACCGCGCACATCAATTCAAGTCCGACGCTAGTCGCGCGACGATGGTCTTGCAGACGTTGGTCTAGGCTCCTTGTCGTTTGCACGCCAATCATCGGGAGTTGGAGCGGGCGCTTGCCGGCGCGTACGGCGGCGGGGCTTTCCGGTCCCGCGGACCGCGCGGTAGGAAAGCGCGCGTGGACCGCCTGCGCACCGATTCGGTGCTGCTCGACCCGCTCACGCGGGAGGACTACGGCTGGCTCTTCGTCCTCTACGCCGACCCGGAAGTGATGCGGTACATCGGCCACGGCCCGCGCACCGAGGAGGAGTCGCGCAAGAACCTCGACTGGCTGCTCGATCACGGCGAACGGTTTTCATTCGGCTACTGGGTCCTGCGCGACGCGGCCACCCGCCGGCGCCTCGGCGGCGCGGTGCTCATGCGGCGGAAGCCCGACTCGCCGGTCGAGCTCGGATTCATGCTCGCGCGAGAGGCCTGGGGCCGCGGCCTCGCCACGCAGGTCGCGCAGGCGCTCGTCTCGCACGCCTTCGCCGATCTGCAGCTGCCGGAGCTGCAGGCCTTCACCCAGGTGGAGAACGCGGCCTCGGCGGCGGTGCTGCGCAAGGCCGGCTTGCGCGACGCCGGGCTCTGCCCCGGCCCGTACGGCGGTATCGACCGGCGCTTCGAGCTCAAGCGCGACGACTGGCTGCTTCAGCGGAGCTTCAGCGACAAGCTGCCCGACGCGCGTTGACTGCAACACCCGGTAGCATGGGCTGCCTTCCGCAGGGGCGCTCAGATCCGGGATCGGGTCGTCCCGCAACCGCGCACATCCCGGTGAACCCGGCACTCCCTGCCCTGCCATTGCCCGGGATTCGCGCGGCGCGGGTGGTGGCACGCATCTTGATGATCCTCCGAGCGATACGGCCGCCGGGAGGAACGAGCGGTGGACGATCTTCTGCAGGACCTTCGCTACGGGCTTCGGATGCTGCGCGCCCGGCCGGGCTTCGCGCTGGTGGCGGTGGTGACCCTGGCCATCGGAGTGGGCGCGAACACGGCCATCTTCAGCGCGATCAACTCGATGCTCCTGCGGCCGCTGCCGATCCCCGAAGTGGAGCGAGTCGTCTGGGGCATGGCGCTGCGCGAGGGATTCGATCCCTTCGGGACCGCGATCCTCGACTACTCGCTCTACCGCACGGAGGCGCGATCGTTCAGCGACATGGGCATCGCCACGCAGCGCCAGTTCCACCTGCGCGGCCAGGCCGAGCCCGAGCGCCTCAACGGAGCGGCCGTCACCGCCTCCTATCTCGCGACCCTCCGCGTCCAGCCGGCGGTCGGCCGGCTCTTCGACTCCGCGGAGGATCGGCCCGGCGGTCCAGCGGTCGCGATCCTCGGCCACGATCTGTGGAGACGACGCTTCGCCGGCGATCCATCCGCGATCGGCCGCACCGTCGACCTGGACGGAACCCCACGCCTGATCGTGGGAGTCCTGCCCGCCGGGTTCGACGTGCCTTACTCCGCCGACGTCTGGGTGCCGATGCAGGTCGCCTTCGATGCGCTCCCCTTGGTCGATCGGGCGGCCACGGCAAACGATTTCGTAGCGCGCCTCAAGCCGGGCGTCCGGATCCGCGATGCCGATGCCGAGCTGAAGAAGCTTGCCAAGCGGCTGTCCGAGGAGTACCCGCAGATCCGGCGGGGATGGTCCTACGGGATCGTGCCGCTGCGGCAGCTCCTGCTCGCCGACGTCGACGGCCGCGCAGAGCGGTCCTTGCGCTTGCTCGGAGCTGCGGTCGCGTTCTTCCTGCTCATCTGCTGCGCGAACGTGGCCAGCTTGCTGCTCGCTCGCGGAGTCGCGCGGGAAGGGGAGATCGCCATCCGCCGCTCCCTCGGCGCCGGAGGGGGCCGCCTGATCCGGCAGCTCCTCACCGAGAACCTCCTCCTGTCCCTGCTCGGCGGGGGCGCGGGGGTGCTGCTCGCGTGGTGGTCCCGGCCGGCCCTCGCCGCGCTGAGCCCGATCCAGGCAGCGGGCCTGGGCTCGTACCTCACCGATTTCCGCATCGACGGGCGCGTGCTGTGGTTCTCGCTCGCGGTCACTCTGCTGGCCGGGCTCCTCTGCGGGCTGGTGCCGGCCTGGAAGATCGGCCGCACTCCCGAGCTGATGTCGGTTCTCCGCCGGCGGGACCAGCGCGCCTCCGGCGGCGGACGGCGGCCGCTTGCAGCGCTCGTCGTCGCGGAGGTTGCCGTTGCTGCCGGGCTCCTGGTGGTCGGCGGCCTTCTCGTGCAGTCGTTCCAGAGGCTGCAGCGCATCGATCTCGGCTTCCGCCCCGACGGCCTCCTCCTGTTCGAGCTCCCGCTCTCGCCGGCCCGGTATCCGACGGTGGCGAGGCAGGCCCGGTTCGTCGAGGACCTCCTCGGCCGCGTCCGCGCGCTGCCGGAGGTGGCCGCCGCGGGAGTCACCACCAACGTCCCGATGCAGCGGGGAATCACCCTCGACTCCGTCTTCGAGGTGGAGGGGCGCCCGCCACCCAATCCGTCCGAGGTGCCCGTCACCGCGCACCGGCTGGTGAGCCCGGGCTACCCGGCCACCCTCGGCGTGGAGCTTCTCGCAGGTCGGCTGCTCGACGAAGGCGACCGCGAGGGCAGCCTGCCGGTCGCCGTGGTCAGCGAGGAGCTGGTCCGGCAGGCCTGGCCGGGAGAGGACGCGATCGGCAAACGGATCCGGCGCGTGCGCGCCGGCCAGCGCGGGCCTTGGATGACGGTGGTGGGCGTCGTCCGCGACGTGAAGGAGGATCGCTTCAACTTCCGCGTGCGCCGTCCGGTCTGGTACCTGCCGTTCACGCAGCAGGCATTCGCCCCGCCCGTGAGCCTGCCGCTGGTGCTGCTCGTGCGCACGAGCGGCAACGGCCCGGGCATGGCGGCGGCGGTGCGGGCCGCGGTGCGAGAGGTCGATCCGGACCAGCCGCTCGGCGCCGTGATGCCGCTGCGCGAGCAGCTGGGCGACGTCCTCGTCGGCGAGCGCTTCAGCGCGGTGCTGATGGCGACGCTGGCCGCCGCAGGGCTCTTGCTCGCGGCGCTCGGGCTCTATGGCGTCCTGGCCTATTCGGTCGGGCAGCGCACCGGAGAGATCGGCCTGCGGCTGGCCTTGGGCGCCACCCCCCGCGACGTGCTTCGCATGGTGGTGCGGGAAGGCGTCGGCCTCGTCCTGTTGGGATTGTCTCTGGGCAT
>Ga0126375_10000380_pt1 | contig 11683 bp, 8 predicted proteins | sample PanSoiMetPlot_14_FD_109577 | JGI IMG/M metagenome (GOLD analysis project Ga0126375, IMG submission 109577) | Tropical forest soil microbial communities from Panama - MetaG Plot_14 | ecosystem: Environmental > Terrestrial > Soil > Tropical forest | place: Panama | collected 2016-02-17 | reverse complement strand
ACCAACGCCGCCGTCAACTCCGCCGCCCCCCGTGCCTCCTGGAGGGGGACCGCCTCCACCGCCCCCACCCGGACCGCCTCCTTCACCACCTCCGAGTCCTCCACCAAGTCCGCCACCTTCAGCACCGCCGGACTTGGACACATCAGGGATTCTCAGGACAAGGGGACCGTACACCACGTACCAGGACTTTCTCACAGCCTGCAACAACGCTATAGCCGGAGACATGATAATTCTGGCAAACGGAACATACGATATTCCAAGCTCTGCCGATACTCAGTTTTCAAGAACCGCCAACGCCACAAACCCGATTATTATGCGTGCGGAGCAGGTCGGCGGTGTCAAGATAACCGGAGGCGCCGACTGGGTATTTTCTGGCTGCCAATACGTTACATGGTACGGATTTATCCACAACGAAGACGATACGGGCGGCACATCAGGACACTTACATTTTGATGGAGGTCACCACAACCGGCTCGCCAGATGCGAGATATCGCTTGTCGACCACACGACAAGAATGCACTATGTCTATTGCGACAACTCAAAATACTGGCTGTGCGACCACTGCTACTTCCACGACAAAGACACCAAAGGCTACTACATCGGATTTACTTTTGGCTCAAACAACACTCAGGCGGAAGGGCCGATTGTAGAGTACTGCAGGTTTAGAAACCACACACAGACCAAAGAAGCGGACAACGGTGATTCTGGCGAATGCGTAATGATGGGGTCTTCGAGCGAATGCCGGACCTATTTCCGTATCACCATGAGATACTGCTATATCGACAACAACACAGGCGACGGCGAAGTGGTCGGGTTCAAAAGCTCCGGCAATTTGGTCTATCATTGCTCGTTTGTCAACAACGACGCCGCGCTATCCTTCAGACACGGTGACACAAACAAGGCAATCGGCAATTACTTCGAAGCGACAGGATTGAGATTGGGCGGTGCTGATAATGTTGTGGCGAATAACTTTATCACGTTAATTCCAAGCGGCAGACGCGAAGCCAGGCGAGGACTCGTACTAAATAACGGAGACGCAGAGCGGCCAACCGCACAGGGAGCAAACTATGAACGCGTAGTCGACAATACAATTGTATACAACACTTTCGCCAATGGCTCTGGCACGTCTGAATGGGTCGTCGGTTGGGGCGGCTACAACGGTGGCTCGCTCAAACCGACGAGCAACGTTTTTCGAGGAAATATCATGAAGTGCCAAAACGGCAACCTGTTCTCATTTGAGAACGGCGCAACGGCATCCGGGAACACGATAACAAACAACATCGGGCACGTAACAAGCAACGGTTCCTATGCAGATTTCAGTACTGCAATGGGGGACAGGGCAGACCCAGGAATTGCTCAAGAATCTGACGGTGTATGGCGCATTACCGGCACCGGCTCACTTGCCCATCACTACAATTCCAACACGTCCAACATATTTTCCTCAACAACCACGGAAGACTTTGACGGCCAAGCAAGGGGCAGCAGATCGGATGCCGGTTGCGATCATTATAATGCGTCTACGGTTGTTCGCCTTAACAAACGAATAGTTGCCTCTGATACCGGACCTTCGGCCAGTACCGTCATAGGTTCTGGTACCGGCACCACAATACCCACGGATTCATTTGGCGCTCCAAAGAAATATCCCGACTCTACATTAGGAGCGTCTGCTCCTGCAGTATGGGAGATGGGTATTGGCAACTACAATAGCAGGATAGGGCAGTGGACCGCTGGCTCTGGTGGTGCTGGATTTGTGGGCTCTGGTACTTCCATATACTTTGACTCTGACCAAGGCACTTCAAATGTTCGGTGGATTGTATACGCAAGCCAGTCGACGTCTTACTCCCTTACGACGGGTTCTAGAGAGACGATAATCAACCGCGCCGATACTGTGGATTCTGTAAAGCGCGGCGGATACATGGCCGACGGAAGCAACAACAAGAACTGGCGTGACTGCGAGATTACGTCATGCGTCTATCTCTACGACATGGGAGGCGACAACGACTTTGGCTGGTTCTGCCGGGGCGGAACCCATTCAGGTGCTGACGGCATCGGAGTCTCAAGAGAAGGCTCGTGCTACCATCCTGCCATATTCTACGCAACAGGAGATTCAGAATGTGCAAAAGAACAGTGGCACACGTCATACGTATCTGGAAGGGCGCCAGACTCAAAAACCGTGATTGGCAACTGCGTAGGGCAATGGGTATGGGTCAAGTTCATATTCCGCAACCTGCCGGCGTCTGGAGCCTATGCTTCTCCCTTTGCTTCATTGCCCCATATTCCAGTGAAGACGGAAATCTGGGCTATCAGGACGGGACTAACGGACCCTGCCGTATTGCCCAATGTCTCAACAGCCACAAACGTCAGCAGCTGGCAGAAAGTGATGGAGAGAACCGATTCCGGCGGGCAGGGAACGGTAGGCAACCAGAATGATTGTGGTCCCGGACCTGTCGATGCGATATTATCATACGGCGGTCCAATGGTCACATTCAGAGCAGACAGGGACAGCTCAAACACCGGCTACGGACACATTAGAGTCTGTTATACATCTGTCAGAGAGATAAAGCCAGATGCAACTGCATACTGGTAATGATATAACGTAATGGGATACTGCCCTAGGGGGGTAAAAACACCAAGGATGGGGCAATGGATGAAAAACCACATCCTTGGAAAAACCCCCCCTAGTGTTTTTGATGCCAAAGCAAACGAAACATCAAAGGCAGTACCCCATCACATTGTTACGCCTGTATGTGAGATAATACTCTACTAATCTGAATTTAAAGAGTTCCCGTTTGTCATCATGTCTTACAGGATAGAGGACGAAGGGTTCGCGGTATTATGGGATTGTCGTGATGAGCGCGTCGTCGACAAAATTATGGCCGAGATTCGGATTGGGAAAGTTCCGGCAGATACTTTGGAGCATAAGCTGAAAAGACAATTCCATGACCAGACCACGGACATTGAGGCCCTAGAGATAACCAATCCCTATAAAGGCGACCTTGTCGTCAACTCAGGTCTCGTCCGGATAGCTCAACTTATCGCCGGCAAGACCACAGCCTCGTTTTCTGCCCTTGCTTCTGGTACCGGAACAGCTGCCGAAAGAGCATCTGATACAAGATTGTCAAGTGAGAACTGGCGCGTTTCCATGATTTCTTCCGGTTATATCGAATCTCAGGGCACGACAGTCAAGATGGCGGGCAAGTTTCCCACGACTGTTCCTTCCGCCACGATATCTGAGGGCGGAGCTTTTGACACGGGCGCCGCAAATAGCGGCACGATGCTTTTCAGAACCGTGTATCCCACGACCTCTTTTGTTCAACATGTACAATCGCGCACATTTTTTTCCTTACTTCAGAGTCTGAATCAAATCGCCATAACATGATACTGATGATAGTAATAATAAAAATAAGAAAATGGAGGCTCTGAAACTCTACGTCTTCATATTTTAGACAGCAGAAAAAGCTCCCGGACACTCGTTCGCTAATCAAAGAGCTCGTCTCCAGAATTGCAAAACTCGAAAAAGTGGCACAGGAGACAGAGAAAACATTAGAGTTCTCGCAGACCATCCGTGCAAACAACGACAGGATAGTATGGGTCGACGAGGGCTCTACCGAGACAAACGCCGTAACGGTAGACCCCAATTTGAAGGATTTTCAGCTGCCAGCAGAACCGGACGGTATAAACCTTACCTGCTGGATGAGAATGGACGCCGTCGCCGGAACGACAATGAAAGACTCGTCTGGGTTTGGCAACAACGGAACAGTGGTCGGCACAATCACAAAGCAGGATGGCCAGGTCGCCGATTTGCCAGGCAGGCAGTTCGAACTGACGGAAGGCGGCGACAAGATAAGGATTGTCAACTCTAGTTCAATCAATACATTCACTCAGACTTTAGTCACGGGGTTTTCAATCAATTTCTCAATCAAGCCTATTGAAACATCGCTGGATGGCGGCAAGCCCCGTGTGATTGCGTGCAAGATAGACGACTCCACGACAGCCCGGGAATACGGCTGGATTATCTGGGTCGACAACAATAACAACCTGTATTTCCATGTCCGAATTGCAGGTATCCAGAAAACAGCCAGCAAGATATCGGCGTTTCCATCTTTGAATGCGTTTTACCGCGTTGTATGCACTTATGATAGAGGCTCAAACACTCCCAGAATCTACGTCAATGGCGCCGCGTCAAGCGATGCTGTATCAACCGGGATACCAGGTAATGCGGTTACTGTTCCTAGTTCTACATTAGATTTGATAATCGGCGGAACAGATGAAACAAGCGCGTCCAGACTATCCGCTATCTTGTGCGACTTTAGATACTGGCGCGAGAAAGTATTGACTCAGGAAGAGATAGAGAACATTGAGTCTAATGGTTATTCCATAATGGCTATACCCTATCCCGCCAGAGTAGGCACAGCGACAACCATCGCAAATGACATCTGGGGTCCTGGTGGTTCTGGGGGCGGAGTCGGCACCCCCCCGCCAAATCCTCCTCCGCCTCCGCCGCCAACCCCATCCACACTGGCCAATTTCGACTCTGCCAATTTCGAGGGAGCCAACTATTCGTAAACCTTAATTCAGGCAGAGATCATCGGAATAAATGACAACGATACAGCCGTTACTAAGGCCGGCTGTGATTGTCGGATATCATTGTACAGCTGCTAGGGTCGGCGTGTCTTGCTAAAGCAGCGGATGAGACTCTAGCAGTTGTTCTTAGTTTAGAGATTCGAACCAACGCTTTTGATTTTAATAATTGTCAAGCTCACAGCCCCCTGGCACCCGTTGGGAGTTATCCGAGTTTCTGAGTCCTTCCAGACTGAACAGAAAAACCATCATGCATGACACAGGAACCAACCTCAACGCAATGACTGACATTATCCCAAATATGGCGGTGATTCCGACTGACAACAGCAATAGCAGCTGGACCAAGGACGTCCTCTATATACGCAACAGCGACAACACGGCTTGGCTCTCGGCATCAGGCGGCGCGCACCTACATAATTCCACTTCTCCTTCTGCTGGTGGATTGCTGACCGATATTTTGGAAGCCAACCAGCTTCTCATGTTTTTCGACCAGCACAACAATGTTGTGGCTGCTGACTTTGCCGTAGAAGCAGGATCAGGCAACATTACAAACGAGGCCGCAAACGCATGGGTCAGATTCAACGCCCCCGGATCGGGCTTTGTCGCAGGCGCAAGGTTCGGAGTCGGCATTGCATATATTCTAAAGTCGCAACTTGTCTTGCGAATGAGAGTCGACGCCGCCAACAACCTAACCGTCAGGTGCGGCGTGACTGCAGAAAGGGTCGACACGGCCGTTGGAGGCGACACGGCGCAGAAATACGGCATGGAAGTCTGCGATAGTGCAGGCAACGCAATGGACTGGTCGATATTTTCGGCAGCCGGTGGGAGCACTAGGGACGCAACAACCGCAACAGGATACGGGGTTTCTCCTTCCAGGATGACCGCTTACAGATTATCATACACCCCTGGAATCAGCGTCAGGCTCTTTGTAGACGGAACACTTGCCAAGACATTGACCACTTCTGTTCCAATCAGCGGCGACATACTCAACCACCCAAGAAACATCGGAATCGGCATCAGGGCGAACACTGGAACCGCTAGGAACCTGTATCTGGCAGGTCTATCATTCACCGCAAACGCCGCGAGGACGAGCACAAGCGGCTGGTTCTAGCGAGTTATTCTCTCGTCAGGGCGCAAGTGAAACTTCTTTTGAATTGGTAGAGAGATATCCCGTCAGACTTGCTTTAACTCAGGACGAAGCTGAAAGATACAATCCTCCACCCGGAATTAACGTTTCATTTATCAAGTGGGAAACCGTGGATAAAGTCGTTTGTGAATTTAGCTGTAGTGAGCTTCATCCCGTTCCAGAATACCGCAAGACAGCCCAAGACCTAAAACATGAGGTGCAAAATAGCTTTAGACATCGTATCTTAACAGATAATTTGAACAACTATCCTCTACACAGCAGGAGAATCCAGATGACCTACGCATTACTGGAGCATCCACAAGTATCAGGTCGGGGAGTCGACAGGGACATCAAAAGGGCGGCCGACGCGGCGACCGAAGTCCATGACGTCGAGATGACAAAGGAGCAATACGACTACATGCACAAAGTCACGGGCCAGAAACAGGGGAGTGTGCAGCCAAAAGAAGTCAGGCGAAGAAAACGTATGAGCAGAAGGTCGCTTGGACCAGAAGGCGGTTCAGTTGAAGAGCAGACGGCGCCCGAGGAAGACGTGTATGTGTTTCAATCAGGTCTTATAGACGCAGGTTAGTAGAATAATGTCAAGACTTTGTGAATCCTGTGACTATAAGGTACGTGTATGCTGTGCTGGTCATGAGTACTGTGGCTGTGAGCCTGGCTGTGAATGTGGCAAGATAATCAAAGGCAGAACAAACGAATGCTTGACGTGCACGCGCTAGTAGTATTTCCAAAGATTCACCTTACATAGACACATCCCGCTGAGACGACACTCACTGCAGACAAACCTAGATGTCTTCATGTTCTCGATTGTTTGCTCCAATCTTAAAATCTCTGTTGCCTGCTCATGTATTATCTGGTTTGCTCTTTTGCGAACTTGATATGGAGTCTGTGGATGTGCTGCAAAGACTTCAAGACCGTAAAGTTTCCTGCATTTTCTATAATGTAAATAACAATGCGGCGACTGGTGCTGAAGACAGTAATGCTTTATGACGACTCCGTCCCACGTCATTTCGTGTGTCATGCAGTAATTGGGGTTACTCTCATCCGAGCGGCATCCGAGATTGCACGATATGCAATCCTGGACCTCGAATGAATCCTCCTTAAGCGAGAATCGATTTGTCGTGGCGATATATTACTTATCTAATTGCATATAACATGCCTATCCTACTGTGTCTTCTGAATTCGAGGTCTATCTTTTCGATAAACGCAGCAATACTTTCGTGAAATTAAAGCCGGATTATTCAAATCGAGTGCCTATCGTAACAGCAGAAGGCGCGGCTGGCGCCTCACGCCGTAAGGAGCTCAAGGGCGCAAAGGCAGACGACAATTTGGGCGTCATTGTGCCGCTAACTAAAAAAAGACCGAACTCGTCTGATTATGCACAGTTTGCAACCATCGTCAGAAAGTATCCAAGAATTGATGCGATTGGTGTCATCAATCCAACGCTCGATAGAAGAGGTGTCGGAGTCGATGGACCGGGAGCAGATCCCGAATATCAGAATGCGATTAAGTATCTGCAGGCAAATGGTGCTCGAGTTATTGGATATATTGCAACAGGTGGAGCCCTCAAGTCAGTCGAAGATTGCAAGCGCGAAATAGACAAGTGGAAAGAGTGGTATCCCGAGGTTAACGGCGTGTTCTTTGACGAGATGTCCGTGTCCTCTGCAAACGCACAGTATTACAAAGAGCTCAACGACCACGCCAAGAAATTGGGCATGCAGCTCACAGTCGGCGACATGGCCCATACACACAAGGTCGGAGAAGCGGTCGCTGATTCTGAGACTTATTTTGCAAACACCGGCATTGACATCTTTATCGTGTATGAAAACCGTGGCTATCCCAATGAATCTTGGTACGCCGCATATAAGCAAAAGTCTTGGCTCTCTAGTTACCCGCGTTCGCGCTTTGCTTGGCTCGTATTTGGGGTTTCTGACAATGACGTGCTTGCGTCTAATAATTTCGTAGACAGGGTTGTCGGCATTGAAAACCTGGCAGGATATGTCTATGTTCAGCCAGAATTAGGAGTGCCAAATGACCAGCGGGGCTTTCCGGACTGGGACACGATATCGCCTTATCTGCAGTCGGTCATGATAGCGCTTGAGAGATATGCAAACCAGCAAAGGATGCCGTTCAAAAAGGGCGTATTTCCAGACCAAGCAAAAGTAGTTGACGACTCTGGCGGCGCTGTTGTGGGTAGAGATGTCAGGCACATACCACAGGGCCCGCCAGACGAAGACAAGTCCGTCATAGCGGAAGGAGCAGCAGTAGCGCCACCTCAAATTGAAAAAGATACGTTGGGAATCGTAAAAATCTACCCGAGCGCGCAAGAAGGAGGCTTTGAATGGCAGTCTGAGAACCTTGACCCAGAGAAAAAACAATCAATGTCAGATATGCGTGTCATTGAAGTCTCTGCAACTCCCAAATTGTTAAACCAAGAGATAACCGGATATTTCAAGTTCAAGGGCGAGACTCTGGCAGAAAACGTCGTGAAAATACACACAAGGACCGGCTCCAAAGTGTTCGGGGAGTCAAGACCTGAAAACCCGGACGCGGTCTTTTGCGAGAGCTCTGGCTACATGGGCATTCTCAATAACGACGGTTCAGTGCACGTCAAAAAACAGGTAAACGCCGAATCAATCACTGGCAAGCGCGCAATCACGCAACTAACTAACGAATCGTTATCTGGCAGGTGGATTGGCCTCAAGTTCATGGTGTATAACTTTCAGGCGTTTGACCCCAAGAACAGGTCTGAGTCTACTGGTGTCCGAATGGAGTTCTACGTCGATGACAACGTGACTGACGAAAACAAAGAGCTTGTCGTAAAGAACTCCTGGCGAAAGATTATGGTGACGTCGGACGAGGGCGGGTGGATTGCAAAGTCAGGTAGTAAATCCAAAACAAAGGGCAGTAAAAAGAAAACCGGCGAAGAAAATACTAATCAGGTTATTGACGAGTGTGTTTCTCTGGATGCAAGCAAACCAAAAGACACCAAGGGAAGGGAAAACGACGAATTGATAACACTGGCTGGCGGCTCTGAGGAATCAAATTGCGTCATATTCGAGTTCGCCCAGGATTCAGATGTCGACTTCCGCTATCTGAGCGCGAGAGAGATAAATGTTGCACATCGTGATTAAGAGATATGCCTGAAGTTGGAAAGTCATTAATGATTAAGGACTTGGGACGATTATACATGCATTCATTCAAACTCGAGTCAGAAGATGGAAAGGAGAGCTTTGAACCTTGGGAAGGAAAGAAGGCGTTTGGCTGGGAATACATGCGCAACGAATCAATACTTACAGGAACGGCTCGAGAGGAGAAAGCCACATTTGTCAGAATAGACAAGGATGCCCCAATCGAGACAAGCGAACACGATACCATTCATGGGAAAAAAACCAGTCTAGCAATATTCTCATCTGAAGTTGGTGGGCATTCCTACAACGTCGCAGCTAGGCTACTGCCCAAAGACATAGAGCCGGGCGATGCGGTCACGCTCACCATACTCGGTTGTTGTTCGTTAATTGGTGTTTTGAAAAACTCCGAATGAATGTCAAAGAAGACAACCGTGGCAAGTACCACTGAAGATAATAAACCAGGTCGCAGAGTCGGCGAACCAACACAGGAAGAAAAGGACGCATGGCAGAGAAAGAAAGACGCCGACTTGAAGATGCAGGAGAAGATAAACAACCCAGAGAAAGCCGCCAAAAAGGCAGAGCGTGACGCCAGAAAGGCAGCGCGGCAGACAAAGAAGGATGCTGGTCAACAATTAACGCAGCAGGAGCAACAGCAGGAGCAGCAAGACACACAGGAGGAACAGCAGGAACAACAGCCTGAGCAACCTCCAACTGCAACTCAACTGCCTGCTGAGGGCACAACTACAACAGCATCAACTGCAGAAACTTCGAAACGAGGGCGCTTTTAAGTCGCTCTCTTATTATTTTTTATTTCTCTCAAAATTTGATATTGGTTGTCTGACTCATTACTGCAGTCCCGGACTGGTGCGATTATACCGCTTTTTGTCGCTCCAAATTCTACATTATTTAACACCGTGACTGCCCAGAAGGACGCCCACCCAAACGTGCCTCTGGCCGTCGTGATAGACGTGGCCACCGGACCGGGCAGCGCTGCTCAGTCAGCGGTCACGACACTTCTTGATAACCTGCAGGCAAAAAACATAATCACTTTAGGATATGTCAGTACAGACTTTGCAAACCGGCCATACGGCGACGTCACAACAGACGTCAATTCATGGTGGTCTTTTTACAACCAGGGCAGAACATCGGGTAATCTCAGACTAAATGGCATCTTTTACGGACAGATGTCAAACTCTACCGCAAACCAGTCCTATTACTCAGATTTGCAAATCTATTGCAAGACAACGAAAGGATTCAACACGACCTGCGGAGGCGCCGGCACCAAAGTCCCGGTCGCGTTTCTAAACAATACTTGCGCCGACACGGTGGTCGTCTATGAAGGAGCCGGCTACCCGCAGGCGTCGGATTATCAGGCGTATGCCGACACGCCGAGAAACAACACGGCGTTTTTGATGTTTGGCTGCGCGTCGATTGACAGGGCAACTTTGAACCAGCTCTCGGGACTTTCTAATTGGCTCTATGTCACAAACGATTCAGGCACAAACCCGTGGGATACGTTACCACCGTATTTTGCCGATCTGGTTGCGGCGCTCGACCAGATAGGCACAGGCAGTTCGGGCGGCACCGCTTCTGATTCGTTTGGCATCAGGAAAATCTATCATACCAAGGCGGGAGGTCGGGAGTGGTACGTCAATATGGACGACCCGGTTTCTGATTCGCTTTTTCAGAACGAGCCGAGTTTGACTAGAAACAATGACGGTTCTTGGAGTTGCGAAGGCGGTTCCGACGGACACCAAGTAAGGCTCGAGGCGTGGAGTCCCGCTTTGAGCAATGACACAGACCGGCAAAACGCAAGATGGCTCAATGCCGAAGTCACAGGCTACGCCAGGTGTGACACAGAATATGCCAACAGCACGTATCTTTTCCAGTGGTATGTCCGGGGCGGCCATCACACAAACAATGCACATTGCGAAGGCTCGACACTAAAGGGCGCTTTATCGCGCAGACGTGAAAGCAGCGGCGACCCCGGGCTATCGGCGTTCTGCCGCAAAGAGGTCTGCCATTCCGCATATTGCAGCAATCGCGCGGTGGTCGACGACGCGGTGCCCTATCCATCAGGGACTGACTTTTACAACAAATGGGTCGGGCTAAAGCTGGTCGTCTACAATTATGTTTCAGGCGGCAACACGTACACCCGCCAGGAGATCTACGTCGACGCAGACGTCCAGGATTCAAACGGCAATCTAAACGCGCAAAACGACTGGAAACTCGTCACAAACAATAACGATACTGGTGGCTGGTCTGTTAGCCAGTCAACGTTTGACGACCAGTGCGGCAGCTGCAACTATCCCCGCGACAGGATAATCACGATGGCAGGCGGCAACACGTCTTCTGGTTCTGCCAATTATCACCGTAATTTAGCGGCGTGGAGAACAGACGACATTCGCTGGAGATGGAAATTTCTCACTGTCAGGGAGATAGACCCATCAAAACCAGCAAACGGCGACGCGCCTCCTCCACCGTCGACAGACCCGGCATCGGCCTTTGACCAGGTCGGGGTGCGCAAAATATACGCCACAAAAACAAACGGCAACGAGTGGTATATGGCGTCCAGTATTGACGGAGTGCAGAACGACGCAAGGTTCACATGGACCGAAGGCCTTGGCAGGTTAAGCGACAACACCGCCTGGACGATATTTGATCCGCCCTCCCCGTATCAAACATTGTTGTCGGTTAAGGCCACAACAGGGTATGATAGAGCAGGAACAGAATCGGCGGCGGCAAATCATGCCGACTGCGCTAACCGGGGATTTATGTATCGAAACGGCGACTGGCGAAACGTTGAGATGTCTATTTACATATTTTT
>Ga0126375_10000378_pt1 | contig 11699 bp, 10 predicted proteins | sample PanSoiMetPlot_14_FD_109577 | JGI IMG/M metagenome (GOLD analysis project Ga0126375, IMG submission 109577) | Tropical forest soil microbial communities from Panama - MetaG Plot_14 | ecosystem: Environmental > Terrestrial > Soil > Tropical forest | place: Panama | collected 2016-02-17 | reverse complement strand
CGTTCGAATACGGCATTCTAAACACTTACACTCGCCGGGTTACAGATGGTAAGAGATATGCCCATATTAATTTTTTCGTTATGCCGACTATGAATCGGACCGGCAATACAGAGGAAGGTCATCCCGGCGAGCACCAGGCGAGCAGCTCAGGCGAAGTCATGCGCTGGCGCGTACCGATCGATGATACCCACACCATGCACTTCACGGTCGAATTCGGCGCTGTCGTTGATGGTAAACCTGTGGCCAATATCATGAAGGACGACTCGGAAGCAGGACTACTGGAGACTCAATACGGAGTCTACAGGTGGGATGATTCGGTGGGCTGGTTCGCCAGGGGCGACCAGGATCGCGTTGCGCAGGAAAGCCAAGGCCCGATCTACGACCGAACCGGTGAACATTTGGCTTACACCGATCGAGGAGTAATCCTCCTGCGCCGCCTTTACAAGGAATCCATCGAAGCTGTGAAAAAAGGTCTCGACCCCATAGGCATCTTTAGAGATCCGGGGAAGAATAAAATTATTCGGTTCGCACCGCGCGAAGATGTGTTGGATTAACAGACCGGTGCGCCTCCGCAGTTGCGAGTTTCGAGTTCCGAGTTAGACCCCAAACTCGAAACCCGAGACTCGAAAGCGATGGATGCTATGAAAGGTTACAGAAAAAGTTTTCTGGTGAACCTTTTACTTGCGCTCGGGACCGCTTGCTCCTTAGCCTCGGCGCAAAGCTTGGATCAATTGATTGCTGGGGCCAAGAAAGAGCCGGAACTCACCTTCATAGCTGGTGCGGGGGCTTTCGGCGGACCAAAGGCCATCGCTGATCTGGAGTCGGGCGTCAACAAGAAATTTGGTCTCAATGCGCGTATTAGATTCTCGGCCGGTCCGGAAATGAACGCTATGGCAGCGCGGGTTATTACCGAACTGAAGAGCGGCGCCAAGGCGTCTACAGACATCTATCACGGCTCGCAATCGCATTTCTCTTTGCTGCATCAAGAGAAGGCGCTGGAGCAAGTCAACTGGGCTGGCGTCTTTCCCTGGATCAGCAAGCCCATGGAGATTTTTCCCAACGAAGGAGTGTTGGTTTTCACGTCGCTACGCGGGATCCTTTACAACTCGAATCTTGTTCCCAAAGAGAAGGCGCCAAAAAGCTACGAGGATTTGGTGGATAGCCGCCTCAGTCCAACTTGGGCCGGAGAGTTGGCTATTCCGCCGTATGTCTCTTGGCTCGTCGAGCTATCGATGATTTGGAGCGAGGAAAGAGTGAAAAACTTCACCCGGAAATTGGTCACTTTAAGCGGGGGACGGCTTCGCTATGGGGAGGAAGAGCGGATCGTCAGCGGCGAGTTTCCCATCGCCGCCAATATGGGCGGTGCCGTCGAAGAGATGTGGAAGTGGCAGGCCAAAGGAGCACCGTTGGTGGCTGTGATCGGCTCGACACCGGTGCTTCCGTCTTATTTTCAATTGGGCGTGCCAAAGAATTCGGCGCATCCCAATTTAGCCAAGTTATTCGTGGCGTTTGTCGCTTCAAAGGACGGTCAGGCCATACTGGAGAAACACGAATCGGTTTCCTCCCACTTGGTAGAGGGCACCAAAATGGCTAAATACCTCCGTGACACAAAGTTAGCGCTGCAGCCGCCCAAAGACTCGATAGCGTTTTATCTGAAGGGCGAAGACAGCGGTCTTCAGCTCAAAGAAGAAATAACCAAAATGTTGAAGCAGTAAACCAGAACGATGGAATATTGGAGTCATGGAATATTGGAGTAGTGGGTAAAAAATCCGAGTATCCCAGTATTCCAGTACTCCACCACTCCAACGGGGTAGATGGCCAGGTTTAGAAGGGGGAGGATGGCTCCCATGTTGTCCAAAGAAGAAAACGAATTGCTAACCCGAGTCGGACCGGGAACGCCGGCGGGGAAAATGCTTCGCCGCTACTGGTGGCCAGTCGGGTTTAGTGAAGACGTAAAGCAGAGGGGGACGCCGGCAAAGGTTAGGTTGCTGGCCGAAGATTTTGTTCTTTTTCGAGATGGCGGAGGAAGGCTGGGCCTTCTCGGTCTCCATTGTTCTCATCGCGGAACATCGTTGGAGTTTGGCCGTGTTGAAGATAATGGAATTCGCTGCTGTTATCACGGTTGGCTCTATGATTTGCGCGGCAAGTGCTTGGAGCAGCCCGCGGAGCCCGAAGATAACACGTTCAAAGATCGAATCATGCATCCCGCCTATTACGCGCAGGAAGCAGGAGGCTTGATCTTCGCCTATGTAGGTCCCGCGCCTGCTCCGCTGCTTCCGAGTTATGACCTGGTGGTTAGAGGCGATGGCTGCCGAGTAGTGGGCGGCGGTGAAGAATTTTGTAACTGGCTACAGCGCGCTGAGAACTCAGCCGATGGCGCGCACTCCATCGCACTGCATGCGGCGGGCTACCCTAATATGGCAATGAAGCGCCCCGTGATGAAGTGGGAGCCTACCAAAGTCGGAATGAAAGAGACCACCTGGATCGAAGGGGTCTCGAAACCCAGAATCTCCCATTTCATCTTCCCCTCGCATATACGCCATTCTGCCGCCCGGGTAGGCGAAAAGCCGCGACAGGTCATTCGCTTTCGCGTCCCAACAGACGACTTCACAACGACGACATTTTGGATTGATTTTTATCCGCACAGGGACGGACAAGCGACCCAACCGGTCGCTCTCAAAACGCAAGGATTTAAAAAGTGCATGCCAGGCGTGTACAAACGGGCTCAGGACGAATGGTGGGGCATCGATACTCACGAGCAGGATCGTGTGGCGCAAGAGAGCCAAGGAGTCATTGCCGATCGAACCAAGGAACATCTGGCGTCGTCCGATCAGGGTATCCTCATGATGCGAAAGATGGTCAAGGAGTCCATCGAGGCGGTGCAACGGGGAGAAGACCCCATGGGAGTAATCAGGGACGCAAGCGAGAACAAACTGATTTCCTTCGACTCCAGCAGGGACGCCGTTGCGCCGCTCACATGAGGAAAGGAATTATGACTATTCGGATTAGCGCTATCTTAGGATCGTGGTTTCTCGCGTTCGCGCTGGGAGGCTTTGAAACCGCGGCGGCCGCCGAGACCCTGGATCAACTTGTGGCGGGAGCAAAGAATGAAGGCGAAGTGACCCTCATCGCAGGCGCCTCGACTTTCGGCGGGAAAAAGGGCTTCGCGGAGCTTGAGAGGGAGTTTAACAAAAGATTCGGGCTTAAACACAGAGTAAATCTGGCTCCAGGGCCGAGCTTTCCCCAAGTGGCCGCGCGCGTCATGACCGAAATCAAAGCGGGCGCGAAATCTTCCACCGACGTCTATCTTGGATCTGACGGCACCGTGGCGTCGCTTAACAAGGATAAAGCTCTCCAGAAGTTCAACTGGTCAGGCGTGTTCCCTTGGGTGCCCAAGGAGATGGAAATTTTTCCCCAGGAATCTCTACTCATCTACGCGTCATTCCATGGCGTCATCTACAACTCGAATCAGATCCCGAAAGAAAAAGGCCCAAAAAGCTACGAAGATCTCGTTGATCCGGCATTGTCTCCGGTCTGGGCGGGAAAAATGGCGATCCCTTCGTATCCCCATTGGTTGGTTAGATTGTCGCCCATTTGGGGAAAGGAAAAGGTTATAGCCTATGCACGCAAACTCGCACCGCTGGCAGGCGGTCGGCTGCGCCAGGGGGAAGAAGAGCGGATCGTCAGCGGCGAGTTCCCGATCATGGCGAGCACAGGCGGTGCTTTGGAGGCGATGTGGAAGTGGCAAGCCAAGGGTGCGCCGCTGGTGGGCCTGCCGGGCTCTTCGCCGCCCACATCTTCCTATTATCAGCTCGCGGTGCCGCGGAATTCAGCTCATCCCAATTCGGCGAAACTGTTTGTCGCGTTTATGGTTACCAGAGAAGCCCAGTCGGTGCTGGAAAAATACGATTACCGCTCGTCGTACCTGGTCGATGGCACGATCATGGCAAAATACGTGCGCAGCAATAAATTGAAGCTCCAAGATCCGCGGGAGCTCAGCGAGCTGTTTTTGAAAGACGACTCTAGCCTTGAAGAAGAGGTAAGCAAGATACTATTGAAGTAGGGGGGAGATTGCCTCGCCCATGGGGCTGAGGGGAATTGAAAGGTCTAAGACGATGACGCTGGCATCCGAGCGGCGATTTGAGAAAGCCGGCGAGGTGAATTTTGTCCACACCGGGCCGGGGACCCTGGCTGGGCGATACATGCGCATGTTCTGGCAGCCGATCTACATCGCCGATCGGCTCCAGCCTGGCCACGCATTACCGATTCAGGTGATGGGAGAAAAGTTTACTCTTTACCGAGGCGAGAGTGGGGCAACTTATGTCGTGGACTTCAGATGCGCCCATCGTGGCACACAACTCTCTGTGGGTTGGGTCGAGGGAGAATGTATTCGCTGTTTTTATCATGGCTGGAAGTACGACGGCACGGGACAATGCGTAGAGCAGCCGGCGGAGGATGTCAGCTTCGCTGCGAAAGTGAAAATTCGCAGTTACCCGACACGAGAATATCTCGGGCTTATTTTCACCTATTTGGGACCAGGAACCACGCCTCCCTTCCCGCGCTATTCGCAATTGGAACAAGACGGGGTCCTCGACGTCAATTCCTACGTAAGGAACTGCAACTACTTTAACACGCTGGAGAACGGTGTTGACCAGGCCCACGTCCCGTTCACTCACGCAAAATCCAATTTCACCAAGTTCGGTCTGAACTGGGATATTCCCAAGATCAGCGCGGAGGAAACAGAGTACGGCGTCGCGATGTACGGGACGCGCTCCGATGGCGTTTCACGCGTGAACCATTACCTCATGCCCAACATACTCTACATCAAAGGGTCACCCGACGAATCAGCGGAAAAGTGGCGCGACGCCTTCGCTTGGCGGGTGCCGATAGACGATGTGAGCCACGCGAGCTTTAATATCAGTCTGGTTCATGTTACCGGCGACGCGGCGGAGCGCTATCGAGAGTCGCAAAAACAGCGGCGAGCGAGTGTGGCGATGCTTCCTTCCGCAAGGGAAATGGCCGACGCCGTTCTGACCGGCAGCTTATGTATTCACGAGATCGAGGATCGGCTGGACATCGTGAATATCCAGGATCACGTTGCCCAGGAAGGGCAGGGCGCGATTCCGGACCGTGATTCCGAACGTCTTGGCCGATCAGATGCCGCCGTTATCCTGATGAGAAAAATTTGGCTACGCGAGCTTCGGGAGCTGGCTGAAGGCCGACCGCTGAAAACATGGAGTTGTCCCAAAGGACTTCTTGCAACGAGCGGGGTCTAACAAGCGGGACATCGAAAACCGCATAACTTTAAGCGAAGAAATCTAACCGTGCTATTTTACAAAAAGCAGATCCTTCGGCTATCGCCTCAGGATGACATTGAGACACAACCTCGGAGGAGGGCGAGGAGGCTATTATTAGGACAGGCTTGGGGTCACGGCGCCGCAAACCCAAACTTTGGATTAGCGTCGATTGCTTCTGTCATTTTGTTTTTTGCTTTATCACTTCCACTACAGGCTTCGGAAACGCTCGACCAGCTCATCGCCGCTGCCAGGACTGAGAAAGAGCTTTATTTTGTTGCCGGGCCAACAACCTTCGGAGGGAAAAAAGGACTTTCAGAGATCGAGGCTGCTTTCAACAGAAAGTTCGGCATCAACAGCCGAATTGTTTTTACCGCCGGCCCGGAAATGAATTCGATGGCCGCACGGGTCATAACGGAACTGAAGGCTAGCGGAAGATCCTCTACCGATGTTTATCTCGGATCCTTAGGTCAATTTGCGCACTTGCAGAAAGAAAATGCTTTGCAGGAAGTGAATTGGTCCGGTACGTTCCCCTGGGTCACGCGGGAGATGGAAGAGACCCTGTCTCGAAAAGGAGTGTTGGTCTACACTTCTCCCAGGGGAATGATCTATAACGCGAACCTGATCCCACAAGAAAAGGCGCCAAGGAAGTACGAGGATCTGATCGATCCCAGGCTGAGCCCCACTTGGGCAGGGAAGTTGGCGCTCCCACCATATCCCAATTGGCTCGTGGAGCTGTCATTGATGTGGGGCGAGGAAAGGGTAAAGGACTTCACTCGCAGGCTAGTGGCGTTGGGTGGCGGCTGGCTTCGCTACGGCGAAGAGGAGCGCGTTATCAGTGGAGAGTTCCCCATCATGGCAAATATCGGTGATGCGTTGGCTGCCATGTGGAAATGGCAATCCAGGGGAGGGCCCTTGACTGCAGTACTGGGGACAAGCCCGGGCGATACCTCTTATTTTCATCTGGGTGTGCCAAAAAATTCAGGCCATCCTCAGTTGGCGCAGTTGTTTGTCGGCTTCATGATCTCCAAAGAAGGCCAGTCACTTCTCGACAAGCACGATTTTCGCTCGTCGCACTTGGTCGAAGGGTCGAGGATGGCGAAATATCTTCGCGATCACGGGACTGCGCTTCAGGACCCAAAAGAACTCTTCAATTTCTACCTCAAGGGAGGCGGATTTAAGCTCAACGAGGAGTTGGCTAGGTTGCTAAAACAATAGGCAGCTTGGCATGATGGCCTCCTTGAGAGGAAGGGTCGATGCAAACGGCCAATAACGTTTTGGCATTTAAACCAAGGTCTTTGAGCATCGACGGCTCGAAGCTTTTCCTCTTTGGAATTTCCGGAATTACGGCGCTGGCCATTGTCGGGCTCCTGGCCATGGTGGCGTGGATGAGCCTGCGAACGGGAGTTCCCGGACAACCCTCGGCTTACACTTTTAGCAACTACACTACGCTGCTACTGGATCCGTACAGTTATCGGGTCATGATGACGACCTTGGGGTTCGCCGCGGTGACCATCGCCGTGTCGGTGCCCTTGGGATTTCTCTTCGCGTGGTTCATCGAGCGCAGCGATATGCCGTACAAAGCCATGGCGATGAGCCTGCTCGGTATCGGCATCCTGTTCCCTACGTTTTTGAAAGCCATGGGCTGGGTTTTCCTGTTGCACCCGCGCATCGGGATCATCAACATTTTTTTGATGCATCTCTTTGGCCTGACCAAGAGCCCGCTAAACATCGCCACGCTTCAAGGAATCGGTTTCGTCGAAGGACTGACTTTAACTCCTCTCGCTTACGTGATGATTTCCGCAGCCTTGCGCAGCATGAATCCCGCCCTCGTTGAAGCCTCCAGCATTCATGGAGTGAGCAAATGGAAGACGCTGCTTCGCGTAGAACTGCCGCTGGTGTGGCCCGCCTTGCTATCCGCTGTGATCTGGATGCTCACCGTTGCGATTGCCGCCTTCGATGTTCCGGGGGTGATCGGCATGGCGAACAACATTTTTACCTTTAGCACCGCGGTTTATTTTATGATCAATCCCAACGAGGGCCTGCCGCGGTACGGGCTCAGCGGAGCTTACGGGACAATCATGGTCGCTTTCTCGCTGGTTCTGATGATTCCTTATTTCCGAGCTTTGAAGCAAAGCCACCGCTACCAAATTATCTCGGGAAAATCCTATCAGTCCCGCCCCATTGAATTGGGACATTGGTGGCTCTTGGGTTGGGGAATCCTGGGCGGTTACTTTATCCTGGCCTTTGTTCTTCCGTTGCTCGCAATTTTCTGGGTTTCCTTGCTGCCCTACGTTCAGATCCCGTCGCGGCAAGCCTTGGCTTTGGTTTCCTTTGAGCGTTATGGCGCCATTGCCTTTGATAGCGCGTTGCTAGCAGCGGGCGGAAATACGCTGCTTCTGATGGTGATCGTGCCGACGGTGGTGGTGGCGATCAGCACTGCCATTTCCTGGATTGTCACGCGCTCGCGCCTGCACGGGCGAATCATTTTGGATGCCATAGCATTTTTGCCCCATCCCGTCCCTCATCTGCTTTTTGCCCTCGCCATCGCCTATTTCGCGTTGCTGGTGTCAAATATTGTTCCCTTGTACGGAACGATATTTGTGCTCATGGCTGTGTACGTGATTTGCTGGATCAGCTTTGGCACGAGAATTTTGAACAATAGCATGATCCAAGTGCATCGCGAATTAGAGGAAGCGGCGCAGGTCGGCGGTGTTTCTACATTCCGGGTGCTGTGGAAGGTAATCCTGCCTCTAATTCGGCCTGGGCTGACCTATGCTTGGATTTGGACCTCGCTGGCGGCTTACCGGGAGCTCACCATGGCGGTGTTCTTGGCTTCGCCGAAAAGCCAGGTGCTCTCTACTTACGTCTGGGGACAATGGCATGGCGGGGGGTTGGGCGATGCGGCGGCAATCGCGGTGGTAATGATGGCGGTGATGTCGCCTTTGGTTATAACTTTCTGGGTTTTCGCCCGCCGCCAGCAGCATATCGCCGCGACTGTATCGTAGGCTGGGTGTGATCCGCGTTCATTCACTCACAAAGATATTCAAGACCGGCCCTGACCCCGTGCGAGCCGTCGACGGTGTCGACCTGCGAGTCGAGGAAAAAGAGTTTTTTGTGCTCCTGGGGCTGAGCGGGTCCGGCAAGACCACCTTGCTCCGGTGCGTTGCGGGATTGGAGAAGCCGGAAGGAGGGGAGATCGCGTTGGGAGAGCAAACGGTTAGCTCGGCGCAACGCGGCATCTTCGTACCGCCTGAGGATAGAGCGCTCGGCATGGTATTCCAATCTTATGCGGTTTGGCCGCACATGACGGTTTTCGACAACGTGGCGTTTCCTCTAGTCAACGGCAGAAGAAAGCCGCCGCGAGCTACGATTCGAGAGAGGGTCATGGGCGCGTTGGAACTGGTTCAACTCACCGGTTTGGCGGACCGGCCAGTGCCTTTTCTCAGCGGCGGTCAACAGCAACGGGTCGCTCTTGCGCGAGCGCTGGCGGTAGAGCCGAAAGTCCTATTGATGGACGAGCCGTTGAGCAATTTGGACGCGCGATTGCGGGAGGAAGTTCGAGACGAAATCAGGGGGCTGGCAAAAAAACTAGGCATTACTGTTTTGTATGTTACGCATGACCAGGTGGAGGCGATGGCGTTGGCGGACCGGATCGCGGTTATGAGCGAAGGGCGAATTCTGCAGATCGGCGGTCCTCAAGATCTGTACGATTTTCCCCTGAATAAAACCGTAGGGGCCTTTTTAGGTTCCATGAACGAATTCGAAGGCACGATACAAAATGACAGTCATGTGCGAATCGATTTGGGAGTGGTGCAATGCGGAGCGCCCAATGGCCCGGGAGCGGAAGTGGTGGTGGCCATCCGGCCCGAAGACATCTCGCTTTCGTCAGAGCCCAGCGGCTTACCCAATGAATTTTCTGCCCGCCTGGTTTCCCGTCTCTTTCTTGGGGATATCACGGTTTATCATTTGACCGCCGGCGGTAAAACGATGCGTGGCAAGACGACCACCAACGATCGACGGTTAGAGGCGGGTGAAAAAGTTTATGTGCGCTTCCCTGTGGATAAAGTCAAGGTTTTCCCGAAGTAAGTCCTGCGTCGAACCCGGTCTTCAGGTCATTCCCTGGTCACGTCCCCGATCATCCGGTCCCACTGGCCCCGGCTTGGCCTAAGAATTTTGAAAACTTTGCTTGACAAGGGTCACTGTGGCGGACTAGAAAGCGAAAGAATATTTTGAAATTTTCGCATTTTTTGGGTGAATTATGCTTTTAGATATGGAGAGCAAGATGCAAGGGCACTATGTAAGCATTGCAGAGTCGGCAGGGGCTAGCGCCTTGGATGGTCAACCCGTAGACCGGTTAATGGATATAATCCTGCAGATGCGTATAAACCTTCAGCAGGTGACCATTACCTTTCAGCAGCAGACCCAGGAGATACGGCAACAATTGGAAGCCATTTTTGAGGAAGAGGGAAAGGCGCTCGATGGCTGTCTCAATGGTATCGATGATAGACTTAAAGAATGTGCGGTGTACATCGAAAACTACAAGCGACTTTACTCGTCCCTCAGCGGAATGCATCGCAGGCTCGTCCAGCTGGGAGCCGAACCTGGTATGATGCCCAATCCTCCGCCCACGGAACACGTTGAGGGGATCTTCATGTGGCGTCTGCAGCAGCTGAAATGTCAGGGCAAGATCTAATCCGTCCTATATTCATTGAAGCGTTGGGGAGGTTGGGCCACTTGCTCAAATCGGGTTGTTGAGGCCATACTCTTCCCAAGTGCAGTGAGATTTTCCGACCTGATCCGGCATGACTTCGCCCGAGCCAGAGCTAAAATGGTTCAGGAGCAGATTATTGCGCGTGGAATCGAGAATCCACGGGTCATCGAAGCCATGCGCAAGATTCCCCGCCATCTCTTCGTCGATCCTGGCTTGGCCAAGCGCGCGTATGATGATAGCGCTTTGCCCATCGGAGAGAAACAGACTGTGTCTCAGCCTTACATCGCCGCCCTCATGACCGCAGCGCTCGAGCTAGCGGGCGACGAGAAGGTTCTGGAGATCGGAACCGGCTCCGGCTATCAAACTGCGCTGCTGGCAGAACTCTGTTTCAATGTCTTTTCCGTTGAGACGATTCGCGCGTTGTCGAGGCAGGCGCGCGAGTTGCTGGACCGCCTTGGCTATCAGAATATTGCGCTGCACGTCGGCGATGGGACCTTGGGTTGGTCGGATCATGGACCTTACGATGGCATTATCGTCACGGCAGCGGCGCCGGATTTTCCCGATCCCCTCGTCACCCAACTGTCCGTTGGCGGCCGATTGATTATTCCTGTGGGAGATGATCAATCACAAACCCTTGTCCGTGTCACGCGGAACGCTTCTGGACTCGAACAAGAGCAGCTTGGCGATTGCAGGTTTGTCAAACTTTGGGGGAAATACGGTTGGCAGAATTAGCCCCGCCTTCCCGGAAACAACTATACCCACTTCTCTTGCTCTGTTTCTTTATTTGTTGTGCCCCGCGGGCGCCTCTTCCAGCTCCAAAGAAGCCGCAGGGAATTTATCATGTGGTCCGGGCCGGGGAGAATTTGTTTCGCATCGGCAAAGCCTATGATGTCAGTCACGAGGAGTTGGCCCGCATCAACGGCATCCGAGACTCCGGTCAGATCCGCGTTGGTCAGAAAATATGGGTTCCCGGGGCGACCGGGCAGTTACCCGTAGAAATTATCACTCCGGTGGAGTCCGCGCCCGAAATTCCCACTGCTCCTCAGCCGCTTGACCCCGACCGGGAGAGATTTATCTGGCCGGTAAACGGCACGATAAATTCCGGATTCGGCCAGCGCGGGTCGAGTTTTCACGACGGCATCGATATCGCCACGCCGGAAGGGACGCCGATTCGGGCGATCGAGCGCGGAGAAGTCATCTACGCCGATCAACTGCGGGGCTATGGAAACATCGTCATCGTCCGTCATCCAGACGGTGTGATCTCTGTCTATGCTCACAATGAAAGCAATCTGGTGCGGCAAGGGCAAACGGTTTCCCGCGGGGAGACTATCGCCAGGGTCGGGAGCACGGGAAGAGTGAGCGGACCTCACCTGCACTTCGAGATTCGCCAAAACAATACGGCGCAGGATCCGCTACGGTTTTTACCCCAGTTGTGCTGTCTTCCGGCATCGGTTACAGTGCCGCCGAAAGGGTAGTTTATGAAAGACTTGGCCAACCTCAGAAATGATGTGGTGGGAAGTTTGTTGCGCCCAGCGGCGCTGAAGGAGACTCGGCTGCGCTTCGACGAAGGAAAGATCGGCCTCGAGGAGTTGCGTGGCACCGAAGATCGGGAAATTCGCCAAGCCGTCCGGCTCCAGGAACAAATTGGGCTGGGCATCCTAACCGACGGAGAATTTCGCAGGCTCAATTTT
>Ga0126375_10000375_pt1 | contig 11700 bp, 14 predicted proteins | sample PanSoiMetPlot_14_FD_109577 | JGI IMG/M metagenome (GOLD analysis project Ga0126375, IMG submission 109577) | Tropical forest soil microbial communities from Panama - MetaG Plot_14 | ecosystem: Environmental > Terrestrial > Soil > Tropical forest | place: Panama | collected 2016-02-17 | reverse complement strand
TGCCGCTTCCAAGGCCAGTCCGCGATCCGTGAAGCTGGGTTGCGCGTTGGCGCCGCCTTTGAGATGCACGCTGTTCGCGAACACCGTCACGCCCAGCAGGATCACCGCGAGACTGAGTCCGATTCGTCGCATGGTCGTTCTCTCCTATTCGCCGCGCACGACGACGAACGTCATGCCGGTCAAACCGTCCAATCTCGCGCACTTGCCCGGATTTCTGCAGAACAGCTGATAGCGTTTGTAGTACCAGGCTTCCCACGCGTGGCGCGCATTCTGGCCCGTGCCGTCGCGCACGAGGATCTCGCCGCTCGTGCCTGACACCCACTTGCCCTTCTCGCTGGTGTACCTGACGAAGTCGCCGCCAGGCACGTCCACAAGGAACATCGAGCGCAGCGGCATGGTGCGAATCGCCTTGTAGGCGACGCTGCCCATCGTCAAGTCTTCCTGCTGGAACGCGCGCGTGCCGCCGTCCGGATTCATGCGGCTCGATTGATCCGCGTAGCGGCGGTCGGCCTGCGTCAGCATGATGTAGACGCGACGCACGGAGTGATGCGACCAGATGGCGTTCACCTCGCCATCGAGGCGCTGATTGACGATATCGCTCACGCGCTGCAGAAGGTCGAACGACAGCGCACCGGTCGAGGCCGACACGTAGCTCGCGTAGTTCGGATAGAGGTACCGATCGACGCCGTAGTAATTTTGCCTGTACGTGCCATCATCGATGAGCGCGGTGATGCCCCACGGCGCTTTCTCGTACGCGGTGTCGAGCGCGTCGGTAACGGCCGTGTTCGCCGACTGGACGACGTAGTCGCCGGTCGTCCAGCTCGGGGCCGCCGACAGCGTGACGTCGGTGCCGTCCGAGTTGACCGCCGTGACCTTCGGCGTGTTCGCGCGAATCACGCCATTCGCGGGATTGATCCCCGCGAGCGACATGCCACGCTTGATAAACCTATTGCCGAAGGCGCTCGTGATCGCGACGCCGGTCGAGGAGACGTTGCCGGGAGAATTCAACTCGAGCGTCGCGCCTGACGTCGTCGCATCGACAATCGCGAAGACGCCGCGGCCATCGCTCCCGAGATAGAACTCCTCGCGGTAGGCGATGTCGTCTATCAACCGCTCCATGTTCTCTGTGCGCGTGCTTCGATAGGCACCTTCGCGATTCTGCGTGTCGTCCAGTTGCTCCTGGGTGACGCGCCACCGCGCCATGATCTTTTTCTGAGTAATGAACCCGGTCAGGTATTTTTGGTTGTCGGCGATCGGGATCGCTGAGTCCGATCCAACGGCCATCGGCGAGTTGTTGCGCTCGACGTGCGCCGACCATTCCTTGCCGCGGCCACCTTCCCACGGGCTGTCTTTCGCTTTGAACGCATCACGGAGCTGAAATTTCTTGAGGATGCCCTCAGCGATGACGTCTTCGTAGGTCGTCTTGAGCAAGGCATCTTCGGTGGCTGCATCGGATCCGGGACCGGCCATCGTCGTACTCCTTCAGCTCCATCGAACGCGTGCGACTCTCAGCGGCCGACCGCCTCGGCTTCCTTCTCGGCGGCGTCGAGCATCTGCGCGACGGTCATGTTGCTGTAATCGGGTTTGGCTTTTTGCGTGACGACCGGCGCCGCCGGCCCGCTCCGCGGCACCGGCCGCCGGAAGGTCGGGATGGTCGCTTGACGTCGCGCCGGTTCCAACATGTCGCTGACGTATTCCTTTACGAACTCCTCGATCAGCGCGCGATCGTTCGCTTCATAGCGTTTGGCGAAGACGGCGTGCGCCTCCGGGTTCGTCTGTTCATCGGGGATGAGCGCGCCGAACGCCGCGCGGAGCTTGCGCTGCTGCCCGACCGACAGCTTGTCCACGCCGATCTCGCTGGCGAACGCTGCGTCGAGATCATCGAGGAAGCGATCGGTGTGACTGTTCCAGACGTGGTCGCGCGCCGCGGCGATGCTGGACCCGTCCTGCAGGAGCGCGCCGACCGATTGCAGAAATTCCGGCGTGATGTAACGTAGATGCGCGAACTGGGGAATCGCGAAAAACGCGTCGGCGATCTTCTGGGCTTCGACGTCGTCGGGATTTTGCGGGGCCACGCCCGCCAGCGCGGCAATGCGGCGCTGCTGGTCGGCGATCATCGCGCGGGCGCGCTCGAGTTCAGTCGCCGTGCGGTTGATCAGCGCTTCAGATTTCTTGAACGTCTCGGGGTTGACCCAGTGCGTCCGATCTTCGGGGAACGTCCATGACTTCGGCTCGGCCGGCGCGGCCGTGCCAGTGGTCGCCGGCACGACGGGCGCCTGGGCCGGCGCGGCGGCACCCTCGGCACCAGCGGGAGGGGTACCAGTGCCATTACCTGCGGCACCGGCCCCGGTGCCCGACTCCGGATAGGCGTACACAATCGGGAGATGGAAAAAGAGTTTCATGGACGACGCGCCTTTCACGAGGGTGTTACGCGAGATTGCGTTACACGAGGAGGTCGGGTCTTACGCGAATGTGCGGTCGGGAGAGGACCGCAGCGAGTCGGGTCTTACGCGCATCGACGGCCGGGACAGGGCCCGTAGCCGTTTCTTACACGAGTCGTACGGACTGGACTATACACCCGAGTCGGGGGCCTACCCAAGCCTCGGTTTCGGCCCCTTGGCAAACATGGCCCGCCGCTGGGCGGGCGGGAGGACCGACAGTTTGGGTATCTGCTTCACGCCGCGCTCGGTGGCCGGCACATCGGCACGCTGACCTAACGGTTCCCCTATGGTTGAGCGGATAAGCGCCTCAAGGGCCGTGCGGGCGCGCCCCCGCCGCTTTGCGTGCAGCATCTCGTCGTTCGCGCCGTCCGTTGGTAGAATGGCCATCGCGACTTATGGTCCCGCGACGATGGCCGGCGATCCCGGTTGCGGTTGATTGCCGACCGGCGCGCTGTTTTGATTCGAGTTGGCCATGGCGCGACCAGCCCCCTGTGGCGCACCGGGCAGGGGCGTGGCCGTACGGGACGCAGGCGGTGCCACATCTGCCGCTTCATAGAACGCTTCGGCAACAGCAGAATCGGCGGCCATGTCTTCAGACCCGAAGCTATAACTGATCTTGGGTTTCTCTGGCGGCGGCGTCGAGGCCTTGGCGATTTTCTGATCGAGTTCGCCGAGGTACTTGCCCACGAAGTAACGCGCGTTCGGAATCGTTTTGAAGAGTTCGATGGCTTCGTCGCTGACCGCCCATTTGACCAATTCGATGCGATGAATCGGTACCTCGTACCACGGCTGCAAGACGAACGGGTACGTGGGATCGGTGGACGGATCCGGCGGCGGGGGCGCAACCTCTCCCGTTACTGCCCCCGCCGTCGGTGCCGCCTGGGGTACATAGGTCAGCGCCCCAGGCGTTCTGACCCAAGCCATAAACAGCTCCTGATTCTGTAACGCCGCTTGGTGTTGATTGTCGGTCGAGGGAATCAGGTCGGTTTGTCCCAGCTTTTGATACACCGCGTATTCGGTATCGGGATTGCGAATGTCAATCCCGCCGAGTTGTTTTAAGTGCTCGATGCTGGCGCGCTCCGCGAGCTGCGTTTTTGGCTTGGTCGATCCATCAGCGACATCGAAGGCCACTTCGCCGTCGAGATCGGCTTTCTGAAACGTGAGGAAGTTGTACCCGCGTGACGGCGTGATCACCGACTGCACGCGGACGTCCGCGCCGAATTCTCGTTCGATTTCAATCTGCGATTTCGAGACGTCGCGAAACGCGAGCGCCCGCGCTTTGAATCCGCCGGCGAAGCGCGCTTCACCGGCTTCCACGAGGAGCTGCATCGCCGAGAACGCTTCCACGTTCGGCGGTTTGCGTCCGCGCAGGATGTCGTTGGTGCCGAGCGCGGCGTCGATCTCCTCGATCAGTTGCAGGCGCAACTGCACCCACGCGCGCGGCGGATCCTGTCCCGGCCACTGTTCCGGTTTCCCCCCGCCTGGCGCGGGCGCGTACTCGGCGATCAAACCCGGCATGGCCGGCGAGTCGCCGAGCCACTGAATGTCCTGCCCTTTGGGTTTTAAAATTTGCGGAATCGCCATCCGCGTCATCATCATCTCGTAGATGCTGTCGAGGCGATTGAGCTGATCGAACTTCGACATCGCCGGATCGAGCGCGCCTGTGCCGAGCACCCGGCCGCCGACGTGTTCGTACGCGGCGTGATGCCACGTCCAGAGCGGATTGCCCCGCGCGTCGTGATACGGGAGCGGTCCCGGCAGGCCTTCATCCTCCTCGAGATGCAGGACGACCGGGGTTGAGTCGCCGGCCACGCGCATCACGAAGCCGTCGGGCCGCGCGGCCGTCGGCTTTTCCCACAGCTCGTATTCGGCGACGCCTTCTTCATCGCCGCTGCCGGCGAATGTGCCGGTGAGATTCGGACTGAGTTCGGTCTGGAACGGCAGGGACTGGAAGATCTGCAGCGACCGCTCGGTGGACGATTTCGCGAACGAGATGCGATTCACGTACTGCTGCAGCGCCGGCGTCGATTCGTAATAGGCCTTGGTACGCCAGCGCATCCGAATCAAGCGATCCACGAGACTCCACCGCGGACGCATGAAGGGGAACGCGATCTCAAGCGGCGACAAGGCGGTCGTCGCCGTGTGGCCGTTGGCGCGAACATCGACCTTCGGTTGCTTGTTCTCATCGAGTGCGCGCGTGAATGGTCCCGGCTTGCCGCACTGCGGACACTTCTGGCCCGCCTTGGCGATCTTGTCACTCGTCACCTCGTAGCCGCACGACGCGCAGAGTTCGTACGGGACTTTGGTGAACGTGCCGTCGTCGTCGTAGCTGACGTGGTAGATGACATTGCCGCAGGTGATGAACCAGAAATCGCCCTCGTGCAGCACCTGATCCATCTCGTTCGCGCTGTACAACACCGGCGCGAGCTTATCGGCGGTCGTCGCCGTCGTCATCGATTTCACGTCGTTCTTCAACGGCCGGACGTCCACGCCCAACGTCGCCGCCGTGAACATCGCCCGGATCGCCTGGACGCCTTCCTTCGCTTTGCTCGTCACCGGCTTCGGCACGCCCTTGGCGACGCGCGAATCCATCCAGCCCGCGCTGCGGTCGTAGACGCCGAGCCACTGGCGCATGTTGACGTAGTGGAGATTGCGGGTCCAGACGCGCTCGTACCGCCAGCGATCGGCGAAGCATTCCCGGCGCGCTTTGTCGTAGTACTCGAGGAGCGGTTTGTCGGGATCGCCCGCGCCGCCGGGGGTTTTGACGGTTGGCGCCCGACCGAACGTGCCCGCCGCCACCGCCATCTCACTTCACCGTCGCCGGCAGGCGGCCGTAATTGACGGTGCCGTCCGGATACCAGCCGGCCGGCGCGTGACGCGGATCGTCCTCAAAGATGCCGAGCGCGGCGATAGCCTCGAGCGCCTCGGTACCGGTCATCGGCCCGCCCGCGTTCGTCGCGGCGGTCGGTGTGATGTGCAGCGTCGGTGTCGGCAGGTCGATGTTGGTGAGCTGTCGGAGGAGGAGCACGCGTTCGGTTTCGAGTTGATTGATGCGCGCACAGAGGAACGCGATGGTGGTTTGTTGCGCGTCCACGCGGCGGGTCAGTTCTTCTCGACGTGCGCGTTCGACGGCGAGATCGCGACTAGCCCACATGACCGCGCATCATAACGCCGACGTCAAATTCGTCTCAAGTCGATGCAGTCTGACACCGCAGTGTCGCACCCCGATCGGTCGTGTCCTATCGATTTTCGGAATCGGATATCTCTAACTCGGCCGCGCGATGCCACGCGTGCCTTGGCGGATTTCGCGGAGGTCGATCAACATGCGGCCGAGCCGCTCCGCATCCTCGATGCCGACGCGCTTCAGCAGCGTGACGAACATCTCATCGGACGTCGCGGCTTCGGCGGCTTCGATCAGCATGTAGCCGATCTCGCGCGCTTTCTTCGGCTCCATCTGCGAGAGCTGATCGTTCAGCGTAAATTCCACGAAGCCGCGCTGTGAGGTGTGGCCGTACCCGCTCGCGACGGTGATGTCGTCCACCATGTCATCCACCGCGTGCTTCGGCCGTTTCTTGCTGACCGCCTCCGCCTGCCGGCGGAAGTTCTCGATGGTGCCCTTTGCCGCGCCGAGCACCTGCAGCATGGCGATCACTTCCTCGAGGACGAAGAGATGGCGCGCCATTATTGCGGGGTCGTCGGTGTCGGGACCGACACGAAGATGGACGCGTACGGATCCTGAATCCCGTGCGGGCCGCGCATGTCCATGTCGGGCTTCATCTCCTCGAAGACGACCGTCCCGTTCGGCTGGTAGCGGTACGGCCAGATCTTCGCAATGCGGACATCGCGCGTGCCGATGTGGACGATGAGGCAATCGACCTTCTCGACGCTGGTGTTGTCGGGGGCGAGCAGATGGGCGAAGGCATCGAAGCCGATCACGAAGCCGTAGACGGGCAGATGCTGCGCGAGCGTTTTCAGGACGGCGATCCGCTCGCCGCGCGTGACCTCCGTCGCCAGCGTGCGGCCGTCCATCAGCAGCAAATCAATCATCGGGCGGAACTCGCGCTGCGGGGCGCGACGGCGCTCCTGCATGAACCAGTTGAGCATCCGTCTCGCCATCTCGGCCACCATGTCGATCGACAGCGGGCCGGAGAACTTCCCGGTTTCCATCATCGGGATCGCCGCGAACGGCAGCGGGGCATCGGGGGGCCCCTGCAGGGCGAACAGCCGTTCCTTGAACGTCCGGATGTCGTCTTCGGTCCAGTCGGCCTGCGCGCGGCCGACGCGGAGCTCGTGCGCCATCGCGTAGTCGCGCGCGTGGACGTGCGTGATGAGCGCCTGCCGATAGACCTCCCAATCTTCCAGCGGCTCACGCGGCCGGAAGTCGTACTTGGCTGCTGCGGCGAGGATCAGCTCGAGCAGGGTCATGCCTGTTCACGTCGGATGCGTTCGTCCACCAGACCCATGATGAAAATTTCCAGCAGCGTCCGCGCCAGCCGTTCCGCGAGCCGTGGTTCCGGCATCAGCGCGAACTGGCGCTGCCAGAACGCCAATTCCTTCTGCAGCATCGGATCGAGCGTCAATGTCGGCGCCGCTGCGTCGGGGTCCATGTGGGGGCGAACTGCTGGATGCGCGCCAGCTCGCGCACCTGACCTGCGGAGAGGTTCTCGGCGTCGGCCGGCGTCATCGTACGGAGTCGCAGCATGCCGGTGAGCGGATCCGTGTCGAAGACCATCGGCAGGCCGCACGCCATGCAGCCGGCCACGCAGCCTGGTTCCGGCGCACCGGCCTCGCCTCGTGTCGTCCCGAACGCATCGCATTGATACCCGCAGCGCGGACACTCGAATCGTGCGACGCGCGTGATCGCCGGCTCCTCATCGACCGTGATCGCCACATGCGGCCACGTCGCCCGCAGGCCCTCGATGGCCGCGCGCATCATCGTCTCGCGATTTTCGGGCGTGTCCGCATAGCCCGCCGCGTCGAGCATCTCCTCGATGTGGATATGCATCGCGCCGTCGTCGTCCTGATAGACGCCGTCGGTAATCTTCTTCATCGGCGCTCGATGAATTCGGCGTGATCGGCCGTCGCGAACACGAGCAGCATGAGTTCCTCGATGGTGACGGTGTCCTGCTGGATCACGCGATGGAATTCCTCGATGTGCCCCGACTTGCCGATGTAGTCGAGGATGACGGTGCGGAGCGCGGCGAGATGCTTTGGCTCCAGCGCGCCGAGCATGTCAGCTTTCTCCACCAGCGGCGCGATCACGCGGGCGCTGTCGTCGGTGAAGTCCACAACGATCGCGTCATCGGGCTCCACATCGAGAAATCCGCCCGGTGAGGCCGGCATGGCGATCACGGCACCCTCACGCGGGCGTAGCTGAATCGTGCCACGGAGTGTATCGAGCGTGCGTCTGAGCATTGCCTCAAGGCGCAGGCGCTGCATATCGCGGTGTGCGATCTGTTCATTCATGGACCCCCCAGAAATCGCCGAGGCTGTAGGCGGCGGCCTCGCGCGGCTCGTCGCGCTCGACCTCGCGCAGATATTCGATCTCGGCCCGCGTGCGCGCGTCGAGGTGTGAGAGATCGCGGCCCTCAGGCTTCGGCGCGATCCCTGGCGGCTCCGGGCGCGACATCACCAGATACCGGAGCGCCTTGGCCGCGTGGACCGGCCCCTGATCATCGAGATCTTCGGGATTCGTCTCGGCCTGCAGGAGCTGCGGGATGGTGCGAATCAGAATCGAGCACTCCGGACTGACGACGAGTGCCGGCTGCTCGCCCGTCTTCGTGATCATCGGCTGGAACCAGTGCTGCAGCCGTTGCCAGCCGGCGATCGGGTCATGCGCCGAGCGAATGACCGGCAGGCCGTGCAGGAAGAGCGTTTCGAAGGTGTGTTCGCCGATCTCGTCTTCCTTGACGTCGTTCAGCGCGTTGCCCCAGACCTGACTCATCGTGATTTTCGACTGCGCGTTGATCGCGGTGACGGCTTTGGCGACGTCGCTGGCGACCGTCTCGGCAAACGCGTATTCACGCTCGACGTAGAGGCGCCCGTCGGGCAGCGGCACGGCCCAGAGCATGAGGCCCGGTCGAAAGAACCCCCAGTGCAGGCCGCACAGGCGCGGGACGTCGTGCGGGATGTCGAGGTGCTGCACGCGGTCGTGCCGGATGAAGCCTTTGAAGTACTGCCGCGGGAACACGTCGCGCCGGCCGAAGCGGAACATCGCGCGCCGCTCGGGCGACAAGCCGGCGAGATTGTTGACGTAGCGCGGGTCCGCGTACGGGTTGTCTTCCAGTTTCGCGTGGACGAAATGCCACTGCGAGGGATCGTAGTCGGGAAATTTCGTCGGATCCGGGTTCTTGTCGATGAACAATTCCTCGACATACGCGGAGAGCGGCCCGCCAGGGTTCTCGCCGGCGAGCAGCAAGCCGCGCCAGGTCGGGCGCTTCCGCGTGCGGCCGGTGGACGGCATGATCTCGGAAAATTGCGTCTGCGTGAATTCTTCCAACTGGTCGAACACGATCAAATCGACGTCGCCGCCGATATAGGCCTTGTAGGCGTCCTCTTCGAAGCAACTGCCCCACGTCAGCTCGCTGTCGTTGTCCCAGATCACCGAGTTGGTCTGATAGCGCGCCCCGATCTGCTTGGTTTCACGGATCGCGTAGCGCATGTGATTGAGCCGCAGCTCCGGCATGGTGCGCCGCAAGAACAGGACGCTGAAATTGTCGTACTTGCCGCAGTAGCGATACGCAATCATCCGGATCAGGTGCGATTTCGCGCTGTTGCGGTGGCCGCCGATGCCGATCGCGCCGTACTGCTGCGATTCGATGGCGTCGAGCACCTCGACTTGTTTCGGCAGCGGCAGAAAGAACAATCGCTTATCGACCGTGAGCATTTTGTAGGCGAGCTGGCGCTCGAAACACTCATCGGTCGGGCACGCCCAGGCGGCGATCCGGTCCACCGTGCGCTGAATGAATTCGCTGCCGCACCAACAGCAGGTAAAGACCGGGATCCACTCGCTCGTGCTCATAAGCCACCGAGCCAGAACACAAACAGCAGCAGGGCGAGGCCGAGGAAGAAGACGCAGAGCTGGCGCGACGTCATTACCAGAACCCTTTGTCGTTCGCCCAGGCCCGCACGTCGATCTCAAAGTCGAACGGCGCTTGACGCGGGGTGATGAATTCCCACTTGAAGGCCTGGTGCAGATGGCACGCGCGTTCGTTCGACAAGCCGGCTTTCAGCAAGATCGCGAGCGCGAGCTGCGCCGGCCCGCTGCCGCCGTAGCCACATTCGAATCCGGTCGGCGAATGATTCCAGACGCGTTGGGATCGCGCCGGCGACAGCGCGTGGCCGTCCACGAGCACGCACAAGCGACCGCAATCGTCGCGCTCGCCGACGATTCTCATGTTTCGAGGATCTTCATCCCGTACTGCGCTTCGAAGATCTTTTTTCGCAATTGATAGGCCTCGGTCCTCGTCGCTTTCGACTTCGTGTCTTCCACGACGGGCCAGCCGTCGCGACGATACACGAAATCTGCTGTCCAGCGGCCGACCACACGCCGTTGTCCGTCGATGTCTGACACGACGGTCAGATCAAACTCGACTTGGCAACGCAATTCGCTGATCGCGCCGGCGCGCTCGAGCGCCCTCAGCTCGAGATAGCGCAGGCCTTCTTTTTTCGAGGCGAACCAGCGGCCGTTGATGCGGACGCGGGCCGCGCGTTCCAGCAGCGGGCCGATCGGCGGAATGCCGTGCGCGGCTTCGGCGGTGACGATGTCGGACGTCGTGAACAGCGTGCCGTCCACGGTGACGATGCACGGCTCGGCGTGAAATTTATGGCGCTGCTTGAGCGCTTCAGCAGGCCTTTTTTTCGCCGCGAGACGGGTGAGATCGGTCGGCGTGACGCGTTCCCACCCGCGCATCGCCGATCACGCTGCGGTGGCGTCCTCGCCGCTCGTCGGCGTCCGAGCTAATGTAGCGCGCTCGACCTCGCGCCGCATCATCCAGCGGAGCTGGGCCGCGCGTGAACGATCCTCTCGCGCGGCCAAGGCGTCGAATTTCTCCAACAGGTCTTCTTCCAACATCAGGGTCATGAGTGTCTTACGCGAGGTGTTACGCGTCATGATAGCGGCAGTCTATCAAAGAATCAGATTTTCTGGTCGAAATGATATCTGAGTAATACTTCTGTGCTATGGTGTGCCGGTCGCCACAAGGGATGGTGGCGACCGGCGACGACGCTACCGGCCAACTCCACCCGTTGTTCGCTGTCACTTTTCGGTGCTTGTCGGCCGGAATGACGGAGGCGTAAAGTTGGCGACCTCACACGATTGGCGGCGTTCACGCGGCCAGTGCCTCCCCACCAGCCGCACTTTCACTCCAATGCACGGTTTTGCACGCCATGGGCGATGAGCCTATACGCGGCGACCTGAGCACTCAGGTATGAGCGCCCAGTCCTACGGCCGGATGCTGCGCTGGGTGATGGACGAACTGCGCGGCGATTCGAACGCGAAGGATGTCTACGCGACGATCGTCACCTACTGCCATCCGGACGCCCGCCTCCATCCGACCGCGAAGACGCTCGCGGGGTACGCCGGCATGGGCCTCACGATGTGGTCCGAAGGCTGGAAGGTCTGCAAGCACCTCTTCGAGGTGGAGGAGATCCGCGATGCACGCGGGCATCGCGTCGGCTACCACTACACCCAACTCCTGGTTCCACCGGCCGATTTGGGCCAGATTTCCCCAGATCCGCCCGAGCGGATCAAGGAGCCGTCCCAGATCCGCCCGGCAGGATCTGGGCAGCAATCCCCAGATCCGCCCGAGCGGATCGCCATTGATCACTACAGATCCGTACTAAGAAACCCCCCTACCCCCCTTAAAAGGGGGGTTGTCCCAGAACCGGCCCTCCGGATCACGAGAGCCGACCGGAAACGCGCCCTGAAGGTGCTGGAACTCAACTTCGGGCGCTGTCCCCACGAGACGCGCTGTCGAAGCTCGGATGAGTGTCGGGCGAAGTTAGCCGCCGAGTACGCGACGACGCGCGTGTCCAGCGAACGTGAGGCCCTGCAGGCGGTGGGACGATGACGATGCGCCAATGGATTCGCATTACGCGGACGCGGCGCTGTGGCCGGTGCGGCACTTGGTTCCTGCGCGGCAGTGCGATGGTGGAGATCACCATCCACGGCGTGCGCGGCCTGGTGCGCTGTCCGGTGTGCGCCGATGCCGGCGACGTGCCGGCGGATCTACCGCCGCTCGTGGAGCGAACATCAGCG
>Ga0126375_10000374_pt1 | contig 11707 bp, 12 predicted proteins | sample PanSoiMetPlot_14_FD_109577 | JGI IMG/M metagenome (GOLD analysis project Ga0126375, IMG submission 109577) | Tropical forest soil microbial communities from Panama - MetaG Plot_14 | ecosystem: Environmental > Terrestrial > Soil > Tropical forest | place: Panama | collected 2016-02-17 | reverse complement strand
TTGCGTAATTTTCTCAAGTTGCTTCACCAGATCAGGAGATGTTGCGGGCGCTGCTGCAGTCTGGGTGACAGGTGCTGTTTGCGGAGGTGCCGCATCTGATGCGGATGCCTGACCGGAAGAAGCGGAGGCCGATTGCTCGGTTGCGACATTGGTGTCGTTGGACGATTTCATACTCCAGACCCGGTGAGATTGCCAGGCGGCCGCGAAACCGACACCGATCAGCGCCGCTATGAAAAAGTTAGTCAGCGTGAAGACCTTTCGTCTGTCGACCGGTGGCCAGGTGCTCGCGAAATCGCTTTCGAAACTGATGCCAGAGCGAGGAGGCACGTGGATTGTCGGCTCTACGGCCGGCAACCCGCTAGATGGCTTAGGTTCATCCGGCAACGCGCCGGACAATTTAGGTTCTTCGCGACTATTCCCGACGCGCTGATCGGATGCAGGGCGTCCCCTGGCGGCCATTTCCTGCGCCAGCGCATCGAGCTGACTGATCAGCTCAACCCTTGTCGTGGACTGTGTTACAGTCGGAGTGGCCGGCGCTGGTTGTGCCGACGCATCTTGTACCGACATCTGCAGGGAAGGGGCGGGACACGTTTCCTCGGCCGTAACGTCAATTTCCTCGGGCAATATCGCGGTTGAGACGCTGCCATTCGGATCGCGCGCTGGCCCGCCAGGCCCGACCTTTACGGCCGTCGTCGCGGACCCAAAGGGCGCGACATCGTCTTTATGAATATTTGCTGAACTCTTCGAGGAATCCATTGGCCTTCCCAATTTCAACCACGTGAGGTAGCCGGGTTTTCGGGGCCAGGCGAGCCAAAACAGGCCATCGACCTATGACAAAAGGAAGACAAAAGAGCAGCAAGCGAGTGGCATTGTTTTGGCCAAATTAGCGATTCTGCATCGTTGGATATCAACAGTTATCACGGCTCGGGCCTTGTCGGTGCGGCATCGGCAGCAGATTACTTATGGACGGGGAACATGTTTCCGCGCAAAAATCAGGAAAACAACTAATCTCGCTGACAATTGCATGCTGCAAATCGTGGTGATCTTCGGCTGGCTAATTGCGTTTTGCTTGATGGCGTATCTCGCTACGCGGGCTCTAAAGTATCGCCTATTGGGCCGAAAGCGGAGAAAGCTGGCGCTCAGGAAAATCCGGGAATTTAGAAGACATCACCATTTTGATGAGAAACGGCAGCAGTGGGTGCGAAAAATCGATGGGGTGGCCTTAATCGATGAAGCGGGCGAGGATCGTCGGCTCGGGCTTGCGTTAATTGGGTGGCTCTTGTTTGTCCTGTGGGAAGGCTATTGGCTTTTGGAAATTGCCGAACGATTCTCCAAAGCCTCTCACCCTTGGCAGCTGCCATATGTGTTCTTGTTTTTCATCTTGGTGGTTGTCCCACTAGCCGGGTATCTGTTCATTCGTAGAAGAATGCGGCGGTCAGCGCGGTTACCGGTTGGACGGTATTAGAATAGCTTCCAAATCGGCGTGCAGCCCGATCGCTCGACCTTTGTTTGCCATCGTGGCGGTTTTGGCTGCCATCAAGTGCAATAGACCCACAAAACCGGAGCAGACGGTCATTTTGCTCAGTCTAGGACCGGCAGCGCTGCACTCCCTTGTTATTTTTGCTGTTTTAGGCATCCTCAAAAAAGGTGCATGTGAGTGCAGGTCCACATCGTGCAGTTGTTCACCACCGCCGAAGCCGCCGCCTATCTCCGACTAAAGGAGCGCAAGATCTATGAGATGGTGGCGGAGGGCACGGTGCCATGCACAAAGGTCACCGGCCGCTGGCTATTTCCAAAAACCGAGCTTGACCACTGGCTCACGTCGAGCGTTATGCGCCCGGCCGGTATGACGCGTCCGGAAACGGCACCGATTGTCGGCGGGAGTCATGATCCGCTGTTGGAATGGGCGTTGCGCGAGAGCGGCTCAGGTCTTGCGACGTTGGCGGTCGGCAGCGAAGCCGGCTTTTCCCGTTTTGTCGCCGGCGAGACACTTGCTGCCGCCATCCATCTGCACGCCCTCGAGGATGTAAAAGCCGACGCTAATGTTACTGCCATAAAAAATCGCGGCGAGCTGCAAGATGTGGTGCTGATCGCTTTTTGCCGACGCGAACAAGGCTTGCTCGTCGCGCCGGGAAATCCATTGAAGCTTGGCTCGATTGAGGACGTGAGTAGGGCGCGTGCCCGGGTCTGCATGCGGCCAAATGGCGCCGGCGCGCAATTGTTGCTGTTGGCTTTGTTGCATCGAGCCAAAGTTTCACTCGATCAACTCGCGGCAGTTACTCCTGCGAGCCAGACCGGTCCCGATATTGCGCAGGCTATTCGTGCCGGACGCGCCGATACGGGAATCGCGACGCGTGGCGTCGCAAATACCGCCGGCCTTGATTTCATACCCATCATTTGGGAGCCGTTCGATCTGGTCATGCGCCAGCGTGATTATTTTCAGCCGCCAATGCAATCGCTCGTCAACTTTCTGCATTCAGAAGAGCTGCGAACGCGCGCCCGCGAACTCGGCGGTTACGATCTCAGCGTTGCCGGCACGGTACGGTTTGTGAATTAATGACTGACAAGCAAGTTTGGCCGACCGAATTGCGCCTGCAAAAGGATCGCAAGATCTTGACTGTCACGTTCGACGGAGGCGAACGATTTGATCTTTCTGCCGAATATTTGCGCGTGAAAAGCCCAAGCGCAGAAGTGCAAGGGCATTCGGCAGAGGAGCGCAAGACCGTACCCGGAAAGCGGGATGTCGAGATCATTGAGGTGTTGCCGGTCGGCAATTACGCCGTGCGACTCGTGTTCGATGATCTTCATTCGACGGGGATCTTTGATTGGAACTACCTGTTCGATCTTGGGCGCAACTACGCTTCTTATTGGCAGGACTATTTGGATGAGCTTGCCGCCAAGAATCTCACGCGTGATCGGCCGGCCGGGCGAAAGAATAGTAAGCCCTGATGCTCACGCTGCGCCAAATCGAGGTGATCCACGCCATCATGCTTACCGGTACTGTCGGCAACGCCGCGCTCGACTGCTGAATGTTTCATCGCCTGGCGTCAGTCGCGTCATGAAGCACGCGGAGTTCTCGGTCGGCGTCAGGCTGTTCAGCCGTAGAGGCGGTGCCACAGCCCGACGCCCCAGGCCAACGCCATCTTCAGCCAGATCAATGGTGTTTATGACAAGTCGAAGATCTGCAATTTGTCATTTCGCGGATCAAGCGTGGCGCCAATACAGAGCTCAGGATCGGCTCAGTGGCCAGCATCGCTAACGTCATGGTGCCGCGCGCGATTGCCGACCCAATCACGACTTGCATTATGAATGTTACCATCCGAGCCCGTTTTTGGGTCGACGGTTTGCGCACTGGTCTCGCACGGTCTCGGCATTGCTATAGTTGATGAGTTCACCTTGGCCGCCGACCAGTGGCCGCAGTTGCGGGCGCTGGATATTGCCGAACCAACTGCCTTCGAGACCTCTTTCGTGCACCGCAAGGATGTCTCGCTATCGAGCGCTGCCGCGCGTTTTGTCGCCGCTTTGCGCGCTCAGATGGAAGCAGTCGCCAGACTGCGCAATTCTCGAAAAAAATAACATCATGTTAAGTTTGGGGCACGTTTTGGTTATTGACCTTACACGATGTGGTCAGCAAGGTCGCAAATGTCATTGGCTCAGAAGCCCGATTCAACCGGGCCGATTTTGGCCAGAAGGAGGAAGCCTCCCATGTTTCGCACAGGACTCTTTGCGTCGGTAATTTTTGCGAGTGTCGGCTTGGCCGGTCCGGTCCTTGCGCAATCGACCGTCTACATCCCGGCCATCCTTGAGCTGTCCGGCGCTGGTGCGGTGTCTGGCACCAATTTCCGCGACGGGATGCTGCTGGCCATCGACGAGATCAATGCAAAAGGCGGTATTCTGGGCAAAAAGATCGAAACGCCCTTGCTCTATACGCAGAGTGATGCCGGCATCTCGCGCGCGCAAGTGCAGAAGGTGCTCGACAACAAGCCCTACGTCATTCTCGGTCCCGTCTTCTCTGGCTCCGTACTAGTCGACATGCTGCTTACTCAGCAGGCGGAAATCCCCGAAATCGTCGGTGGCGAGGCTGCGGCCATCACACAGAAGGGTAACCCTTACGTTTTCCGGACCTCGTTCGGTCAGCAATTAAGTATGCCGAAGATCGCCAATTACATGCGAGACGGGGTCAAGGCAAAGACTGTCGGCGTGCTGTGGGTGAATAACGACTTTGGCAAGGGTGGCCGTGATAACTTCATCAAAGAAATGAATTCCCGCGACATCAAGGTGGTTGCCGACATCTCCACGGAGTCCGGTCAGGCCGATTTCTCGGCCGACGTTGTTAAGCTCAAGGGCGCAAATGCCGATGCGATCTTCGTCTATCTCAACGAAGAAGAAAGCGCGCGTTTCCTGCGTGAAGCCAGGAAGCAGGGCATCAACAAGCCACTGATCGGCGAGACCACATTGCTCGGCCAGAAGGTGATCGACCTCGCAGCCGGAGCGGCAAACGGCGTGCGAGGCCATGTCGGCCTCACCATCGATGCACCGATCCCCGCTGTGCAGGAGTTCGCCGCAAACTTTAAAAAGCGGTTCAACTATGCTTGCGACCACAACGGCATCAAGGGCTACACCGCCGTGTACTTCATCAAGCACGTGACCGAAAAAATCGGTAAGCTTGACGGAAAGGCCTTTGCAGAAGCTGCACACGGCATCACCATTACGCCCAAGGACGAGCCTGGCATCCTGATGGAAGCCACCTGGGACAAAAACGGCGACATCGATCGGATCAGCTTCTTGGGCGAGGTCGTCGACGGCAAGCAGAAAATCGTGGAAACCTTGCCGAAGCTCGGCAAGTAAGCGCTTCAAGGAGTTGTTCCGCTCGCCGATCACACCCGGGCGGAAGTCAAAGGCTCCCCTCCAATGGCCTCCTTTATTCAGCTTTTGGTATCCGGCCTCGCGACCGGTGCAATTTACGCGCTGATAGCCGTCGGGTTCACGCTCCTCTGGCAGACATCACAGACGATCAATTTTGCGCAGGGCGAGTTCGTCATGCTGCCCGCGTTTTTCGTGCTTGCCGCCATGAATGCGGGTGCGCCATTCTGGCTGGCGGCGCTCATCGGTGTTGCGCTGTCGATCGTGATCTTAGGAATTCTGTTCAAGTTCATCATCGTCGATCCGATGTTTAAATACGGCGTACTGCCGCTGGTCATTTCGACCATCGCGCTGTCGCTCTTCCTCAAAGAAGGCGTTAAGGATTTCTACAGTTCGCAGGCGCAATCGTTTCCCGCGCTCGTGCCGGCAAGTGATATCCACGTCTTTGGTGCAGTCGTCTCCACCCAGAGCCTGGCGGTGCTCGCGGTCGCCATTGTCACCGTGATCGTTTTGCATCTCCTGCTCACCAAGACTCGAACCGGACGCCAAATGCAGGCTACCGCGCAAAATCCGCTGTTGGCGCGCATTCTGGGCATCCCCGTGCAGCGAATGGTGCTCTACACTTTTCTCCTCAATGCCGTGCTTGTTGCGATCGCATCGATACTGGTAAGTCCGATTTATCTCGCGAAATTCACCAATGGGGAGACACTCGGCATGGCCGCGTTCATTGCTGCCATTATCGGCGGATTCAATCAGGTTCGCGGCGCCGTTCTCGGTGGTGTCATCCTTGGCGTGCTCGATAATCTGTCGGCCGCCTACATTTCCTCGCAATATCGCGGCGCATTTCCACTGATCATTCTCATCGCCGTCATCTTGTTTCGGCCGCAAGGTCTGCTCGGGCGGATCGAGGAGCGCACGGTATGACTCGTTTTCCCGCCCTAGCTCTTGTTATGGCTGCGGCCGTCGCCATCGCAGCGCCGTTCTTTTTGAAGCCATTCGGTATTTTCCTGATTTCAACCTGGGCCGTGCTTACCATCGCGGCTATCGGGCTGAATTTGACGCTCGGCTATGCCGGGCAAATTTCGCTGGCGCAGGGCGCGTTTGTCGGAATGGGTGCCTATACGGTTGCGTTGCTCACGCCATTAGGCGTGCCATTTTTCGGCGCTTTTTTTGCAGCAGGGCTCCTGTGCTTTGCAATCGGTTGGGTTCTTGGGTACCCCGCGCTGCGGGTGCAGCACCATTATCTGGCCTTCGTGACACTAGCTTTCACCACTCTTGTTTTCCTCGTGTTGCGCAACGAGGAATGGCTGACCAACGGCATCTACGGAATTACCGGTACGCCGCGCCCGACGCTGTTTGGATTGAAAGCCAGCAGTGCGCGCGATTTCTATTTCCTGTGCCTCGGTGTTCTTGCGCTGCTTTCACTCGCGATCTGGTGGATGCTTCGCTCACCCTGGGGTCGAGCCTTCGTCGCCTTGCGCGAAAATCCGATTCGCGCGCTGTCCCTCGGCCTCGATACGCGGCGTTACACACTGATGGCGTTTGCCATCGGCTCGAGTCTCGGCGGGTTGTCCGGCGCGCTCTACGCGCCGCTGGTGCAATTTATCGAGCCGAATTCATTTGCCCTAGGCCTGTCGCTCAACCTATTGCTTATGGTGATTGTCGGTGGCAGCGGTAACTTCTTCGGGCCGTTCGTCGGCGCGCTGGTTGCCGTGCTGTTGCCGGAATGGCTGCGTCTCACGCAGGGTTACTACCTGATCGTCTACGCAGCCGCGATCATGGTTATGATGGCGTTCTGTCCCTCGGGGCTGCTTGGGCTCGCCGAGCGCGCGGGTCGGGCGTTGGCCGGTCCACGCGCCGTCAAAAAGACGTCGATGCCCACTGAAGGTGCCGGCCCATGACCGCGGTGCTCGAGGTCTCCAACCTGCGCAAGACTTTCGGCGGCATAACCGCGGTCGACGGCGTGTCATTCGACGTCCACGCTGGAGAAATCCTCGGCATAATCGGACCGAACGGGTCAGGAAAGTCCACGCTTTTCAATTGCGTGCTCGGCCAATTAAAGCCGAGCGCAGGCCAAGTGCGCGTCAGTGGCAAGCCGACGACAGGCATGCGACCCTGCGACCTTAACAGACTGGGCGTGAGCCGCACATTCCAGCTGCTTCAGATTTTTCCGCAGCTTTCGGTGCGCGACAACCTCATTCTTGCCGGACAGGAACATCAGGGCTCGATGGTTTCGCGTCTGTTCGGGCGCGCAGACGCCGGGCTTGGCGATGCTACCAGTCAGATGATCGAGTTCTTTCGGCTGTCACATCTCGCGGGCGAACAGGCCGGTTCGCTAAGCTACGGACAGCAAAAACTGCTCGACACGGCGATGGCGTTCGTGGCTGGCCCGCGACTGGTGTTGCTCGACGAACCGGCCGGCGGCGTCAACCTCACCATGCTCGGGCATTTGCGCAAACGGCTTCAGGCCTATCACGCCGAACGTAAGGCGACGTTTGTCGTTATCGAACATCAGATGGAATTTGTCATGACACTGTGCACGCGCGTGCTCGTCCTGGCAGAAGGACGCATCATCGCCGAGGGCGCGCCCCAGGACATACGACGCAACCCGATCGTGATTGAGGCCTATCTGGGGCACTAAAAGATGAGTTCGGAATCGCTGCTTGTCCTCGATAGTGTCTTCGCCGGTTACGGCAAGATGACAATCCTTAATGGGACGAGCGTGCGTGTTCGTCGCGGCGCGATCACGACTGTGATCGGCCCGAACGGTGCCGGCAAGTCGACGATGTTCAAGACAATTTTTGGGCTGGTGGCGGTGCGCAACGGCGCGATCACGTTTGGCGGCCACGACACGACAAATTTCACGCCCCGACAGGTTCTCGATGTCGGCATCGCCTACATTCCGCAGGGCCGAAATATCTTTCCGGAACTGAGCGTCCGCCACAATCTAGAGCTTGGTGGCGTCGCCTTGTCCGATCAGGCCAGCCTGCCGACCCGCATGGGTCAAATCATGCATCGCTTTCCGATGTTGCTCGAGAAGGCCGACGCACAAGCCTCGACCCTGTCTGGTGGGCAGCAAAAGATGCTCGAAGTTGCTCGCGGCCTTCTGCTCGATCCGAAACTGATTCTGATCGACGAGCCCTCCATGGGGCTTTCGCCGCTGATGGTGCAGGAAGTGTTCGCGGTTCTGAAATCGCTCCGCGACAACGGCGTTACAATCCTGCTGATTGAGCAGAATGCCAAACAAGCGCTGCAGATTTCCGATTACGGACTGGTGCTGGAGCAGGGGCAGACTCGTATCGAAGACACTGCGACGAAGATTCTTGCCGATCCGCGCATCGCACAGCTTTTCCTCGGCGGCGGTTTCACGTCCTCGGAACATGTAGCATGAGCAGGCGCAAAGTACTGCTGGGACTGATCGGCGCGAACATCATGGGGTCGCTGTCGCCGACGCTGTTTGCCGACGCTTTCGCGGCCGCCGGAATCGATGGTTTCTATCATTTGATGGACGTCGATTGCCTGCGGGAGAGGCGGTTGCCGCGGATTCTCGATGCGGTCAAGGCAGTCGGCTTTGTTGGGACAAACATCACCTATCCCTTCAAACAAAACATACTGCCACTGCTGGATGCAGTGGATCCGGAAGCTGCCCAAATTGGCGCGATTAACACTGTTGCCATCGCGGCGGACGGCCGCACCACGGGCTACAATTTTGATCGGCGCGGATGGCGCCATAGCTTTGAGGAAAGCCTCGGACGTGAGAGCGCGCGAGGCGCAACCGTCGTGCAGGTGGGCGCCGGAGGTGCGGGGCACGCGGTTGCGTTTGCCTTGATGGATCTCGGGATTGCGCATCTTGTTGTACACGACCACGACGGCGCACGCGCGAACACACTTTGCAACGACCTGGCAAAACATTTTGGTGCCTCGCGTTGCCGCGTTTCACGCGACCTCGAGAGTGAGATCTCGGCAGCCGACGGTGTCGTCAATGCGACACAAATGGGAATGCGCGGGTTTCCCGGTAATCCTGTGCCGATATCCGCGCTCAAGCGGTCGCATTGGGCTGCCGATGTCATCTACACGCCGGTCGATACGGAGTTCATCAAGGCTGCGGCCGCGAAGGGCGCCCGCGTGCTGAGCGGCGGCGGGATGTGCGTTCATCAGGCGGTCGAGGCGTTCCGGTTGTTCACAGGAATCACTCCTGACATCGCCCGGCTTCATCGCGCATTTGCCGCAGGCTACGAGGCGCGTGAAGCAGTTTTCAATGCAGCGAATTGCCGCCGAAGCGGAGGACAAGAACAATGAAAACCTCGATTGCCACGGTTGCCTCGCATTGTGCGCAGTCAGGTCGCGGAAACGGCAGACGGCACGCTCGGGCAGTCGCACATCGATCGCGGTGAAGAATCGCGACTAGCCGACTGACGGCGATTGTCGAAGGCGCAGTAGCGAAAGGGCACGCTAGGTCGCCATCAATTGCTTCAAAGCAGCGTTCAGCAACCCGGGCAAACGGCCGGGTCCAAACCAGTACTTTGGCCGATAGTCTGAGCGTACGGAATTTTCCAATCCGGGCATTATCTGAGACGGATAGGAGTTGCCAGATGACCGACAAACCGAACCAACTTGTACAGTTCTCAAACGCATTGAGTGCGCACGTCGAGGCCACAAAACCCATCGTTGCCGCCATACGCCTCGCGAACGAGCGGCATGTTACCGGTATCGTATGGAAACCGGACGTTGTCCTAGCCTCGGAGCAGTCGCTGTCAAGGCGTGACGAATTTGAAGTCGTTGCGGCAGGTGGTTCGGTCACTACGGCTAAAACCGCCGGACGTGACCCTGCCACCAATATCGCGATTCTGCGCCTTCCAGCGCCGATTGCCCCTTTTTCGTTCGACAAAAGTGAGGCGCGAGCCGGCACAGTTGCGATCGCAATTGGAGCAGACGGAATTGGCGGCGCAAGCGCGCGCTTGGGAATTGTCAATATCGTCGGTCCCGAATGGCACAGTATCCGCGGAGGATTAATTGATCAACGCATCGAGCTTGATCTTCGCCTTGCCCGTCACGAGGAGGGCGGCCCCGTTTTCGACGCTACCGGCGGTTGCATCGGCATGACGACTTTTGGACCGCGCGGACGAGTTCTTGTTATTCCGCAAGCAACTATCGAACGTATCGCACCGCTGCTGCTAAAGGATGGCCGCGTTGCGCGTGGCTGGCTTGGTGTTACGTTGCAAGCCGTGGCCGTGCCAGATGCACTGCGTGAGACCGCCAATCAGTCAAGCGGTTTGATGGTAATGTCGATCGCTAAAGACGGTCCTGCGGCAAAAGCAGGAATTGTCGCAGGCGACATCATCTTGAGCGTCGACGGGATGTCGACACATCGATTCCGAAAGATCGCCAGACACTTTGGTTCCGAAAGTATTGGCCGAAAAGCTGATCTCCGGCTCATCCGGGGTGGTGCTATGATTACTGTGCAAACATCAATCGCAGAACGACCTGCGGCATGAGCGTTGCGGAAAACAAATTAGCACCCACCGCGCCATTGAGAGTGGCCATATACACGCCCGATTTGCCGCGGCACACAGCCTTAAGCAGATTGGTCGTCGAAGCGGGACACATTGTTGTCAACGATCTGAATATGGCTGACGTTGTTCTGGCGGATGGGGACGACCTTGCATCGATTGAGGGCCGTCTGGTCGTGACGCTAGGAGGCATCGATTATCACTGTCCCGGCGTGCTCCCCAGTGGTGCGACCGCGCGCCAAATCGATGCGGCGCTAAGGGCAGTGGCTGTCGGGCTAATCGTACGTTCGCCGGGTTCAGAAAATACTGGCTTTGATTCAACGCCTGAAAGCGATACACGCACTCTTTTGACGCCTCGCGAGCTCGAAGTGCTTTCCGCAATTGCGATTGGCGACACCAACAAGGCCATTGCGCGCCGATTGAACATTTCGTTGCACACTGTGAAGTTCCATGTCGAGTCTCTGTTCCGAAAATTGGGAGCGCGTACAAGAACTGAAGCGGTCGCAAAGGCGTCTGAACGGCGCCGCCATGAGACAATTGCATTGTGACCAGGTCCCTGGGGCTACCTGGCCATGGCTAGTGCACGAGCCCGAAATGCCGAAACATTCTTTAAGAATGTAATGCGCATGCTCCGTCAACCGCCCGATATCTACCCGCCCGTCTGAAGAGACGTGTTATGAACATTCTTACAATCAACCTTGCGCTCAGCACATTTGTCTTCTGGGTTGCAGCCAAACTCTATGTGCTGCCAAAGCTCAAGGATTACGAGCCCAGAACGATATTGTTGCCCATTCTTCTACTGCACTCCATGCGACACCTCGGCTTGATGTTTCTCGCATCGGGGCGACCTATCCCGGAATCCCAACGCAGTTTACACACCCGGCAGCCTTCGGCGACTTGTTGGCAGCCGTGCTGGCGATAATTGCAATTCCAGCAGTCGCCACACGGGCGAGAAGCGCGAAATTGTTGGTGTGGCTCTTTAACATCGAGGGTTCGCTGGACCTCATTGTCGCCATCACGCTTGCGACAGTCCACGATGTATCGCCGTTTATGGGGGCCGCATATTGGATCCCAGCATTCTGGGTTCCGGCGTTGCTAGTGACTCACTATCTTACATTCCTTGTTCTCCTTCGCGGTCGTTGGCCTTGAAACACACTCGGGGCAATGCCCAGTCTTTCTGTCTGGGAGGTGTCAGAGGTCTCGCACTATTCCAGAAAGTCCCTGATATGCCTGATTGTGGCGCCGGGCTTTTCTTCCATGGGCCAGTGGCCGGAATTTGGCACATGGGCGCTTGGGGCCACGTCTGCTTTTGACTCAAAGCCGGCATCGCAATT
>Ga0126375_10000373_pt1 | contig 11709 bp, 10 predicted proteins | sample PanSoiMetPlot_14_FD_109577 | JGI IMG/M metagenome (GOLD analysis project Ga0126375, IMG submission 109577) | Tropical forest soil microbial communities from Panama - MetaG Plot_14 | ecosystem: Environmental > Terrestrial > Soil > Tropical forest | place: Panama | collected 2016-02-17 | reverse complement strand
GGCGCCTTCTGGGGCGGCCTGACGATTGGCCTGGTGCAGCAGATGTCGACGCTGGCTCTGCCTTATCAGCTACAAAACACCGCGATCTTTGTTGTCTTCCTGATCATCATCTTCTTCCGGCCGCAGGGAATGTTCGGCCGCGTCTGGGAGCGGACCTGATGGGGAGCAAACAAAACGCATTCATGAGGCAGTACGCATTGATCGCACTCTTCGCGGTCATCTATCTCGCAATCGGCTTCGTGGTGAAAAATTCCTACTACCAGCTAATGATGACGCTGGTGTTGATCTGGGCGACGATGGGCCTCGGCTGGAACGTGCTGTCTGGCTACAGCGGCATGATCTCGTTTGGCCACGCGGCGTTCTTCGGGCTCGGCGCCTACACTGTGACAATCGCGTTCGTAAAGTTCGGCGTCACGCCGTGGCTTGGCATTCCGCTTGGCATTCTCGTCGGTGTGATTGCAGGCGTGCTCATCGGCATTCCGACGTTCAGGCTGCGCGGCCATTACTTCGCGCTATCGATGCTCGCCTACCCACTCGCCATGCTCTACGTGTTCGAGTGGTTGGGCTATCAGGAAGTCTCGCTTCCGATGAAGCGCGAGAATCCAGTCACTTACATGCAGTTCAGCGATCAGCGCATCTACATGCTGATCTCGATGATCGTCATGGTCGCTTGCATGATCATGTCGTTGCATGTCGAACGTTCGCGCTTCGGCCGTTCATTGCTCGCAATCAAACAAAATCAGCCGGCCGCGGAAGCTGCAGGCATCAACGCCGCGCGCTGGAAGATGTTAGCGATGATGCTCAGCGCTGGCATGGCGGCGGCCGCCGGTGGCTTATACGCCATCATTCTGCTCGTAGTGACGCCGCAAACGGTGTTCGGTGCCCTCGTTTCCGCGCAGGCGCTGATCGTCGCTCTGTTCGGCGGCGTTGGAATTTTTTGGGGGCCGGTAATCGGGTCAGCGATCTTGATCCCGCTGGCCGAGACGCTACACGCAGAACTTGGCAACATTCTTCCGGGCATCCAGGGTGTAGTGTATGGGCTAGCAATCATCGTCATTATCTTGGTCGCGCCCGAGGGAATCTATTGGAAGGTGCGCGATCGCATTATGGCGCGCCGCGCAATGCCAGTGAGAATAGGGGCACAACCTCGCCTGGCCACAATCGCGGCGGACCCGGTGCCCCGCCCCGCCTTTGGCCAGCCAATCTTGCAACTTGATGACGTGTCGCGTTCGTTCGGTGGCCTCAAGGCGGTTGATCGCGTGACCCTGAGCGTGCCGGAGGGGGTAATCTACGGCGTTATCGGCCCAAACGGGGCCGGAAAGACCACCTTGTTCAATGTCCTCAACGGCTTTCTCGCAGCGGACAGCGGAAGCATGCGTTTCGCCGACGCGGAGATCGGCGGTCTCAAGCCGCACGAAGTTTGCGCACGCGGCGTAGGCCGCACCTTCCAGGTCGTGCGATCATTTCCGCGCATGACGGTGCTCGAAAATGTTGCGATCGGCGCGTTCGTCGGCTCCAAGACAGACGACGAGGCTGAGCGGCTTGCCTACGAGGCGCTCCAGCGCGTTGGATTGGCCGACAGCCAGGCCCATACGCTCGCCGGCGGATTGACCACCAAGCAACTCCGCCTTATGGAGCTTGCGCGCGCGCTCGCGCCGCGCCCCAAGCTCTTGTTGCTCGATGAGACACTTGCCGGCCTTGGACACGACGAGCTTGAAGATATTCTACCGATCATCCAGCAGCTAAACCGCGAAGGCGTGACCATTGTGATTATCGAGCACACCATGCACGCCATGGTGAAGCTTGCGGATCATTTCAGTGTGCTCGACCACGGTCGAGTGATCGCGAGCGGCACGCCTGCCGACGTTGTCAGGAACCCAGCGGTGATCGAAGCCTATCTCGGTAAGAAGTGGATGGACCGTGCTAAAGATCAGGTCGCTTGACGTCGCCTACGGGGGCTTGCGCGCATTGAGCGGCGTTTCGCTCGACGTCGAGCGTGGTGAGTTTGTCGCTGTCGTCGGCCCGAATGGCGCTGGCAAGACCACCTTATTTAAGACGATCTCCGGAGTTGTCACCCCGGTTGCCGGCGAAATCATCTACAAGGGCCAAAATCTACTCGCCGTACCGCCCGCCGAGCGTGCCCATCTCGGCATCGCTCATGTGCCCGAGGGGCGACAGGTGTTCGCTTCCATGACAGTCCTGGAAAACCTGGAGATGGGTGCCTACACCCGCAAAGGGCAGGAGCGCTGGAGTGAATTGCTGCCGATGATCCTAGAGCTCTTTCCCATTCTCTCGGAGCGCCGCGATCAGCTCTCCGGTACGCTCTCCGGTGGCGAGCAACAGATGTTGGCCATCGGCCGCGGGCTTGCCTCCGCGCCTGAGCTGTTGATGCTCGACGAACCCTCAATGGGTCTTGCGCCGACTATCGTCGACGCGATTTTCGAGCGTATTCATCAGATCCACACGCAGCACCATGTCACCATTCTGCTGGTCGAGCAGCGCGTCGTCGAGGCTCTTGAGACCTGTGACCGCGGCTACGTGCTGGAGACAGGTCACGTCGCGATGGAGGGTACACACAACGCGCTGATGTCCGACGAGCGCATACGCCGCGCCTACCTCGGTATGTAGAGCATTTTTGGGAAGCTGCGCCCGGGAGATGCCGCGACAACATTAACTCGATCGGTAACACGGAGGAAAGCAAATGCGTATACGATCACTAAACCGACGAGACGCCGTTCTAGCAGCGAGCGCGATTGCAATTTCGGCTCTCTATTCAACCCCAGTTGCGGTTCGGGCGCAGTCAAAGAACGTTAAGATTGCCGTCATCACCCCCCTGTCGGGTCCTTGGGCACGCCAAGGAACGCTGGTCAAATTCGGCGCCGAGACCGCGATAAATGAAATCAACGCAACGGGTGGCATCAAGGCGCTTGGCGGCGCAAAGCTAGAGCTGGTCGCCATCGACGCCGGCGATTCGGCGGAGAAGGCGAAGAACGCAGCGCAGCGCCTCGTGGCGCAAGAGCCGGACGTTGTTGGTGGTATGGGGGCGTGGCTCTCCACGTTCACGCTCGCCGTGACCGAAGTGACGGAGCGCGCACAAATTCCGTGGCTGACGCTGTCTTATTCGGACGCGATCACCGATCGCGGCTTCAAATACGTATTCCAGAGCTCCCCGACTGCCAGCTGGCAATCAACTAACGCGCTTCCGACAATTCTTGAGCTCGGGAAGGCGGCGACTGGCAAGGTGCCAACCACAGCCGGCATAATCGGCGATAACACCGCGTCGCCGGTGAGCTTTCTCAAGCCCATGCGCGAGGGCGGACTGCAAAAGCTCGGCATCAAGACCGTGTTGGATGAAACCTATACCCCGCCGCTCTCGGACGCTACGCCGCTGATACAGAAGGTGCGATCTACCCGACCAGATTTCCTTCTGTTTATCTCAACCACGATCTCCGACCTCAAGCTTGGACTGGAGAAATTGAACGAGTTTCGCCTCGCCAAGGGTGCGATTCCAATCATCGCCAACGGCGCGCACATGGGCGCACCGGAAGTGCTCAAGAATGTTCCTGCCGACCTAATCGAAGGCGTATTCTTCATCGTCGCCAATTGGGAACTGAAAGGCCAGGAGCGCATCGCTGATCTCTACAAAAAGCAATCGGGCGAGCCGTGGATCACCCAAGATGGCCTCGCAGGCTACGGTCACACCTGGATTATCAAGGAGGCGCTGGAGCGCGCGGGCGTCGCCGATAGGACTAAAGTGAACGAAGAGATCCACAAGCTTGATCTCAAGTCCGGTCAAGCGGCCGATTCTTTCCCGGGGGGCGTGAAGTTCGACGCGGCAGGCCGTCGCGTCGGCGCGCCGGTGGTGATCGTACAGTGGCAGAACGGCAGGCCGCTCACGGTCTATCCAATCGACCGTGCGTTGGCGACGGCGAAATGGCCAATGACCTGAGACCGTGCGCAAAAGACGTTGCTCCTCGTGTGCGCGATTCCGGTTTCTCTTTCCCACCTTTCCTCTCTCCGCTTACGGGGGAGGAATGGTGGGCCGGTTACCTCATTTTCAGCGCTTCACTTCGTGTTGCTTGATAGCGATGAGCCTCGAGCAACGAAAAAAAGAACGTTTTCATGGCACGTCTGAAAGGCAAGGTGGCTATCGTCGCTGGCGCCGGCTCGATCGCTCCCGGTTGGAGCAACGGGAAGGCGACGGCAGTGTTGTTCGCGCGCGAGGGCGCAAAGGTTTTCGCGGTCGACCGCGATCTCGCCGCGGCGCAGGAGACGCAAACAATCGTTGCGGGCGAGGGCGGTGAATGCGTCGCCTACCGGTGCGATGTATCGATTGCTTCGGAAGTCGAAGCGATGGTTGCCGCCTGTCTCGCCGCCTATGGCCGCGTCGACGTGTTGTTCAACAATGCCGGCATGCAGGTCGTCGGCGGTCCGCTCGAGGTGAAGGAGGAGGACTGGGATAAGCTGATGACGGTCAACGTCAAGAGCATGTATTTGACCTGCCGCGCCGTGATTCCACACATGATCCGTCAGGGCGGCGGCTCGATAGTTAACAACTCGTCCACGGCTGGTATCCGCTTCACTTACGCTAACGTCGCCTACGCCGCCTCGAAAGGCGCGGTGAAGCAGCTTTCACAGAATATCGGGGTCCAATATGCCGCCAAGGGCATCCGCTGCAATTCGGTGATGCCGGGCTATATAGCTACGCCGCGCATCACCGATCGTCTGCGTAAAAGCAATCCGAACGACTACGAGGACAAGATCAAGGAAAGGCAAATGAACGTGCCGAGCGGCAAGCTCGGATCTGCTTGGGATGTCGCCTATGCAGTGCTGTATCTGGCCTGCGACGAATCTCAATTCGTGAATGCGACCGAACTCGTAGTAGACGGCGGACAGACTGCGTCAGTAACAGGAAAAGTCTGGGATCAGTGATGGCCGGCACCATTGCTTTCATCGGCTGTGGCGCGATGGGCGCGCCGATGGCGGAGCGGCTCATCGAGGGTGGATTCCCGGTTACTGTTTTCGACATAAACAAAGAAGCGATACGGCCGCTGATCGAGCGGGGCGCAGTTGCGGGGGATTCTCCGCGTGAAGCTGCGGCGGAAGCCGACACCGCGTTCGCCTGCCTGCCGTCGCCGGAAGTCAGCCGCCAGGTGGCGTTCGGCTCCGAGGGAATTGTCGAATGCGACGGGCTGCGGGTCTATGTGGAAATGTCAACGATCGGCTCTGACACGATAAAAGAGATTGTCAAGGAGCTGGGTAAAGCGCAAATCGCTGTGCTCGATGCACCGGTCAGCGGCGGGCCGCGTGGAGCCAGGGCAGGCTCGCTCGCGACAATGGTGGCCGGCGACCGCTCGACTTTCGAGCGAACGCGGCCGCTGTTGGAGGCGATTGCTCGGAATGTCTTTTACATCGGCGCCGAGCCTGGTCTCGCGCAAATCGTCAAACTTGCCAACAACATGATCTCGGCTGCCGGCATGGCTTCCGCCTTCGAAGCGGTGGCAATGGCGGTAAAGGCGGGCGTGGACGCGCGCACGCTCATCGAGACGATCAACGCCAGCACCGGCCGCAACACGGCTACGACTGACAAGATTCCTACCTCGGTGCTGCCGCGCACCTTCGACTATGGTGGCAAACTTGCGACCATGCACAAGGACCTCGAGCTTTGTCTGGCCGAGGCGAAACGGCTTAAGGTTCCAATGTGGGTCAATTCGGCGGTCGTGCAGCTTTGGTTCCAGGCCGTGACCGAGGGACGTGGTGACGACGACTACACAACGCTTATTCAGATGATCGAGGAATGGGCCGGTGTGACAGTCGGTGGTAATGGACAAGGGCATCTGAAAAAACGCTGAAGAGGATCGCGTTATGTGCGAATCGGTGTCGAAAAAGTCTCATGGCTGGAAGGGATGGCGCGATCTACCTGTACCCAAGGTCTCCGGCGCGCTCGGCGCCTTCATCGACCTCTCGCATCGGATTACGGAAGAGCTCTCGCGCATCCCCTCGTTTCCGCAGCCGCGTATCCGCCAGATAACGACGATCCCGCAGCATCGCGCCAACGTGACTGAGGTGCAGATGGTTGTTCATCACGGTACCCATCTCGATGCGCCGCGGCACTTTATTGCCGATGGGCCGACCATTGACCAGATTCCGCTCGAGCGGCTCTACGGGCCCGGCGTGATCTGGCGGATCGACGTTGCGGATTGCGGCCTGATCGATGCCGCTGATCTTGAGCTGGCAACGCCCCGAATGCAGGAAGGCGATATCGTGCTGCTCGACACCGGACGTGCACGCTACATCAATACCGAAAAATACATGAATCACGCCTCACTCACCGCCGGGGCGGCGGAATGGCTGGTCAAGCGCGGCGCGAAGATTGTCGGTGTGGATTTTGCGACGCCGGATCTGGCGGCCAGGTTGCGACCGTCGGATTTCGCCTTTCCGGTGCATTACGCACTGCTCAGCCAAGGCATATTGATCGCCGAACACGTAACAAATCTTGGCAGCCTCGCCGGACAGCGCGCCGAGATCATGTTCCTGGGCCTCAATGTGGCGGGCTCGGATGGCGCGCAGGCGAGGGTGATCGCCCGCCCGATTGGCTAGATCAAGGAGAAATGTATGAGTCGCGTCCACGCCGTCCGCATTCACAGGAATGGCGGCCCGGAAGAACTTCGTTACGAGGAAGTTGAAATCGGCGAGCCTGGACTGGGCGAGGCTCGCGTCCGACATACCGCTATCGGTCTCAATTTTACTGATATCCACCATCGCACCGGACGCTATCCGGTGTCGCAGTATCCGCACGTAATCGGCATGGAAGCGGCCGGTGTGGTGGAGGCGGTTGGTGAGGGGGTGAGTGAAGTCCGCCCCGGCGATCGGGTAGCCTACGCGTCGGAAAAGCCGCGCGCGTACTCGCAGGCGACCGTAATGCCGGTTACGCGGCTGGTGAAATTGCCAGACTTCATCGACGATGAGACGGCTGCGGCGGTGATCTTGAAAGGCCTGACCGCGCAATATCTCATCCGCGGCGCCCATTCAGTTAGCGCCGGCGAAACCATTCTGATACAGGCCGCCGCTGGAGGCGTCGGCCTGATTATGTGCCAATGGGCTCGTCATCTGGGGGCGCGGGTGATCGGCACGGTGAGTACCGCGGAGAAAGCAGAACTTGCCAAGGCGAACGGCTGCGAGCATCCGATCATCTACACGCAGGAAGACGTGGTCGCGCGCGTGCGCGCTCTTACGAGCGGCGAGGGATTGCCGGCCGTTTATGACGGTGTCGGCGGCAGCACGTTCGAGACCTCTCTCGCCTGTTTGCGCCGCCGCGGCCTTTGTGTGTCATATGGGACCGCAGGAGGGCTGATTCCGCCATTCGATCTGTTTCGTCTCAACCGGATGGGCTCGCTATATGTTACTAGTGCCGGACTCGCGGACTATCTGCACACCCGCAGCGAAATGCTGGAACGCGCCGCAGATCTGTTCGCTGTGCTTAAGAGCGGCGCGGTGCGGATCTCCGTCAAGCAGCGCTATCCACTCGCCGACGCAGCGCGCGCGCATCGCGATCTCGAAACACGGCGAACGGTTGGAAGTTCGATACTGCTGCCATGAAACTCGCGAACACCAGCGCTCATCGATGACGGTCCGAGATCGACAAATAGACATTGCGCGTGAAATTTCTAAACTGTGCCTCCATTCGCCGAGTCCAGGCCGATTTTCCCGCTCCGATCACATGCTGGTAGTCCGCGGACTTGAGAACGTCGGGCGATTCGAGATCATAGAGCGCCAGATATTTCGGCGAGCCCTCGACCACCTTAAAGCGTCGCGCACGCAGAAATCCAGGCATTGCCATACGCTCGGCAAGATGTTCCTGTTCGTACCATTGGTTGAAGTCGTGCTCGATGGCCTGATCGATATCGGCCATCACCAGCAGCAACCCTTGCGATGTCGTCATTGTTTCCTCCATAGATTATTTACGATGGCCTCTCTAGCGCGCGCCAGCTAGGCTTTAATGCCATCTTCGCCGACCGAAATCGTTGCGGCCGATCGCCGAGCATATTTCGGTCGCGCGCTTTGCTGTGATTTCAGGGGCGCCGCACATGCTGTTCATTTGAGCAGCCTAAAGCAGTCGCCCGCATCATCGGCGACTTCCTTACGGAGCTGTAGTGGGCCGATTGTTTACTTGCCTTCGATCGGGACGAGGATGCGGCCATTGTCGATGCGCTTGACGCCGTCGACATAAAGCGTTGGATGCAGGATTACGCCGTCCATGTGAATCTTTGACTTGATCGAGCCGCCGACATCGACGTTGGTGCCGAGTCCGAAATGCAACGTGCCCATGATATTCTTGTCTTCGCGTTGGATGCCGCGAACGACCGCCTTGGCGTTGACGCCGACGGACGCCTCCGCCGGACACATATAAGCATTCTCATCACCGTAGACCTCCAGATAGTCGCGGAGGATACGCGCTTCCGGGCCGCCTTCGATCTTGACGACGCGGCCTTTCTCGACGGTGAGTTCGATCGGTGTCAGTAGTCGACCGAGGTGATGCATTGTAAGGTCGATCACGAGCTTTCCGTTGGCGCTGCCCTCGACGGGCGCCACATTGAACTCACCGGTCGGAAATAAATAGTAGAGGAGATTGTTGCCCGGGCGGTTCTCGTCCTTGGCGAAGTTGATGATCTTGTACGGATCGAACTTGTCGGTCGGGAGCGGCGGCTGTGTAATTCGGCCTTCGACGCTGTAGGTGAATTCGGTACCGTATTGCGAGGTAACGCGGCATTGCTTCGCATTTGGGCCGAACACGTTCTTAGCCACATAGTGCTTGCGCACCGCAATCTGCTTCATGTCGTCAGTCACTGCGCCAGACTGGAACCATTCGAGTCGCATGCCCCCGTCCATGCAGATCGATGGGATGCCGGCCGCCATTGCGTTGAAGCTTGCGTTGCTGTGCAACATACCGGTGGAGGCGAGCAGTACATTGAAGTCCGACTTCATCATGGCTTCGCACACGGCCGAAGGTGGGTCGTAATAGTCCGCCGGGCGGCGCTCGAACAATGCGACCGTTGTTTCCGCTCCCAGCTCCGCGCAGACGCTTTGGACGATCTGCCAGACGCGCGGGTCGTGCGAGAAGTCGCTGAGAATGAGGACGCGGTGACCCGGCCTAATGTTGGCGATGAACGGGCGCCGGATATAGTCCATATTGCCGGTCACAAATTGCATAATCATTCTGCATCACTCCTGTGTGCACCGAAAAAGCCCCGCGAGGATGATATCGGCTTTGAAGTCGAATTGCTCTGCTCCTACGCTCACACCTGTCACCTCCAGTCGCGTGGAACGAGAACGGAAATGTCGGTCGCTTGCGGCGCCGCACTGAATCGAGGGTAAATACAATCTGGCGGGCCTGCCGCCAGAGCTACTAAGCCTGGATCACTATGAAAGACGCGCGCTGTCGCGGCGCAAATTTGCCATTAGACAATTCGACGCCGCCCGCGACGATCTAGAGTAATACGGTCTGCTGTTAGGAAAACAATCCGAGAACGATCTTATTTTGGCAGAACGAAGCCAAAATAAGCAATGTTTTCAAGGGGCCTCGGATGGGGCTCGTCTCCTCGCTGCGCCATCGGGATCATGGTGGCGGAGTGCGGCTTCATAAACCTTGGGGGAGACTTAGGGAATAATCATGTGAATCGAATCCAACGCGCTCTGCAGGCGCGAGTCCAGACAATTTGAGTGTCTAATCGAGGCCCGCCCGACGCAACGCTTCTACATAGTGCTCGCGTTGGGCCTCGTTCACCGGCATCTGGCTTGCCATCCAGGCAAGCGTGATGTCGGGCTGCACACGGCGAACCTCTTGGATCATGGCCGTGGCGAGGTCGTTGTCACCCGTCATGGCGGCGGCCGCAGCGAGCAGGCGATAGGCGCTGACGAAGTCAGCACGCTGGCGGATCGCTTCGCGTGCCAACCGCATCGCCTCATCATAGTTACGCCCGACAAACTCCGCATAAGCCGCGACGCCGTTGTAGATAGCGGAGAATGGATCGCGCGGGCTCAGACGCAGCGCATGACGGGCGGCTTCGGAGCCTTCCTGCCACCGCCCAACGTATGACAGGCCCAGCCCGTAATAGCCTTGCGCGAGGGCGAAGTTCGGATTGAGGCGCAAAGCCAATTCGAACTCGGCAAGCGAGTCCTCGAAGCGGCGCAAGTACACGCAAGCCGTGGCAAGCCCAAGATGTGCCCAAGGATCTTCGCTGTCGGTCTGGACAGCCGCCAATCCCGTGCGTTCGGCGATCGAGACAGCGGTTGGCACATCCTCCCAACCCATATGCGCGCCGAAGGTGTGACTGACGGCAAGGACGGCAAGTGCCTGAGCATAGTTGGAATCGATGGCAATTGCCTGCTCAAGCAATTCCTGAGCCTTGAGATTGTCTTCGCGGGTCACGCTCCAATAGTGCGACAAGGCCCGCATGACCAGACCCCAGGCATCGAGGTTCTCAGGAGCCTTACGCCGCGCGCGAAAGTTCTCTGCCGCGTAGATCTGCGGCTCAATAGCCGCAACGACGGCTTCAGTGATTTCATCCTGCACGTCGAAAACGCCAGCCAGCTGACGATCGTAGCGCTCCGACCAAAGCTGATTACCGATCGCGGTGTCATTGAGCTGTGCCGTAATGCGCACGCGATCGCCACTTTTGCGGACACTACCCTCGATCAGATAGTTGATCCCGAGTTCCTCGCCGATCCGTTTCGTGTTTATCGGCGCGCCTTTATAGCTGAAGGAGGAATTGCGTGCGATGACGAAGAACCAGCGTACCTTGGACAGTGCCGTTATGATGTCCTCGCTGATGCCATCCGCAAAATAGTCCTGGTCTGGCTCACCGCTCACGTTGACGAAGGGAAGAACCGCGACTGCAGGGCGGCTCGGTCGAATTGCGGGAGTGCGCGGCTCCGGAGCAGGCGTCGCTCTGCTTTGAACCGGCGCTGTCGACACTTCGCCAACGAAGCGCACGCCCCGCCGCGGTACAGTGCGGATTAGCCTTTGCTCGTCCCCATTGTCGCCGATCGCCCGACGCGCGGCGTTCATACGACTTGACAGAGTAGAGTCGGACACGTTTCGGCCACCCCACACCGAAGCAATAAGATCGTCCTTGGAGACGACGCGGTCGCGGTTCTTCACGAGGTACACGAGCAGGTCAAACACCTGCGGCTCGACTGCAACGGGAGTTGATCCGCGATGCAGCTCTCTTCGGTCGGCGTCAAGTTTATGTTTATCAAAGTAAAATTGCACTTTGACGCCCCACGAGCGCATCGTCTGAATTGTTTGGCACGCGCCGTTCAAGCACAAAAAAGGGCTCCATCAAAGCGCGGACATTCCCGTTCAAATTGACGACTTTAGCCGCTACGATGTTCGGTCAGCGCGGGGGTTATCCAGAATGCCGGGAGTGGTCCTCAGCGACCAGATGACGCAACATCGGCTGTGAAGCATCGCTGGCATTCCGCGTTCGCACCAATCGAATACTTCCGGTTGCTCGCAAAGAACGAGCCCGTTGCCCAACCGTGAAGATATTTTCCTAGAATCGTTTTTTGCGTTAGATCAAGTATCGACGGACAAATCGAAATAGATTGCCGAGTGGGGTCTTCAGCAGCGATGTCAAACAGAACCGTGAGGAGAAAAAGTAAGGCGTCGAAAAGCCGCTTTCTTTTTGATTCACGCCGCGACCACCG
>Ga0126375_10000372_pt1 | contig 11731 bp, 12 predicted proteins | sample PanSoiMetPlot_14_FD_109577 | JGI IMG/M metagenome (GOLD analysis project Ga0126375, IMG submission 109577) | Tropical forest soil microbial communities from Panama - MetaG Plot_14 | ecosystem: Environmental > Terrestrial > Soil > Tropical forest | place: Panama | collected 2016-02-17 | reverse complement strand
TTCGGATGTCTACTGGCAAGGGGTGGTCACTTCCATTGCAATGAGCAATGACAATAAAGTACTGCTCTATAAGTGAAATGCCCTCTCAGTGGATGACTGATCTATATATTCCAGGTGTTCATCGGAGAGCACCTGTTTAATTATATTCCACAGGTATCCAGAGACCTTAGTGGATTGATAAAATGTTCAATTTGGTCTATATAGACTTGGAAATCACAGCTATTACTTAGCTGGGTGACTTACTAGAGAATATTTTCAGAAAAAAACTGTCACTCCCTGCATCTGTTTAATTATATTCCACGGGTATCCAGAGACCTTAGTGGGTTGATAAAACGTTCAATTTGATCTATATAGACTTGGAAATCATGGCCATTACTTAGCTGGATGACTAGAGAATATTTTCAGAAACTGTCACCCCTCCTCCTCGGGGAGCACTTGTTCAATTTTATTATACAGGGATCCCTGTACCCCAAACTCAGTTTGAGTCTTTCAAGTGAGTGAATGTCAGTATGGGAGCTCACTTCTCTGATGCTGGGAGCCTTGGAATGGTCTGCAAGAGATGGGTTCTGTTATATGGCCACCCCTTGACATATCTCCAAAACCGGTCCGCCAAACATGGACATATGGGCCTCTATAGACTCAGAATGAAGTGTATTTTCATTCATAACCTATTCAGGGTCATGCATTGAATGTGAAAATGTTTGTGATAGCCGCCAGAGGGTATAAGACATGATTTCAATAAAAATCAATGACTTGTGCGCTCTGATAACCGTCTGGCAATATATACTGGACACAGTATGCCATACTAAAAGTAAAATTGACATACATACACTAGAGCTGTATTTAAATGAGTCCCCTATGACTCTGGTAGTGACGTTGTGATTCAAGGTCGAAATAAATGGATTTCAATAACTAGAGTACATTTCAATCCCGCAGGGACACCTCTGGTTGGACTTAGGGCATAACCCATAACCCTGGCTGAACTTATAATCAAAATAGTAGTCCTGCATCACGAATCCACATCCATCTTCTCCTCTGAATCGGAGCTGCCCTTTCCCTTAGAATCCCTAGGATGAACGAAGGACAAGAGGTGCAGAGGAGTTAGGGGATGGGCCCAAGTGTAGACCTTGGGATGGCTACTGGACCATAGCTTGAGCCACCCGAGATCTGTCGCTGACAAGGGTTTCGAAATCCAGCCACACCTCAGGCAGTTTTGCTTCACTTGGCCCTTTCCATGATTGACAGACCGAATATCTCGTGGTTTGGCACAGCGGAGTTTGTCGCAGTATCGCCATGGGATCCCGAAAGCATTGTGGGGTGTGGCATGATATCCTATTGCTTTCGTGAGGACATTATTGCGTTCTCGTACCACGTATGCCACAGGCGTATTGCGAAGGAGGTCTTCATCGGAGACCACACTGGCAGTCAGTGAATACTGTACTGAGCATTGATCCACGAAGAGCTTTTGAACTAGTTTGTTCAATGGCCCTGCGCTTAGGTGATGGAGAACGCTCGCTCCACAAAAACCGACGGCGAGGTCGAAATACTGCCTAAAAAACCAGTCCAGGTATATGAGGTATGGAGGAAAGACACAACATACTGTTCTACAAGTCCCTTCACCCGGGACAAATGGGGCTGCTGCATCGTGGGCCCGCACGAGTTCAGAATCAGCACTCTTCTGGAGTTGCCCTTCAAAATTTCGTTGAGGAATGGCTTGCCCAAATATGCATTTAAAATCTGCGGCCAAAGAAAAGTCAGTGGGATACAAAACCACTGAAATAATTTACGTCGTCAATGGGAGAAGCCGCGTAATGGACTTTGCTATTTGAATGGACCTGGTCCCCTGTCATTGACTCCGAATGGCAAGAAAGCATGACCAGAATGTCGGGGTGCACGTTGCTCCTGTTCATAAAAGATATCGCATCTCGGAGAAGGTCTAACCTGGGACCTTTGTATTTCATTTGGATCGCGATCCGATGCAGCTGCAGAAAAATAATATTTTAGTTTTATTGATCGCAGTACAACGTCGAAACCCACATTGTGAGGACTGTCTATGTATTCGAATGCCAGCATGTTCGACACGTATGCCCACAACAAGTCCTTCGATGGTGTGCTGAGGCTGAGAGAAATGACAACCAGGGGCTTCACGTCTTTTGAGTACACCTGACTTGAATACCCTTGAACGAAATACTAGAATGTATATAGTTTTAGTACCACCTGTTGTAAACAAATAAATGGTGACTCACTGGCATCGGTTTTCGGTCCTTGATAAGACAATGGGGACATTGAAAGTCTTCCTTGTCAAGGAGTGTAGACTCCAAAATGCAGCCGGCTAACCCGGGCTTGGTAGCCATACATACCTGCTTCTGACAGGAAATACACTGGTTCATAGTCCCACCGTCCCTGCACATTGTACAGAAAGACGACTACAAGGATAAGTGGAGGAAGACAACGTGACACTTGTCTTACTACTCACAGGTGTCTCCCAACGAGCTGGCTGTAATATCATGGGTTCAGGAGTATTCTCTCCTGAATTAACATCTGCGTCCTCCTCAACTTCAATTGGGGGTTTGTAGACTTGGGCTGTGCCGCGTGTATCCATTGCGTTTGTTCTTGGTCGGGACAGTCGGAAAGTTGAGAATTCCAAACCCCGGCCGACGTATCACGCGGAGTCACGGAGCGAGATAATTTCACCACCAACACGAGCATGTTCAACGATCCACCTGCGTTCTGTTCTGTACATACCATTTGATTCCTTACCGGGTTCCTTGAACTTATAATCGAAATAGTACAGTATCTCTAGAGACCATTTTTGAACTTTCATCTAAAAGCTTCGCGCTAGTGTGCAAAGCATTGCCCCCCCTGCCCCGATGATAACATGTGCCTCATTTCTCCACGGTGTAATGAAGCTCTTCTTCCGGCCAAGAAAGCAAGACCAGAATCAGAGTGTGATGGTTTAACAATCATCTTTGAGCTAATGCGTGACAAATTCCTGCGTCAGAGCGGAGTTACTATTTCGTGACAAAATTCTTATCACTCGACCATGAACAAAATTGGTGCTACTATCAAAGCCATGGCTGCTTCTACGCCGCTGCAGAAGCCTCCGATCGCTGTAGACAACACTCTGATGGAGGGAGAAAACAGGACGAACCAGGTGGACACTCCTGTGAGTTCTCTAACACTCTGCTGGCGCGTTATTGAGGGAGTTTCAGGTTTGTTCCATGTGTAGGACTGACTACCGGGAGCTTCTTCAGTGTGGAAAATGCTGCAGACAAGTGTGCACGGGGCCATTGGGCTGCGTATTGAAAACGACCCAGCAATCTTTCCAATGTCCTACTTGCTATGCCGAGGCCGGATTGCCACTCCCTGTGTGTTACAACTTTTTTTCATGTCCTATTCACGATTAAGAGCTTGTCAGTACTTCGTCCAGTCATACTCAAATGAAACGTACACTAAGACTCTCAAACCGTTCGTTGTAATCAGCTTGACGGCCTTAAGGCCGACCCAGGATCTCTTGAATGCCTACGCCTCGAATTTACTTCTGGGGGAGTACGTGGATGGGCTTGAAAATGTGAGTTGTTATTTAAGTGGTGACTTTCCTTGCTAAATGATGAACAGTTGTACTTCAAGAATGCGCAAATAAGGTCTAAAGTCGCCAAACAAGGTGGAATGCCTGACGTGTTGTCATACATCGAAAGGTGCAGGGTGCAACCAGACATTCTGGTGATGGTTTCTAGCCCTGGAGACGTTGTCGTCGACGATGTAAGTAACTTGTTCTTCTCAAAGCGCCCTATGCCTGACAACTAAAATCAGCTTCTGACTGCCTATGTGGGGGAAGAGATATTGCAAAAAATGTCCCGACATATTTCTAGAAGGGTTCTGATCTTGAACTTGTGTGGGCGTGCCATGCAAGAGCCTCACCTGTCTCGTGTGCGGATGCTCGTAGAAAGGTGCGTTGCATATGTTCCCACTTCTGAGTTGACTTCTTATGTTTTCGCAGGAAGTATTTCGATCTTGTCGTCGGTTTTTGCGAATTGAGCGCACCCCCTGCACACATCGCTGCGAATGCCTTCAACAAGCTGGTATCGAAGCTCTTTGTGGACAGATGCTCCATCGACGAGGGCCTGACGTCCAGCATGGTCTCCGATGAGGACCTCCTTCGTCACAGTCCAGTTGCGTACATAATACGAAAAGACGAGGACGTGTTCGTAAAGGCTATTGGTCTCCACGTCATCCCGAGCAATGCTTGGGGGATCGCTTGGCGATACTGCGGCACACCCCGCTGTGCAAGACCAAAGGATATCGTGTCGATTGACGTCGGACAAGACAAGATCAGGCTTCGCTGCCTCAGGTGTGAATGGGAGTCGAAGGCCTTGGCGGCCACTGACGTCGGGTGGCTTGAGCAGTGGTCCAGCGCGTACCCGAAGGTGTATACCTGGACCCATCCCCTAAGTCCCGACAATTGGATGGCATTCGTCCAGTCTGAGACGATGGACGTTGACTAGCTGCCACGTATGTCTTTTTTCTCCAACCACATGAAGTAATTGTAAATCTTCGTTTTATTTTTTTTGTTTCCCGGCACCGACGATTATAGTCAATTGTGGTACCGAAGGCGCGACCCGAATCTTTTCAAAAAAACACATGTTTTGCTAAACCGAGAAAATGCCTTAGAACTCTCTGAGTTGGACTCGAACACTTATCAGTATATCAGTACTGTACCCTGAATCTAACAGCAGTGTGATCGTAATGTGAGAGATTTATCCAAAACTTTAGTTGAGAAAATGGTGATTCCAGAGCGACACGAATATGTCTTAGATTCTCTTGCCCATACCACCATCTCTCGCAAAGATCATGGCCTCAAAACGTCAACCCTATCACTGGACAGATGCATGAAGCCTGGACTATGACTATCTCCATCAGCAAAATGCTGTTTTGGCCTATAGAACTGTATATAAATTGCCATAGATTACGGTAGATATCTGAATCTATATAATACAATCTATATAATACAATATATCACTAATTATAATATTATGCCGACTGGAGGGATGTAGATGGTGCCATTATGTTCCCTCCCTTTCGTCACTAGAAAAATCCATGTATTCCCCAAAATCAATTTCTGGGGATGGAGACCTCCCTTGATTTGCTGGCTCAAGGGTGGTCAACCAGGATAAGTCCGCCAGTGCCCCCTCGAAACCTGATGACTTTTGTTCCCGTATAATGGTCCAGCGAGTGGGGTCTAAAAATACATTGCATTCAGTGGCCTTCACTTGTAAGGAGCTCTCTGTCTCTCTTTTCCACCTTGATCCCCCAAGTCCGCAACCAAGAGAGTCCAAGATGTCATTGCAAATGGGCGCTTCGGCAGGTTGGAGTGAACAAACCATTTGACTACCGGGATCATGAGCTGACCGGGAGACAATAGGGATGCAATCTGTGTGGAAATGGGCCAATTGATCTAGAGTGAATGAAGAAGGGCAAGTGGAATGTAGCCCCAGCTGGTGTTTTATGGTCCACTCTTCCATGGTGGGGAGGCGAAGGGTTGAAGGCAGTAAGGGGAAAGATTCCGACATCTCTCGGATTTCGTCAAAGATTTGATCTCTTGATAAATCCAAATACCGCAACCATGTCCCAAGCCCTAGAAGTTGGGCTTCTCGTTCAGGATCACCAAGATTAATCTCATTTAGCCATTCTTGCCTAGCATGGCTTATTTCCTCCAATAGCTGCTGGATGTGATCGTGGTAATGCAACGGGGCTATCAATGCTTTAGAATGTTCTTCCGTCTCTGTATCCAGTCGGGTGATCAAGAGAAAGCACGAGTTTCTCTCAGGATAGGGTTGTAGATCAGGTAAGAACACAAAACGATGGTATCGCTTGCTGGAGATCTCGTGTTGGTTGGGATATAGGTTGGACCATGTGAGTCTCCACAGATGCTGGGGAGCAGGAGATGGTTCTGAGGTGACACCATGGAGGGGATCTGAAATATCTGACAGATGATCAGTGGGCATAGAACAATATAGAGCCTCAATGCCCTGCTCCTCATGATGATAGGGTCCTGTCGCAGGTGGCATGGCCACCATGCCGTCTTCCTCCACACACATCTTCTCCTTCTCCTTCCCTTTCCCTTCCCCCTTCTCCTTCTCCTTCCCCTTCCCTTTCTCCTTCCCCTTCCCTTTCTCCTTCCCCTTCCCTTTCTCCTTCCCCTTCCCTTTCTCCTTCTCCTTCCCTTTCTCTTTCCCCTTCTGCTTCTGCTTCCCCTTCTTCTTCTCCTCACCCTCTCTTTGAAACTCCAACCGGCAATTGTGCATTACCACATTCAATTTGGAGCCCAGGTCAAAGTGGAGGAAGCCATCGTTGTAGAACCAGAAACGCCGTGACTCCTCGTCCTGTGGGGGATACGCGAACTTGTCATAATCAGCGGCACTTTCGTCTGGTGCTGCAAATGAGTCTAGCATGATGAACAATATGCAAAGTGAGAATAAAGTACAAACCTAGGTCCCTCCAGTCATCTATGACATCCTTACTGAAGTAGCCTTTGGACAGTGCATCCTCAATTGCTTCATCCTCAGCGTATGTAAGTCCAAATCGTTCTCGAATTACCCATTCATCCAATGAACAGATCCGAGTACTCATAGACCAGATATCCGGTAGACTGCTTGTTTCCTCTTCAACAGCAGCCAGGACAGAAGAGTGGTAGTACCACGTTTGTGCAATGGCTTGTGCTGCTGCTTCATAGCAAGGAACGTCAGTTTCTTTCAGATAGTCCTTGATCACACCGTCAAGGGCGAGCTCGAAGTACCGAGTTATGTAGCACAGGTGTTCCAAATGATACCCGTAGAACTGGGGCACAACAATCCCCTTGTTGACCACCTCGGTTTGTTGGCGCCTCTTGACAATAAAAGACGATTTGGTATATTGACCCGCACCATAAACCGTGCGAACTCGGTCATGATACAGGCGAAGAATAGTCTTCAGGTCTTGGCTCGGCCAAGAGAATTGAGGATGAGGCCGCGATGCCTTAGGCATAGAGAATCAGCACCAAGAGACCCAACTTGAGGTGGAGTGCCACCGCAAGTCGTAGATAAACAATGAGAGACGCGTTGACGTCCAGTGAGAAACGCGTTGACTCCAGGCACGTCGGACTTTGCCGATCCAAGTCATGCTTTCGCATTCGTTCAAAGGCTTTGTATCATGTAATTTCTAAGGTGAATAAACTCTTGTGTTCTCTCATCTTTATGTACATGTCAAAAGTTCTGCCAGGTCATCTTGGTACTGACATGATCCTGTACGATGCTACTTTTCTACTTGCATCCTTGTATCAAATGCATGGTGGAGGTTGTTGAGAAGTTCTCATTACTGGATGTTGAGCGGATGTCACATCTCCTTGCTGTCATAGCCTTATGTACAGCCCTGAGGTGGCCATGACTTTCGAGACCAAGAGATTTCAAAGGTAGAAGGTATCGTAAATCCAAACGCATATAATCATCCTGCCCTAAGTTAACCGGTGAGCATCAAACGGTGTGGCATGGCTGTTTTGCCCAAAGCTCCCCGGTCATGTAGATGTTCGCACCAGATTCCCGGTTTCAAGTTGGCCGCGGCAAAGCTGCATATTAGACCAGAACTAGAAAGAGGTTAACGGACATGTAAGTCTCATGTAGGTGGGATGGGCAATCGACAATCAAAGAGGTGGTAGAATTCAGCGAAGGGAAGGACGACTGAGCGGTGTGTGAAGGAATGTCCAAGCCTCGCATCAGTCTCGGGAGGTACAGTTGACGATTGATGGGTAGGCGTTCATAAGCTCAAGCAGAAAGGCTTTTTTTTTCTATCATTTTATTGACTCCGAGGGCATACGCCCTATGACGGTCATTACTGTAATCTACTGGCCCTTGCAAATGCGTGCAAGACGAGCTATGCCCCCCTTGCATCCGATCCTTCCGAGGATCGTTTTGGGTGCCTAGGCCGCTGCTAACTGGTGTGTATGTATGTAGCGTTGTAGGTGATCTGCCTGTTAATTATGAAGGAAATGGAATGAAAATTGAAATAAGAGATGATGGCCTGCCCTTGTGAACAAATCACTCGTGCTTGAAGGAGGGTAGTGCGTGGTGTTGTTGTGGATGAGGTAACTTGGGCGCGAGGTGATACACAAACGTGGGCATATGGCCTTTGTGGAAACTATTGGACTGAGAGCTATGGAGGTATCTAACTGAACGGCAGATCACTGCGTGCAGTTTTGAGTGGGGATACGGATCTCACCAAAAACGCTCTTCAACCTTCTTGTGCGATTCACGTATAGACATGTCTCCTTAAAGGCTTGACGATGCGTGAACGCTTGTTTATGTGTCGCACAACATCTAGAGATGGTAGGCATCCTAACCCTCTGCAGGAAAATGTATGGGGGCGGGGAGCCAAGAACAGACCGAGAAAAGTCTGCGCGGGCGTAGACAAGGTTCATGGTGGCCTAGAACTCATTGAAAACTTAATAAAATATGAAAAAGGAGCGCGTACCTGTAAATGCCCTATCTGCACCGTCCGCATTCTCGAACGACCACTTACGCCCGTGAAAAACCTCGTTATAAGTGCATAAAGTCTTCGAATGGGTGGTTGTTAACGTCGATGCGCAAGCAGAGGGGGTAAACGAGTGTGGTTGTGGCGGTTGACAAAATGCATAGTTGGGAAAGCGAGAACAAGCTACAGCGGGCGCGAACGAACGTGTATGGACATCGTAAGCTCCTCGCAAGGGTCAGTTTTGGAAGGATGAATGAGCGGAGAAGGTGGGCGGGCTAAACGAATGGGAGAGTACATGACTGAAAAACGGTTCAAAGGGGTGGAAAGGGTAGTCTGAGCCGCCAGAAACTCGTAGATAGGTGGCAGGGCAGAAGAACTGTAAATTAGATGTTGGCCACCTGAGAAAACGGATGTAGGACTTAGGCAAAACCACTGTAATACGAGTTGGAAGACTCGCGGCGAGGAGTTTGCAGCCAGTACTGAGAGTGGTTAGAGGTTTCAATCTCCGACCCTTCCACCGTTCGACACGCTCCTCTAACAGATCTGACGTTGCGCTATGCGAAGTATCGACTCTACCAGCAGCTTATATCTTGGCTTTTAGATCCAATGTATGCTCACAGTCATCATATCCCTCAACTACCTCACAGCGCTGGTCACACGTTCCAAGGTTTGTACCCTCGTTATTTCAGGCACTGAGACTCGAAGCTGAATCTCTTTGCTTTTCTTTCTGTTGGGACGTTAGGTCTTCGACCACGTATTGCACAGTCTAAAATACCCTCCCCTCTAGAGTCGATCGAAGCTGACAGGGAACAATGGGAAGGTCGAACGTATCCTACTCTGCGTGGATCACACGTACCATTATCGACGACGGACTTTTTAGCTTTCGATCAAGGTGCGTGGCGTGTTATATATCCCAGAAAAAACGGTGGATCGTGTTAACATACCTTTGTTTTCGATTGCACAAGGCAATTCGTCTCCTAAATTCGTTAGACTGTCGACTTGGAATATCCCTAGTACATCATCGTTGGCCGGAGAATGCGAGGTACCTATATCCGCCGTGTCTCAGCCTTTTGCGGAGCAGGATCCGTCGGAGGAGCCGGTACCTTTGGTGGAGACTGGTGAAGATGGCCCGCCAAGATGTGCACGGTGTCGCCTCCGGTCGACACTTCCGTAACACCTGATAGGAACTCTTCACTCCGAATTCGGAATTGAAAAGGCATACAGTACATATCGTCTACCGCTCTTAGTTATCATCTGAAAAATGCTGCCAATAGCCGTAAACCGCCTCGACCGTCTCACTTCCGGCCTTCTCATCATCCCACTCTCGTCCTCGCGAGCAGCGCAGTTAACCGACGAAGTCATGAACGGAAGGGTTAAAAAGGAGTACATCGCACGCGTTAAAGGGGAGTTTCCTACGTAAGTGCCATTATTCTACGCTATGGGATGGTTTGACTGAGGTTTTTGGTTTGTCGTGAAAAGCGAAGAAGTCACTTGTGAAGAGCCATTGATAACGGTTGATAGACAGATGGGGTTGAATATAGTTCACCCTGAAGGGAAGGTTAGGATCCCTTTTTTTTTCTTTTGCGAATCGTACAATCAAACTATTTTTGCCTGCATATACAGCCTGCAAAAACAGTGTTTAACCGCCTTCATTACGAACGCCAGTGTAGTACACTGTACGTCCCCCCTTTGGTTTGTCTCCTCAATAGTTGAATTCATGGATGGTCTAGGTCAACCTTTGACTGGGCGATGTAAATGTCTCCTTTCCTTATTGTACGCACGATGTGGTATTCACATGAAGCAAACTTAGCACACCAGCTGAGAGTTCATCTTCAGTACTTAGGACACCCGATCGCAAATGACCCGATATATGGGAGGAAAAGATCTGGGTGCGTGTTGATTCGATTCCCGCCCTTCTTTGTGATGTCTATATTTGCTCCTATGCCACTCTAAATGATGGAGAAGAATGCCCGACTGCTTAGCGACATCGCCCACTCAGGGCATTTCAGTGAATATTTTCCGATGAATTTATCCCGGTGAGTAGATCCTTTCGCTCCCAACTCCTTGTCGATTCTTAACTTAGAATCAGATCGGGACACTGCCGACGACATCGTTGACTTGGTCTGTAATTTATATTCTTAGAAATACATTGGCATTAACCTTGTTTTCTGCTCCCGTATATCCAGATCCTCACTTGGTATTGAGCATCTGTTCAGTTGCTCACCAGTGAGAACGAAACAAAGGAACGAATTATCGAGGAGAAGGAGAAATCTATCCAGAAGGTGGAGCGAATTATTAAAGAAAAGGAAGGAGTCGTCCGAGAGAAGGGCAAAACCATCGAGAAGCTGGAGAAAGATTTGTTGAGTTACGGGAGTCTTCTGATGTAGCCAGCGCCCTCGTAGAGTCACGGAAGAGAAAACCGACGCGGAGATGGGGTGAGCAGGCATGTGTCGTATCTCTGAAGTTGTTGTTCTGACGCTTTTATAGGCAGAGTGACTCGTAGGGAAGTATACGTCAAAGATAACGCAGCCCCTCACAACCATAGGAGATCCAACCTCATGTCGGAGTTTGCTAAAATCAACGCGAGCTCATGGAAAGAGGAAATCAATATGTACCCGGACATAGTTGCGGCTATTCGAAAAGGGCTGTACTCGTCAACCTCAGAGATCTTTGTAGTGGACAGTCATGATTTTCCATGCGGATATTAGTGTTGCACATCACCAAGATGGCCTGGCGGTAAATTGCACACTGTGGCCAAGTCGTGGACTATTTTCAATCTGTTGTGCGACAAACAGCCGTATAGGTCGGACTTCGTGGCTATCTTGTGGATGAGTGGCGTGGAAAATGTCACGTGAGGACATTCATTGATTGATCACGTTATCACGTTGGTTTTCCTTTTGCCTCGACGTCCACCACCATCATTACTCATTCCTTGGGGCAGACCGCCGCGAGACTTTGAATTACTAGCAAACACCCACATATTCCGTATCTGCTCCTGCACGGCGATGTGCTTGAGCAGGCAAGTCCGCGGTGGCTTGTTCAGTCCTGGTGTAGCACCAATCTTCCAATCTTCTTGGTTGGATTCTCTAGCCTGACCTTGTGTGCCTCTCAGGCGGTTTCGCCTGGGGAAAGCGCTCTACGCGCTGTGTGTGGCACACCTGGCCCCCGTTGCCCTCATCCCTTCGGGGTTGAGAGACTGGATAACCCAGTCTGCGTTTGCTCTAGGCGA
>Ga0126375_10000371_pt1 | contig 11741 bp, 11 predicted proteins | sample PanSoiMetPlot_14_FD_109577 | JGI IMG/M metagenome (GOLD analysis project Ga0126375, IMG submission 109577) | Tropical forest soil microbial communities from Panama - MetaG Plot_14 | ecosystem: Environmental > Terrestrial > Soil > Tropical forest | place: Panama | collected 2016-02-17 | reverse complement strand
AGACATCAATGGTGTTGCATCAATGCAAGATCGGATCATCACCAACATCCAGTGGCTGGTCGTGATTGTCAAGGAGGGCCTCAGCATTGCTTCCCTGGTTCCCCTCGCGAATCAGGTAGACAATGCCTTGCACGGGCAGGAGGGTTCAACGACAACGGTCCACATTGAGTGCGCACGCTTGGAACCGTTCACACTCTTGGAAACGGATGATGCTGGCGTCAGTTATCGCCACGTTGGCGGTATTTATCGAACCCTGGTGTACGCACTCTAAGGGAGGTGAAAGGTGCCTGAGCGTTCGTCACTCACCCAGGGAGTTCAAGTAGGTGTTGAGGCAACCCCTGGGACAGCAGTAGCGGCAAACAAGAAGTTCATTTCGATTGGAATCACCCCAGCAATTCAGATGGACCCGAACCGGTTTAGGCCGATGGGGCAGAAGTTCGCGTCGATTGTGGTACCTGGGAAGGAATGGGTTGAGGCTTCGATTGAAGGTGTCGGGTCCTACACAGAACTCACATGGTTCTTCGCGTCTGTGTTCAAGGACCCTGGTGCACCGTCAACAGTAGATACATCGGGTAAGAAATGGACATTTTCTCCAGCACCAGCGGCAGAAGACACAGTCAAGACGTTCTCTGTTGAGCAGGGCGGTGCAGTTCGCGCACACAAGTTCGCCTATGGGTTGGTCACGGATCTTGACATTACCTGGAACAGAGAAGAAGTTGCTGTCTCTGGCACGATGCTCGGTCAGAAGATTTCTGACGGTATCACGATGACAGCGACACCTACTACGCCACCTGAGGTTCCGATCCTGCCGGGAGAAGTAGATGTCTTCCTCGATCCGACTTTCGCCGCGCTTGGTACAACTAAGCTGACGCGTGTACTGGAAGTGAAGAAGTCAATCGCCTCTCGCTTCGCCCCTGTTTGGGTTGTCGATTCAGCGCAGGCGTCTTACGTCGCGCACGTTGAATCTGAGCCTACGACTGAAGTTACGTTGTCAATGGAAGCAGATGTTGCTGGTATGGCACAGTTGGCGCAGATGCGCGCTGGATCCACCAAGTTCCTTCGCGTTGCTTGCACCTCTGCAACTCTTGCTGGATCGGCTACAGCGAAGTATGCTCTCGTCTGGGACTCGGCTGTCAAGATCAAAGATGTTGGTGATTTCTCTGATGAAGATGGTGTTTATGCCATCGAGTGGACCTTCGAGGTAGTTTATGATGCTGGATGGACAAAGGCACTAACGATTGACCTTACTAACAAGGAGACGACACTCTGATGTCTGAAACAGCGCCCGAAGTTCCAGCGGATCCTGGTCCCCCACCTGCACCTCCTGCCACTCCTCCTGCTACTCCTCCCTCAGCAGCAGCGATTGAAGTAGAGGAAATTACAGCAGGTGCAGTAAGGATGCCAGAACCTCATCCGCCTGTAGTTCCTGTAGAGGAAGAAGGGGACCCGAACGTCCCTGCACCGATATCCGCTGAAGAAGTGTCGCTTGAATCGCAGCGCGCAGATGAGTATTCGTCCCTTGCGACAGACGTCTACGACGACGCTGGGCGAAGGATTGATGCCTCAGGTCAGCCTGTTGCAACAGGATTGACTGCACCAGTGGAATAGGTAGTACAAAGGAGAGCAATGAAGGTTACAGCGTTACGTGGCAGAGTTCAACGTGTGTATGTACCAGTTCCAGGAACGTCAGAGGAGGAACCAGAAAAGATCTGGGTTGATTTCAAACCCGGGATGTTTACGCTTGAGATTGCAGAGAAGATCAACGAGGCAGGAGCAGATACAACTGCTATGGTCAATCTCCTCGAACCCCTCCTAGTCGCGTGGGACATTGAGGACGAGGTACTAGATAACTACGGAAACCCGACAGGGGAGGTGAGACAGCTAACAACGAAAGCGGCAGATATCAAGAAGGTACCTGTCATCTTCCTATCTGCCATGATTGACCTGATGACTGGGAATATGCGCCCTCCTCCGGCGAGCGGAGACAACTCCGCAGGTTCCTCGCAACCGACGGGAAGTTTGGTACCGTTCCCGAGTGGTACAGCATCTGCAGAGCAGCAAAGTGGTTAGGGGTCCCGCCATGGGACCTCGTTGTGCAGCCTGTCACTTGGTATTACGTCGCGGTAGCGTCCATGAATGCTGAAGGCCTAGCACAAGAGGACAAGGAGAGACGTAGGCGCTGATGCCAACATCTGAAGAAATCGCTTGGGCTGCTGGATTGTTTGAAGGCGAAGGATGTATAGCCCTTGATACCTATTGGACTAGTTCTAAGAGACGCCATAGGCTGGCTTTGTCCTTGGGAATGACAGATGAAGACGTTGTAACTAGATTTGTCCAAATAGTTGGTGTAGGCAGGGTAAGGCTACAAAACAGAGATAATGGGTGGGTACAGCCTCATTGGAGAGATCAATATCTTTGGGAGATTGGTGGCCGTAAAGATTGTTTGCGTATAGCAGCAATGTTCTTGCCTTACCTAGGGACACGGCGTAGAAAGAAACTTGTTGAGTGTTTATCTGCTATGGATACAGTAGATTTAAGAAGTGGTAAACAGGCAGATTGGGCTGATGAATTGATCGCTTTGAGAAAGGCACTCTCGTAGCACTTACTGTTGCACAGATGGTCGCCCGCCTGACGGCAGACACGTCAGGCTTCTATCGCGGAATGGCGGTTGCAAATGCCTCCATGATCCGTTCAGGTAGCATCATCAGTCGTATTGCTGGTGGTGCTGGGCTGGCCATAACAGCGATGGGCCTCGTCTCGATTCGCGCGGCTGCGAACTTCCAGCAGTCGATGAACATCCTCCAGGCAGTATCGAATGCCTCGACCAACGATATGGGCCGATTGCGTGCACAGGCAATTGCACTGGGTAAGGATTTCAAACTGCCTAATGTCTCTGCGAAAGATGCTGCAGAGGCAATGGTCCAGTTGTCCAAGGCTGGTTTAGGCACTAACGATATTCTCTCTGCTACTCGTGGCGTATTGCAGTTGGGTCTTGCCGCGAACCTCGGTTTCGCTGACTCTGCAGATATCGTCGCGCGATCTCTAAAGATGTTCAACCTGGGTGGGGATCAGGCCACAAAGATCGCGAACCTCCTTGCAGCAGGTGCTAATGCATCAACGGCAAGCATTGGAGATCTGGCGCTAGGTCTCCAGAATGCTGGTGGGCAGTTCGCGAGTGCGCACATGCCAATTCAGGACTTGGTGGTCGCGCTTACAGAACTGACGGATCGTGGATTATCTGGAGAACTAGCAGGCACTGCCCTGAAGACGATGATGATCCGTCTCGAGTCGCCGACAAAGAAGGCGGCTGCGGTAATGAAAGACCTTGGGGTCAATATCTATGACCTCCAAGGCCGTGTCTTACCCTTGCCGAATATCATCGGTCAGTTCCAAACAGCCATGAAGGGTGCAAGCGATCAAACGAAGAACCAGGCCCTGAATACGATCTTTGGTACGCGCGCGAATCAGGCGATGTTCAAACTGATTGACGCTGGTACCGTTGGGTGGCAGAACTATGCTAACCGGATTGTTGATACTAATGCCGCTCAAAAGATGGCAGAGGCGCAGACGAAAGGCCTCAACGGTGCTATGGGTGCCCTTGGGTCTGCCTTCGAGACGCTAGCAATTGAGATTGGAACGCCATTCCTTGGTGCACTCGAAGGCGCAGTGCGCGGCATGGCTAACTTCATTGCGTCAATTGATGCTAGCAAGATTACAGGCTTCGTTCAGAAGATCGTTGATCTGGGTAAGGCCTTTGTCGATTTCGTCAAAAGCTCAGAACCAGTACAGGGTGTCCTTGTTGCAATTGCTGGTGGCCTAGCAGGATTGCTGATCGCAAACGAAGTGATTGGTGCAGTTCGCGGATTAGCTGGAGCGATGATTGCGCTTGACGCCGCGATGGCAGCGAACCCAATCCTATTGGTGGTCGCGGCTCTTGCTGCTCTTGCTGCAGCCTTTGTCTTTGCTTATATGAAGTCGCAGACCTTTAGGAATATCGTCAATTCAGCGTTTGCTGCAATCCGTACAGCGGTTGGTCCCACCATCAAGCAGATTGTAGACACGGTTAGGCGAAATTGGCAGCAGATAAGTACAGAGACTAAGCAGATATGGAATCAGATTAAAGGTGTTGTTACAGCGATCTTGCCCTACCTGAATATCTATATCAAGACACTGTTTGCGAACCAGGTAGCGATTATCAAAGCAGCATTGACAATCGCCCTTTCTGTAATCAAGACCTACATAATGAACTTCCTTGCTCCTATCAGAATCTTTGCTGCACTCCTCCGTGGCGACTGGAGCAAGGCATGGTCGATCCTTGCCGAGACTGCTAAGCAGAACCTGAATAACGTTAAGACCGTTATCACTGCTACATTGACCGCCCTCAAGTCAGTAGTCGGAAATATTGCAAGGGGTATTGGTCAAGCATTTACAAAGGCACTTGGGTCTTCTTTTGCGAAAGCAAAGGCAGCAGTTTCAAACGCTTGGAATACAGTTAAGAGTTTTCTCAGTGGTTTGCCTGGGACAGTAGGTAGCATCGGTGCAGCTATTGGTAATGCTTTTGCTAACGGTATTGTTAGCGCAATTAAAGCAGCAGGGAACAAGATTAAGGCAGCAGGGGAGTGGGCAGTAAGTCAGCTTAAGAAACTAAATCCATTCTCTCCTGTTGAAGAAGGTGGACGCAAGTACGTTGGTGAGCCTTTTATGGAAGGCGCTGCAAAAGGCCTCAAGGAAGGTGGAAAGAAACTTTCTGCAGAGGCATCGAAAGCAGTTAAGGAAGCGGCACAAAAGGCAGCAATTAATCGTGAAGTCTTAGATGCAGCAAAGACAATTGGCATCAATGCTGCGCGTGCTGTTGCGCGTGGTGTAACAGAAGACAAGGGTGTTGTAGGTCAGGTCCATGATGCCCTTGTTGAGAAGATCAAAGAGGCAAATGAGAAAGCAGCAATTGCTGAAGTAGTCAAGAAAGCAGCGCGAACTCTTGGAATGAAGGCAGCGCAGGAGATCGCGAATGGAGTAACAACCTCACCTACCGTTGTCGAGCAGGTTGCAGCGGCAGAGGCAGAAAAGATCAAGGAGGCACACCAGAAAGCAGCAATCTCTGATGTAGTCAGGAAAGCAGCACAGGTTCTTGGAATGAAAGCAGCACAAGGAGTTGCAGATGGAATCACAAAGTCACCAACCCTTGTGCAACAGATTGCAAAGGCAGAAGCGGATAAGATTAAAGAAGCACACCAGAAGGCAGCGATTGATGCCACAATTGCGCGCTACGGAAGAATACTTGGCGAAAAGCAAGCACAGGCAATAGCAGATGGAATCTTGAAGTCACCTACAGTGGCTCAGCAGATTGCTCAAGCAGAGGCGAAAAAGATTACAGAGGCACACCAGCAAGCAGCGATAGATGCAGTTGTCGCAAATGCAGCAAAGACATTAGGTGCGAAGCAAGCGCAGTCGATTGCAGATGGAATCACAAAGTCCACAACCACTGTGCAGCAGATTGCGAAGGCAGAGCGAGACGCAATCACACGCGCGCATCAAGTGGTCCAGGTTGATGCCCTTGTAGACGAGTTCGCGAAGAAGATCGGGCGAAAGCAAGCACAAGGAATTGCTGACGGGATTCTTGGGGGCCAGCCTACAATCGTCGAGCAGGCGAAAAAGGCAATGGCAGAAGCAGCGCAGAAAGCAGCAGATGAAGCAGAGAAGGTGGCGAAAGAGGCTCTTACAACAAAGAAGAAAGCATTTGCTGATGCCTTCAGTGGTCTTGCGACTGCAGCGTTAGCAGGATTTGACGCTGTCGTTAACGCGTGGGTGTCGCCAGCACAGAAACTGCTTGACAAGATTAACCTGCAAGAGCAAATGAAGCAGTTGGCAGATAGCATTACAAAGGCGAAAGACGCAATTGACGAAGCCAACAAGTCAATTGCAGAAGCAACAAGCCAGATGGATGCTCTGAAGGCAGCACAGGATGCTCTAGCATCAGGAAAGGATCCAAGCGAGGTCATCGGCATGCTTCCAGAGAAGATGCGCGAAGGCCTTGACAAACTGGATCCAGAAGAGTTGAAGAACAAACTCGCTGATATGTTCACGAAGGCACAAGAAGCACAACAGAAGGGGCAAGAAGACCTGATAAAGGCCAATGAGGACTTCAGGGTCGCGACTCTCAACCAGGAGAAATTCAGGCTAGAGCAGTTAGCAGCACAGCAGAAAACAGCGCACGATAAGCAGATAGCAGTCGAGCGTATCCAGTTCCAGAATCGCCTGACTCAATTGCAGAATTGGCTTGAAAAGCATCCAGGTGAGTACAGCAAGATGCACGGCAAGATTATGAAACTGTTTAAGGACTTCGACTTGGATTACAAGAAGTGGGGCGAGGAATTCGGCAATGCACTTGTGCTCGGATTGCAAACAGCAGAAGGAAAAGTGGAAGCAGCAGCGGCAAACCTTGCTGCTGTAATCCGAAAGTACTTCCCCTCATCGCCAGCAGAACGTGGCCCGATGAAGGACCTCGACCACTGGATGGAAGCATTTGCACCTACGCTAATGAAAGGTGTGGACTACAAGACGCTGAACTCCCTGATGCAAGGAGGGTTCGCGACGATGGGCCCAGGGGCACAACCCGGTGTTGGCTATGCTGCAGGATTGCGTGGCGCGACAGACGTGGGTACGCGATCCGCGATGATCGTCCTGCAGGGGAACTTTATCGGCACAGATATGCAGCGCGCAGCAGTGGAATTGACTCCGTATGTTCGTCGTGAGTTGAACCGAGTCGGATTCTCTAACATCGGCGTAGGTCTCTCGTAATGGCACCTTTCCCGACTACAAGCCTTCTCGATAACTTCAACCGTGCTAATAATGATATTGCTGTTGGAAACAGTAACTGGAATGGCACACCTTGGGGGTTTATCGCTTCTCCCAGCATTCTTAGCAACCAGGTAGTGGATCAAACTGGTTCAGGGTCTAATGGTTCTTGGAATACTCAATTTGGTCCTGATTGCGAAGTGTACCTGACTATTAGGGTACTACCACCCTTTGATAGTGGAAATGGGATTCTTGTTTGTGCTCGTTTCACTAATCAAAGCACAACTGGTAATGGGTATTGCCTTCAGGTTTTTCCTAAAGCATCTTCTAATAATTTTCAGTTATACAAAGGTAACTGGAACACAGGCTTTACGCTAATCACTCAAGCAACCTATACGTCTCTCGCTATAGGATCATCAATTGGTTTGGAGATTATTGGTAATCAGCTTAAGATGTTTTACAAACTCGCTGCTGGTTCCTGGACTCAAGTAGGATCGACAGCGACAGACAATACTTATACTGCCGCTGGGTATATTGGATTTGGCCTTCTTCCTGGATCAGCAGGTGAGGTTGATGATTTTAGTGGTGGCACCTATGTCGGGAATCAAGCACTATCTGGCACAGATTCAGGTGTAGGCACAGACACAGGATCCAAGTTTACCCAGGGTGCACCCACTGGATCAGAGATAGGATCCCTGGTTGATGCAACCTCTTCTTTAACGGTAGGGATCACTAGGACAGAAAGTATAACCGGAACTGATGTTCAAGGAATCTCGAAATCCCCTGACTACCCAGATTTCACGCTTGAACTATCTACTTCCTATCCCAGTGGTGCACAAACTTGGAACATTATTGACGATGAACTGATCTCTCTTACTATTGAACGTGGACGCCAAAGGGAATTAGATCGAGTTGAAGCAGGGCGTATGGAAGTTGTGCTGCGTAATGACAAGCGCAAATACGATCCTGTGAATACTGCTAGTCCCTACTATCCAAATCTGTTACCTATGCGCAGGATTCGCTTTCGTGCGGCGTGGCAGAGTGTGACCTATTACCTCTTTGACGGGTATGTTGAAAGTTACGATCAGAACGTAGAGGGATTTAGCGGCGCGACCACCACTATCAGGGCAGTTGATGCATTTGAGATCTTTGTGCGCAGGTACCTGAAACCAGGTGCCCCGTTCGTGACCACCATCCTCAACATCGCTAATGCGAACATTACCTACACAGGTAAGGCAGGTACTACCCCAGCAAGGTTCAATCCCTTTCACCCTGGTTACGTCGTGCCGCAGAAATCCTTTGGGTCTGATCTTTCAATCCAGTATCATGCGCAGCAAGGTCTTGATAACAGACCCCTGGTAATGAATCTGGATGACAGCGCGAAGCAGATTCAAATCTTTCTAGCAACAGATAACAGTTCAAATAACATTTCGCGCGCATCCGACGTAGTGACTGCTGTTAATGGATCTCAGTTCTCTTACATGGTCAAAGCGGCACTTGCTGTTGGGAACAACGGCAATGGGATCATTGGTGCAGATGGTGTCTCTGGGCACTTGGGCCCATATCAGTTAGCGGGTGGATATCAAAGCGAAAGATCAGACCTGCGAATTAAAAGGGTGTTAGATGAAATTGGGTGGTCTGCTACAGATCGTGTAATCGACACAGGAGCCCAGACGCTAGGGGCAACTCACTTTGAAGTAGCAGACAAAATGACTGCCCTTCAGCATATGCAAGATGTTACAGAAGCTGAACGTGGTGTCTTCTTTGTGGATGGGCAGAATCGCGCTGTATTTCAGAATGGTTCTCATAGAGCAGGAACAACCTCCCAAGCGACCTTCTCTGACAAACCTGGTGCAGGTGAGTTTCCTTACGAAACCATAGTAATGAACTATGACAAGGATTTCATCTACAACTATGTGACGGTGGAAAGAGAAGGAGGCACTCCGAAAGTTGCTTCTGACTCCAGCAGTATTACAAACTACATGCAGCGCGAACTGTCTCTGTCCCTCCTAGTCGCGACCGACACCGCCTGTCAGAATATCGCTAACGCAATCCTCGGACGCTATAGTAACCCGGCATTAAGATTTGACAGCATTACGATGAAGACACTCGGTGTTCTCAATCCAATGTGGCCTCAGGTTCTCGGTCGCGAACTAGGAGACCAGATCACAGTTGAAAGGACACCCCCAGGTGGTGGGCCTCAGATTGTGCAACAGTCCATTATTGAGTCAATCAGTATTACTCTTGAGGCTCCTTATATCTGGGAAACGACGTGGCAGTTATCACCTCTGTAGATGACAGCAGATGTTGAGAAGATATCTAAAACTGTCCTGGCCTTTTTGCTTTGTCTCATCTGGATTGTGGTCATTCTTGTTAGTTTGATCGCAAGTGAGTATGCCGTCTTGATAGCAATTAGCCCAGTTATGCTCTCAGTCAGCGGATTCCTGTTCAGTGTCAAAGAAAAGACGTGAAGAGGTTCTTCAATTGGTTAGACAGTATCAGTGGTGTAGCCTATATCTCGATAGTCATTCTCTCTGTAGTTGCCCTGACGATCCTAGGCTTCCTTGTCATCAGTAACACCAAGCATCTGAATGAGCAGCAAGATAAACTCGAGGAGCAGATTGAACGTACCCGGCGAGCACTCCTTTACACCTGCGAAACGACAAAGGCAGTAGCAGCATTAACCGAATCGACAATCACATTGCTTCAATCGCAACCTCCAACTCCTGTACGTTTGCAGACTATCAACACGTTTCAGGCATACCTAGTTACTTTGAGCAATGACCAGGCATGCCGAGAGGTAGAAAACAATCCGTAAGTTCGTCTTGCCCTTTGTTGTGCTAGCAGCGTGCATCCTTCCCGACCAGTCCTCTGCACTTCCTGGACCTGCAGTTATCAATATCACCGACAAGGTTATTTCCGTTAAGAAGGCAGGTAGATTGACAATCACCCAAGCCCAACTTCTTGTCAGGACAAAACAGATTGGGAACTCGGCAACCCTCTGCACGTACCTAGGTAAAGGCCAAACATTCGGCACAGGCACATCCATGTGCACCGTTGTCTATAGATTTCCTAAAGGCCCGATTGTCGCGACTGGCCTTGTTGCTAGGGGTGCACTTGTCTTCGTCCTAACTATAACTGGGGGAAGCGGATATTACACAGGAGTTGGAGGAACAATCACTAGCAATGCAGTACGTCCCGGACGGAATAAACTGTACTTTCAGTTGACACCGTAGAAAGGAGGTGACATGAAGTTCACGAACCTTCGAGTTCCAGATATCACACTTGCACAGATCCTCTCTGGTATTGCGTGGATTGTTGGGCAAGGGGTCGCGATGGGAGCAATTGATTCAAACACCTCCAAGTTTATCCTCTCACTCGCGACCACCATAGTATCTGCTGCATGGGTAATCGCTGACTCCGTGATCCGCCACGGAAGGGCGACAGGACCGGTTGCGGCTGCTATTGCCTCACCAGGAGACACTATAGAAGAACTGAAGGCAGTAGGATTCAAGGTCCCGGAAAAGACGACACCCGCTGCTGCACCTACCAAGATCACATAAGATCGCCGACGGCCACAGCGGCGATGCGCGTAGGGGTCTAGGGTTGTAGCTCTCCTTACCTAGGCCCCTACGATCTCTACCAGTTCAGGAATAATCTCATCTGAGAACCACTCTCCTTTTTTCCTAAACTGGGAATACTTGGTATGAAGAACTCCTTCGTCTATTGTAGTTCCTGGTACGCATGCAACCATGCAAATAGGAACTGGAATAGTTCTCTCCAAGTCTAAATATCTATCTTGCGGGTCAACTGAAAACCCAATTTTGACTTGATGTGCAGAAGGACAATGGACAAGATAAACAAAGCCACTAACTGGACGATTCACTTTTCCTTTATCGCTGTAATACTTAGCATGGCAAGGTTTACACCAATATCCCCTACCAAGGTGCTGGGTACGGTCTCGGTAGAAGAAATCGAGGGGATAGTCGGTCTTACAGCGAGAACACTTCCTCATAGCAATACTCGACCCACGTATACGCGACGCTCTCGGGAGGGAAGGATGGTCCCCATCATATGATATGGACTCGCATTTCGCTGACAGAGCGTCCTGCTCACGGGCGTCTGTGAGGTCCTCAAGAAATCGCCTCGATCTCGTGTTTCGTTTCACCCCAGTTAGGTCCATAGACCACTTCTGCCTCGAATGGTAGGTTGTAGATGAGTGGATCACCTTGAGCGAAAGGAGCATGCTCGAGCGTGGGAAATGGGCAGATTGCGTTTTCAGGAAGACATGTCTCCATTGTTTCCTTAATGAGTTCGCCAGTGCGCCGTATGACTTCTGGATCCTCTACACACTCACACAAGATGCTGTCATGGACAGTGAAGAGGATTCTCTGGAACTCGGGATCGAACTTCCTGTCAAGTTCAACGACTGCGTGGAGTGTGATCTGTGCGGCGAACCCTTGGATTGGCGAATTGACGATCTGGCGTTTTACTCCTGCTGCATCATCCTTGAGGACACAGGGCCAGCGCCGGCGATTACCGAGTGGGCCTTCAACATAACGCTGTTTGAAGCACTGTTCCTGCATCAGATCCATCCACCTGAAAAGATCACCGTACCCGACCTTGAACTTGGCAAAATATTCGTCAATCTCTTTCTCTGACCACTTGCGGCCTGACATCTCGATTAGGTTATCCATCTCAGGACCGGTCGCGATTGATTTCGCGCCGCGTCCGTACAGCACGCCGAAGTTCATGCATTTGGCGAGATAACGTTCGTACTTCGTCACCTCATCCTTAGGTTTGCGCCACAACATCTGCGCTACTTCCTGATGGATATCTGCTCCGTTTCGGTAGGCTTCAATAAGGACTTCGTCTTGGGAGTAAAGCGCTGCAACACGAAGTTCCAGTTGCGAGTAGTCAGCCTCAAGTAGCGTCCACCCCTGCGT
>Ga0126375_10000370_pt1 | contig 11772 bp, 10 predicted proteins | sample PanSoiMetPlot_14_FD_109577 | JGI IMG/M metagenome (GOLD analysis project Ga0126375, IMG submission 109577) | Tropical forest soil microbial communities from Panama - MetaG Plot_14 | ecosystem: Environmental > Terrestrial > Soil > Tropical forest | place: Panama | collected 2016-02-17 | reverse complement strand
GGTGAGCTGCTACTGCTTTGCCAACAGATCGAGAACTTCGTGAGAAATCCCATCATCGAAAAGCCTGGCACGGTCGATGCGCAACAAGTCGAAAAGGCTCGCCACGACCTCCAGAGCATCGTGGAAATCAGCGACGCGATTAAGAAACACGCGAACCACGAGAAGCCTTAGCCGTCCTAATCTTCGTTTCTCGCCCGCGCAATTTTTTGAGTTGCGCACAAGACATGAGCGCTGCGCACAATTCATCGCAACCTAACATCATCGACTCACCAATCACCGGAACAATCAAACGAGTGACTATGTTCGCAGCATCAGTAACCTGCCTGCCGAAGTCCGTACCTTAATAGAATTGCACCGGTAATCGATCTGAACAATAATCGCCGCGCATGCGAACACTATCTCTCATTGCCATGATTCTTTTAGTCGGGCAGTGCTGGATACCAATTGCTGCTGAAGCTCAACTAAAACCGGCAAACGGCGATGGAGTTTCACGTGCGCCGATATTCAAAGAGGTGGCCGATCAGGTCGGACTCAATTTTCGACACTACAACGGCATGACGGGAAAGTTTTTCCTGCCGGAGATAATGGGCAGTGGAGCGGCCCTCTTCGATTACGACAACGACGGTGACCTGGACGTCTTCATCGTGCAGGGCAGTGTGCTTGAACCCGACGTAAACCCAGGTGACACGTTGTTTCGCTGGCGCGAATCAGAGCCACCGCGAGGCAGGCTCTTCCGAAACGACCTTGTCATAGGCAAGGACGGTAGCCGAACGCTTAAGTTCACCGACGTGACTCAACAGAGCGGTATCGTCGCCACTGGTTACGGAATGGGTGTGGCAGTCGGCGACGTCAATAATGACGGCCGGCCTGATCTTTACCTTACGAACCTCGGTCATAACCAGTTATATCTGAACCAGGGAGACGGAACTTTTGTCGATGCGACAAAGAAGTCGGGGACAGACGATGAACGCTGGAGCACCAGTGCCTCTTTTTTTGATTATGATCGGGATGGCTGGCTCGACTTGATGTTGGTTAACTATGCCGATTTCTCTGTAAACAGTAATCCTGTCTGTTATGTCGCCACCACGAGAAGGGACTATTGCACGCCAAGAGTCTTTCGCGCTCCGGGCAATCGATTGTTTCACAATAAAGGGAACGGCGAATTTGAAGATGTGACGATTGCCGCGGGCGTCGACAAAGAGTTCGGCCACGGCTTGGGTGTAGTCGCTGCCGACTTTGATGATGATGGCTGGATCGACATCTACGTCGCCAATGATGGCGATCCCAACCAACTTTGGATTAACCAGAAGAACGGCACTTTTAGAAACGAAGCGCTTTTGGCGGGCGCCGCTCTCAACAGGGATGGCAAAGCCGAAGCGGGCATGGGCGTCGACGCAGGTGATTTTGACGGTAACGGAACAGAAGACATCTTTGTTACCCATCTGATGGACGAGACCAACACGCTCTTTACCAACATGGGAAAGGGCGTGTTCGAAGATCGCACGCGCGAGTCGGGTCTGGGAATGCCTGGTCATCGCTTCACCGGTTTCGGCACATTATTCTTTGACTATGACAACGATGGCTGGCTCGATTTGCTCGTCGCAAATGGTGCGGTCCAACTGCTGCCCGACCTGATGCAGCGCGCAGATCCTTATCCTCTTGGTCAACCGAATCAGCTCTTTCAGAATACGGGACAGACCACCTTCGTTGATGTGTCTCAAAAGGCCGGAGAGGCATTTCAACTTCTGGATGTCAGCCGTGGCGCTGCCTTCGGCGATATCGATAACGACGGAGACGTTGATGTGCTCATTATCAACAGCAACGGACCGGCAAGGTTGCTTCTGAATCAAGTTGGCAATCGGAATCACTGGTTGGGTTTGCGATTGATAGGTCGCGAGACTCAGCGGGACATGTTAGGAGCAAGGGTTGAAGTAGTCATTTCCCGGAAGAAGAGCATCTGGCGACGAGTGAGGACTGACGGAAGCTATCTTTCGGCGAATGATCCGCGTGTGGTTGTCGGACTGGGTAGCGTGAGTCAACCTGAACTCGTGCGCGTGCGCTGGCCCGACGGCATTGTGGAAGAATGGACGAATCCAAAGGTTGATCAATACGTAACTTTGAAGGAGCGCAGCAGCCCGCAAAAGAAATGAGATCCCGTTAGGAGATTATTTCTTAGCGCAACCTGATCGACATCATGTTCGGCAGCATCGGAACTCAAATCTTTCGATTGTGGAAAGTTTGCTCAGTACTGAGTATCCTTTCGCTCGCTCCGGAAGCCTATCCGCAAGTCAACGTCAAAACCAATGACTTTTTGCCTCCACCCAAAGCCAACCTCTTAGCCTTGCATTGGCCCGACCTGACAGGGTTGGAACCTGAGGTGCGCGAACAACTGAAATCGCTGCAAACCGCGCTCGAGAACAGCGCAAAGGATCCAAACATCACCGAGGTGGAGCTCAGCGAGGCTTATGGAAATATCGGCAAGCACTATCAAGCCTATTCGTTGAATGCTGCAGCACGTGAGTCTTATCTCAATGCCCACCGACTGAGATCACAAGATTTCCGTTGGGTCTATCTATTGGGCCGGTTGGACCAGCAGGATGACCGGCTCGATGATGCGATTCGCCGTTACAACATCGCGCGCCAATTGGAGCCGGGATACGTCGCCGTGACGGTAAATCTGGGGAACGTCTATCTGCAACTTAACCGCCTGGAAGAGGCGAACGAAAATTTTAAAGCCGCGCTGACAATCAATGAGAGAAATGCGTCGGCACTCTATGGGCTGGGACAGGTCGCTCTATCGCAACGAAGATATTCTGAAGCGGTCAAATACTTTGAGGCAGCATTAACTCTGGCGCCTGGCGCAAACCGGATTCATTATTCGCTCGCGATGGCCTATCGTAATCTCGGCGATACTGAAAAAGCGATGGACCATCTGCGCCTGCAGGGTTCCGTGGGCGTGCGAGTGAATGATCCGTTAGTCGACGGATTAGAGGAGTTGATCAAGGGAGAACGCATTCACGTGAGTCGGGGCAAGTTGGCCCTGGAGTCAAGAAGGTATGCGCAGGCGATCGATGAATTTCACCTCGCAATCACCGCAAATCGTGACAGCCTTGCCGCGCATGTCAACCTCGGCGTGGCGCTGACTCAAACCGGAGATCTAAAGGGCGCTGTTGAGCACTTTCAAGAAGCACTTCGTATCGATCCCCGAAATGCGAATGCCCATTACAATCTGGCCATTTTGTTGGCAAAGCAAAACCAGCACGTTCAAGCAATCCCGCATTTGCAGTACGTTCTCAGCGTTGAACCAAAAGATGTCGGAGCGCGGTTCTTCCTTGCCCAGGAACTGAAAAGGGCCGAACGATGGGATGAGGCGCTGGTAGAGTTTGCTCGAGTGACCGAAGAGGAGCCGAGTAACGAGCCGGCATTACTCGAACAGGTGACGCTTCTGCAACAAAAGCAGCAATTTCGACAGGCCCTGGAAAGGTTGAAGAAAGCGCTCGCCGCACATCCCCAAAACGAGCGGACGGCAGAGCAGTTGGCTTTTCTGTTAGCAACTTCACCGGAGCTGGATTTGCGCGATGGTTCCCGATCATTTGAAATCGCCCAAAAGATCTATAGCGTGCATGGTTCACCGGAGCATGGCGCGCTGGTGGCGATGGCTTTGGGCGAACTGGGCCGATGTGCTGAAGCGGCCGAGTGGCAACGACGAGCGATCGCAACCGCAGAGCAGGAAAGCAAACCAGATCTGTTGGCACAACTAAGTGCCAATCTTAAGGTGTACGAAAAAGGTCAATCATGCCGGCCGACAGCTGATACTGCCGCATGGAGATTTCGATGAATTGAGGCTTTCAAATGGAAAATGTTTTAACCGAAACCATCACTCAGCCGGCGAGTAGCATCGGGCGGCGATTGATCTGGCCGGCTCTCTTCGCTTTGCTACTGCTCTCGATAGCATTGGTAGCGATACCGGTTTTTCTTATTCAGCCTTTTCGTCCACAAACCCAACGCGGGCTCGAGATCTCCTACGCCTTGCGGAGCTGGTCGCCGCTGTTTACAGCAGTCATTCTGCTGGTCGCAATTGGTTTGATGATCTGGCAATGGCGGCGCGTTCGACGCTGGTGGCAAAAGACGCTGCTGGCGATCCCGATCTTGTTGTTGATTGCACCGGCGTGGTTTGCGCGTCAAAACCATTTCGAGTGGATGTTTAATCCGCTTCACGGCAGCGCGTATGTCAAAGCAACGGACGCCGACTTTGTCCACCATGCAGACATGGTGCTCTCCGTTAAGATTAACAATGAGGCCGTTGCCTATCCGGTGCGCTTAATGGCCTATCACCACATCGTGCAGGACACCGTCGGCGGCACTCCCATCTGTGCTACTTATTGAACGCTCTGTCACACCGGTCTGGTGTGGGAAACGACAGTTGACGGACGCCTGCTGCATTTTCATCTTGCCGGCATCAACAATCAGAACTTCATCATGCGTGATGAAGAAACCGGCTCCTGGTGGCAACAGGTAAGCGGCGAGGCGATTCTCGGCCTACTTAAGGGTAAACATCTCAAACCGGTTTATGTGGACGAACTGAGCTTCGCCACCTGGAAACGTGAAGAACCTCAGGGCCGAATACTGCGACCCGACGCGTTGATCGCGGCCAGTGGAAAGTATGCGCCGGCTGACTGGGAAGATCGTATGTTGCGCGTTCCGGTAGCAACGCAAACCAACGCGCCGGAATTGAGCAACCGCGATCTGGTGATCGGCGTCAGCATCAATGGTGTAGCCCGTGCTTATCCAGTCACTGCGGTTCAGAAGCAAAATCCAATTATCGACAACGTGGGCGGCACACATCTGGTAATTTTTATGAGTGAAGACGGCAAGTCAATTCGAGCCTTTGACCGGAATGTGGACGGACAGGAGCGCGAGTTCTTTCTCAAACCAAACTCGGCACCGCTACGATTGATTGACGAACAGGGCACGGAATGGGATTTTGCCGGCACCGCTGTAAATGGAAACCTGGCGGGAAAACAATTGAAGCGAATTGCCGTCCTCAAGGACTACTGGTTCGACTGGCGGACATACAATCCGAAGACAACTGTCTACACGCTCGGAGAAAGATAGGTTACGGCCATCGCGCCGGAAGGAAGTGCGGCCAACCCATTATCAATCGCGACCGACACCCAGAGCATCCGCGACGCGATTGATATAGTTAAACCATGAGGCGATCAGCGTGATCTGCAGGATGGCCTGATCATTAAACCCGGCATGTCGTAACCGCTGGTGATCCTGCCCCGAGATGCGCGTCGCGTCGCGCGTCACTTGCAACACGTAATCAAGCATGATCCGGTCTTGCTCGGAAATTGCCGCGCTTCGATAGTCCTCTTGCAGGCTCTTTACCAGTTCTTCATCCAGGGTGACGCGACGCAGAAACTCTGCGTGAGATTCGATTCAGTAATGACATCGATTGGTGACTGAGACGACCGTGGTGATCATCTCATGTTGGCGGCGGCTTAATGGCAACTCAGCCGACATTAAGGAGCCGAAGGTGGCAAATGCATGATACAGGGCGTCGGGTATCAAACTGTGGGAAGCAACGATCTGAGACGCCTGCCCATCGGCGCAGGGATGAACTGGAGTCGCATACTCCTCGGGATACAATTCCCTTTGCGATTCGATCGCACGAAGCAATTTCTCATCGGCTTCCGCGATGGAAATAGTTTTGATCCAGGTCATAAAGTATTTACCGGGAGGGCTTCGGCCGGGGTGCGAGCCATGCGATTGAAGGCCAGATCAGCGGCGCCCATCAGACCTGCGTCATCGCCGCATTCACCGGGCACAACCTTCACTTCCTGGGCCGGCACGGGGAAGGCCCTTTCGGCGATCTCGCGGTGCATCTGATCGGCAAACAGCTCCCACCCGTTCACGACTCCGCCACCAATGACGATCATTTCGGGATTGAGAAGGTTGATAACATTGGCGAGCCCGACCCCGAGATAGACGCCCATGCGCCGGAAGATTTCCAGCGCCAGTTCGTCGCCTTTGATCCCTTCCAGGTAAATCCTTTCCGAAGTCAAACCGTCACAGTTCTGGAGCCGAGAATTCGGGTAGCGCGGTCTTGCTTCGAGAGTCATGCGCACGATGCCTGTTGCAGAGGCATAGACTTCCAGGCAACCGCGGTTGCCGCACCGGCAGGCAACTCCACCGAATGGATCGACGGACATATGTCCGATCTCCGCGGCGGAATCATTAGCTCCGCGCCACAGCTTTCCATCCAGAATTATTCCTCCGCCGACACCAGTTCCTAATGTCATACAGACAATACTACGAAGTCCCTGTGCCGCTCCCAGCCACATCTCGCCCAACGCCGCCGCATTCGCATCGTTCTCCAACATCGCCGGCAGCCCAAGTTCACTCTTTAGGGCCGTTGTCAGCCGAAATCCTTCCAGGCAAGGCAGATTGGGCGCCTTTACCGCAACGCCCTGTTCGACATTGACGGAACCTGGAACCACAACCGAAACGGCGTGAATCTGATCACCGGCGTCTTCACTCAGCCGGCGACATTCGTCGACGGCGAGCACCAGCGCGCTCAGAATGTCTTCGGGATTTTCGGTATGTGGTGTCTTTTGCTTGAGACGGAAATGGATTCTTCCGTCGGCATCGACAGTCGCAGCGCGCAAGTGGGTGCCGCCAAGATCGGCAGCAAAAACTACATCAGTGCTCGTTAACCGAGCTCGTGAATCCGCCCCGGTACGACTCATGTTTTAACCTTTTTGAGATTCGCCGCACGACACATGACGGCCGGATCAGACGGCGCCGATAATTACCCGTCACTTCAGCGGTGAAGATTTTTGGTTCCGGAACCGCGAAACATATGCGACCAGCTGGCGAATCTCACTGCGGGTCAATTTTTTGCCGAATGCCGGCATGCCACCTTTGCCCTTAGTCACAATTGCAATCAGGCTGCTGGTGCTCGTGATGTTGGAATGCGTGCGCCACCAATCAGGATCCGTGAAATCGGGTGTCTTGTACGTGTGTCCCAGAGGTGTGTCGCCGGCGCCATCCACCCCATGACACCGGGCACAATTGTTTCTGAAAAGATCGGCGACCGGCGTGCTCCCGGATTTGGTTGCTGATCGTCTTTGCCGAAGGGTAGCCCCGCTATCGGTTAAGTTAATTTGAAACAGCGCGGCGGCAACCAGAACCAGAGTGACAAGGCCGCGCAGCATCACGCATTGATTCATTCCGGGCGCTCATTGCTCCTTTAACTATTCTCCGGGCGTCCGGACCAATTCGTGAACGTGCCAGTAGACGCTTTCGTTGCTCATCTCGGGGTGTTTACGCAGAAACTGATTGGCTAAAGAGAGCGCGCCGGGGTCGTCTTTAAGATCCGCAAAGATTTTCGCCTCGTTCTTCGCTTCTTCGATCCTGCCCAGCTTGCGATAGATGAGCATCAGATTGTAGTGCGCCCCAAGGTCCTCGGGGTCGATGGCCAGGATTTTTCCAAAACATTCAAGCGCCGCCTGGTAGTCGCGCTTGATCTTACAAAGTTCGCCCAGTTGCTGCAGTGAGATGCGATCGCGGGGAAAGACACTGAGCACCTGACGAATATTCTTCTCAGCTTGTTCAAGCAGTCCTCGCTTCATGAAAATTCGCGCTTGCTGAAACAAGGCTCGCATGTTCATCGGGTCGGCTTTGACCACTGCATCAAGGATGCTTGCCGCTTCGTCATATTGTTCAAGTTCGATATTCGCCATGGCCCGATTAACCTGAGCCATGGGCCGATATTTTTCATCAAGCTCACCCGCCCGCGTGAAGGCCTCAATTGCCAGGGGGTATTGTCTCTGGTCAAACAGGGCAATGCCGTAATTGTTCCAGCGCCGCCAATCAGGCACGGCGGTTTTGTCGTTCGAGTTCGGCGCGGCTGGTTGGTTATCGCCGATTCGCAACGCGTATTCGGTCGACGCCATCGTCACAATTGGATAATCGACAGATTTCCCGAGCGCATAATCGCTGAACACGCGCGTGAAGCGGCGATAACTAGCGCGCGCGGTCAGGCGCAATGTCCCGGTCGCCTGGTTCGGTATTTGAAACTGATAGCGCGCAAGATCAGAGCGACCGGAGTTGATCTGATTGTTTTGCGCAAAGACGCGTGTCCGCCAAATGTGATGTTTGTCGTTGTAAGTGCCATCCGCTTTGACGAGATAGGTCTTGTAGTTGTGTGCCGTTTCATCCAGATACCCGTCGGGCTTGATGAAACCGGACTGGTAAAAGACTTTGCCTGATTCGTCGCTGACAGTGAACTCGATGTACGCCTCGTAAAAATCACGCAACTCCGGCGGGAAGGAGTGCCCGATATTCTTATTAGTAATGACGACCTCAGCCGTGATCTTGTCGCCGCCCTTAAGTGTGAACTTGTTGCGATTCACCGGCGCAATAAATTCTTCCATGCTCGCACCCTGCGATTTGCGTCGGATCGCAAAAATATCGATTCCCAGGCCGTCATTCTCAAGAAACTTAGTGACGGCGCTGAGTTGATCAGGCCATTTATAAAAAGTCGGAATCGCTGTATTTGCGGCGGCCCAACGGTGTGAGACGAGCGAGCCCTTCTTTGCCGAGACGTCGAAGAGCGGGGCCGGTTCGCGCTTCATGTGACAGGAGTTACAAGTCTCTTTGTCCCGCACATAGAAAGGATGCGGCGACTCTTTTGAGAACGACGATTGCTGCAACTCGTCGGCGACCATGAATGCTCGCAGGAACTTATAATCGTTCAGATCTCGTGGAACCTGCGACTTGTGACATGAGCCGCAGAACTCGGGCGTCTTCAGCAGCGGGCGCATCATAGCGCGACGGTGTGAAGGAACATCGTCGAGAATCTGTTGATCGGTTACTCCGGCGAGCAAGCGCGTCCCATCCTCTTTTATCAACAACGCCGGCTCGCCCATCACATATCCGCCGATCCCTCGTCCGCTGACTGATTGAATCGAATGACATGAAATGCACGACACGCCATCATCATCGAATGGCCGTTTCACTTTCGAATGTTTGGTCAAAGCGCCGGTGAAAAGCGCGGCAGGGTTATGGCACGACTCGCAGTGCCGGGTGAATTCGATACCTTTCTGGGTCTGCAGATCTTTGACATTCTTCTGATAGAAAGGCTCGCGAAACGCATTGCCGTGCGCTGATTGTCGCCACTGCGCATGAGCGTCGGTGTGACAGGTTCCGCAGCGCTTGGACGGCACAAACATTTCACCTGGAATAAATGTGCCCGTTGTGGTGGTGGCGTTGCCGGGCGAGAAAGGATTCGGACCGAACTTATAATCGTAGGTTTTCGTTATTTCGGCGGCATAAGCATTCGGGCCGCCGTCATTGTCAGGATTGGCCGTAACCTGTCGCGCTGTCAGAAAAACCGCAGCCGCGATGAAGGCGAGAACCAGGGCGGCGAACTTTGCCAGTGTTAGCCTTGATTTTCTGGCGAGGACTGGCATCCCATTTTTGCCGGTGAACATGATCCTGATTTCTTTCGGCTGTCCGCAAGACTTCCGGGCTCGCATTGCGGGATACAAACAAAGTCAGGACCAATCAAATACCAAACACCGGCGTGCTAGTCAAATACTTTTGTTGGGTTGTCGAACTAACTTCCGCCTAACTGCCCGAAAGACGTGATGATTGCAGAGGAAAACAGGGCGGGTGCCACAGAGCCAGGTTAACTACTTCGCAACGCCTTTTCCCTCAATCACCGTCAGCCGGCGATCGATTCCCGGAATATTGACCGATTCGAGTGTCCCGTCCGGCCATCTTACTTCAACTTTGTCGACAACCGTAGCCGCTCCCAGGCCAAAGTGCAGCGTCATGTCATTTTGTGATGAATAACTACCACCACTAATCACATCCTGCCGCTGCCGCATCTTTCCGGTAGTGACGTAAACCGTCGCGCCAATGGCATCGCGCGGCGACTTTTTCGAAACGTCTCCGACCAGCCGAAGCGCCAACCAGTGGCCGCTCGGATTGGCAACATTCTTTAATACCGTCGGTTTCGCGTCAGCGTTATTGATCACGACGTCCAACCGGCCATCACCATCGAGATCCGCAACCGCCAGGCCACGTCCGCACCAGGCGTAAGCTAAACCGCTCCCCGGTGCGGCTCCGACGCGTTCGAACCTGCCGTTCTTCAGATTGCGAAACAGCAAAGGTTGCTGAGCGTAGCTCGTGCCCCACTGGTTGTTGTCCACCACGGGATAAACGTGTCCATTGGCCACTATCAGATCCAACCAACCGTCGTTATCGTAATCGAGGAAGCTGGTGCCCCACCCAAGAAACGGGAGCGTGATTTCGCCGAGCCCCGCGAGGTACGTAACGTCCGTGAAATTCGCATCACCGTCGTTGTGATAAAGCACATTTGAATCGTCAGAGAAATTTGTGATGTGAAAACTGATCCGGCCCGAATTGTCATAGTCGCCAATGGCGATACCCATCCCCGCCTGCTCGCGACCGTTTTCGTTCAGGGCCACACCCGAAGGGTAACCGACTTCTTCAAACGTGCCGTCGCCTTTGTTGATGTACAACTGCTTCGGCGTCGAGTCGTTCACGACGATCAGATCCAATCGGTTGTCTTCGTTTGCTTGCACGAACGCAGATGAGAACCCGTAATACTTTTGCGGATCACTTACGCCGGCTTTCGCGCTAACGTCCTCGAAAGTTCCGTCAGGCTTTTGGTGATACAGTGTGTCGCTCTCCCCGGTCAGACCACGCGGGCCGCACATTACCGGCGCGCCGCGAAACTGGCAGAAATTTTGCCCCACGGCGCCGGGCTTGTTGGCTTCGGCAGGGCTGCGCGGCAAATTGTCGAAATCTATTTCGACATAACCGGGAACAAAAAGATCCAATCTCCCATCGCCGTCATAATCACCCCAGGTGGCCCCTGTGCTCCATCCCTTTCGCGCGACCCCGAGCTTTTCGGCAACATCTGTAAACGTACCATCGCCATTGTTATGATAGAGCCGCGAGATCCCAAAGTTCGTGACATAAATATCCGGCCGGCCATCGTTATCGTAATCCCCGACGGCTACGCCCATTCCCCAGCGTTCGTTGGCCACTCCTGCTTTATCGGTCACGTCTTCGAACTTCCAATTTCCCAAATTGTGATAAAGCGCGGCGCGCGGCGGCTTCTCCTTGCCTAACAAAGCCGGCAACGTCGATCCATTGAGCAGGTAGATATCCGGTAATCCATCTCCGTCATAATCCAGGATGCCTATGCCTCCGGATGGAACTTCGAAGATGTAGTTCTTCGCGGGAGTACCGGAAACATGTTTGAAATTCGCCAGCGCGGTTTTTTCGGTCGCATCCTCGAAGACCAGGGAAGCCTTAGGATCCGTGATACCGGTCGTGCGTCTTGACGTGTAGTTAACCGGTGTTCCCGTCACTACTCCGGACATGCTCTGAGGTTCGGACTTTGGTGCAGTCTGTCCTGGCGCCGTAACGCAACTCAGCAAACAAATGACAATTGCCTTAGCCGTGAAACCACGAAACTTCATAGGATTCGTTCTTGATCTTTCGGAGAATGGAGAGACGGATCTCGCACCAACCATGGCGACTAAACGTGGCGTTGAGATATCATGAAAATACGCATCCACTTCTGACGTGTCAATCGGTTTAGTTTAGTCAGTAATGCCTTCAATTGAAATTCTCTGTGACACTTCTGACTTCGCAGAGACGAAACTCAAATGAAGACACTACCACTCTAATCGCTCACATACCTCGTTTTCGCTTTCTCGATCAATT
>Ga0126375_10000369_pt1 | contig 11785 bp, 7 predicted proteins | sample PanSoiMetPlot_14_FD_109577 | JGI IMG/M metagenome (GOLD analysis project Ga0126375, IMG submission 109577) | Tropical forest soil microbial communities from Panama - MetaG Plot_14 | ecosystem: Environmental > Terrestrial > Soil > Tropical forest | place: Panama | collected 2016-02-17 | reverse complement strand
GGCCTGCAGGCGCCCGGCTCGGATATCGATCTGCTGTTTCTCCTTCCCTACAAGCAGACCGCTTGGGGCGAGTCGATTGCGGAAGCGATTCTTTACTCTCTTTGGGATACGGGGCTGAAGGTCGGCCACGCTACCCGCTCCGTCGATGAATGCATCCGCCAGGCGAAGGCAGACATGACGATCCGCACGGCCATTCTGGAATCGCGCTTTCTTTTCGGCGACCGCAAGCTCTTCGACGAACTGGTGACACGCTTCGACAACGAGGTCGTGCGCAACACCGCATCCGATTTCGTCGCCGCCAAGCTCGCGGAGCGCGAAGATCGTGTCCGGCGCAGCGGGCAATCGCGCTATCTGGTCGAGCCGAATGTAAAGGACGGCAAAGGCGGGTTGCGTGACCTGCACACGCTGTTCTGGATCGCCAAATATGTTTATCGCGTGCGCGAACCGGACGAGCTGATCAAGTGTGGCGTCTTCGACAAGCACGAATATCAGTTGTTCCGCCGCTGCGAAGATTTTCTCTGGTCGGTTCGCTGCCACATGCATTTTCTCATGGGCCGCGCCGAGGAGCGCCTGTCGTTTGATATCCAGCGCGAGATCGCCGTGCGGCTTGGCTACACCGAGCATCCCGGCCTGCAGGATGTCGAGCGCTTCATGAAGCATTACTTCCTGGTCGCCAAGGATGTCGGCGACCTCACCGCGATCCTCTGTGCGGAGCTCGAAGACAGCCACGCCAAGAGCGTTCCCGTGCTTAGCCGACTGATGGCGAAGTTGCGTCCGGTGAAGCGCCGCGCGCTCGTTGAAAGCGACGACTTCATCGTCGACAAGAATCGCATCCGGCTCGCGCAGGCCAATGTCTTCAAGCACGATCCCGTCAACCTCATTCGCATCTTCCATCTCGCACAGAAGCACAATCTGGCATTCCACCCCGATGCCATGCGCGCCGTAACGCGCTCGCTCTATCTGGTCGATGCCAAATTGCGCGAGAACGAGGAAGCCAACGAGCTCTTCCTCGAAATCCTCACCTCGAAGAACGATCCGGAAACCGTGCTGAGGCGGATGAACGAGGCCGGCGTGCTCGGCAGCTTCGTGCCGGCCTTCGGCAAGATCGTCGCCATGATGCAGTTCAACATGTATCACCACTACACGGTCGACGAGCATCTGCTGCGCTGCATCGGCGTGCTCGCAGAGATCGAGCGCGGCGTGAATAACGAAACGCCGCTAGCCAACGAACTGATCCACAAGATCCTGCCCGGCAATCGCCGCGTGCTTTACGTCACGCTGTTTCTGCACGACATCGCCAAGGGGCGTCCCGAGGATCATTCGATCGCCGGCGCGCGTGTGGCGCGGCGCTTCTGTCCGCGGCTGGGCTTCTCCGCGGCCGATACCGAGACCGTCGCCTGGCTGATCGAAAACCACCTGGTGATGTCGAGCGTCGCGCAATCGCGCGATCTCTCCGACCGCAGGACCATCGAGAACTTCGCCGCGACCGTGCAGTCGGCCGAGCGCCTGAAGCTGCTGACGATACTCACCACTGCTGACATCCGCGCCGTCGGCCCAGGTGTGTGGAACGGCTGGAAGGCGCAGCTTATCCGCACACTCTATTATGAGACCGAACCTGTACTGACCGGCGGATTCTCCGAGGTTAACCGCGCGCAACGCGTGACAATCGCACAGAACGAGTTCCGCGAGGCGATGAAGGACTGGCCGTCCGAGCGGCTCGAGGCCTATATCGCCAAGCACTATCCGGCCTACTGGCTCAAGGTCGATCTGCCGCACAAGATCGAGCATGCGAATTTTGTGCGCGCGAGCGAGGACGCCGACAAGCGGCTCGCCACGACCGTGGCCTTCGACGCGGAACGCGCGGTGACCGAGCTGACGCTGCTCGCACCGGACCATCCGTGGCTTCTCTCGATCATCGCGGGTGCCTGCGCCATGGCCGGCGCCAACATCGTCGATGCGCAGATCTACACGACAACCGACGGACGCGCGCTCGACACCATCTCGCTGTCGCGCGAATTCGACCGGGACGAGGACGAAGAGCGGCGCGCCAATCGCATTGCCGACTCAATCGAGAAGGCCTTGCGCGGCGAGCTGAGGCTGCCCGACGTTGTGACCAAGCGCGCGCCGCCGAAAGGCCGCATCCGCGCTTTCGCAGTGGAGCCGACCGTCACCATCAACAATCAGTGGTCGCACCGCTACACGATGGTCGAGGTCACCGGACTCGACCGCCCGGGGCTCCTGTACGAACTGACGGCGACGCTCTCCAAGCTCAATCTCAATATTGCATCCGCGCACGTTGCGACCTTCGGCGAGCGCGTGGTCGACGTGTTCTACGTCACCGACCTGATGGGCGCGCAGATCAGTTCACCGACGCGCCAGGCCGCGATCAAGCGCGCGCTGATTGCCCTGTTCGCGGACGAAACCAAATCCGCCAAAACCGCCGCGGGTTAGTTCCAATGCTCGATCGTTGAGCTGTAAGGGCACTACGTTTAAACGTCACGGCCGCGCTTGTCCCGGCCATCCACGTCTTTCTTGCTTGCTGCAAGTTCGTGAAGACGTGGATGCCCGGCATAAAGGCACGACGAAGAGAGCACGACAGTATCCTCAGTCATTCCGGGGGCGCGCCGCAGGCGCAAACCCGGAATCCAGACCCAAAAGGTCACGCGAGCATCTGGATTCCGGGTCCGGCGCTCACGCGCCGTCCCGGAACGACGCTTCACTAGGGCGCGTTGCGCCCACCCGCCCGTTCCTTAACGGGACCTTAAATCGACCCGCATACCGTGTCCGGGGGCCGGCGCCGTACATGCCGCCGGCGCGGGACAAGTTGCGTATGGCCGCAAAGAAGAAAGCAGCGAACACGCGCCGGGAACCGTCGTTCGACGACGATGACGACGATAGCCCCGAACTGCGCGTGACGGGGAGCGATCGCGCGTCGCCCACCTCAGACCGTGCGTCGTCGGCGAAGCCGCGCAAACGCCGTGCCCGCAAGAAGCGCCCCGCCCGCGGCATCGGCGCGCGGATCGGGCCCATCGCCTACTGGGGTCTGGTCGCCGGCCTGTGGCTCGGCATCGCCTGTGTCGGCGTCATCGCCTGGACCGGCGCGCACCTGCCCCCCATCAAGTCGCTGGAAATTCCCAAGCGCCCGCCATCGATCCAGATCGTCGACATGCAGGGCCGCGCGCTCGCGCGCCGCGGCGATCTCGCCGGCGCGCCGCTGCCGCTGCGGGAAATGCCGGGCTATGTGCCGAAAGCATTCATCGCCATCGAGGACCGTCGCTTCTACGGCCACTACGGCGTCGACCCGTACGGCATAGGGCGCGCCTTCGTCGCCAACGTCCTGCATCGCTCCGTCGCGCAAGGCGGCTCGACCATCACCCAGCAGCTCGCCAAGAATCTCTTTCTGACGCAAGAACGCACGATCAACCGCAAGCTCCAGGAAGGGCTGCTGGCGCTGTGGCTCGAGCGCAAGTTCTCCAAGACACAGATCCTGGAGATGTATCTCAATCGGGTCTATTTCGGCTCCGGCGCCTACGGCATCGAGCAGGCATCGCAACACTATTTCGGCAAATCCGCGCGCAACATCTCGCTCGCCGAAGCCGCGATGCTTGCAGGCGTCGTCAAGTCGCCGTCGCGCCTTGCGCCGACGCGAAACTTCAGCGCCGCCGAGCGGCGCGCGAAATCCGTGCTCGCGGCCATGGCCGATCTAAATTTCATCAACCGCAGCGCCGAACGCATGGCGCTGGCGCGGCCGCCGCGCATCGTCGCCCAGGTCGACAACGGTTCGGTGAACTATGTCGCCGACTGGGCCATGGACGCGCTCAACGACGCCATCGGACACGTGGATGAAGACATCGTGGTGCAGACCACGATCGACGCGAACCTGCAGGTCGTCGCCGAGAAAGCGCTCGAGGAGGAACTCGCGCAGAAAGGCGACAAGAACGGGGTCGGCCAGGGCGCGGTGATTGCAATGACTCCGGATGGATCGGTGCGCGCGCTGGTCGGCGGACGCAGCTACGCGGACAGCCAGTTCAACCGCGCGGTCGCGGCGAAACGCCAGCCCGGATCGGCGTTCAAAGCGTTCGTCTATCTCACGGCTCTCGAGCACGGCCTGACGCCCGACACCGTGCGCGAGGACAAGCCGATCAACGTCAAAGGCTGGCAGCCGGAAAACTACAACCACGAATATTTCGGCCCGGTTACGCTGAGCCGGGCGCTGGCGCAATCGCTGAATACGGTCTCCGTGCGGTTGACGCTCGAGGTCACGCCGATGGCCGTGGTCCGCACGGCGTATCGTCTGGGCATCGGCTCGAAACTCGAGCCGAACGCATCGATCGCGCTCGGCACCTCGGAAGTCTCGATGCTCGAACTCGTCGGCGCCTATGCGTCCTTCGCCAATGGCGGTTACGCGCTGGTGCCGCGCGTGATCGACAGGATCATCGCGACCAACGGCAAGGTCATGTACGCGCACAGCGCTCCGCAGCTCGGCCGCATCATCGAGGCGCGCTACGTAGCGATGATGAACGCGATGATGACCGAAACGCTCACCTATGGCACCGCGCAACGTGCGAGCTTGCCCGGCTGGCCCGCTGCCGGAAAGACCGGCACCAGCCAGGATTTCCGCGATGCCTGGTTTATCGGCTTCACTGCGCGCCTCGTGACCGGCGTATGGCTCGGCAACGACGACGGAACGCCGACCAAACATGTGACCGGCGGAAGTCTCCCGGTGGAAATCTGGAGCCGCGTGATGCGCACCGCACACCAGGGCGTGCCGGTTGCAAGCCTGCCCGGTACGACGGGCGGCACCATGTTCTCCGGATTCTTCGGCGGCGGAGGGCGGCCGACGCCGCCGGCGCCGATCCAGCCGGTCGCAGCGAACGGCGCATCGACCACCGGCAGTGATGGCCTCGACAACTGGTTCCTCAATACGCTGTTCGGCCGGCGCTGATCTCAGTGCTTGGCGCCCGCGCATCGAACACGCTGCGTCGCAAGCCACAGCAACAGCGTGGCGCAGCCCATCGCTGCCACGGCCACCGCGAGCGGCCAGGCACTTCGCCCGAGCAGCGAACCCACGACGGCGCCACATAGTGCGGCAATGCTTTGCTGTACGAAGCCGAACAGCGAGGACGCCGCGCCGGCGCGTTCGGGAAATGGCGTGAGTGCACCGGCAATCCCCTGCGGCAACACCATGCCGAGTCCGGCCAGATAGACGGCAACCGGCAGGACGAGCGACAGAAACGACGTCAGGCCGAACGCGACCGCCACCACCATCCCGAGACCGCCAGCCGCGCACGCACAGCCGCCGATCCCGAGCACGCCGTCGAGCCCGAGATTCACGACCATGCGCGCCGCCAGTGCCGAGCCCGTCATGTAGCCGATCGAACCAAGCGCGAAGGCAACGCCGAAATCGAAAGGCGCAAGTCCGTAGAGATCCTGCAGCACGAACGCCGAACCGGAGATCCAGGCAAACAGTCCGGCGTAGCTCGCCGACGTAATGCCGAGATAGGCCAGATAGGCCGGATTATGTGCGACGGTGCCATAAGAGCGAAGCATGGAAGATGCTGACACAGGCTCCGCCGCGCGTGTGTTCAATGTCTCAGGCAGCGCGGCCCAGACGATCGCAACACCAGCGATCCCGACCACGACCAGCGTGAAGAACACCGACCGCCTGCCGAAGGCTGTCTGCAGCACGCCGCCGGCAGTCGGCGCCAGCACCGGCGCAACCGCCATCACCGAGGCGATCAGAGACAGTTCGCGTCCGGCGCGTGCGCCCGAATAAATGTCGCGCACGATGGCGCGGGTCAGCACGATCCCGCCGCAGCCGCCAAGCGCCTGAAAGGCGCGCGCCACGATCAGCATCTCGATCGAGGTCGAGAGCGCGCAAGCGAGACTGGCCACGCAGTAAAGCGCGATTGCCGCCATCAGCACGGGCTTGCGGCCATGACGGTCGGACACCGGGCCGTAGAAAATCTGCCCGACGGCAAAGCCGATCAGGTAGGCGGAAATGGTGAACTGCACCTGCGCGGTCGAACCGTTCAGCTGTCGCGCAATGTCGGGCAGTGACGGCAGATACATGTCGGTGGTGAGCGGGCCGGTCGCGCTCAACGCCGCAAGGAGTGCCGTGAGCGCGAAGGTGCCGGGGCGAAGCATTGAAACCAGCCTTTTTTTGCGGGCTTGGACCGGGCGGGACTCAAGGCTTAGCACGGGGTGAGGCGCCCTTTGCACAATGTCATTCCAGGCGCGACACACCACGCGCTGCGCAACTCGCTCGTCATGGCCGGGCTCGTCCCGGCCATCCACGTCTTTACCGCTGCAAGGTCGTGAAGACATGGATGCCCGGCACAAGGCCGGGCATGACGGTGAATAATGGTACGACCAGTGTCTCCGCTCATCCCGCGCAAGCGGCAATCCAGTCGCGAAAAGGAAGGCTGCGTGGATGGCCCGGACAAGTCCCGACCATGACGACGTCACGGAAACCCTACCATGACGAAGAAGCCAAAACTGATGGCTAGCGCGACTGCGCGCCGTAGCGATGCAGGTCGGCGCCGTGGGCGTCGAGCCAGGACTTGGCGCGGCCGAAATCGGGATAGATACCAGCGACCAGGCGCCAGAACCGGCGCGAATGATTCATCTCGACAAGATGGGCAACCTCGTGCGCGGCGAGATAGTCGAGCACGAAGGTCGGGGCCATGATTAGCCGCCAGGAGAAAGACAGGACACCGGTCGAGGAGCAAGAGCCCCAACGGCTGCGCTGATCGCGCACCGACACGCGCCTGAACACGATGCCGAGCGATTGGGCCGCACGGCGGCTGGCGGCTTCGAGATCATGCTTCGCTTCACGCTTGAGAAAATCGTGTACGCGGCGCGACACGTGCGGTGCCTCGCCGGCAACGCACAGCAAATGCTCGCCGCCACGCGTCTCGGCCCAGGCGGTACCCCGCGCACCGGGCCGATGCTCGATCCGGTGCAGATGCCCGCGCAGCGGCAGCGCCGCCCCATGTACGAAGGGCTCCGCGCCCGGCAAGCGACGCAACCGAGCGGCGATCCAGGCGCCGTGTTTTTCAGCAAAATCCCTCGCATGCTTCACGCTGCCGCGCGGCGGCATTGTCAGCACGACTTCACGGCTCACGGAGTGGATGCGCAGCGTGTAGCGGCGCGCCTGTCGATGCCGGCGCACGCGGACCGGATGAATCTCGCCGTCAACTTTAACCGAAATCGCCGACGGCTCGCGGCTGCGACGGTAGAGCAAGGCTCGAAAGGGTATAGACAGCATCAGTTTGTAGGCCCGCGGTGTGTCATCACGCCTGAAAACACCAGATCAACGCTGACCAACAACTTTCAGCAAGGCTGTCCGCACGGTACGCGCGCTGTTGTGCGACAGTGCAAAGTCGGCAATGCGCGGCGCGATCTCGGCGCGGAAGCGGGAGCCGTTGAAGACGCCGTAATGGCCGACGGCAGGCTGCACGTAGTGCACCTTGTGCTCCTGAGGAATATTGACGCACAACGCATGCGCGGCCTCAGTCTGCCCGACGCTGGATATGTCGTCCTTCTCGCCCTCGACCGTCATCAATGCAACGCGCCTGATCGCCGTTGGATCCACCCGACGACCACGATGTGTCATCTCGCCTTTCGGCAGCGCATGACGGATAAACACCGTCTCCACTGTCTGCAGGTAGAATTCCGCCGCGAGATCCATCACCGCGAGATATTCATCGTAGAATTCGCGATGCTTCTGCGCTGAATCGCCGTCGCCCTTGACGAGATGCAGGAATAAATTGTGGTGCGCCTCGATGTGGCGATCGAGATTCATGCTCATGAAGCCGTGCAACTGCAGGAAGCCGGGATAGACGTCGCGCATCACGCCGGGATGCGGAAACGGCACCTTGGTGATCACATGGTTGCGAAACCAGTTGAGCCCGCGCCGCTCGGCCAGATTGTTGACCTCGTTGGGATTGATCCGCGTGTCGATCGGGCCACCCATCAACACCATGGAATGCGGCACGTTCGGATCGCCATTCGCTTCCATCAGGGCGACCGCGGCGAGCACAGGCACGGAAGGCTGGCAGACGGCAATCACGTGCACGTCACCGCCCATCAGATGCAGGATAGAAATAATGTAGTCGATGTAGTCGTCGAGATCGAAGCGCCCGTCGGACAGCGGCACCATGCGCGCATCGACCCATTCGGTGATGTAGACGTCATGGTTGGGCAGGAAGGTGTCCACCGTGCCGCGCAGTAGCGTCGGATAATGGCCCGACATCGGCGCGACGATCAGCAGTTTCGGCTGTGGACGGCGCGGCGCCCGAACACAAGCGCGATCGAAGTGCAGCAGACGGCAGAACGGCCGCTCCCAGACACATTTGATGGTGACCGAGACCTTCTCGCCACCGACGGTTGTCGAATCGATGCCCCATTCCGGCTTGCGGTAGCGGCGCGTCGAGCGCTCGAAAAGTTCCATCGTTGCCGCGACCGACTTGCCATAGGCCGTGTGCGACAGCGGATTGGCCGGATTTTTGAAGAAAAGCCGTGTGGCGTCTGCGAAAGCACGCGCCGGATTGAGAGCGGCGTGACCGATCTCATAAAACCAGTACATGGGCGTCGACAGTAACGCGCCACTCTCGTCGGAAAGCGTTGCCGCCCCGCCGAATTCACCTATTGCCATTGAGTCCCCCGACCCTCGCTGCAGTGCGGCAGCCTGTCGCTTTTCTGTCATAGCGTCAACATAGACCTAAGACGTTCGTGCCCGGTTTACAACGCACCGAGGCGATAAGTCCCATTAAACACAGGCTTTTTTGACTACTCGCTGGTCTGCAAAAGCGAGCCTTGGACCCGTGCGCTCTGCAGCAGCTTCAGAAACGCAAATGATGCAGCCGCGAACAGCGCTATATTGAACGCGAAAGCCTGGGCCATCAGATCCGCCCGAAACACATGGTCGATCACCAGTGCACGCATGCCTTCGAAAACGTAGGTCGGCGGCAGAGCCCAGGCGAAGTACTGCAGCCATCCGGGCAGAATCGCTACCGGATAATAGACGCAGGTGAGCGGCAGGAACAGGAACATGATGGTCCAGGCCATGCTCTCGGCGCCGAGACCATTCCGCAACAACAACCCGGCAACGAAAATCCCGACCGACCAGCTGGTGAGAATGAGGTTGGCGAAGAACGCCGCGAGCGCCAGACCGAGCGCCCAGAGATTGAACCCGAAGAATGCAATCGCGAGCAGTGAAACGGGAATCATCCCGATCAACAGCCGCACCATGCTCATGATCATGAGCGCGAGCAGGAATTCCGCCGGACGCAAGGGCGACATCATGATGTTGCCGAGGTTGCGCGCGTACATTTCCTCGAGGAACGAAATGGAAAAACCGAGCTGGCCGCGAAACAGAATATCCCACAACAGCACCGAGCCGATGAACACGCCGCCCGCCTGCGCGAAGAAGCCGGCGTTCTGCGAAATATAGACCTGCAGAAATCCCCACATCAGCATCTGCACGGCCGGCCAGTAGATAAGGTCGAGGATGCGCGGCCACGACGAGCGCAGAAGGTACCAGTAGCGTCGCACCATGGCGGCGACGCGGTTGAACGAAAACTCCATGCCGCTATCGCTGACGCTGCTCATTGCGCGGCCTCGTTCTGCCGCCGCCCGCGTGCGACGTCGAGAAACACCTCTTCCAGCGTTTCGCGGCCGTAACGAGCGAGCAGACGTTGCGGTGTGTCGTCGTCCTCGATGCGGCCTTTCTTCATGATGATGACGCGCTCGCACAGGCGCTCGACCTCGCCCATGTTGTGCGACGCCAGCAGAAGCGTCGCGCTCTCATCGGCGCGATAACGCTCGAGATGCGAACGCACCCAGTCGGCCGTGTCGGGATCGAGCGAGGCCGTCGGCTCGTCGAGCAAAAGCACTTCCGGTTTGTTGAGCAGCGCCTTGGCGAGCGATACGCGCGTCTTCTGCCCGGCGGACAGCTTGCCGGTCGGGCGATCGAGAAATTCGGTGAGATCGAGATCGGCGGCGAGCCGCGCGATGCGTCGATCGATGTCCGGCACGGCATAGAGCTGCGCAAATACTGACAGGTTCTGCCCCACCGTGAGGCGCATCGGCATGTCGACATAGGGACTCTCGAAATTCATCCGGTGCAGCACGCGATAGCGCTGGCGCGGCATGTCGGCGCCAAGCACGGTGACCGTGCCGGAGGTCGGCGTCACCAGTCCCATGATCATCGCAATTGTCGTGGTTTTCCCGGCCCCGTTGCCGCCGAGAAGGCCGGTGACCGAGCCGGGCGCCAGACTGAATGTAATGCCATCGACGGCGGCCACGCCTTTGTAGCGCTTGACCAGCTGATCGACCGCTATGGCGGAAGCGTTCTGCGCGTCCATAAGGCGAAAGGTGTGACGCCCTGCCGCAGGAAGTGCAAGCCCCGCGATGCACAGGCAATTCGTACACGCTAGACTGCGCCCATGCCGGCCGTCCTTGCCCAGCAGCACCCTTTGCGGAACGTGCGCCTCGACACGTTGGTCCGGCTGCGCTGGCTCGCCATCATCGGTCAGTCGACCGCGGTGATCGTGGTTTACTACGGGCTCGATTTCCAGTTGCCGATCTATGCCTGCCTCGCCGCGATCATCCTTTCGGCCTGGCTCAATGTGGCACTGCGGCTGCGCTTCCACATGACGCAACGGCTCGCGCCCGATCGCGCGGCCTGGCTTCTGGCGTTCGACATCGCCGAACTTGCAGTACTGCTGTTTCTCACCGGCGGGCTGCAGAACCCGTTCGCGTTCCTGTTCCTCGGGCCGGTGCTGCTGTCGGCCACCGCGCTGCCGCCGCGCTTCACGCTGGTGCTCGGCGGCTTCGCGGTCGCCTGCGCGACGGTGCTCGTATTCGTGCACTATCCATTGCCGTGGGACAGCGAAGACCCGCTGCAATTGCCGCCGATTTACATGATGGGCGTCTGGTTGTGCATTCTGCTCGCGATCGGATTCATCGGTGTCTATGCGTGGCAGATCACCGAAGAGTCGCGGCAACTTTCCGATGCGCTCGCCGCGACCGAACTCGTGCTGGCGCGCGAGCAGCACCTGTCGCAGCTCGACGGACTAGCCGCGGCGGCCGCGCACGAGCTTGGCACACCGCTGTCGACGATATCGGTCATTGCCAAGGAGCTTGAACGGGCAATCGCGCCGGATGCGCCGCACGGCGACGACGTCAGGCTCCTGCGCGAACAAGCCACGCGCTGCCGCGATATTCTCGCCAAGCTTACCGAACTGTCGGCAGGCGGTGAGCCGTTCGACCGCATGCGGCTGACCGCGCTCATCGAGGAGGTGGTCGCGCCGCATCGCAATTTCGGTGTCACGATCGACGTCGCCGCCCCCGCCGACCGAACCGCCGAGCCGGTTGGCGCCCGCAATCCCGCAATCCTCTACGGACTTGGAAATCTGCTCGAAAACGCGGTCGATTTCGCGCACGACCGGGTTTCGGTCGATGCGGACTGGGGCGAGGATTCCGTCGCGGTCACGATCACCGACGACGGACCGGGCTTCGCACCGGAAATTTTGGCGCGGATCGGCGAGCCTTACGTGACCAGCCGAAGGCATCACCAGAACTATACCGGCGACGAACCGACCGGCCTGGGCCTCGGCTTCTTTATTGCGAAAACGCTGCTCGAGCGCTCGGGCGCCACGCTATCGTTTGAAAATCGGGCCGTTCCGGGGCGTGGCGCGGTTATCAGACTGCATTGGAGCCGCAGCGATTTCGAGCAACCCTTAGCGTTGGCAGCGGCTTGAGGCAGGTTCGCGCGATC
>Ga0126375_10000368_pt1 | contig 11801 bp, 9 predicted proteins | sample PanSoiMetPlot_14_FD_109577 | JGI IMG/M metagenome (GOLD analysis project Ga0126375, IMG submission 109577) | Tropical forest soil microbial communities from Panama - MetaG Plot_14 | ecosystem: Environmental > Terrestrial > Soil > Tropical forest | place: Panama | collected 2016-02-17 | reverse complement strand
CTATTGCCTTGGAGGTACACTCCTCGCTGCCACGCTTGGATATCTATCGGCCCAGAACGATGATCGGATCCAGACAGCGACCTACCTTGTGACTCTTGTCGATTTCACCGATGTCGGGGACATGGCGGTATTTATCGATGAGGAACAGCTGGCAGTACTCGAGAAGCGCATGCAAAATCGCGGATATCTCGAGGCGCACGATATGGCCTTGGCCTTCAATATGCTGCGCGCCAACGATTTAATATGGAGTTTTGTTGTAAGCAATTATCTCCTTGGAAAGCAGCCGATCTCGTTCGATCTTCTTTATTGGAACGCCGATTCCACGCGCATGCCAGCTGCAATGCACAGCTTCTACTTGCGTAACATGTATCACGAGAACCGGCTTGCCATTCCGGGAGGGATCAGTCTTGCTGGGGTTGCAATCGACCTCGCGCGAATCAATACCCCTACCTTTTTATTGTCGACGCGGGAGGACCATATTGCACCGTGGCAGTCGACCTATGCTGCAACCCAACTTTACAAAGGGCCAACTAAGTTCGTGCTCGCCGATTCTGGCCACATCGCTGGGGTCATTAGCCCACCTGGCAGTAAGTATGGCCACTGGCAAAACCCAAACCTCCCGAAGTGCCCGGCTGAATGGTTCGAAACCGCAAACCTGGTTCAGACCTCGTGGTGGCCGGCGTGGGAGGAATGGGTATCATGGCATGCCGGTGGTTCGGTCAAAGCACGCGAGCCGGGCGGACCATTGCAGCCGATCGAAGACGCACCCGGCTCCTATGTTCGTGCCCGTATCCATACCGCTGCGGGCAGTCAAGGAGATACATATAGCGAAATGCCAGGTCTTTTTGCGTGACCTGTGTGTGCCGAATACTTAAACCCGCAAAGGATCGCGTATGAGTTTATTGATCCGATCCGCTGAACGGGGCGAGAGACCGGCGCATCTTTGTCAAATGACCGGTGCGCTCTGTCTCGCCATCAATCTGACCACCGCAAAGGCGCTCGGCCTGACGATCTCCAAGTTGTTCCTGCTGCGCGCCGATGAGGTGATCGAGTGAGCGGGGCGATGTCCGCTATTGGACCCAAAGCGGACTTTCCACACGCACTAGCTGATGTCCGCGGTACGCACTGCGCACGCCAACAAGTCGGCGCAGCTCGGCGGCAGCAGGCCGCCGAGCTCGGCGAGAATTTTAATGTGCGGTGCGAAACGGAGGACGTAGCTTAAGCTTTTGCCGTACGTGGGCCAATTTCGTTTACAAAAAATTAATATCCGGAAATCTGCAACGGTGATAAAGATGAGGGCAGCTCTCGATCACCACTGAGAGCGCAGCCCCGATCTTAATCTCCAGCCCCTAGCCCCCGAGGTCGGGGCTGTTTTGTTTACAGTAAGTCGTAGCCGTTCGTGGGCGTGAAGGATTGCCATCACCAATTTTTTGGATTGTTGCGGTCTGGCCACGTACCTGCAGGCCGCTTCGATAGGCGGTCTCATGATTATATGGATTTAGTTTTCGGTACCCCCGCAATCCTGGTGGGTTGCAGCCCGGACGCGAGGGACTGCCATAGTGCCATCCAACCTTTCTACCGTGATGCCAACCCTACGGCGTGTGGTGCGGCCCACGCGCCTGCGTTCTCGCATGAACAGCCGCTCGCGAGTGTGTGGTCACTGCACTCCTATGGGTGCTTGCATTAGCGGCCTGAACATCCGCGATCGCCAGGACAGCCCGGCGACGGCCACGCTCATAATTAGTAGTTTCTTCCACACGGCATATTCTCCCTTGCTTTTCGCAACGGAACCCAACCGGGTTCCATCGGCCTGTGCGGTGGCTTTTAGCTCAGTCACTCAAGTTTCGATCAAACCTTGGCATCAATCGTGCGTGTTGCTGATGGTGCCCTCGGATTTTGACAGAGTTTCAATTCCATTTATCGCATTCAAGTGTGAACTACTTCACAAACCTCCAAGGGCGGTCGTTTATATTGAAGTGCTTCTCCGTGAAGTCGGGATTTCTGCAAATGTCACACTCCAAAGCCAAGCGCAGCAAAATAACGCTAGCGGGCCGAGCATGACGAACAAGACCATTTTGGGTTTCTCCGATATCGAGGCGGCGATCTATATGCGCGATTGGCTCCAGGCCGCTTGTGAAAAGGCTGGGGCTAAAATAGTCGGCGGCGACGTTAGACGCGAGGAAGCTGATCTCGATATCGAATTGGAAGGCGACCAATTCGCGGTTTCCATAAAGCCGCTAAAAGGTCCCATCTAGGGCGCGTATTGCTGCTGGTGCCTTCGGATTTTCGACTTCCCAAAAGCCTTGCAGGGATAGGCTGATTACCGGAATTTAGTGCGACTCGGCGCTCAACGCCGCAAGGGGTAATGGCCGCACGGTCCCCATGCGGGAATTACGCACTGCAGCGAGTCAAAAGAAGAAGGGCTGCCGCGTTGGGGATGGGGCAGCCCTTCAGTCGCTGCTAACTCCTTTCGGGGGAAGTGGGACGGGCGGAGCCGACAGCGCGAATTTAAGGCTCCGGAGTTTCCGGCCCGCCTCTTTCATCAATGTCCTTAAGCGCCTCGGAGGCAATGAAAACAGGTTCGGTTGCCCCCTCCTTAAGCTGGCGCCTGATGGAATCGTTAAGACGCCTAGCTATATTCGGCTGTTCGCGCTTCTGATGCTCGGAAATGTGCTTCCAAGCGAGATTAAACGCCGAATTGAATAGCTCAACATTTTGTGCAATCCCGGTCATCGCCCACCCGCTCTGTGGCTGGCCCCGTCTCCGCGTCGGTTCTTTAAGAAAGGCCGCCGCGTACGCGACACTGGCGTCGATCCACAATCATGTAGTCCAAACACGCTACCGACCTGAGGGGACGGGTCGGCCGATAGCCACGAACCAACGCAATCCCTCAATAAACGTTCCGCACCTTAGCCTGTAGAATTGCGCGAGACAGCCTGCACTAGGAACATCGTAGGGTGGTCTTGGTTGACTTAGGTGGCTACCGACTCGGGCGGGCCCAACGCCTCTCCGCTTTTTAAACAATTTATGCTAAACAAAAAATCATGGCCCGATCAAAATCTGCTAAACGGAAAAAGCGTGGACGTGGACGCCCGGCGACCGGCATTCGCCCCATCGCTGGCATTCGGCTATCTCATGAGACGCGAGCCGCAGTGAAGAAATGGGCAGCATCGCAGCGCGACAAGCCCACATTTTCAGAGGCAGTGCGCCGACTGATTGATGTGGGGCTGAAATCGCTTAATGAATTCGAGTAGCTATGTGGCTTCTGTTCAGTCTGCCGTCAGGGTCGCCGTCCTATCGACGGGAATCTATTACGAGTGGACGCCGGACCCGGTCGCATTGAGCATCGTCGCGGCTGGCGCCGCCTGGCTCGCGACCAAAATGATGTCGGCACTCTTGTCTTTGCGCGAGGTGTGTTGCGTTGCGCGGCCTTAAATGACTCTCGGATTGTCTAATTTCACAGCCAACGCACTGGTGAGCATTTTGCGGGCGCTCGGGCGGTCGAGACCGTCATGCAATGAGCCTCGTAGGGTCGGCGGCAAGGGCAAGATTGTCATATGGCGGAGGCGAATCAGTCGTATGGCGGGTGCATGACGTCCGCTTGGCTCATCGATTGTGTCGGAGCAACAGGCGCCATATTCACAACACTTTGCTGGCTGCCACAGGCGCTCAAGGTCATCCGTGAGAAAGAGACACGAACGCTGTCGTTGCCGGCGACAAGTGCGTTCACCTTCGGCGTCGTGCTTTGGTTGATCTATGGGGTCGCGATTGGAGACTGGCCACTCATCGGCTCCAACGCGGTGACGCTTACACTAATGACCCCGATCCTGGCAATGAAGCTACGCTATAACTGAAGCGTGTGGCCGGCGGTCCTACTACTGCGAGTCGCCGCCGCGGATATAGCCGCCAATTTTCCGTCCGCGCGCATCCTTGACGTAGCGGATCTGGTTGTTGCCGGCCGGCGCCACCAAGTCCGCAGAACACAAAAACCGTCGCGCGCAAAAACCTAGCACGGATTCGCCAGTAGCAAAAAATTTGCGGTCCCGGAGAGCAAGGTCAGCCGGCGGGACCGCAGTAGGGGCAACGTAAACGCAACAAATTCGACAACTGTTAGTTATTAGCGGAAAGCTGTGACGGGGCCGTGACAATCAGGTGTCGGGGCGCACTGATACTTTTCTACCGTTATTCCGGGACGGCGCGTAAGCGCGGACGCAGATTCCAGATACAATTCTGGGTCACTCGCGGAGCCTGTCATCGTTCCGCGGTTCGTGCCTGTTGGCTCGCGCTCTGGAACGACAACGCAAACTACCGGGCTGGCACGACGCGCAGGATGCGTCCAGATGTGTTGTCAGTTAGCAGATAAAGCGCGCCGTCGGGTCCTTGCCGCACATCGCGAATGCGTTCGTGCAGGCCTTGCAACAGGCGCTCTTCCCTCACCACCGTGTCGCCCTTGAGCTCGAGCCGCGACAGCAACTGGAATTTCAGCGCTCCGTTGAAAAGATTGCCTTTCCAGGCGGGAAACAGATCGCCCGTATAGAACGCCATCCCCGATGGTGCGATCGACGGTGTCCAATACCAGCGTGGATCATCGACACCTTCCATTTTTGCCTTACCGGTCCCGACCGGTGTGCCGCTGTAGTTCTTGCCATAACTCACGAGCGGCCAGCCGTAATTGTGGCCCTTTTCAATAATGTTGATCTCGTCGCCGCCCATGGCTCCGTGCTCCTGCTCCCAAAGTTTGCCGTCGCCAGGATTAATGGCGAGACCCTGCGGATTGCGGTGGCCATAGGACCAGATCTCAGGGCGGGCGCCAGGCTTGTTAGCGAACGGATTGTCTGGAAGTGCCGCGCCGTCGGTCGTGATCCTTACGATCTTGCCGAGATCGTTGTCAAAGGTTTGTGCCATATCGCGGTCGGTGAAGTGCTCACCGTTCGTAAGAAAAAGGGTGCCATCGCCTGCTTGCACAATGCGGCTGCCAAAGTGGTATCCATGCGAGGCCGGACCATGCTGGCGGTAGATGACCTTCATGTCGGCAAGCCGCGGCACCTCGCCGTCATCGAGTCGCGCACGCGCGAGCGCGGTTCGTCCGCCGCCATCGAATGGCTCCGCATACGAAAAATAGATCGTGCGATTCTGCGCAAAGTCGCGGTCGAGAATCACATCGAGGAGGCCGCCCTGGGTGACGGCAAAAACTTTTGGCACGTTGCCAAGCGGTGGTGACAGTTGGCCATTACGCCCAACGATACGCATGCGTCCCGGTCGCTCCGTCACCAGCATGCGGCCGTCGGGCAAAAATGCGACCGACCAGGGATGCACTAGGCCGGTGGCGACGGTTTGAACCAAGAGGTTGCCGGCTGAGCTCTGGTAAACCGGGTCGACCGCCTTCGCGACTGCGCCAGTGACAAACACCACGCTCAGCGCCAGAACAAATCGCATGCCAGCTCTCGCTGCCGCCTCAACTATGCGACATCGACGACAATTCCGATAGGGACATTCAGCCGTGGGTCTTTCTGTGGCGGGGATGGTGCGGAAACGACAACATGGTCAGCCCGCCCACACCGACGAACAATAGGCCGAGCAGAAGCGCAATGGCAAACAGGCTGAATTCGTTGTCGATCACGCTGCTCGCCACATCGGCGCGCGCGATCCCGACCGAGACTGCGGTGGCGGCGATGAGCGTGGACAGGACGAGGGTAACTGTGGCGATCAACTCCGCGAAAGCGGCAGTGCGGTGCTCGCTACCAAATACACGATTAGCCGGGGGTGTAAAGCCGGCGGGTTTAATGTGCTTGCGCATGACGAACCTGGAAAATGGTCGCTCCGACAATGTCAACCGGATAACGCTGGAACTCGGCAACGGTTCGACCTGATTTGGGCAGAGCCGGTTACGAAGCGCGGCACTTTCGTGGCGGTTTGATAAAAAGCCTCGGAATCCCGGCCCTACTGCGCCGGGGCCAGCTCCGGTTGCCAGGTCATTGCGATGTAGCCCGGCTCCTCGGCAACGCGGGCTAGCCAGTCTCTAATCGCGGGAAATCGGCTGAGGTCGAAATCGGCCTGGTCGGCGACGTGCGTATAGGCGTAAAGCGCGATGTCGGCGATGGTGAAGTGGTTGGCCACGAAATAGGGGTAGCGGGCAAGGTGGGATTCCATCACGCCAAGCGCGCGATAGCCATTTTCCATCCAATCCTCGAGGGCGTGGCTTTGCAATTCACGGCCGCCCTTGATCAACGCGAGCCAGAAATAGGCGGCGCCGATATTCGGCTCGAGGCTGTGCTGTTCAAAAAACATCCATTGCAGAGCTTCGGCGCGCGCAATGCGATCTTCCGGCGCTAATGTTGAACCGCCGGCGACATACCAGAGGATCGCGTTCGATTCGGCGAGATGGCGGCCCGGCGCGACTTCAAGCAGCGGCACCTGCCCATTCGGATTCTTGCCGAGAAATTCGGGAGTGCGACTTTCACCCTTGAGGATGTCGACTTCCACCAGCTTGTACGCGATCCCGAGCCGGGCCAGCGCAAGGCGGACCTTGTAGCTATTGCCTGAACGCTGCATCGAATAGAGCGTGTACATTCAGAACTTGATCCGTATGCACGTTTTCTTTCCGAGAGCAGGGTCACCCCGCTCAAGTCGAGGACACGCATTGCCCCGAAGTGATGTGTCTGCGATAAAAGGGACAAAGTCTGGCAATTACAAGGCCGCAACTGACCTCACGAAAATATCAAATCGTATTCGCTGCACCGCAGCGAGCGGATGCAATTTTCCGGAAACGAAATCCGATTCTGCCGCTACCCGATGCGCGTGCGCTTATCGATAAGCGAGTCGTCGCAGCCGGCTTGATTGGCGTGAAGTAACAATGCGCAATCCATTCTGGCGTTTCGTAAGCGATCTTGCGCCGAGTCGGGTTTGAACCAACGGTTACGGATCGGGCCGGCGGAAGGCCCTGGCTTTTGCGCCGGTTGGTGCGCAGGTCGGCGATGGGCACGCCCTTGCTGGTTTGATCGCGGGGACTAATTGAAATGATCGAATTTCTTGACCAAATCGCCCCTTGCCGGACTCGGACTCACGCATTACGACATGGGCGTCGCAGAAGCGCGGCACCAACCGGTGATTTTCGATGGCCTTTGTGGCGGACCAACTCAAGCGCATAAAGCCGTCGGCAACCATAGCCGTCACGGACAAGGCCCGCGCGCTCAAACTGGCCGGCCGCAACGTCATCGGGTTGGGCGCCGGTGAGCCGGATTTTGATACGCCCGACAATATTAAGCGGGCGGCGATAGCCGCGATCGAGAGCGGCAAAGCCTCGAAGTACACGAACGTCGATGGCATCGCCGAGCTCAAAGACGCCATTGTCAAAAAGTTCAAGCGTGAGAACGGCCTCGACTACAAGCCAAGCCAGGTCACGGTTGGCGCCGGCGGCAAGCAGGTATTGTACAACGCCTTCGTCGCGACATTGAACCCGGGGGACGAGGTCATCATCGCGGCCCCGTATTGGGTGAGTTATCCCGACATGGTCCTCCTCGCCGGCGGCGAGCCGGTGGAAGTCGTTACGAGTATGTCGAATGGCTTCAAAATGACCGCGGAGGAACTCGAGCGCGCGATCACGTCGAAGACAAAATGGGTGCTGTTGAACTCGCCGTCGAACCCGACGGGAGCGGCTTACACGCGGGCCGAATTGAAGGCGCTCACCGACGTGCTGGTGAAGCATCCGCACATCCACTTGATGACTGACGACATGTATGAGCACCTGGTCTACGACGACTTTGCTTTCACGACCCCGGCGCAGGTCGAGCCATCGCTCTATCCTCGCACGCTGACCATCAACGGCTGCTCGAAAGCATATTGCATGACCGGCTGGCGCATCGGCTATGCTGGCGGTCCGGAGCCCTTGATCAAGGCGATGGCGACGATCCAATCGCAATCGACCTCGAATCCGGCGGCTGTCTCGCAATGGGCGGCGGTGGAGGCGTTGAACGGCCCACAGGATTTCATCGCCAAGCATAACAAGATCTTCAAGGAGCGCCGTGACCTCGTGGTTTCGATGCTCAATCAGGCCAACGGCATCAAATGCCCGACGCCTGAAGGTGCCTTCTATGTGTATCCGTCGTGCATTGGCACGATGGGGAAGACCGCGCCCACGGGAAAGAAGCTTGCGAGCGACGAGGATTTCGTTACCGAACTGCTGGAAGCGGAGGGCGTGGCAGTGGTGCAGGGCACGGCGTTCGGCCTTGGACCGGCTTTTCGCATTTCCTATGCGACGAAAACCGAGGATCTCGAGGAAGCCTGCCGGCGAATCCAGCGTTTCTGCGGGAATTTGAAGTGACGAGCGTGGGCAAATTTCTTTGCCGAATGGTTTCCCGCGGCGCGCCTTGTCATAGATGCGCCGGTCAAGCCCGCTAATGACCCGAGCGGCGTTATATTTATCCCGACCGCGGTGAAAGTCGGTCGGCTAGGTCGAAGCCGGCGCATGCTTTATCGAGCCGCAGGCGCCGGCGGACATCGAACGTTAGATCGCATAGCAAAAAAACAGGCCAGGTAGACAAGAACGTCAGCGCGCCAATATGGTCGTTTATTTTTGCGCACCGACGAATCTACGCCCTTGCCAGCCTCCCCGGGGCCTGAGACGATAATGTAACAGGGCCGGGAAACCTGGTCCGACCTCCCGGCCGGCAAGGGAGGCTATTATGGGACAAAATGACAGGGGTCCCAATGGCACAAGGAACTTGGGTCCCCGGTGCATCGCGCTGGTGGGCCCATTTCAAAGCGGTAAAACGACACTTCTTGAAGCAATTCTCGCCCGCACCGGCGCAATCCAGCGCCAGGGCACAGTGGATGGAGGCAGTACGGTCGGCGACTCCAGCAAGGAGGCGCGCAGTCACAAAATGAGTGTGGAGGTGACCTTCGCCACCACCAATTTCATGGGCGACAGCTACACATTTATCGATTGCCCCGGCTCGATCGAATTCATCCAGGACATGCGCTGCGTATTACCCGCGGTCGACGCCGCGGTGGTCGTTTGCGAAGCGGACGAAAAGAAGGTGCCACAGTTGCAGCTGATCCTGCGCGAGCTAGAAGACCAGAACATTCCGCACTTTGTATTTCTCAACAAGATCGACAAGACGGAGAAGCGTGTTCGCGAGACTATCAAGTTGTTGCAGCCGGCTTCTCGCGTCCCGTTGCTGTTGCGGCAGATTCCGATTTGGAACGGCGACATCATCTCCGGGTTCGTCGATCTCGCGCTGGAGCGGGCCTATGTCTACAAGGAGCATGCGCCGTCGGAAATTATTGAGCTGAAAGGCGCGGATCTCGAGCGCAAGAAAGAAGCACGCTTCACCATGCTGGAGACGCTGGCCGATCACGACGACCAGCTGATGGAGCAACTGCTTGAGGATATCGAGCCGCCACGCGACAAGGTTTTTGACGATTTGTCGAAGGAATTACGTAGCCGCATCGTCTGTCCGGTTCTTATTGGCGTTGGCGCACGCAGCAATGGTGTGCTGCGTTTGTTAAAGGCGCTGCGGCATGAATCGCCGGGGGCTAGCGAGACGGCGCAACGTCTGGGCGTGAAAGACGGCAACGAAACAATTGCCCTGGTACTCAAGACCTTCCACACCACCCACGGCGGCAAGATGTCGATTGCCCGCTTGCTCGCGGGCCAAGCCGGCGATGGCACCACACTCACGACATCCGCAGGCGGAGCGGGGCGCGTCGCCGGCGTGTTCAAGCTGATAGGCCAGCAGTTCGAGAAACGGGGGCACGCCACCGTCGGCGAGACAGTTGCGCTCGGCAAGCTTGACAGTGCGAAGACCGGTGACACGTTGTCCTCCAGCAAGCAGCAACCAACGGCGCTTGCGCAAGTGAAACCCTATGCAGCGGTGCTGGCCATTGCGGTGCAGGCGAAAGAGCGCAAAGACGACGTCAAGCTTGGCCCGGCCTTCACTAAGCTGACCGAAGAAGACCCCTCACTCACGATCGTACACAACGCCGAGAACCATGAAGTTGTCATATGGGGTCAGGGCGAAATGCATCTGCGTGTGGCGGCAGAACGACTCGCCGACCGCTTCATGGTCGCGGTGACGACGCGACCACCTTCGGTCGGCTATCGCGAGACGATCCGCAAGCCAATCACGCAGCGAGGCAGGCACAAGAAGCAATCGGGCGGGCACGGCCAGTTTGGCGACGTGGTCCTCGAGATCAAGCCGTTGCCGCGCGGGTCCGGTTTCAAGTTCGATGACCGCATCACTGGTGGCGTCGTGCCGCGAAATTATATTCCGGCGGTTGAGGAAGGTGTCATTGACGCGCTCAAGCACGGCCCGCTGGGTTTTCCGGTGGTCGATCTGTCCGTTGCATTGATCGATGGTTCCTACCACACGGTGGACTCTTCGGATCAGGCGTTTCGGACTGCTGGCCGCATCGGCATCGTGGAAGCTCTCCCTCAATGCCAGCCGGTGTTACTTGAACCCATCCACGAGGTCGAGATCGTCTGCCCGAGCGAAGCGACTGCGAAAATGAACGCCATCCTTTCGGGACGCCGAGGGCAGATTCTGGGATTCGACACCCGTGAAGGCTGGCCCGGATGGGACGCGGTACGGGCGCAGATGCCTGAGGCCGAAATCGGGGATCTGATTATCGAGGTCCGCTCCGGCACGGCGGGGGTCGGCTCGTTCACTTTCAAGTTTGATCACATGGCGGAGCTGACCGGTCGCGCGGCCGATCAAATCGTCGCGGCGAGGCGCGCTGCAGAGTAAGATAAAGGAGCGATTGGAAAGCTGCGGCCGTGCCCTAGCGAGGCGCTGCCGCGCTAATTGATAAAAAATAGTTTCATAGACAGCCGCCATCTGTTAACCGCGTAGGCTTGGCCAATTGCAATGAAGACCAGTTCTATGCGGGTCCATGCGGTACAATTGTCGGGCTTGGTCGACGCTTCGGCTTGAGGACAGTGGCGGAATGCTAGCGCTTGCTCCGTCTTGGGTCGGATCGAGGTTCCTCTCGCACAACCGTGACTTGCGAGCGAGCGTGGCAGACCGTAGTTCTGGGCGGCGATTCCGGGAGCGAATGTGCCGTGACTGTCATTAAATGCCGTGGCTGGGAAATTCCCGACCGTCTCGCTACGCCCGAGCATCTCGTCTTCAGCCGTCGCACTCTTCTGGCTGGCGGCGTCAGCGCACTCGCGATGACGCCGTATGCCGCCAGTACTCAGCGTCTTTCTGACGTCACCAAGCTGCCGGATCCGAGCGCCGATCTTTATCCCGCTAGGCGCAACGAGAAATACAAGCTTGACCGGCCGATCACCGATGAGAAGGTCAACGGCAACTACAATAATTTCTATGAATTCGGCACCTCAAAAACGATCGCTACGACTGCCCAGGCGTTGGCGATCCGGCCATGGACGGTGAAAATTGACGGCAGAAAAGCCGATGGAGGTCGGCATCGACGATCTGATCCGCAAACTGACGCTAGAAGAACGCACGTACCGCCATCGTTGCGTTGAAGCCTGGGGTATGGCGATCGCGTGGACAGGTTTCCCGTTCGCCAAACTAGTCGATTTTGCCCGCCCGCTTGGCTCCGCTCAATATGTGCGCATGGAAACATTCATGGACCCGAAGATCGCCCCAGGCCAGCGGCAGCCGTGGTATCCGTGGCCTTATGTCGAGGGCGTCACAATGGCGGAAGCAACTAACGAGCTTGGCTTCCTCGCCACCGGAGCTTATGGCCATCCGCTCGCCCGGCAGCATGGCGCGCCGCTGCGACTGGCGCTGCCGTGGAAATATGGTTTCAAGTCAATCAAGTCGATCGTACGCTTT
>Ga0126375_10000367_pt1 | contig 11817 bp, 13 predicted proteins | sample PanSoiMetPlot_14_FD_109577 | JGI IMG/M metagenome (GOLD analysis project Ga0126375, IMG submission 109577) | Tropical forest soil microbial communities from Panama - MetaG Plot_14 | ecosystem: Environmental > Terrestrial > Soil > Tropical forest | place: Panama | collected 2016-02-17 | reverse complement strand
TGGCGAGTTTGGCTTGACTGTTCGGCGTCGTGGGCATTCGCCTAACTCCTTACGGTTGAATCGCGATCTGTTGCGCCGCGCCGGTATTAAACAGCACCATTAGGCGCGTTTTGCCGCTGCCGTTATCGTCGAAATAGAGACGCCCTTTATTGGCCGCTGGCGCCGCTGGCGTGGTTATTTCTGCGGATTCCAGATACCCAGAGAGAAACCCGTTCCACCAGGGACTACTGACCTCGCCCAAGTTTATGGTCGCCACATCACAATACAGGGCGGATGTGTTCCAATGGGCGATCGGAGTGCCCCCGACATAGAAATAGAAATGCCCACTGGTGTTAAGTTTCGTGTACGGGTTATTCGTCGATGCGCCGATCACGACCTCATTTCCTGAATTCAGCGAGATGACATTCACGTCGGCCGTATTCGTACTCTCGCGCGCATAGATCCCTGAATTGTTGGCGAGCCGGATCGCGCCCGTCGTCGCCGGGTTCGTCCCGATCTTGACCGACGTCCCGAAATACCCATCTTTCCACCGTTGGGTTGTTCCACCGATATCCAACGCATTATCAGTCTCAGGCGTTAGCTTGCCGTTCACTTGTACAGGATCAGTGAAGGCAAAGACTGCGCCCTGCATCCAGATATAGTGACTGAGGCTCCCGAAGAAAATGACGCCTTGCCCTGTGCCGCGATTCACGGTTAAATCGCCCGCGTTGCCGCTGATACTCGGCCCGGCGCTGATCACGCCAGCGACATTGAGATTTGTCCCGAAATACCCCGAACGCGGTCGCGTCGCCCCGCTCGCCCCGACGTCATACGTGTTGTCCGGCGAGAACAGCAGCGATCCCGACGTCGTGATCGCTCCGACTCCTAAGGCGGCAGACCCGCTGTCATCCGCGAGCCGCAGATCAATCCCGGCCCCGGTGCGTTTGAGCGCCGGAAACGCATTCGTCGTTCCGCCCAATCGCAGGAGACCAAAATCGGTGCCCGCCGCGTTCGCGAGCCTGAGATTCCCATCTGCCGACGACGTGATCTGACTGCGCGTGCTGAAACTCAAGACGCCGGCCGTAGCCAGCGTGAGATTTGTGCTCGACAACGGGGCCAAGCCGCTGTCGTCAGCCAGGCGCACTTCCAGTGTGGTCCCGTTGGCTTTCAAGGCCGGAAATGCGCTGGTACTGCCGCCGAATTTCTCGAGCCCGGTAATCGTCGGATTCGCCAGCGTCGCATTGGTCAGCATCAGCGAGCCGGCGGGTTGCAAGCCCCAGCCGTCCGTATTGGCGCTGTCGCGGACCATGAAATCGCCGGTCGTGCCGCCGGCGACGACCAGCGAATCGTTCCACTGCGGCACGTCGACGTCCGACGTGCCCGGGGCCAGCGCCGATTGGTGCCGATGTTTGATGGTACCCGCGGTCGTGCTCATATCGGCCTCAACAGGACGCGGCGCAGGAGATCGGTAAACGTGAACCGCTGCGACGAGGCGTGGACGACATAGCGCGGCCGACCAGGCAAGGGCGCGCGGTCGATGGTGATTGTGACATCCTGAATCAGATAGCTGCCGGCGTAGCCGAAGGCCATGCCGGTATTGAAGACGGCCGCATTGAACACGGCGGGATTGAACGGCCCCTGAATCGCCAGATCGATGTCGACGGTCGTGCCGGCCTTAGATTTCGGATCGAACGTCGAATATTGGACGCTGATGATCGGATGCGCGAAGCTCTCGAGGTCGGCATCGCAGAGGGTTGCCAGACTCGCTTCATTGCGCCGCTCGTCGACGATGAGATATTCGCGAATCCCATCCGTCCCGCTGCCGTCTGGATTGCGCTCGAGCCCCGCCAGGGCCGTTTGAGCGCTGACGTCATCACGCTGGACCCAGATGTTAATGGACGCGCCTTTTTCCATCGCGGCAGTCAGTCCTGTGACGCCAGTCAGCGCCGGAACGGGCGCGATCTGATTCCCGTACGGAATCGTCGTCACAATGGCGCCGGCGCCGGTTGCTGGGATGCCAGTCAGCGTGTTGCCGCTGACGCCGGTATAGCGGATGTACTGATAGCCCGTGACGGCCCAACCGCCGGCTGTGGAAAACGGCGCTGCGCTCGCGGTCACCAGCGATGTGGATCCTGCGGCGACTTGGCCGCTCGTTGTGACCAGACCTGACGTATCGGTCGTCGGTGCATTGGCACCCAACGTCCCATCGGCGGCCGTATCGGTGTAGGTCGTCGCCGTGTTGTTCGCAATCGTCGTCAGGAGTTTCAATTGCGAGGCATTGACGGCCGTCCGGTAGACCTTGCGATTGGTGACTGCCCCAGGGCCGACCGCGATCGCGCTGACCGCGACTTGATTGTTGGCCGTCGTGTTGCTGGCCGGCGATGTGGCGCCCAACGACGCATCCGCGACCGTGTCGGTATAGGTCGTCGTCGTGTTGTCGCTGATCGTCGTCAGCAGTTTGAGCGTCGAGGTGCCAGCCGTCGTGCGATACAACCGGCGCGCGGTCACGCCAGCCGGGCCAATCTGGATCCCGGTAATCGGGACGACGCGGTGCGGCATCGTGCCCGCCGATGGCAATGTGAACGTGCCTTGCGTGAATCCGGTCCCGACTGCGTCCGTCACGCCCGTGACGTTGACGGCCATCACGTTCTTCCCTTGTGCCACGCCGTTGACGATGCGATAGATCGTCTTTTGTGTCACGCCCGCCCCTGGAACCGGAATCCCTGAGAGGACGATCGTTTTGGCGTACGGACCCGGCGACGCGACCGTCGCCGTAATGTGATTCGTGGAAAAGCCGGCGCCGGTCTCCCCGCCCGACCACGTGTACGTCATCACGTAATACACGTCGGCGCCGACCGGCCAGAGCCCTGAATTGTTCCCGCCGCCTTCGCTTGCGGTGCCTGGAGCCGGGTTCGTCGGATCGTCGAACGTCGTCACGTTATTGGTCGACGTCCAGACCGTCGTTTCGCCGGTCCCGCTCATGAACGTCAAGCCGTACATATGGACGCCAGGATCTGGGCCATTCCCGACCGATGGTTGACTGGGCAACGTCGGATGCACACTTGGCGCGGCGATCGCACCGGTTGTGACGGTCGCGAGCGGACTCGGCACACTTTCACCAGACGCGGTGATCCACGTATAGGCGTACTTGTAGGTCCCACTGCCGAGGCCGGTGCCTGGTTGGGGCGTGCCCACCGGCGCGACGGCCGGCGCAATCGATCCGCCGACGACGGACCCGGCGCCCCCGAGCTGGATGCCGGTATATTGCACGACTTTGGTTTTCGCGCCGTCCGCAGTCGTGCCAGCGATCGCTTTGCCCCCCGTCGCCGTAAACGTCGCCCCATCGGTGATCGGAATGATCGTTTCGCCGGCTGCGACCGCGATCGGGACATTTTCGCCATAGCCGCGACCATAGACGCGCGTGCGTACCTGGCTCAGATCGGTGTCGAACTGAATCGGCGGATTGTTCAGGGGCGGATTCGCGAGCGTCAGCGGATCGGGATTCGAGACGCCGGCTTCCGGCGGCAGGTACAGATGCACGTTCCGGCCGTAATCGATCTTGGTGCGGCCGTTGATCAGTTTCGCCAGCTCGTTGATCGCTTCCATGAGCGTCTGCGAGCCGTCGAAATTGATCGTCAGCACCGGCAGCCCGGTCTGGACGTTGCTCGAGGTAAACCCTGAGGGCGCAAAAGTGCTCACAAGATCCTGCGCGATCGCCGTCGCCGACTGGGCGACATAACTGGCGATCGGCCGCCGCTTGTTGAACTGGAACGTCCAATCGATGAGATCCGCCGGATAGCGGGTCGTCACCACCATCGTGCGTGCTTCGTAGGTCTGCGCCTGCTGCTGCACTTCCCCCGCGAAAATCAGATCGGCCAGCGTGAACGAGCCGACACCGATTTCAATCGCGGCGCCGGCCACTGGTTCGTTCTCAAGAAACAAGATCGTCGCGGTGTTGGGCTGCGCGCCGAGAATATCGCGGATCGTCACGTCGGCGAACTTCACCACCGGGACGATGGTGCCGTTCAGCCGGAAGAGAATATCGGGCAGACTCATGAGGCCGGCCACTGTCGCGTCTGTTGCATCTGTCGTGTCAATTCATCCATCAGCGGACGCGCGAGATCCTTGATCGACCCGTTGACGTTGAACGTGTTGTTCAACGTCGTGTTCCCGTAGGCGTTTTTGAACAGATTCGTGTTCGGCAGCACGGTCGGACTGGTATAGGTCGGTCCGCCCGACATGCTCAAGGCCGGCATCCCGCTCGACATCCCGAGCATGAAGAATTCCCCGCGCGCCCGCTGCGCCTGCTGGATCTGGAAATCGCGCTCGAGATAATCGCTGGCCGTGTTCATCTGCTTGGTCATGACGTTCATGAGTTCCTGCGTCATGCCGATCATCTGCCCCGTGCCCGCGACGACGATGCCCTTGAACTGTTCGAACCCTTGGGCGGATTCCATGAAGGCCGTGCTGTAACTGTGCGCCGTCTGCGTGGCCGCCGCGGTATTGGCGGCGGCAACTTCGGCGGCACTTTTGCCGATGACGAGCACGCCTTCAGTCGCCTCCTTGTACATCCTGGAATATTCGTCGCCCGTCGTCGTGACGGATTTCGTCACCTGATTCAGCGCGTCGATCTGCTGCTGCGCCCGGATGGTGACGGCTGTCGTATACGCCGCGAGCTGTTCCTCCGTGCCTTTGAAGGCGTTGATCGTTTGATTTTTCCACTCGTTGATCTTGGCGATCTTGTAGTCCGTTTCCGAGAGGGTCATCTTCAGAATGAAATCCGCATTCGCGGCTTCGATCTGCTGAATCGCGGTCAACCCTTCGATGACTTGCTTGTTGCGCGCCTCGAGATTCTTCTGGCGCTCCGCGGCGAGCTCCTTTTCCTGTTTCATGGCGAGCTCGTGCGTCTTGGTATGGAGATGCTCCATTGCCTGGGCACCCACGATGACGGCATCGGCAAAGGAATTCGTATCCTCCGTGAGCGTCTGAATCGCGACGTGCTCTTTGTCGAGCTGCTTGTAAATCTGGTCGAGATCCTCGGGGAGACCTGGCGGCACAAGACCGCCACTGATTTTCGGGGCGTTGCGTTCGGCCCGCTCGGCCAACTTCTCAAATTCCGATTGGAGCTCCCGCACCTTACTCAGACTGAGCGTCAGGACATCCGCGAGGGCTTCCCCGAGATTGGCTTTCACGGAGCGCCAGAAGCGCGTGGCCGCGTCGCCGGCATCGTCGAGAGCCTTAATCGTTTCCCGGCTCATCCCGCCGGCGCCATCTTTCACATCATCGAACCCGCGCTTGATGACCGGCGCCAGTTCCTTCCAGTTCTTGCCGAACAGGTCCGACGCAATGCGCGCAAATTCCAGCGGATCTTTGACCTCGCGCAAGGCCTCCGCGATCTTGATGAACTGCTCGCCGGGATCGAGCGTTTTAAATTCCTTCAGGCTGATATGGAGCTCGTTGAGGGCCGCGACGGCGCCTTTATCTCCGCGCCCGAGCCGCTCCTGCAATTTATTGACAGCATCCGCCATCGTCTCGACGGTCACGCCGGCATCGTCGCCGGCCGTCCGCATCGCCTGGAGCGATTCGACCGAGATTTCCGTCCGGTCGTGCAGCTTCATCAAGGCGTCGGCATCGTCCATCACCGCCTTGGCGAAATTGACCGCCGCTGTCACGCCGACCCCAATCCCGAACGCCCCGAGCAGCCCTGAGACTTTCCCCATCCACGAGGCCATGTCGTTGCCGGATTTGTTGGCTTCCTTCGCCGCATCGGCGAGGCGTTGCAGGCCGGCCGGGACTTCGTAGCCCAGCTTCTGCATCTTCTCGGCGGCTTCGGCCGCTTTGCTGCCGACCGTTTGCAACTGATCGGCGGTCAGCTTGGCGATGCCGCCGGCCTTCTCGACCGCAATCGTCATCAGCGAGGCTTCTTGGATCAGCTTGCGACCCGAGAAGTTGTCGACCATCCGATTGAGCGTGGTCTCAACTTTCGACGCGCCCTTCGAGAAATCGACGAGCGCAATCTCCGCCTTGTCGATGGCGTCGAGAAAGCTCGAGAAATCGGCCTTAAAAGTTGCGGTGATCGCCATTCAGTGCTGCCCTCTGGCCTCGTCCGCTTCGCGTTTCAACATGGCCACGAGGATGTCGTAGACCTCGACCGAGAGTCCGTGCACGTCGTCATACGTCCAGTGCATGGCGCGAGCGATCGTCAGACACGACTCGATCCACTCACGCCGGTGAGGTTTTTTCGCGCGTCCTCCTGCGTCTTCCGCGCCGCTTCGTGGGCATCAATCGCCGCGACGATTTCCGTCTGCGTGGGCTGGTCCAAGTTGTAAATCGAGGACGGACTCACCGGCACCGGCCGCCCATCGGGATCCGTGAAGGACCAGCCGACGATGTACGCGCGCAGCCTGGCGCGGATGACTTCTTTCGGCTTCAGTTTGACTTTTTCCCCCGCCGCGTATTCTTCGATGAGATCGCCCATCAGATCATTCTGCTCGCCGGCACTCAGCTCGCGCTTGATGTCGACGTAATCCCCGTCCGACAACTGCAGCCGGTCCACTTCCGGCTGGACGAACCGACAACGGGCCATAGGTTTACTCCGTCTGCGTCAGGCGCGCGTGCAGCGTGCCATTCGCGATGTGCAGCGTGGACACCGGCCACGTCCAATGCACGCCGGTGATCTGACGACTGCCACAGAAGATCAGCGCCGACGGCTGCGACGTCGTCGCGTACTGGTCGACCTCCCCGACGACCTGCGCCGTGAGATCCAACCCCGTGCCCGTCATCGTGATCGTCCAGGCGCCCAGCACCGCCACCTCGCGATAGTTCCATTTCAACGCGCCATCGATCCCAGTGATGGTGTAGCTCGTCCCGGTCACACGTCATCCTTAGAAGCCGACGTACCAGCTCCCGTTGGCGACGTAGTTGCTCGAGATGGTGACCGCGCCCGAGACCGCGACGTTGATCGAACAATCCACCCACGCCGGGCCATACGCGTACTTCGTGGGGATGTCGGCCGAGGGATAGAGATAGAGTTTGACGCCGTCGGTTGAAGACGCGCCGGTAAACGGCTTCGTTTCCGTGTCATCCCAGAACCCGGAAAAACTGCCTTTCAGATCGGGTAACCCCTGCACGTAGGTTTTGTTCGTGTCACCGAAGCTCGTGGTTTCGATCTTGTCGGTTTCGCGGTTCAGCACCCACGTATTGAGATGGATCACATTGCTGGCGGTGCCGGATCCCGACGTCGACATATAGACGACGCCTTTTCGCGCAGGATACACAGCCATCGAATCACTCCCCGCCGCGGGTCATGCCACGGCCTGCTGTGGGATCAATCGTGCGAGATCGCCCAGGACCGTTGTGGCCCGGGTCGTCCACGATGACTCGGCCACGCAGGCCGGTAACTGCTGCGCCATCCGCACCCGCCCGTCCGGGTCTTTCAACCACAGGCGAATCAGCGCGGCCGCCTCGGTCGGTGTCGTGAAGGTCGGCACGACGTCGCCGAACACTTCGCGGACTTCCGCCCGGTAATCCGAGAGATGAAACGCGCCGCACGCGGCGAGCTCGTACGCGCGCGGGCTGAGGGATTCGCCCATCGGCGCCGCGGGACCGTGCCGGCCCCAGCCCTGGGAGCGGCGATAGAGATTGAGGCCGATCTTCGCGCGCCGATACAGCGCCGCGGCCATCTCGTTCGCGATCGGCGTCGACCGGACACAGGTTTGCACCTGATCCTTCAGGCCGAGGTCGGGATCCCAGCTGCCATAGAGCCCGAGATCAATGCCCGTCCAGTCGATGGCATTAAACCAGGTGATCCGTTCCGCAAAGCCGGATCCGACGAAGACGACATCGTGCTGCGGCAGCTCGGCCGACAGCGGCTTGCTCGAGACGTAGTGTTTGTGTGGATGCCACGCGTGCGGGAGATAACCGGCATGGCGATTGACTTTCCGAAATTCCGGCACGACGGACCGTTCATTCGTCCAGCAGCCATCCACGAGACTCGCGATCCGCATCTCGTGGGCGTGGTCGTACGGCGACTCCGTGAACAAGACCGTCACCAGCAGGCCGGCGCGCTTCATCATGATGATGACGTCGGGATGCAGCAGCGTCGCGCTGACGACCAGGACGACATCGACCTGCTGGCGCAGCGCCATCTCGAGCGCGCCGACGCCGGCGTGATACATGATGTCGTTCCATTCCGGCTTCGGCAGATCGGGCCGGGTCTTCTTCTTCTTCCGCCAGAGCCAATGCAGCGACGCCTTGGACGCCTCGATGCGCGTGTCGAGGCGATACGGTTCGACGTACGTGCCGTGCTGTTGCAAGCCGTAGAAGAGCCCGTCGTAGACGTCGGCCGTCGACCACGACGCGCCGGGATGCACCAGCAGGACACGCAACGGCCGCGTCTGGGGTGGCGGCACTGCGCCGGCCGGCGTCCCTTCATCGCGGCACCCGACGATGACGGCCTCATGCCAGATCAGTGCATCGGTTGGATACTTCGCCAGCGTGGTCCGGATGAAGTCGTAATCCCCTTCGTGCCGGCGCCCCCAGAGCCCGAGTCGGTCGTCATTCGGGACGACAAATTGCGTCCCGCTGACGTTGCCGCAGACGACGGCGCGTTCTCTCCAGAGCGTGCCCTGGCCAGACGGCGCCCGCATCTTGAACATGATCGGGCGGTCGGGCCAAGCCGTGATGGCCGCGCGAATTTCGGCGAATGCACCCTCGGTATAAAAGTCGTCGTCATCCATGAACAGCAGATGACTGCCGAGCGCGAGGACCATGGCGGCCTGGCGTTCCCGCTGCCCCCAGCAGCCATACGGGCCGTCTTCGATATAGCGATATCCGAACTGCTGCGCGAGCGCTTTGATGGGCGCGCCATTGCCGACGACAAGCACTTCATCCTGCGGCTCGAGCGGCTGGGCCGCAATCGACTGCAGCGTGCGTGTGAGCGTCTCGCGGCCGCTGGTCACCACGAGGATGGAGAGCCGAATGCTCACGACTGATGCACCTCGAAGCCTGCGCGCTCCACGAGCTCGATGAGCGCCTTGACCATCCGCGCGCGGATCCGAATCACGCGCGGGATCATCTTCTTGTCGAGCGGCGCTTCGGGCATCGCGCCGCGGTTCCAGCCTTTGTCCGTCCGTCGCTTCAGCCCTTTCGTCCCGTTCTCGTAGAGCCACGCGTGCGGTGCGCGACTCTGCACGATCGCACTCGTGAAGACCACCGTGCGGTTTTTGACGCCGCGCACGCGCGCCTTGAGATTTCCGGGCGGATACCACGGCGTCTGGCGTCTGGCCGTCGGATGCAAATTCGTGGTCCGCACGGGATAGGCATCGCGCACTTCCCGCTCGGCCTGGTCAGCGTGCGCGAGGACGATATCGGAGGCTTCCTCGATCAGATCCGCCGGCAGTTTCAGGAGCGCACTTCGGAGCTCGTCGAGGCCATCCATCTGCATCTTGATGTTGCTCATGGGATGACCTCTTCGCAGAGCAGCCGCATCTCCGCATTCTGTTCGTCGATGTTCTGGAACCCGCGCACGAAGAATTCGCGGGCCGGCGCACCGGTCGCCTGATACGTGATGCGCGTATCCATCGTGACCTGCGGGTGATAGCGCATCGAGATCAACGAGCTCACGCCGCGCCCTTCCGGCGACGGCGCCAACGGCTGAATCGCACACCACCAACTGGCCGGCGTGAGTGGCTCGAAGAAGCCGTCCGGATCATTCGTCGTGGTGGTCGCTTTCGAGAGCGTCACCGACTTGTTGTAACGACCGACGCGCGGCATCAGCTGTACCAGACCGTTGAATAATCGCTGCCGTACTCCGGCTCAATCCAATGGACACAATCCGTCCAGCACGCCTCGGCCGCCATGCGGGCCTTTTCGGCATCCTCGAGCCCTTCGCGATCCAGATCGAGATACGCGACATACATCCGGATGCCCTGCTTGATGCGCTCGGGAATCTTGGTCGTCGCGTCCCAGCCGATGATGTACGTGATCATCACATTCGGCGTGAGGCGCGTCGCGTGGACCGCCGGCCAGGTTTGATTCGGTTTCAACACCACGCGCGCGGGCCGACTGATCGCGTCCGTGTCGTACACACTGGTCGCGAGCGTCTGCAGCGTGCCGGCCGTGTCGTAATACTGAATGCTCGTGATCGATTGCAACGGCGCCGCGCGCGGCAACCAGATCGTCGTGTAGAACGCATTCAGCGTCATCTGCCACGTTTGCGTAAACAAGCCGCGGCCGAGCGATTCTTCCGCCTGCTCGCGCGCTGTGGTGATGAACCGCTGAATGACGGCGTCATCGTCGTTCTGGCGGATCCGCGCGTGCTCCTTCGCTTCGGCGAGCGTAATCGGCTCCGTGGTCGGCCCGGTCACGAGCCCCCACGAGACATGCTTCGTATTCATCGCGATCCTCGCGCACGAGGCCGGCTGCGTGCGGCGGTCTCGGGCGGGTCTCCCAGCGATGCCGCCTCGGGTTCGGCATCCAGCGCCACCACCACGTCTTCACGCAGCCAGCCCCGCACACGCTCATCCATCGGGATGTCGATAATCTGCCCCGCCTGAAACGGCGCCGCCGGATGATCCGACGGCGTCGTTCTCAGGAATTTGATCCGCATTACGCGGTCCCCGCCGGCGGTGGCGGTTCGACCGGATCCAGTTCGGCCGTGGCGCTGCCGCGCCACACGCCGCCTGCAGCTTCGACGGCTTGCTGCAGTTGCTGTGCGGCGTTCACGATCGCCTGCACCTGGTCATTCGTGCCCGTGACCTGCATACGGGCATACACATGCGCTTTTGCCATTGATGCACCGCTCCTTTATGCCTGCGCCATGTATTTGACCGGATTGGTGCCCGCGTTGAGCAGGTCCCCATCGGACCGAGCAAACGCCAGAAACGCGACTTGATGGAGCTCGGCGAACCGTTCGTCGAGCCGCAACAGCGTCACGTCGACGACATCCCGGATGATGTACTTCGAGAAGTCGCCGAAGATCATCACCTGCGCCGACGATGCCGGCGAGGCCATCGACTGATTGATGGTGTACGGATAGCCGAGAATCGTATTCGGCTGGCCTGGCGCGAGACCCGGTGCCCAGAGCGGCATGCCCGTCGTATCGCCGGAGTACTGCAGCACCTTGATCTTCTTGAGTCCCTTGAGCACTGCGTCATTCATCATGAAGCGGCCATTCGGGTCGCGGTAGGCGGGATCGACGGAGTGCAGCAGGTCGACCATGTTGTCATACGTCGGCGGGCTAGCGACGCCCGTCACGCCTGATACGGCGGCCGCGACGATCCCGTTCGGCTGGCCGGTGCCGGTGCCCACCGTGAAGTGATCATTCTGTAGACGCGCGATCCGGGTCGCCAGCGCATCCCCGATGAAGGCGGGGAAGTTGATCGACGTGTCATTCATGAACTCGACGGACGCGAGCACATAGTCCGACGAATACTTGTAGGCATCGAGCACGAGCTGACCGAACGTCATTTCGGTTTCGGTTGCGGCGGTGTTTTCGGAGAGCAGCCGGCCCTTTTGCGCCGTATCGTTCGTGGTCGGAATCGGCAGCGGGCCACCGGTCGCGGTGCGGATGACCGAGGCGACTTCGCGCATCCCACCGAATCGCAGGAGGGCGACTTCGAGCGCCTGCATCATGGCATCGGCCACGGTGTACCCACCCGTCGTCGTCGTGCTCTGCGCGCCAGTCAGCGCGGCGCGCTGCTCGTCGGCCGCCTGGCGATACGACTGCAGATCGGTGGGCTCAAGCGACCGGAGGTGCGTATTCGGCAGCTGGAGCGTGAGGCTGGTCGAGGCCAGATCCAACCCGACGCGGTCCGCGAAGGCGCGATCTTCGGTCGC
>Ga0126375_10000365_pt1 | contig 11824 bp, 22 predicted proteins | sample PanSoiMetPlot_14_FD_109577 | JGI IMG/M metagenome (GOLD analysis project Ga0126375, IMG submission 109577) | Tropical forest soil microbial communities from Panama - MetaG Plot_14 | ecosystem: Environmental > Terrestrial > Soil > Tropical forest | place: Panama | collected 2016-02-17 | reverse complement strand
CGGCGGCCGTCGTCGAGGAACGGAGCATCGTCGAGCTCCGACCAGATGAGCTTGCTGGACATCGGCGTGTCCATCTCTTCGCCGGCATCGGCGGATGGGAGTACGCGCTCCAGCTCGCCGGCTGGCCAGCCGACGTCGAGGTCTGGACCGGTTCCTGCCCCTGCCAGCCGTTCAGCGCAGCGGGACGCCATGCGGGCCTTCTCGACGCGCGGCATCTATGGCCCGCTTTTCATCGGCTCGTCGCCGAGTGCCGTCCTGCAGTCGTCTTTGGAGAGCAGGTTGCGAGCCGAGCTGGACGGGCATGGCTCGCCGGAGTACGTACTGACCTGGAAGACCTTGGATATGCCGTCGGGGCCGCCGATCTGTGCGCTGCGAGCGTCGGCGCGCCGCACATCCGACAACGGCTCTTCTGGGTGGCCGACCGCGTCGGCCCGGGACTGGCGGGATGGCCGGAGCAATCAGCACGGCGTGAATGCGCGGCCGCTGAACGAGGTGGCGATGCTCGCGGGCTGGCCGAGTCCCGCTACGCCCAGCGGTGGCCGCTCCGTGAGCATCGAGAAGATGGACGCGACGGGACGGACGATGGACGGACGGAAGCACACGGCGAGCCTCGAGCACGCGGTGAAGTTCGCGGGCTGGCCGACACCGGACGCAGGAACGACCGGGGCGAAAGATGCGACGAATCGTCAGGGCGGGGCATCACTGGCACATCTCGCGGGCTGGCCGACACCGCAGTCGGTGGAGCCGACGAGCCGCAAGCGCCCGTCACGAGCTGCAACGGGTCGGACCACGGAATACCTGGGACGCACGGTGCAGCTCGCGGGCTGGCCGACGCCGGACGCGCAGGCGATGAACCTTGGCGCGGATCCGGAGACGCATCTGGCGCGGCTCGAGCGGCTGAAGGCGAAACACCACAACGGCAACGGGGCAGGACTGACGCTGGGCGTGGCATCGCAGATGGCGGGCTGGGCGACCCTTACGGCGGGGGACGCCCGCAACGGGCGGAATCGAACGGCCAACCGATCCAATCCACAGAGTCGACATCACGACGGGCAGACGCTCAGCGATCAGGTGCATGGGATGACTGCGAATGGCTTCCGTGCCTCGACGGCAAAGCCCGCCGCACTCAACCCGGACTTCACCCGCTGGCTCATGGGGTACCCGCCCGCACACCTCAGCTCCGCGCCTACGGCAATGCGGTCGTCCCGCAAGTCGCGGCGGCCTTCATCACCGCCTACTTGCGCGCAGGTTGACGGCGAGGCTTTGGCCCCGCTGGAATCTCCACGCGCAGTTCCCTGCACGGCGGGCACTCCCAGATGAGGAGAACCGGTAGCTTCTCGGCTGGCTCATGGGTGGCCCACACTTCCATCCCTGCGCCACCAGAGTCCTCGCGAAATTTCTCGTAGTAGGCCCACGCGAGATCTCCGTCAGCGACGATCAGGACACGGCGGGGATGACCCGCGATGGCGGATGGCGTGCCGTCCCTGCGCGCGATCATGTCGTGGCCGATGGTAGTGCACGTGGGCTCATCGATCATGACGCGACCTCCTCGGGAACCTCGGGGCGTGGCGTGCGTGGCCCACGTGGCTTGCGCGCGCCCGGGCGTGGCCGGCTCGCGTTCCGGCGTGATGCCGCCGCCTTGGCGGGCGTGCGCATCCGGCCTCCAATTGAGCCCGTGCACATCGCGCAGTAGAGCTCGGTGCCGTGCACTTGGCACGTGGGCGTGGAGCTCGGCGCGGGCGCGAGCACCGCTGCGTGTTTGGGGCACAGCTTGATCTGCAGATCGCCTCCATCCGCTGCAGGAGGGCTCCGTCGGTGCGGGGTGGTCTTGACGACACAGCCACAACGGCCCAGGAAGGTCATTGCGGCCTCCGGTTGTGCTTGTTCCACAGCTCGGCGTACTCCTGTCGGTAGCGGCGGTAGGACTCGGCGGCTCGCCGCTGGCGACGGCCGGAGGTGAACACATGGCCGAGAAAGGCCAGCGTCAAAAAGATGCCGGGAATGATGACAAAGAAGATGAGCAGGAAGGCGATGATGATTGAACTGATCATCGAATGGGGTCTCCCTTCGCCTCGTAGGCGATCACGTGGTCGACACCCTCGGCCCCGCTCTCGAGATGGCGGTCGGCGAAGGCGTTCGCGTCGATCAGTTTGCGGAAGAACATGACCCAGCCGCACGCGCAGCTCGCGTACCAGCCGGAAGTACTGCGATCGGTGACAGCCATCACGCGTCTTCCTCGTCGTCTTCCTGGAACATCCAGCCCATGTCGCCCTCGCAGCGCGGGCACACGTCTGGATTGCCAGCGAAGTATTGCGCGTCGTACGGGGTCCAAATGCCGTCGCCGATGACCAGGCCACAATCGCCGCAGACCTGATAATCAGCGGCGTTGTCATGGCGAACCAGCGTGCGCCCCGGGCGGGTCGGATGCGGCCGCGTTGACTTGGGGGTCAGGTCGGTGCTATCGTTGTTCACGTTCTTTCTCCTCGGTGTTGTGTTGGGGCCGTCCATGGTCGCGCGTGGACGGCCCCGGTGTTTTTAGCCTAGGCCGGTGCCACAATCGGCCCCGTCCTCGTCCTCATCCTCGGGGCGGTCATCGATCCAGGTCTTGAGCTGGGCGCGGAAGGCCGCTTCGCTCGACAGGTTTGCGGGCTCATCGAACTTGCCGTCATTGAGATGCCCGTCGGGGTCGATGACGGGCCGTCGCGGATGGCCGTGAAAGACTGCGGTCAGAATTGTCTCGGCTTGCTTGAGTGTCAGGCGCATAGTGCGTTCCTTTCGCTGATTCGGGCCACCACCGGATCCTTGCGACGATGCCCCGGGCCTTGTAGTCCGCCTGGATCGCGCGGGCGACCTTGCGTGTCGGCGCGAAGCACGATGAGAACTCTTCTCCGTAGACTTCCCACGGATAGCGCATCACTTCTTCTCCTCCGGCTGCAGGTCGTCCTGACAGTTCTCGCAGAGTTCGCCGTGCGGGCATCCTTGCCCGTATTCCTCGTAGCAGCGGGGGCACGTGCCCATGTCGTAGTTCGTGCAATCGTCGGGGCACTCCGGCTCCAGGCGCGGGTCACGCGCCTGCGGCGTTCCGCGCTCGCCACACACGGCGTCCCGGATCTCGTCGATCATGATGTGCACGGCCGCTTCCAGTCGGTCGCGCGTCACGTAGTGGAGTGGCCGCGAGCTTTTGCTCTTGTCGGTCGCCTCCGCGAAGGAGGCGTACCCGGGCTGGAAGTCGTATGGGCGCGACCACAGGACGCGCAGCGCGTTGGGGGACTCGACATAGTAGGTGCCGACGTTGGCGTAGGCGGCATCGACAACCAGTTCGCAGCAGAGGTCAGTCGCCGCCTGTGCGAGCAGGCGCTTGACCTTCTCTTGTGTGGTGGTGGTGGCCATGGTCAGTTCTCCTCGGTTGCGAATGACGCGAGTTCAATCACGAGTTCGTCATCGGTCAGGGGATAGCGGAGATCTTCCAGCGGGTCGGCCCCGTCGACGAAGGCCTCCTCGGAGGCGTAGAAGCCGAGTGCCCAGCATTCGCCCTTCGTGGGATCCGGCAGACCCGATTCGACTTCCCACTCGCCATACACATCCTGGAAGGCCTGTGTCGCGTAGCCCATGCGGCCATCCGCATAGATGACCTCCAGGGCAAACCCGCCGCCGCCTGAGTACGAGAACTGCACCTTGACGGTCGCGCCGTCCCAGTCCGCGCGGGACAGCCCGGGCACCGCATCCGAGATGCGCGCGCGCAGCCCGGGGAACGTCTTGTCGTTCCAATCGCCCCCGAAGTAGCAGGAGCGGCAGATCCCGCACGGCTTCTCCGGCACCCGGCCGCAATACTCGCAGACGTTCATGTCCTGCTCCCGGGTCATCGCGCGTCTCCGAGTTCAGCGCGGGCGGCTACCGCCGTTCCCTCGCCGCAGAGATCGTCCGCGAGGTTGTCGTCGCCCTCGCCGCACATGTCAAGCGCCTGATCGATGACGAAGGTGGCGAGCACATCCGCGCAGAAGATGCTGCTGTCGAGTTCCATCACGCGGGCGAAGGTCTCCAGATCCGCGATCATGGCCGCACCGTCCACATAGCCGAGTTCCACGGCGCGTTCGTCGCGCTCGTTCTCGGGATACTCCCCGTAGTTCTCGGCCGCGTTGTCGAGCACGGTCACCAGCAACTCCCGCACGCGCGGGTCGGTGACCTCCACAAGTCTCATGGGCCGTCTGCTATCCTGTCTGTCAGCCATTGCCGAAACCTCCCTCTGGTTTGGGTTGTGGTCAGGATCGGGGGGCGGTTCCTGGCCGTCTCCCGGTCCGTCTATGTAACATTCTAGCCGACCCGTCGGTTCCTGTCACCGTGTCGTGTCGTGACAGGGGGAACACGTGGTGATCCACCGTCCGCCCTCGGACGTGCCGTCGTGTTCCTGGCGCATGCAATCGGCTTCACGGGTGCATGGCGCGCCGTCGCACGCGCTGCAGCCGTCGCACGCGCAGAGCTCGACCCCCTCGGAGCCGCGCAGGATCGAACACGCTGACGACGCACCCAGATTCTGCCTGGCAGTTTGGAGGCTGGGCATGCGCGGGCCATTGACTAGGCCCTCCGCGCCCGTGGGGGCTTGCGGCCACGCATCACGAAGTCGTACAGCGCGCGATTGTTCCGATGCTCCGCGATCACGTCCCGCATGGCCGACCGACGGGTCGCGCGCTCGAGTTTCCGCCACGACGCGTAGTCGTGCTCAAGACAGCTGATCAGGGAGCGGATGACGCGTCGATTGCTCCACGACACGTGGGCGCGCCCGACGATCTGCCGGATATAGGGGTCGCATGCGCGCGACCTTGACTGGGCATTCATGTGCGCTCTCCCTCGGTTAGGACAATTGGCGGACGGTGCCAAGGCATCGGCCACAGGGAATCCACGTGCGGGATCCGACGCGCGACACGGGTAACTCGCGTCGCTTCGCGCCGCACGTGCAGCGCCCGCGCTTGACCACGGCGCGGTGTCGCGCGCGCACGCAATCCATACACACGGCATAGGTGTCAATCGTGTTTTGGAATGGCTTGCCGCATCCGTTGCACGTGAGAATCATGTGTGCGCTCTCCCCTATGCCGCACACGGGACAACGAACCCGTGCGCGTCATGCTTCGCGTCACCCTTCGCGCGCAATCCGACCACGACCCCGCGCGGGTCGAGAAAGCGAAGGTCGTTCGCGTCGCCGTCCACGACGCGGTATCCATTCCATGTGTCCGGGAGTGCGGCACCCTTGCGCGTGTCGAACACCACGGCGACGTTGTCACCATTGGCCAGCACGCGCAGGCAATCGGCGTCATTCAATTCAGAGCGAGAGAACGTCAAGTGGTAGTTCAGCGGTTGACGACGCGCCAACATGCGCGCGTGGTTCTTCGTGTAATCGTAGAAGATCACGTCGGGGTACAGGGTCATCAGCGATTGCCCGTCAGACGTGCGCAGGTTTTCCCATGGCAGATCGCTCGTCCCGTTCAAGCGGATGACCGGACGCATCTTGCGGCGTGCGGCGCGCTTGACGTGCGTCCCAATCTGTCGCGCCAATTCGTCGACGAAGCCACGAGGATCCGTGAGGAACAACTTGCTCTTGCGCATGCGCCCTGCCATCACATTCCGCATGCGCCCACGTCCCGCTGTGTACAGGCATCCGCAGGAACATCCGGGCGTGCGGAACGGGCATAACTCACGACCCGACAGGTTGCCGGGAGCGAGATACAGAATCGCCGTGAGATACCCCGCGCTCGACCCCTTCTTCGTTTTTGCGTCGTTCTCAACATTGATCAGTCGCCCGTACTTCGTGCTACCGTTGCTGACAGTCTTCAATTGCCTTGCTCCAATCAAGGTGGTTGGGGATCAGCGCGCTGCAGGGTGTTGACGCACCCTGCGGCGCGCGCCTAGCGTCGGCTAGGCGCGGTTCTTCAGCGCATTCGTGAACGCGGTATTTGCGCGGCGAAGGTCATCAGCCGCGCTGTAACGATTGCAGAAGATGTAGTGGGCCCCAAAGCGTACCTCGCGCCCATCCGGGAGACGCGTCGTGTGCAGATGCTTCGTGTCGGTCATCGGGTCGAACGTCGCGCCCTTGAATTGCTGCGCCACCGCGTCGACTGCGTTGACTTCCGGTCCGTCGTACCACTTGACGTGGATGCTCGCTCCGCCCGAATAGACGGACGTGCGAACGCCAAACTTGACGCCCGGAAACCGTTCCTTCAAGGCTTGCCGGAGCATCTTGGCCGTGTCTGCTGCGCTGATGTATTCCGTGATCATCGGTTTTACTTCCTGTTGGCGACACGTGTCGTCGCATACGTGGAGCTCCACGGGGTCCGGGTCGTACGGGCATCCATACGACCGGCAGTCGTCGGCGCAGACATGGTCGGTATGGGCGTACGGGCAATGGTTGGCGTTGCTGCTGTTGTGTCGTTCCATCGTTCTCTCTCCCTGTCGCGCTAGTCTGTCTGCTGCTACCTGTACAACATTCTAGCTGACCCCTCGGTTCCTGTCAACTAGCGTTTCATGCCCCCGTTTCCAGAAATCGTGTCAAGCCCTAATTTCGCCAGCATGTCCGCCTACTTCGGCCGCACCGCCATGAAACGCCGGAAAATCTGTGCTAGGGGTACTACCGAGCAGCTATAGGCTTTGACTATGAAAGGCCTTGACGACGGCCGATAGCCTGCGCTAGCCTGCGCACCGATGGCCTATCAGGGAGCGCCTGAGAACCACGGCAACAGCAGGCAACAGAGCACAGCAGCAGAGCACCTGTGCCGCAGTAGGTCTCGCAGTAGTCGGTCTCGCACCGTCCAGCCATACCGCGCAGGGGGAAAACACGCGCAGGCACTCAAGCCGTCCAGCCGACACGGACATAAGATCATCCCCCCCACCGATAACCACAGTTATCAGCCGATGTTAATGGATACCTATACTTACTCGCCTACTGACGGTGGATTCTGCCAGGAAGCGAGGGGTAGACGCAGCCAAGGGGGGGATGACAATCCCTCAGGGGGAATCCACGATTGCCGATTGTGCCCTGGCGGAGTCCCGTTCCACCGGGAACCCACGGGCACGGGCCCCTCTCACGCCCAGTCTCCCGACCTGCCAAGGGAGTCCCGGGGATGAGTTCGTGGGTGGTGGAATTGGACGCGTGGAGGCAAAGGGCGCGAGGGCCTGGGTTCCACGTGGAACGCGATCCGCAGCGCTGCATGGTCTGCGGGCGGTTGCGGAAGCACTGCGAGATCGAGGTGGGGGCATGGCGGGCGATCCGGGAGGCGCAGCGCCTGGAGCGGGAGAAGGTGCGCTCGTACGAGCGGCGGCGGGCGTTGCGATGAGCCGGGTGATGGAGCGGAGTCCGGCGCGGCTGGAGAAGGAGCTCCGGGTGCGGGCGGCGATCGACCTGGTGCCGTTGAAGCGCATCTGCACGAAGTGCAAGGCGGAGAAGGTGATGCAGCGGGACTTCTACTGGGACCGCCAGCAGATCCGCTACCGGCCGGACTGCAAGGAGTGCGTGAAGCGGGAGCGGCGGGTGCCGGACGCCCAGCGGATCCGGTGGTGAAGGCCCGGGGCAGAGTTCGGGCCTCCATCAACGAAGAAGGCCCGGAACGTGGAGAAAAACGAACGGTGAGAGAGACAGGTGCGAGGGGCCACCGCTCGCCCTGGGCCACGGGGGGCAGCCCGTGCGTGGTCAGGTGGCTTAACTGGTAATCCGTCAACCGGGGCAGGAAACGGAACCGCCGGTCAGGCATTCGCTCACTTTGACGATCTGCGCCGATCGAGGATGTGGAAACGCGCCGCGTTAATTGCTTCTAACAGAAGCAATATCCGGGGGCGTGTGAGAAAAGCCTGGACGCGGGAGCGGGGGGGATAACTCACACCGATGCCTAGGGCCGGCGGGCGGAAGACGACGCGGGAGGAAGCAGGCGGGCAGACGCCGGAGGGCTCGCGCGGACCGCAGCTCCCCATGGGCTGGGAGGAGCGGTTCTTCAAGGCGCTCGAGGCGACGGGCGGGTACCACCGGGCGGCCCGGGCGGCGGGGATCGGGATCTCGACGATCCAGCGCTACCGGGACATGTACCCCGACTTCGATCTGAAGTGCCGCCAGGCGCGCGAGTACCACGCCGACGTGCTCGAGGAAAAGATGGAGGAGCAGGCCGAGGAGTACGGCAACCCCGTGGGGTACATCGTGCGCCTCAAAGCGCTGCGACCCGCCGACTACATCGAAAAGCACGCGATCGCCCGGATGAACTTCACGTTCGATGCGGGGGTGGACGACCAGACGGCCTTGGAGTTCCTCCGACGGATGATGGGCAGCGCGACGGACGCCACCAAGGCGGTGCTGGCCGGCGAGCCCCTGCCGCAGGCGTTGCCGGATGCCACCGACGCGCCCACGCCCCGGCTCCCGTCGTGACCGGCGGGGATGGCATTCGTGCCGGCCGGGCGGCGTGAAGGGGCATCGATGGCGGGGCGAGCGCTGCGTCGTGTGTCGCGCAAGCCGGTGCACCGCTACGTTGCGCCGAGGTCTCAGCGGCGTCCGATGCGCGATGCCGCGCCCGTGTCCTTTCCACCGGCCCGTCAGGAGACCGTGATGCCGAGAAAAAAGAAACCGAAACCCGCCGCCTACGACCCGCCGCTCACCGACCGACCGTTCGGATCGGGGGACACCCTCAAGACCTACAGCAACGTGTCGCCGCTCACCTACCTGATCGAGCGCGCGCAGGGACCCGAGCAGATCGAGGCCCTGGGCGTGGGCGTGCGGGAGGGCGCGCTGCTGGCGTGGGACCACCAGGGCATCGTCCGCATGCTCGCGCCGGGGCAGTGGGAGGGCGTCCGTGTCGTCGAACCGAAAAAAGCCGAGCACCCGACGAGCGCGTCGTAAGCGCTGGTCGCCGGGCGTCCTCGCCCGCGCCTCCGCGCAGTGGCGGTCGATCCGTACGGCGGTGCGCAACCCGCGCGCCGATCTGTTCGCCATCGTGGAGGACGAGCTCCTCCAGGCGCTCGCCCGCGTGATGGTGCGCATCCAGCAGATCCGCCGCGCCGAGTACGTGCCGGCCTACGAGCTCGTCCTCGCCGTCGTCGAGGGCCTGGACGAATCGGCCATGGTGGCGCTCCTGTCGCTCGAGAACCTGCCCTCCGACCTCGCCTCGCGGATGGAGGGCGACCGGATCCTGCGCCACGCCGCCCAGATGCTGGAACTGCCCTGGGAGTCCGAGCTCGGCTCGCGCCGCATGCCCCCGCCCCCGCCTCTGCCGCCGCCATGCTGATGCTGCCGCTCGTCTACCTGATCGCGGCGGTGATCATCGTCGGCGTGATCTGGTGGGGCATCGACGCGATGCCGGCGATCGACCCCACGTTCAAGCAGATCGCGAAGGTCATCCTGCTCGTGGCCCTCGTGATCTACGTCGTCGTGGTGCTGCTCGGCTGGCTCGGCCCCACGCTCGGCCTCCACCCGTGGTACCCGCCAGCCGTCCGATGATGATTCCTGTCGGCGTGCGCCGCATGACCGTCAATGGCGCGACCGCGTGGTACTGCCACGCGTGTCTGAAGCCGGTGATTGGTGCGACCGACGCGACCGACGGCGCCTTCCTCGCCCACGCCTATCGCTGGCACCGGGAGCACAACTGCCCGTACGACAGTCTCTACGGGGCCGAGGCGCCGCCGCCCGAGGACAACCTGGACTTCGAGGTCTACGTCGAGGACACGGATCAGCTCGACGCCGACGAGGACGACGACGATGCCTGAGGTCAATCCCCCGCTGCGCGAGGACCTGGGCGGCCACCGCGTGCTCGCCGACACGCCGGGTGGCGTGCTGCTTCTCTGGCACACCGGCGGGTTCTACAGCTGTGCGCGGTGCGAGTTCAACACCGATCCCCAGACGCCCGACCCGGAGCTCATGGCCGCGCATCTCGGCGATCACGTCCAGGCGATGCAGGCCTGCAAACCCGGCCACGTCGGCGCGGCCATCGCGCTCGACGCGCTCGACAAGGACGTTGCCGAGCGGGAGCGGCGCGAGATGCAGCAGGACCGCGCCGACGAGGGCGACGAGGGCGTCGTCGTCTGATGGACGCCCTCGTGCGGCTCACGTGGGCGGAGGCCCACTTCGCCGCGATGGTGGGTGTGTCGCGCCAGTTGAAGGCGATGCAGGCCGGCAAGTCTGATCGCTTCGGCGCCGAGGAGATGGATGGCTGGGGCATCCACATCGAGGGGGCCGCCGCCGAGATGTGCGTGGCGAAGTGGCTCGGGCGGTTCTGGTCGCCGAGCGTCAACACCTTCCGCGCACCGGATCTCGAGGGCGGCATCCAGGTGCGCCTCCGGAGCCGCCACGAATACGAGCTGATCGTGCGCCCGACCGATGACGACACACACCGGTTCGTGCACGTCACCGGCGAGATCCCGAACTTCCGGATCCGGGGCTGGATCACGGGCAGCGACGCCAAGCGCGAGGAGTGGGAACAGACGCACGGCGGACGCCCGAAGGCCTGGTTCGTGCCGAACGACGGGCTGAACCCCCTCGAGAGCATTTTCTGATGCCGCTCGTCGCCCCGAACTACCGCGCGCCGACCTTCAACACGGGCGCGAGCTGGCTCGACACGCTGCTCAACAGCATCGCGCGCGATCCCATGGGCGGCTTGAGCCCGACGCCGATGGGCGGGGTCGTGCTCAATCCGACGGCCAGTGGGTTTCAGACCTTGCTGCGCGGCGCCCCGAGAGTCGCCGCCGCGCTCGAACGGGCGCCGTCCCAGTTCTTCTTTCACGAGCAGCCTGGGCTCGGGGCCGCCCTCGCCGAGGCCGTGCCGGATCTCGCAGTGCCGGAGAGGCTGATCGGCCTCACGACACGGATTACCGGGACGAATCGGCCGATCGCGTCGACCATCGCGAGGCGGGGCGTGGAGCTCGGGAGCCCGAAAGAGGTCCCGATCATGATCGCGCACGATCCCGAAGTGATCGCCCAGTATCAAGCGGCCGGTTATCCCGTCTCCGGGCTTCGCGCGCTGCTCCACGAGTCGCTGCACGCGCTGCGTGCGGGGCAGCAGGCGCAGCGGGAGTTCTGGGCACCGGGGAACTGGAATGTGCCCACCAGCGCGCGCATCCTCCAGCGCTTCGGTGCCCCCGCGCTTGATCAGGGTTCGATGACCGAAAACACGGTGGAGCGCCTCGCCCAGAACATCTGGGAGCGGCTCGGACGTCCGTAGATGGATCCGATGACGAGCCGGAAGTCGACCCCGGTCTCGCACACCAAGGCCGGTTTCCGCATGCTGGTGAGCTCCGATCTCTACGCGTTCGCCAAGGAAGTGATCTACCACGGCGACCCGCAAAACGGGCTCTGCGACCGTTTCCACAAGCCGCTCTGTCAGTGGGTGCAGACCACGCCCTACGCGGAGAATCTCTATCTGCTCTTTCGCGGCTGCTTCAAGACCACGCTGCTCACCGTGATCAGGAACGTGCAGCGCCTCCTCGCCACGCCGGGCGATCCCGCGTGGGGCGGGCGGCAGTGCGGTCCCAACACGCGCATTCTCATTCTCAGCAACAAGGCGGAAAACGCCGAGCCGATGCTCGCGGGCATCCAGCAGATGCTCGTCCACCCGATGATCATGTGGGCCTTCCCCGAGGTGCTCGGCAACGATCCCTCGAAGCTCCCGACGTGGACGAAGTCCGACATCCAGCTCCTGCGGCCGAACCGCATGCTACGCGGCTCGACGGTGAAAGCGGTCGGCATCACCGGTGAGCTGACGAGCCAGCACTACGATCACCTCTCGGCGGACGACGTGATCGGCAAGGAGAACTCGCAGACGAAGGACATGCGGGAAAACGTCGTCGACTTCATGAAGAAGATCCG
>Ga0126375_10000363_pt1 | contig 11844 bp, 12 predicted proteins | sample PanSoiMetPlot_14_FD_109577 | JGI IMG/M metagenome (GOLD analysis project Ga0126375, IMG submission 109577) | Tropical forest soil microbial communities from Panama - MetaG Plot_14 | ecosystem: Environmental > Terrestrial > Soil > Tropical forest | place: Panama | collected 2016-02-17 | reverse complement strand
GGCCTGCTGCTGTACGCCTGGGGCTGGTCGCAGGTCGGGCTGTATGCCTTCTACGCGGCGATCGGGCTGACCATAGCGACGTTGGTGTCGTTCTTCGCTCTGGTCTTCGAGCTGCTCGTGGCGTGGCGGCCGGCAACCGTTCGCAGGGTCGCAACACTACCCGCTTGAACCTGAAGGCTCCCATCGACGGCAGCGCTCCGGCGGCTCGCCGGAGCGCTGCGTCTTGGCCGACGACAAACATTTCGAGGATCGAAAATGAACACGGATGACGAGCCTGGTGGATTGGAGTCGATCCCAGAAGAGGAGTGTCTGTACCTCCTGGGATTGCATCGCCTAGGCCGAGTCGCCATCGACGTGGACGAGCGGCCCCAGGTCTTCCCGGTGACCTACGCAATCAGTGGCCGGATGGTGGCCTTCCGCACTGCTCCAGGGACCAAGCTGGCGAACGCGCCGATGTCACACGTCGCCTTCGAGGTCGACGACTATGACTCTGCGACCGGAGTGGGGTGGAGCGTCATGGTGAAGGGCATCGCTTACGAGACCACCGATGCCGTAGATCGGGACTCACTTGAGGTTCGCCGCCAGCTGGTTCGACCGATGGCGCCGGGCAAGCGTGACCGCTGGGTCGCCATCCGTCCTGACGAGATAACCGGACGGCGGTTCCGCCAGCACGGCTGAGGGGTCCAGCGCCACCGGCGGATTGAGAACCTGGACGGCGCCGATCAACCCCGGAGAGGCCGCATGGGCGGTTCTACCTGTCAGCAACCCGCGAGAGGTCGCTCGCCCGGCACTTCGCCTGGTTTGTCTATCGTGGCGGCTTCAGGTCTCTGTGCACCCGAGGTGAGCACGACCTTCAGCGCGTTCGTCATGGCCGGGTCGGCGAATACCTCGTACGCAGTCATCGCCTCCTCCATCGGGAAGCGATGCGTGGCGAACACCCTCGGATCAAGCTTGCCGTCGGCCACCAATTTGAGGAGCTGTCGGGTGGTGTACGTGTCGACAAGGCCGGTGGTGATGGTCACGCCTCGGATCCAGAGCTTCTCGAGGTGCAGGGTAGCCGGGCGCCCGTGCACGCCGATGTTGGCGACGCGGCCGCCAGGCCGGATCAGCTCGGTCGCCAGCTCGAATGTCTCGGGGATGCCAACCGCTTCGATGGCGACGTCTGCACCAGTTCCGCCGGTCAGGTCCATGACCATCCTGACCGGGTCGTCCCAGGAGTTGTCGATGGTGTAGGTGGCCCCGAACTCGCGGGCCTTGACCAGCCGCCACTCCGCCTTGTCGATCGCGATGATGCTGCCCGGCGTGTAGAGCTCAGCCATCATGATTGCCGCCAGGCCGATCGGACCCGCGCCAACGACGGCGACCGTGTCTCCCGGCTGAACACGCCCATTGAGCACGCCCACCTCGTAAGAGGTGGGGAGGATGTCGGACAGGAACAGCACCTGCTCGTCCGCAAGCCTGTCAGGCAGCCTGTACACCGAGGTGTCTGCGAAGGGGACGCGGGCGTATTCGGCCTGCAGCCCATTGATGAGGTGCCCGAATATCCATCCACCGCCGCCGGTGCAGAGGCCGTAGCGTCCCTCCTTGCAGAAGCGGCAGCGGCCGCAGGCAGTGATGCAGGAAACCAGCACCCGGTCGCCCCTGCTCAGAGTGGTGACGGCCGAACCCAGCTCGACAATCGTTCCGACGGCCTCGTGGCCGAGGATCGTTCCTGGCCTCACAGCGGGCACGTCGCCCTTCAGGATGTGGAGGTCGGTTCCACAAATGGTCGCCGAGTCGATCCTGACGATCGCATCCGTGGGCGACTGCAGTGTGGGGTCGGCAACGCTTTCCCAGGCCTTCTGGTCGGGGCCTTTGAAGACGAGTGCCTTCATCTCTGAATCCTCTTTACGAGGCGGGCTTGCCCGCAGGCAAGTTGTCTACTGCGACCAGCATCCGTCCAGGTCGCAGCGCTGACCAGGGCCGAGGAACCGCAAGTCCATACTCAGGCGGCTGTCTCGACTGGAACGGCCCCATCCCCAGAAAGACGAGGGGCGCTAGCATAGCCCGGTCTTGAGGTGGCCGGCTCCGTCGACTTTGAGGCGCGTCGTGCCGCCTGCCCCAGCTCTTTATGGCGCCGCTCTGCTCCTGGCTGGGCTGTTATATCGGGCGACCTTTCTTCGGGACGGTTTCAGCGCCACAGACGAGGGCTGGCTGCAGAGCCTCGGCTATCGCGTCGTGACCGGTCAGGTCCCCTATCGCGACTTCTATTACCACTTCACCCCGGTCTCCGTCTATAAGGAGGCCTCGCTGATCGCACTCCTCGGTGACGGGTACACCGTCATGGTCTCTCGCTGGGCGTTCGCGATCGAGGCTTCCTTAGGTTCCCTACTCGCATTCCTGCTCGTGCGCCGCTTCGCCGGCGACCTGCTCGCCTTCCTCGCCACCCTCCCAACGATCTTCTTCTCGGTGCAGCTCTACTACTTCTCCAACTACACCTACGACGGCGAGATCCTTCTGCTGGGGGCGCTGGTCCTCCTCGTGGAGTCGAACGGGAGGCGGCGCTTGCTCGCCATCCTGGCGGGCGCTCTGGCGGCGCTGGCGTTCGGCGCCAAGCCCACATTCGTCGCCTTCGTGCCAGTCGTGCTTGCGGCCGCCTGGCTGGGCCCGCTGGTGACGCCCGGCGACCACGTTCTGGCCGCCCCGCTGGCCGGCGTGCGCCGGCTCTGGCCGCAGTTCCTGGGCGGGTTCATCGCAGTACTGGTACTCGGCATCGCGTACTACGCACTCATGGGCGCCGAACGCCAGTTCCTGTACCAGGCGTTCGCCCTCGCCCAGGACGCGCGCCACACCAGCCGGCGGTTTGCGCTCTGGCAGGACCTGCCTGACATCGCATTTTCCAGTGCAGTTGCTATTCCGGTGGCCGGCGCTGTCGCACTTCTGTCCACGGCCGCAGGCATCGGCCGGGGCCTGCTGCAGTGGCTGGCGCTGGCCGGCGCCGTCGCGCTCCTGGCCTGGATCGCTCACCAGCCGGACGACCCGCTGCTCTTCTTGTTCCGGGCGTTGGTTTTCCTCCTGGCTGTGAACATAGCCGCGGCGACAATGAGCGCCGCCGTGAACGCGCCCTGGGCCCGAAGCCGTGACTGGGCCGGCCGGTGGCGAGTGCTGCTGCCGCCTCCCGAGCTGCCAATCTTCGCGCTGACACTCCAGTACGTGACGCAGTTCACCTTCAGCGGAATGCGTTTTTCCTACATCGGCGCGTATCTGAGCGTCCCTGTGGCGATCCTTTCCTTGATCCAGCTGGGTAGGGCGGCGGCTCCGCAAGCAGTTCGCTGGCGGCCTCAGCCCGCTCTGGCCGGGGCGGCCCTGGGCGTTTGGCTGGGGGTTGGCTCTTTCCTTCTAACCCAGGGCACCGTGTACCGGGATGGTCCGCGTGCCCAGCTGCGTGCCGGCTTCAGCACCGCGAAGCTGGCTGGAGTGCGAACGCTGCCCGCGAACGCCGCCCAGGTCGACGGCCTAACCGCTGCCGTACGGGCGTACACCAGCCCCTCGGACACGGTGCTCGTCCTGCCCGATTACCCGGCCCTGTACTACCTGACCGAGCGCGAGCCCGCGACGCGCCAGACGTGGTACTTCGAGTGGATGTTGACCCCCGCCATCGTCGACGAAGCCATAGCGGAAGTCCAGCGCCGGCCCCCCCGGGTGGCTTTCGTCGAGACGGCCCTCATGGATGCGGACCCCATAGTCCGAGACGAGCGGGTCTGGCCCCTTTACCAGTACGTGACGTCGACCTATCGGAGGGTTGACACCGTGGACGGAATCGACGTCTATGTTCCGCCGGGGCAGCCGGGCCAACCCTGACGGGAGAGGACATCCGCGCAGACGATCCCAGGCGGCGCACCGACCTCTGCGGCACGCCACATACACTGTTCCCCCGTGAATTGGGAGACAGGAGAGCCCGCAGCAAGCCACGCCATGTTCCAGCGCTCGTTGGATCTGGTCGTCGTCGGGGGATGTGGACACGTCGGGCTCCCTCTGGCGCTGTCATTCGCAGCCGCAGGCTGCCGGGTCGGGATTTACGACATCGACAAGGCCAGAGTAGATCGAGTCGGTCGGGGCGAAATGCCCTTTCACGAGCGCGGCGCGGACGAGCTCCTGGCGCGCCTCTTGCCAACCGGTCGCCTCGAGCTGAGCAGCATCCCGGACATCATGGGTCGAGCTGCGACTCTCGTCCTCGTCATTGGCACACCGATCGACGAGTTCATGAACCCGTCCACGAGGGTCTTCGAGCGGGTTGTAGATGAGCTCGTGCCCTACGTGAAGGACGGGACGCTGGTGGTCCTTCGCAGCACGGTGTATCCGGGCATGACCGAATACGTGGCCTATAGATTGCAGTCGTTGGGCCGCCAGGTCGAGGTCGCCTTCTGCCCAGAACGCGTTGCCGAGGGCCATGCCCTCGAGGAGATCGGAAGTCTCCCACAGCTGATCGGAGTCAGCACCGACGAGGCATTCGACCGGGCCCGAGACCTGTTTGCCCCGCTCCGTGTGGAGATCATTCGCACGTCGCCTCGAGAGGCCGAGGTTGCCAAGCTCCTTACGAACACGTGGCGTTACATGAAGTTTGCAATCGCCAACCAGTTCTTCCAGATGGCACACAGCGCCGGAGTGAACTATGACCAGGTTCTCCACGCCGTGCGCCACAACTATCCTCGTGCAGCCGACCTGCCATCTCCGGGATTCGCGGCGGGCCCCTGCCTCCTCAAGGACACCATGCAGCTGGCCGCCTTCGCCACAGACCACTTCCCGATGGGACACGCGGCCATGCTGATCAACGAAGGGCTGCCGGGCTACGTTGTTGACGTCCTCGACCGGCGGTGCCGTCTGCGCGGGCGAAAGGTGGGCATCCTTGGCATGGCCTTCAAGGGTGACTCCGACGATCCGCGGACCTCGCTCAGCTACAAACTGCGGAAGCTGCTCACGTTCCGGGGAGCGCACGTGCTGGCAACCGATCCGTACATTGTGGACAGCTCTTTTGATCCCCTTGAACACGTTCTCCATGACGCTGAGATCCTCATCATCGGCGCTCCGCATGCGATCTATCGTTCGCTCGACCTCGACGGTAGAGAGGTCGTCGATATATGGAACGTAACCCGCAGGGGAATCAGACTCTAAAGCGATGTGAAGATCCTGGTAACCGGAGCCGCCGGCTTCATAGCGGGGTACCTCATCCCGGAGCTGCTGCAAGCTGGGCACGAAGTCGTCGGTGTCGACAACTTCAGCAAGTACGGCCAGCTTCGCAAGAGTTACGACGAGCATGCCCGTTACACGTTCGTTCAAGGGGACGCCAAAGACGCGAGCCTGATGTGCGAAATCGCGGCCGACTGTAACCAGGTCGTGGCCGGAGCCGCGATGATTGGTGGCATCAGCTATTTTCACGAGTTCGCATACGATCTCCTTGCGGAGAACGAGCGCATCCTCGCAGCCACGTTCGATGCGGCTATCGACGGCTTCAGGCGCGGACGGCTGGCGAAGATCACAGTGATCTCGAGCAGCATGGTCTACGAGAGTGCGACCGTCTTTCCGACACCCGAGGGCTCCCAGCTCACGAGCCCACCGCCAAAATCAACGTACGGATTCCAGAAGCTGGCATCGGAGTTCTTTGCCAAAGGTGCTTGGGAACAGTACAAGCTCCCTTACACCATTGCAAGACCGTTCAACTGCGTTGGCATTGGGGAGCGCAGGGCGCTTCGCGACGGGCAGATCATGAGCGGCAACGTCCGCCTGGCCATGAGCCACGTGGTGCCCGACCTGGTGCAGAAGGTGGTCAAGGGCCAGGATCCTCTACACATTCTGGGTAGCGGCGCTCAGGTGCGCCACTACACGTATGGCGGTGATCTAGCGCGGGGCATTCGCCTCTGCATCGAGTCCGAGAGAGCGCGAAACGAGGACTTCAACATCTCGACCGCGGAGCGCACCACCGTCCGCGACCTGGCAGAGCTCATCTGGCGAAAGATCCATGGGCCGGACCGCGCCCTGAAGCTCGCTTGCGACCCGCCATTTGAACACGACGTACCAGTCCGCGCCCCCGACGTTGCTAAAGCTGAAAACCTCCTCGGCTTCCGCGCCACCACCACGCTTGATCAAATGCTGGACGAAGTCATCCCGTGGATCAAGGACGAGATCACATCCGGTCGCATATAGGCGCTCGGGGACCGTGCCTGTCCATCGTTGTGCCCGTGTACAACGAGGGGGAGACCATAGCTCGAACGCTCCGCGGCCTGGTGGAGCAGGTCACTACGCGACCACTCGAGATTCTGATCGTCTACGACTTCGACGAGGACACAACCGTTCCCGTTGTCCTGCGGCTTCGATCGGACATTCCCGAGGTCCGGCTGCATCGTAACCACATCGGTCGAGGGGCTCTCAACGCCATCAAGTCCGGGTTTGCCGTGGCGGGCGCCCCTTATGTCCTGGTCACCATGGCGGACCTGGCGGACGACCCAGGGTCAATCGATCAGATGTACGTGCGCGCCGTTGCAGGATCCGATCTGGTGGCTGGAAGCCGCTACATGAAGGGCGGACGCCAGGTGGGCGGTCCGTTGCTGAAGCGAACGCTGTCGCGGCTGGCCGGCCTATCTCTCCATCACGTTGCCGGCATCGCAACTCACGATCCGACAAACAACTTCAAGATCTATAGCCGGCGACTGTTGGAGCGGACTCAAATCGAGTCCTCAGCAGGGTTCGAGCTCGCCCTGGAGCTCACCGTCAAAGCACATGTCACAGGGATGACGATCGCCGAGGTTCCGACGACGTGGAGGGATCGGACCGAAGGCGAGAGCCGCTTTCGCCTATGGAGCTGGATTCCGCACTATCTCAGGTGGTACCTGCTGGCCATGCGGTGGCGGCTGCTCCGGTCGTTCCGAGCGAACCCCTAACCTGATCGCCCGATTCGTGGCAGGAGGCGGAAGTACAAGAACCGGGGCCTCGTAGTGAGTGACAGGTAGTCCTCCGGGAAGCGTTCCTCGCATTCTGGCAGCGGCATTGGCTCGACCAGCTCGTCGACGTAGAAGCCACTGTCGCGAATGGCGGCGAAGATCGCGCTCAGCGGGCGCCGGTAGAAACTGACCTCGACCGTACTTCCCCCGACCTGCCAGTGGTCGACCAGCTGCTCAGTAGCGAAGTAGGTAGGCCGCTCGAACCAGCGCCAGTCCTCGGCTGGATGGTGGGTGGAAAATACCACCCGGCCGCCCTCCGCGAGGACGCGACGAAACTCAAGCAGGGCCGGCACCCAGTCCTCGAGGTAGTGCATCACGAGTGACGCCACGACCAGGTCCACCGACCCAGTTGAAATGAAGTCCAGCGGTGCCGTGATGTCGGCCACCTGGAAGGTGGCTCTGTTCCCCAGGCGGCGCTGGGCGAGCGAGATCATGGCCCGGCTGGCGTCGATCCCTACCAGACGCGCACCGCTCTCCACCAGGGCGGCGGAGAGCGCGCCGCCTGCGCAACCCACGTCGAGCACCTGCTGCCCGTGCACGTCACCAGCCAGCGCGAGTATCGCAGGCCGATCGTAGAGCGCATTCCAAGGGCTGTGCTCAGTGTGGGCGGCATAGGCTTCGCCCATTCGGTCGTAGTCAGATCCGGCAGCCTTCATTGTCAGGACAGTAGCCCAGCGACACGGACGTCGAATCACCTGGGGCAGAGCTTGAGCACCTGGTCGTCGCCCGGTCGCGGCGTTCCTCGGCTGTCTCGGTTGCTCGTGAGAAGGTACAGGCAGCCATCCGGACCGGCCACGGCGTCGCGCAGCCGGCCCTGGCCCTGCAGGACTATCTCCTGGCTCGTGACCTTCGCTGGATCGGCCGGGTCGATGACCAACCGGCGCAGTGCCTCGCCTTTGAGCTCCGCCAGGAGCAGCGTAGGCATTTCATCCCTGGACGGGGCGTAGAACGTCATCCCGCTTGGAGCCCACGCCGTGCTGCGACCACTCTCGGCCACCGGCGGGATGCGCGCCGCTGGAAGGCTTCCCTGCGGATAGCTCGTCCGGGTGCTTGCGGCCCACTCGGGCCAGCCGTAAAAGCCGCCCCTCTGAACGAGATCGACCTCGTCGTTGCAGCACAGGCCGAGGTCGCCGGTCGGACCGTTGTTGCTCACGTACAGCCTTCCCATGGAGTCGAACGCGAGGCCCTGCGGATTGCGAAAACCCCACGCGACCACCTCGCGCCCGCTTCCGTCCACATGGACGCGCATGACCTTTCCGCTCAGGCTGTTGGGGTCGGCTGCCCGCGACGCTACGAAGCCCTCGCCGGTGGTGAAGTAGAGCCAGCCGTCGGGCCCCAGCTTGAGCCGGCCGCCGAAGTGGTAGCAGGTACCACCCGGAATGCCGTCGACGAGGACCTGTTCGGAAACGAGCTTGTCGCCTGAAATCGAGAACCGGGAGACGCGGTTGGTGTTTCCACCCGAACCCGAGTAGGTGTAGTAGACGTACACGTACGGCTCCCCGATGGCGATGCCGAGGAGGCCGTCCTCGCATCCGTTTGCGGTCGCAACGCTGATGGTGACCGCGGGATCGGTCAGCAAACGGCCGTTGCGGATGACCCGCACCCGTCCCGGCCGTTCTGTCAGCCAGGCGCTGCCGTCCTTCGCGAAGTCGATCGCCCACGGCGCTACCAGCTCCTGTGCGACCGACTGCTGGTTGAACTGCAACGGGCCAGCCGGTTTGAGGGTCGATGGCGTCGGGGACAGACCTGGCTGTGTGATGGGAGGGGACTTCGACGGTCGCAAGCCCGTGCCCTGCTGCCTGGCAGCCGTGCTGCACGCGACCAGTGTCACTACCGCCAGCGAGACGGCCAGAATGCGCCGGAGCACGGGCGCAAACGCTACCACCGGACGTGCGCTCAGGGACCTCTCACACTTCGGATGCCTCTGGGAGCACCCACTCGCCTCGGGTGTGACAGCCAGCATTGAGGGCTTCCGCGGTCGGCGGAAAGACGGCGGCTTCAAGGCGTGTCGTTCGTCGACCGGCGGTGGGAAGGCCACACGCCTGCTGAAAAAGGCAAACTTCACGGTGAGTGCAAGATGTCGTGACGCGGCAGGAGGTGCAGCTCCCGTGATCGAACGGCGCCAGCAAGAGAGCATTGACCCGCCATACCTGTACCCGGACTATCGATCGACCGTGCTGCGGGCGCCGAGGCGACCGCTGGTTCAGATCCCGCCAGACTTTCACGTGATGCCCGGCCCGGCCTTCGGCCGCGTCCCGGTCGGGGAGCTCGACCACGACCTCACCCGCCAGCACGATGGACAGCCGTTGGGCGAACGGATCATCGTCAGCGGCCGGGTACTGGACGGTGACGGGCGCCCTGTGAGCAACACACTGGTCGAGGTGTGGCAGGCGAACGCCGCCGGGCGCTACGCAGATCCTGCCGACCAGCACGCAGCGCCGCTGGACCCCAACTTCACGGGCGCGGGTCGCTGTCTGACTGATTCTGGCGGTTCCTACCGGTTCGTAACAGTCAAGCCGGGCGCCTACCCGTGGCGGAACCACCACAACGCCTGGCGGCCGGCCCATATCCATTTCTCGCTGTTCGGGCCCGAGTTCACCAGCCGCCTGATCACACAGATGTACTTTCCCGGAGATCCACTCATACCCCACGACCCGATCCTGCGGTCGATTCCCGACCCGCGCGGTCGGGAACGGCTCGTGGCGAGCTTCGACTTCGACACCACCGAGCCGGAGTGGGCGCTGGGCTACCGGTGGGACGTCGTGATTCGGGGTCGCTCGGCCACGCCAGTCGAAGGCTGACGGTGACCCACAGCCCGACGCCGTCTCAGACGGTGGGTCCTTTCTTCGGATTTGCGCTGCCCTTCCCCCTGGATGCGGACGCCGTCGACCCCGGAGACCCCCGCGCGCTGCGCATCGAAGGCCAGGTGCTCGACGGCGCCGGCGACCCTGTGCCTGACGCCCTTTTGGAGGCCTGGCAGACGGACGCCTTCGCACGCTGCCGCACTGATGCCGAGGGCGCCTTCCACTTTGTGCTGCGCAAGCCCCGGCCACTCACAGCGCCGGATGGGCGAGCACAGGCGCCGCATCTCAACGTCACCGTCTTCGCCAGGGGTCTCCTGCGGCAGCTGGTCACGCGCCTGTACTTCCCCGACGAGGAGGCTGCCAACGCGGTCGATCCGGTGCTCAACCTGGTCGCGGATCCCGAGGCTCGGTCGACGCTGGTGGCGGCGAACGATGGCCCCGGCAAGCTTCGGTTCGACGTCCGCCTCCAGGGCGATCGGGAAACGGTGTTCTTTGCGATCTGACCGGCTCTCGCGGCTCGGCCCGCGGCCGATCGCGCTTGCCGGGTTCATGGGCGTTGGCAAGTCGTCGGTCGGCCGGCTGGTGGCGGCCGAGCTCGGCCGGTGCTTCGTCGACACTGACGAAGAGGCCCAGTCGATCGTCGGCCGCTCGATCGTGGACTGCTTCCAGTCCGGTGACGAAGCGGTCTTCCGCCAAGCCGAGGCGATGGCCGTCCAGCAGGCCGTGGCTACGGGGGCGGGGGTCATCGCGCTCGGAGGTGGTGCGGTGCTTCGGGACGACAGCCTCACCCTGCTCCTCGACAAGACCCTCCTGGTCTATCTGCATGTGCCCTGGAGCGAGCTCCGGGATTGGCTGCCGCAGATGGCCGCGACCCGACCGCTCCTCCAGGGAAAGACGATCCCCGAGATTCACCGGCTCTATCTGTCGCGGCTGAGCACGTACCGACGGGCGCATCTGCAGGTCTGGGTCCGAAGGACCAGCGCCGCGGAGGCGGCCCGCCGCGTGCTGCGGGCCCTGCGGCTCCCGGCTGGGGCACGATAGCCTTCATCCCCCAAACCTGCGTAGGCGCTGAGCTGGTCAGATACGTCGCCCCCGCCCAGATGCTCGAGCACCAGGTCTCCGAACACGCGTGCGTAGCGTCGAATCAAGGCCTTCCCGATTTCGGCGCTCGCAGCACCTGGACTGCCGGTGTATCCGAGCCGTTGCCAAGCTCGGGGAAGTCGCGGGCAACCCGCGGTTGCTGGTTGTAGTCGATCGGTATCACCGGCGGGCATTTTCAGACATGCCTGGCTTTGCTAACCGTGGGCTACGATGGGCCACTGATGGAGAACCTGAACCCGAAGCCATGGACGCGGCACCACGTCCCTGCCAACAAATTCGGCCTCACCGGAATGGACCACGCGGCTCTCGCCGTGCAAGACGTGGAGCGGGCAGTGCGCTTTTACCGGGAAGCGTTGGGCGCCGAGGTCTACTACGCGACCGGCTTTGGCGAGCGCGGCCGGGTGGCTCACGTCTTCATGCACGTCGGTACGGTACTGCTCCAGGTCGGCTACCCCAATGACGGCAAGACGTTCGCCGATCGCCACAGCCAGAGCCACTGGCCGCACGTAGCCTTCGGCGCGAGCGCCGAGACGCTGGACCGTGTCTCTGAGCACCTGCGCGGTCTGGGCGTGCCGTTCTCGGGACCGCGCTCCCACCTGAACGTCGAGGCTGTGTCGATCTACTTCAAGGATCCGGACGGCAACAAGCTCGAGGTCTGCACGTGGGACCCCTACCCGATGGACAAGACCGAACTGCTCGGGCCGCCACCTGAGGGCAAGGGTCTGGACTGGGAGGCGCTGAACCACGACTGGCGGCCTGCGGTCCAGCAACCGGTCGCCACGTGAGGTTCGGCCTGCTGGCGAGCGGCATGAAGCCGCAGGGGATGCCCCCGCCCGAGTCCTACCGGGAGCTCGCGACGCGGGCCGAGGAGCTCGGCTTCGACTCGCTCTGGGTCGCCGACCGCATCGCCTCCCCGGCTGAAGGTCTGCCGCTGCCGGAAGGGGTCGCAACGCTAGGCGCGTTCG
>Ga0126375_10000361_pt1 | contig 11849 bp, 12 predicted proteins | sample PanSoiMetPlot_14_FD_109577 | JGI IMG/M metagenome (GOLD analysis project Ga0126375, IMG submission 109577) | Tropical forest soil microbial communities from Panama - MetaG Plot_14 | ecosystem: Environmental > Terrestrial > Soil > Tropical forest | place: Panama | collected 2016-02-17 | reverse complement strand
CGGCGACCCCGCTGGCGGCGAGCGCGCGGGCGAGGCCGCGGCCCCGCGCATCGGGCACGATGTAGAGCCAATGCGCGGCCCCAAAGACACGCGGCTCGCCGATTGCGCGTTCCGAGATCTCGCCCCCGAGAAAGCCGAGGAGCTCGCCCGTGTCGTCGTCCACGGCGACGTAGAAAAGCAACGTCGGATCCTGCTCCAAGCGGCGGGCGGCCAAGAGGGTGAAGCTGTCAAGATCCTCGGAGGCGTGCCCGGGATAGGGGACTGGATACGCGGCTGCGAGCTCGGCTTGCAGCGCCGCATAGAGGCGGCGGAGCCCGGGGACATCGGCAAAGACGGCGGGACGGACCGTCATGGCGCAGCGTCCTCGCCCGCGCCATCCGTGTCGGTGGCAGGGGCGGCACTGAGCTCCTCGAGCGCGAGCACGGCCCCCTCGAGTCGGGCACACATGGCGCGCGCCTCGGCGACGCCGCGGCGGAGCTCGGCAAGGCGGCCGCGTTGCCGCGTGAGCTCGGCGCGATGCTGCTGGATCTTCGCCTCAATCACCTGCGACATCACGGGACTTTCTCCGCAAGTTCCTTCACCGCGTTGATGAGCGCCACCAAGATCGGATGCATGTCGAAGGTAAGGACGCCGTCCGTTTCCTCTTCATCGGCGGGGTCGAGCTTCATGCGGGTCTCGGTGACGCATTCGGGGAACACGGCGCGGACTTTCTCCGCATCAAAGCCGTAGCAGAGCAAGTCGGGCTGTGCTTTCAGGCGGTAGGTGATGGGTTTAAGCTGCGCGATCTCGGCGAGGCCAGCGGCGTACGAGGCAACGTCCTGCTTCAATCGTGGGTCGGAGGGATTCGCCCACGTCGTGCCGGTCGATTTCTGACCAGTAGGACCGGCAATCACGAGATTCGACGACGCGTCGATATAGAATGCGTTCGCGAATGCGCCCGCAGCGGGCCGATACTGCAAATAAAAAGTGCCAGGGGCGCGGTAATCAAAACCGAGTTTCCAGCCCGGCACCGCCGAATTGTACCCGACCGTCGAGGCGTCATTTGCGTAGAGCGTCACGATATTCCCGTCCCATGCTTCAAGCGCACAGCGTTGCCCGAGAGTCACTCTCGGCGATCCCGCCGAGCCAACCGTGAGATTGGCACCACTGACAGTGAGGGTGTTGGCGTTCGTCAGGCTACCCGCGTTGTCGAGCGTGAGCAGCGCATTGTAGGCCGGCGTTCCCGCCGTGGCTGGCGCGCGATAGACCCTGAAGCTGTCAGTGTTATCAACCTGCACGCTCCACGCGGGCTTGGTCGTGTCGTCCAGCAGCGCCCCGCTCGCATTCGAGTGATTCGACCGCAGCCCGAACCCTTGGGTGCTCATAACCGATAGGTGCAGCTTGGGAGTGTTGCCGCTCCCCTGCGCGACGAGGACGTCAGCATTGGCCGCTGTCGGCAGCACAGTGACCGTCTTCGTCGCATCGGTCGGTGTCAGCGTCGCGCCCGACACCGTCCACTTGGACTTCGCCGCCGCGACCACCGTCGGATTCGGGAGCGTCCCGGTCAAATCCCCGCCGAGCGCGCCATTCCACGCGGCGTACATGGTGTCGTGATCGGCGTCGGCCTCGCTCGCGAGAATATCCTTGAAGCCGAGCGACACCTTTTGCTGATACGTGGTGACGCTGCCCTCTTTGAGTGGCCGTGTGAGCGCCATCTATCCGATCTCCATGGCGATGAAGCCGCCCCCGCCGGCGTTCGAGGTCTGTGCGGTCACAGTCGCCTCGGTGGTCCACTGGAGGGCGTAGGTGTGCGCGCCCGCCGCGACGGCTGGGTCGACGTAGGCGAGGGTGGGGACCGCCGTGTAGGCAGCGCCGGTGATGAGATGAGCCGCAGCGATGATCCCGGTCGTGCCGTCGCGGAGGATTCGCACGCCGACATTGGCGCCTGCCCCGGAGCACGTGGCCGAGATGTTCCCCGACGCGAAGAGGAAGACGGAGCCACCGCGCGTGGTGATTGAGAGAGAAGCAAGGGTTGTCCACGTGTTGTTGGCGGGGAGCGTCGCACTGGTCGGGACGGCGACGGAGACGGGAGCGCCGCACGGGGCGTTCGGGCCGAGCTTTGCGCGCGTCACCGCCTGGTCGGCGAGCTCCACCGTGCCGACGGCACCATCGGCGATCTCCGACGCACCGACCGCATTCGGCGCAATCTGCGCGGCCGTGATGGTATCCGCTGCCAGCGCTGCTGCCGTGATGGCGCCCGGCGCGATCCCGGGATTCGGATAGGTCCCGCTTAAGCTCCCGCCCGCCGGGCCCGACGGGGGATATGTCGTCGGCGCGCCCGTCACCTTCCCCCACGCCACGTTGCTCACTTTGGCGTCTGTCACGGCACCGTCCGCGAGCTTCGGTGTCGTCACCGCGAGGTCTTGCAGGTGGGCTGTGAAGACCGCACCGTCGGCGAGCTCGCGCGGTCCGACGGCATCGGCGGCGAGTTTGGCACTCGTGACCGAGCCGTCTTTCAGATTCGCGGTATCGGTGCCGTTATTCCATGCGTTGTAAATCGTGTCGAAATCGGCATCGACCTCGCCGGCGAGGATCTTGGTATAGCCCGCCGCGACCTTGGCGACGTAGCTCGTCGTATTGCCCTGTTTCGGCGGCCGGGGAATCTTCGCCATTTATTGCGTCTCCCGCGCCGAGGGCTGGACGCGCAATTCAAAGTCTCGGAGATCGCAGGGGAGCGCATCAACGTGCGTCAACGTCGCCGTGAAGGCCCGGCCCCGGGGCTCGGGCACGGGGCATTCAAACTCGCTCAACACGGTCCAGCGCATCGCAAACTCGGCCACGTTCCAATCGTTCGTGTTCCACGCGTCCCCCGGCGGGGTGGGAAAGACGAGCGTCCCCGACGCGGCATAGCCATAGTCCGAATGCACGACGATACCGAGCGAGGTCGTATCAACCGTCTGCGCGATGATGCGGGCCCGCTTCGCAAGTTTCGGTGTCAACGGTTGCTGCGCATCGAGAAGTGCGGTGCGGAGCCGCGAGACAATCGCCACGGAGACTTCGGTGGCCCACTGGCTCGTATTCCATTGCGCGACGTTCCACTGCCCGCCCGTGCGTGGTCCGATCGGATCCATGTACTCGTCGGCCTGGTCGAGGAGCACGAAAAACGTGCTTGAGCCATCCTGCGCAGCCCACGCCCGATCCTCCTCGTCCGGATGATCGGTCGCGCGGGCGGCCGCCGTATACGCCGGGGTCGTATGCGGCCCCCACCACTGCGGGGGATCGGTCAAGCCGCGACGGAGGTCGAGCCACCATTCTTCGCTCGGGTCGCTTCCACCAGCGGGTACGAGCGCCAGCTTATAAAAGCCGCGGTGAAAGATGGCCCACGCGCGCGTGCGGAACGGCACGGGTTGTGCCCGCACCGCTGGCTCGATTGGCCAGCCGACGTCGCGTGGCTCGGCTTGTTGCGGCGTCAAGAGATAGACGCTCCGCTTGCCACAAAACAGCACGCCGACCGGCGTCGCCACGATGGTCCGGTCCCCCGGGCAGCCAATCTCGCCCGAGACCTGCACGAGCTCGCTCTGCCGGTCGTCGAGCGGATCGCCGAAATAGAGCCAGGTACTTGTCGCGGTGAAGATCCCGAGCGGCGACGTCGGGCTCCGATTGGTCGAGCTCAGACTCGCCACGGCAAAGCCGGTCACCGGGGCGCCGAGGTCTGGGCTCACCGCCGCCGCGGGGAAAAAGAGCCCTTGCGCATAGAGCGTCTGTTCGAGGCCGGGAACGAGCACACTCGTCGCCCACGCCCGGCGAGACGCCGCATCGAGCCCGCCGGCCCCCCACAGACGGCCCCGATGCGCGATCAAATGCGAGCCGCGCCGGACCACTGTGGACGGGGTTGGCACCGCGACCGACTCGACGGCCGGGTCGTCCCACAAGGCGAATTGCCCCCCGACGGGGAGGCCGGCGGGCGTCTGGTCGTGTGCGCCTTCAATCTCTTGGTCGACGCCCGCCAAGAAGAGGTGATAGAGCAGTTGCCCCGAGAGTGCCCCGCTCGGTGCCGTAAAGGCGATGCGCTGCCGGCCCGTGCCGCCCGTCGTCACCGTGCGCACGGGCCCGATCTTCGTCCAAACGCTCGCCGCATGATCGTAGAGGCCCCACCGATAGCTGTACGTGCCAGCGAGCACGCGCGTGGCATCGTCGGCGGTGAGCGTCGTTGCCTGCCCGGTATCGTCGAGGCTCGCGAGCGGCACGAGGTCGGTCGCACTGCCCCCAAGCGGAACTTGCTTGATCGGGTCGACGTCAGTGCCGACGTAGAGCGTATCGCCAATGACGGCGGCCCCGTAGCGGTTGGCGGTGCCCGTGGCGCGTGCGTCACGGGTCAAGGGAAAGATCCCATTTGAGACGACACTAAACGGGCTATCATCCTTCGACATGTAGAGTTGGTCTGCAGCCACCGCGTAGAGGTAGCGGTGACCATCGGTCGCCGTGCAGTAGACGAGCGGGTCACAGCGCCCCGGCTGCGGGAGCCGCAGCCAGGAGAGACTGCCGCGGCGCTTGCTCAACACATAGGTGAGATCCGGCACCCAGTTTTCCGCGTGCACGAGAAAGCCGGGCGGCGTAAATGCGGGATCCATGGCGAGCATGGTCCCTTGGAAGCGCCGGACGGGGAGCGGCGTCTCGCGGTCGGGAGCGCCCGGCACTAGTCGCCTCGGTACGGCCGACGAAACACGGCCGGGTCGAGTGGGATATCCGCCCGTTGCGAGCGCAGCGGTGCCGCGCCGCGCCGGATGAGTGCCAAGAGATTGTCCCGACTCGCGGCCTCGGCTTGCGCCCGGGCATCGCGCTCGTGCTCAAGCGCGAACACATAGACCGCCTGCACAAGGTAGTTATGATACGGGAACACTGGAATATCAGCGGGTTCGTCGGCTGGGAGCGGCTCGGACGGGAGGCGCTTGTACCGCAGCACGACGTCGATCCGCCGACCCGTCGGGTCAGGGGCGACGCGTGCGGTCGTATCGCTCCGCGACACCGCCCAGTAGAGCGGCACGCCCCCGGCGCTCGAGCCCGCGGGCGGGGCGATCCTCGCGAGCTCCTCGGGCGACAGCTCGATCGCAAACAGGTTCGCTTGCGGGCTGCCGTCGATCGCAACGATCTGGAACCCGTGGTCGTCGGTGGCGGTGACGAAGTCGGCGGGCAAGGTGACCGTTGGGCCCGCGAGCGTGAGCGGGGCCGACACGTAGAGGAACGGCCAGTCGGCGAGCGTGTAGAGCTCGAAGAGGTGCTGCGCGAGGAAATCGGCGGCGTCGGCGTCGAGTGCGCGGTTGCCCGCGCGGTTTAGCGCCAGGTCACGGATTTTCTGCCGCGTGTACCGCCCCGGCGGGATTGTCGGCACGAGTCGCGTCCTCCTCCGCGGGCGGGTCGGGCAAGCCAAGCTCTTGGCGGAGCTGCCCGACCGCGTGGTGGTACACTTGGCGTTGGCGTTGCTCGAACTGCTCGCCGGCGGCGAGGACGGCGGCGTTGTTCTGATGCAGGCGATTCACTGCGGCGTTCCCGGCGGCGGCGAGTGCGGCCTCGAGCTCCACGGCGTCCCGCGCGGTAAAGGCGATGGTGACGTGCTCGCCTTCGCCCGTCACCTTGACGAGCTGCCCGGAAAACGGCGGGGTCCCGGCGTGGGCGCGGCCTTTCGCCATCATGCCCGCTGAATGGCCCGGGCCCGCTCAGCGAGCGGGGAATCCAAGTCGACCGTGCCGTGGTCGCTTCGCCGGTCGTCCATGCGTTGCGCCTCGACGATGCGGGCAAAATGCACGAGGCCCAAGATGGTCCGCGCCTCGCATTCCCAGACCTCGACCGTGCCGAAATAGACCCGCTCATTGATGCGCACGAATTGCTTATTCGGAAGCATCGGCACATCGACGGTACAGCGCGTGCAGCCCGGATGCAGCTCCACATGGGTCGCCCGACGGAGCCGGCCCTCGATGCGCCGTTTGAGCGTCCGGCTCCCCTCGTCGTCATACTGGCAGATGTCACGCCACGTCTGGTTGAGGGCCTTGAGGCGGGCGGGCGTGAGCGGGGCCCGGTCCTCGAGCGCCACGGCGGCAAGCTCCTCGGGCTCGAGCGTCTCGTCGGCGGGGAGCTCGTCGTCAATGTCCGGCGGCTCGGGGGCCGTCGACTTCTGCAGTGGAGGGCGCCCCATCGGAATCAACCGAATGCGCTCGCGGCCTCGAAGCGCCGGTAGAAATCCGTGTTGAGAATGCAGGTCTTCGTCATGAACTTAAACCCGCATTTCCTTCGCTGTTTCAACGGATCCGAATCGCTCGCGGTCGCGGCGGTCAAGGTGGTTTCGACCCGCGATCCGAGCGCAGGGACCGCAAAGGCGCTCTTGCCGAAGATGTACCCAACGTGCACGTTGCCGGTCGCGGGCGGATCGGCACCCGCGGGGGCGCCCGTCGACGAGAAACCAATTGAGACGCCGCCGCTCACCTTGGCCACATTCACGTTGAGCAGCGCGCCGACTGGCTTGATGACGACCCCTTGGTAGAGCGGCACGGTGCCACCCTCCGTCGAGACATACAGATTGTAGCGCCCTTCCGGGGCGGTGGCGGAAATCTGGAACTGGACGTCAAACGCGGCGGCATTCGTCACGTTCGCGCTGGCAATCTGCCGCGAATCCAAGCCCGTGATCGGATCGGCGAGCGCAGCCGTAATCCGGACGGTGGCGCCCGCGGTAAAACCGGTGTCCCCCGTCGGCAACGCCGTCAGCGCGATGGCCGTCACGCCCCCGGCCCCGGTCGGGAGAAGCGACATGATCGGGAGCAGATTCGAGCGCTTCCAGCGCACGCCTCTCCAACGCCCAATCTCGGCATTCATGAGCGCCGTGGTCTCGGCGTACTGGTGCGACAGGACGAAGGTCTGGTCTTTGGCCAAGTCTTGCTCGTGGTAGGGGTCGACAACGCCCGCATATTGCTCGCCCGGGAAAGTCGGCGCGCCGAGCTGGCGGAGCGTCGCGACAACGCCCGAGATAAAATCGGTTGTCGGGACATCCGTCGTGGCGAGCGTCGAGCGCGAGGTCTTGCCGCCCGGGAAGATGACGACGCCGCCCCCCATCAACACCCGCTGGATCTCGCGGTCTTGGAGCTCCGCAGACGCGTTGCCAAGCCGGTCCTTGGCCGCCGTCAGCGCCGGATGCTTGGTCGTCATCAGCGCGACGTCGGAAAGCGAGACGACCATGCCCCATTGCTCGAGAATCGCCGTCACCTTGTTGACGATGAGTGCCGTGGAGTCGGGCGTGATGCCCTCAGTGAGCGGCGCACCTGGCAGCGGCAGTCGCTCGTAGCGCTGCGCCGAATACGTCTTGCCCTCGCCATCAGGCATATTCGGCGTGTCGCCAATATCCTGAAACACCGTCAACTTTTGCGCGATGGCCAAGAGCTCGTCCTGTAGCCAGAGCGGCGCAAGGTCGTTGACGAGGGTGGTTGAGGTACTGAGCCCCGGATCACTGTAGTTATAGGTACTGCCGGGCATGGCGGCCTCCTCTTAGATCGTGGCGCCCTCGAGCGCCTTGCGTTTCTCCTCGAGCGTCATTGACGCAAACTGCTCGCGCGTCGGCGGCGTGCGCGGCCCCTTGGTCGGCTCCGGGCCCGCTTTCTGCGCCGTGGCCCCGCCCTCAGTGACGGCGCCGGCGGCAGCACTGGCGCGCTGCGCGTGCTCGGCGCTGCGCTGCCTGGCCCGCTCCTCGACCAGCGTATCGACGTATTTCGGGTCGTCCATTCTCCTCGCCTTCACAAGCGCAATCGCCTGTTTGCGGGTAATCACCTGGCCGCGCTGGCGGTACTCCATGCGCACGCGGTCCGCTTCCTCGGCCTGAGTTTCGTATGTCGGAATCTCTTGCCGGACCTGGAGGAGGTCGACCGCATCCGCCATCCCCTCGAGTCCTTGCAGCAGCGGCGCCGCGAGTGTTTCCATGAACGCCGCAAAGATCGGCGCATGGGACTGCACGGCCTCTTCGGTCCATTGCCCGCCGAGGGTCGCCGCGATGCGCAGCGCATCGTCCCGTGGGAGACGCACCAGCGGCATGGCGCCCTGCTGGCGCGGCGGCTGCTGCGGGGCGAGGAGGCGTAAGGTGCCCTCGAGGGCCGCGCGCTGCGCGCGCTCCTCAGCGAGTTGCCCCTCGAGCTTGGAAAACCGCGCGCCCCAGTCCTCCGCCGGCGGGGCGCCGGCCTCGGGGGCCGGCGCGTCGGTGGTGGTGGGCTCGGGGGCGGGGGCGGTTGGTTGCTCGTCGGCCATGCGGGTCCTCTAGGGCACCGGGTGCTCGTCGATGGGCTCGCTCCACCAGTCGCGGCGCGGCTCGGCGGTCCGGGCAGCCTCCAAGTCGGCCCGCTGCGCGGCCCGACGGGCCAGCGCGGCAAGCGCCAGCGACTTGACGAAGAGGGGCATGATGAGCCGTTGCAGCTCCTCGACCTGCCCGCGGCGCTTCATGGCGACATCCGCCGTCGTCACGTCGTCGACCAAGAGCTGTGCAATCCGCGCCTCGACGTACGCGCGGAGCGCCGCGTGATACCCGCTCCCCTCGAGGTCCCGCGTGAGGCTCGCGAGCTCGTCGGGGTCGACGCCGGCGGGTGGGCCAAACATTAGAAGGGCACCGCACCGCGGCGCATGGCCGCCATCGTTTGCCGGGCGCCGCGCTGGCGCATGAGGGGCGACGTGCTCGAGGGCGGTGCGGGTGGCGGAGGGGGAACGGGCACCCGCCGCGGCGGTGGGGGCCCGGCTGCTGGTGGAGGCGGGAGCCGCCCCGGTCCCGGGGGTGGCGGCGTGCCGCGGCCACGGGCGGGTGCGACGCGGAGCACGGGGAGGGCAATTGCAACGCGGCCACGCACGGGACGCGGCGGCGGTCCCGGGGGCGGCGTCTTGGTGCCCTTCATGGGCGGCACGAGCGCCTTTTGCTTCCCGTTCCCGACCGCGCCGCGTTTGCGTGCCATGTCGGGGCGGGCCGTGTAGCGCTCACCCCCGGGGGGATGTCAAGAGGGGCGCGCTCAAGTGAGGAATCGCCGCGGGCCGAGGAGGCTAATGCGATTCGGGATCAAACCGACGAGGGAGAGCAACCAGAGGATCACGGCAATTACAATCACGACCCGGATCACCTGCTTGATTGCGGGGTCCAGCGGCAAGAGGCTTTCGACCAGATAGAGAATGAGCCCAATGACGATAAGGACCACGATTAACTGAATGAGCGGCATGGCGGCCTCCCCTAGGTCGTGCTCGTCGTCGAGCTCGTCGACGTGGTCGTCGTGCTCGTCGACGTGGTCGTCGTGCTCGAGCTCGTCGAGCTCGTCGACGTGGTCGAGGTCGTGCTCGCGGGCGGCGACCCGGCCGGGCCGCACCCGTTCCATGCCGGGCCGCATGGCATAGCCCCCGCGGTGGCAGCAAGGAGGACGAGGGCGGTCACCCAGCACATCTAGTGTGCTCCCGCGCAGGAATAGAGAACCTTGACCGAGCACCCCGTGCACGCCGTCACGTTGGCCCGGTATGCGCACGTCGGGGCCACAACGGACATCACAGCACTCGGGGTCGTCGCATCGACCGTCACCGTGCCGTTGCCCACCGTCGCCCAGGAGACGTCGTCGCACGAGACTTGCATGGCCACGGTCGCCGTGCCCGCCGTGCGCACCGCTTGGAAGAGGAGCGCGGGCACCGCACGCGCCACAAAGGAGTCCGGTGTCGGCCCAGTCGCCGTCATGGGTGACGGCGTCAAGGTCGTGCCGTCGCACGTCTTGTTGGCGGCCCCCGCGGTGCCAAGCAGTGCCGCGAGGACGAATGGCAGCAGAAACTTCGCCTTGCCGCTCCGCAGTTTGGAAAGCGTTTGTGCGAGCGCGGCTTGCCGCTTCGTGCGGGTTGAGGCTTTCGAGCCTTCCTTTAAGACCGACCGCGCGTAGGCCTGCGTCCCCTTGCCGGCGGCTTTCGCCTTGGCCGTGAACGCCCCGGGCCGCTTGATGGCGCCTTGGATCCACTTCTCTGCCATGGGTCACCTCGGGAGTCGCGGGAGGCCGCGGAAGAGGTCCGCGAGACCGCGAGTTTTGCCGACCCGCCCTTGCCCGAGCGGGGCCGGGGGCCGGATGCCCATCAACGCCTTCGCCCGGTCGCGGGACCCGCTATGCGGCCGCGGGGCGCCAAAGTCGGGGCCGCGGAGCCGAGACGCGAGCTCATTAATCCCCGCGTTCGGCACCCCCGCTATATAAGGAGGGGGCGGCGGTCCTCCCGGGCCGACGGGGAGCGGTGGCGGCACCGGCGGTGGGCCCATGGGGGCTGGTGGCCCGGCCGGCGGGAGCATCCCCGGAGGAGGCGGCATCGGCGGCGCACCGGGGGGGAGGCCAGGGCCGACACCGGGCGGAGGTGCTCCCGGCGGCGGGCCGGGCATGCCGGGAGGCCCGGCAAGGGTCGCCATGGACTGCGCGAGTGCTTGCGCCTCGGCGGCAACCAGTAAACCAATATGATGATGGATGTGCGTGGTCAGACTGAGGACGGCATCCTCGCTGAGCGAGCCTGACTCGAGCGCGTGCTGGTGACCCTGGACGTGCGCCGTGTGATCGTCCTGCGGGGACACGCGGAGCTCGTCGGCACGGTTCACGCGGGCGAGCGCGTTCTCCCAGCGCCAATCATTCGGGGCCACGTCCTTACCCGTCTTGACGACCCGGTCTGCGTCGGGGAGCCCCAAGCCGACCGACCAGAAGGTCCGGAGAATGTAGGGCCAGTCGATCGTCACGCCTTGGGCCGCGAGCTGGTCAGGTGGAATCTGGCTCATCAGCGCCACGCCTTGGATCATCTGCTGCGCGCGAACCTGCTGATTCTGCGCCGTGGTCGTGCCGAGCCATTCCCATTCGTACTCGCCGACCAGATCGGCGACCGTGACCGGGTGCTCGACGAGCTCCATCCCGTCCTTGCCCGCCACCTTTAAGATGATGTCCCGGTCCAAGCACTGCTGCGTCAGGATGTCGGAGCGCTCGAGGAGCGGCACCATCACCTCATCCTCGAGGCTCTCAATCACGGCGCGGAGATCGACGGCGCTATCGGCGAGCTGGGCGGCCAAGCCCGCAGAATCCTGCGCCCCGGTCTGCTGATTGGGCGCCATCGGGCGCGCGGGGGTCGGCGCGACCAAGGTATCGGCGAGCCCGACGTAGCCTTGGACGGCGGTAAAGCCCGCGGTGGCCGCCCCTTGGGGCGGCGTGGTGAACTGCACGCCCGCCGGATTGGCTAACCATTTCGCGCCTGGTGCCATGCGCAGACTGGTCGGGTCCTGAACGGCACCAATGTCAACAACGGCAATCGGGTTGGTCGACCAGACAAAGGCGTCACCCGACTGGTTGCCCAAGTCGTTCACGAAATATTGAAGGTAGTCGAAGAGCTCGCAGAGCCCCCGGCCGTAGAATTCCTCGGGAATTTGCTGGAACCGGCCGACGAGCCATTGCGTACCGCCGTGCCAGAACGGCCGGCGCTGCACGCGCAAGGGGACCTCGTCGGCGCCGAGCGTGACCAAGTACCGGGCCGGCTCGTCGTCCTCCAAGTCGACCGTCCACATGCATTCGGTGAGATCGAGCGGGCGGAGCGCCGCGGGCACGTTGAAGTCGAGCGGGGCGGTAAATCCCTTGTCAGCCAACCGAATGGCGAGCGCGTCGAACTTCTCGGGGTTCCGACCCGCCTGGCCGCCCGTGCGGTTTTGCATCGCCTGGTCGTAGAGCGCGACCAGCTCGTCGACGCCTTCATACACGTTGCCGCCTTTCGGATTGGACGGGTCGAGTGGCTTATCGGCCAAGGCATACACCCGGCTTCGCGGCACACAGCGATCCTCGAAGACGAGCGTACAGTCCTCGAGGCCGGCGGCG
>Ga0126375_10000360_pt1 | contig 11872 bp, 16 predicted proteins | sample PanSoiMetPlot_14_FD_109577 | JGI IMG/M metagenome (GOLD analysis project Ga0126375, IMG submission 109577) | Tropical forest soil microbial communities from Panama - MetaG Plot_14 | ecosystem: Environmental > Terrestrial > Soil > Tropical forest | place: Panama | collected 2016-02-17 | reverse complement strand
GGAACCAGGGAAGCAATGCTGAGGCCCTCCTTGACAATCACGACCAGCCACTGGATGTTGGTGATGATCCGATCTTGCATTGATGCAACACCATTGATGTCTGATGCCGCTTGCTGATGAAACCTAACAGCAGGCAGTTTCACAGTCGCTGGGATCAAGTCATACCACGCTGTCAAGGTACTGGCACTTTCAATCTGAGATTTGATCCAAGGTGCCGTTTCTAGAGATTCATTCATTCAGAATGCTCCAAAGCACCCAGGACCAATCTGATCCACGAAGTGAGGCCACTCACTCATTAATGCTGGTGCGAGGTACGGCTGTGCTGCCATCTTGTAGGTTCCATACTCGACATAGGCAGCGTATTCTGCTGTCGCAAAAATCTCTGCATTTTTTCCAGAAACCTTGTTACCGATTGAACCTTGCAAATGGCCTGTGACTACAGGTACAGTACTTTTGGCCGTTTCGACTACCCTATCTGCTGATTCCCTCACTGCCTTCGTGGAGTGAGCCTCAACGAAAGCAATCAATGCCGGAATCCTGTTGAAGACGACAATGATCTGAAACGATGCTGGCACTACACCTCACTCAAGCGTCTTGGGGACGTTGATCGTCGTTTCTAGATCTGTTCCTTCGATCCCGACTGTCGAGGGGCCAGAGAAGTCAAGAGAATAGCCTACCTCAAACTTGCCATCGTTCGGACCTGTGAACTTGTTTACCTTCTCGCCATTCTCCTTTCCCCAGACAGTGATCGTGCTTCCTTCTACAGCATTTGTGTCATAGAAGAGTTCTACATTTTTGCGCCAAACGTGGATATCCAGGCCTGCCATATTCCCTCCTTAATTCACCGGGAACGCTCGCAGTTGCAGAAAGTTATAGTGCCAAAAACTACTCCATCTTTCTGGTGCGCGATCATTGCCCATGGAATAGACCTCACGGGCAGATTTGACAGCAGAGATATGCGTGGTGTTGTAAACCGAAGGCCCGTAGAAAGCACCGATGTAAAAGGTCTTCTGGTATTTTTCTAGATCATTCGCAGAGATCCAGAACCCAGATTTAACTAGCGAGCCTGTGTAACCGTAACCTGTGTATCCGTTGCTGTTATCTGGGGATTTAGCACCGCCAAGGAAGGCGCAGTAGATGAACGTTGAGGAGCAATCCTCCACATACGGCAGCCTCGGAGGTTCATTGCCCGCCCTCAATTGTGGCATCGGTCGGATCTGACTATATCCGATCTGCGCAGTGCGCGTGACCATCCACTCCCACCAATTGAAGATGTCCTTGACGATACTCTCACGCGTGTTCAGAACAGGTTCTTCTGAACCTCCCTTGTAGAGAGCAATTGCGTGACGGTCCCACAGGGGTTCTCCTGCGTGCGGCAATTTCGCTGGCACACGTGCTGTCAGGGTCGCGTTGTGCGTCTGCGGCCCCCATTGGCCATCAACGCCCACCCCTAACCACTTCTGGAGACCTCGAACGCCGGAGGTGTTCTTCGCGCTACCTTTACCGTTAGCGAAACCTTCGTGGTAGATGTTGTCGAATTCACCCCACTTCCAGAATCCAGCACGTGAAGTGACAATCTTCGCTGCTTTGACCTTCTCACCTTTCACGCCGACAACGAGGGGCGGGGGATCGTATGGACAGATGACTGTCATACATGCGCTCCCAGCTGATTGCCGATGACGATCTTCTCGATGTCTATTGTCTCCGGAGCATAGACAGCAGAGATGCGAAGGCGGATGTTGCCGCGCGTTGTAATCGTAACTTCATCATCGACCACAATTTCCCGATCCGGCGGAACATAGATCAGAAATAGCTCATCTGGACGAGTGTGGCCAATTAGTGGCATCAATTGAGCGTGTGCGGCACCAGGCTCAACCATGCAGGGGATATCCGTCGCGACCACCACTGACACGGTGTCTTCTTGTCCACCGTAAGCATCATTGGTGATGACAGTGCGGAATTGGTCTATCTTATCTGTATACCATTCTTGTGTCCCCTTGCGGAGACCTTGCATCTCCCAATCAGTAAGAGGCATTGTTGATAGGCACCATTGCCAGATTGAGACGAGGGTCAGGAGTTAAACGTAAGGCCTTGAACCTTGCCTTGTTGGCGAACTTGCCGTGTAAGGCTATGCAGTGTTCATAGAACTGGTTCCTCGAGAGCATCTTCCCGCCAGACATGAACAGGTACCTATCTGCTAAGCGTGTGGCCTTAATCAACCAGCCTTGTGAGACAGCATAACTCCAGTCATACGTCTCTGTCCAGTTCGTTTGACCAGGTTTGACACCGTTCTTGTCGACCATCTTAGCAATGTCTAAGAGAAGGTCCAGTTCACCAGAAGCAATGATTGGTTCTATCTCAGGATTCAGATAGAGAACAATCCTCGCGCGTGCTTCTGCTTCTGTCATTTCCTCTTCGCTTTACCCTTGACCCTCTTCAGGCGAGGATTACGCTTCTTTGCTGCAGGAGAAGCACGGCGAGTCGAAGCAGCGAGAATTGCACCTGCGCGTTCCATTGAGACACCTGATCGAGATGCAATCTGCTTCTGTACGTTTTTGAATCCACGTACCTTGCGTTTCTTAGCAGCCATTACGCACCTGATTCAGCTGGCGCTGCTTCTGGTGTCGCTTCTGCTGCCGCTTCTGATTCCTGCAACCCGGCCAGGGTAGCATCGGGATCTTCACCAACAAACCCAAGCTGTGCGATCTTATCTGCTTTTTCTTGAAGTTCGACTTGCCACTGTTCCGGTTCTACCTCACTCATCTGCCATCCCCCTTATGTAACCTGTGGGCGTTAGGGGTGCCCAGTTCTTTTTTGTCTGTGCTGCTGGACCTTGAGGTGCAACTAACTTCGATTCAAGGAAACGCTGAAACTCCTCGCGCCTACGTTCCTGCGCCATATGTTCCAACGCCATTTCTTCCTCAGGTGTCATCCAAGACCTTGTGAGAGCATCTCGAGGGCGAAACCTGTCTCTGCTCTCTTACTAAGGTCAGGCTGAGCAGATACAGATACAAGCGCACACTTGCCAGCGAGGAATTGCTCAGATTCGTTCGTCGTATCGTCAAGGCCCAGAGTCGTCACCTGGCGAGCCTTCGCGACCTTAGCATTGACAGTAATATCTGCCACAGTCGGATTATATACCGCAATGTTGACCGTTGCCACCTATACCACCTCCTACGGGGACTTCAGAACAGCGAACGGGTACCGTGAGGCCTCCGTTGTCTGCTCGTAGTTGATCGGGTTCGGGACCTGCCACGCGAAACGCGCCGTGACGCGAAGCGCGACCATGTCCTGCTGAGCAAGGTTGAACTGAATTGCTCCAGACTGATCCTGAATCACAGCCTGGTCAAGGATCTTCCAGGTAATGTCCTTGCGAGTCGCGAACAAGCCCTGCGTCCAGTCACCTACGAACATCTCTGCAGCGCCTGTACCAGAGGCCCACATACCCGGCATCACATACTTGATCGGTTCACCTTCGATTGTGTCTGTAGAGATGTCGAGCAACTTCTGGCCAGTGGTATCGCGCGCAGACCTGATCCTTGCCTTGTAGGTCGTGCGCGTAACGAAACCATTGACCGAATACCCGTCAGCCTCAACCAGGCCCATCAACTGGTTAATATCCTCTGCAAGGCCACCAGCAGCAGCAGCCGATGTACCACGGTTGTAGGTATTACCTGCAGCAGTCGCTGCTGTTGCAAGGTCTGTAGGCCATGATGCAGGCTTGTTTGTTCCGAAGAAGACGGCCGCATCAACCACGCGACCGATAGCATCAACTAGCAACGGACGAACCTCGCCCCAGATGTCGTAATCGGCATCATCGAGAACATTTTCAGGGATCGGCACGATGGCAGCAATTTCCTCAGCGAAGAAATACTTATTAGCCCATTGTGCTTCCGTCGTCTGCTTCAGGCCCGTATCTCCAGAGACAAAATACGCCGTCGGGAGAGCAGTGAGGACCGGCATTCTTTCCTGAGATGAAGACATGCCGACCTGACGAAATAGGGACATCGCAGCACTAGCATACTGAAGGTTCTCGAGAATCTCCCGCGATACTTCCTCGGGGATCAGGCCGAGAGCGTCCGAGCGGGAAATCACACTGTTATATGGCATGCTATCTCCTTACGCTCGTCCAGATGCTCTGCGGATTGCCAAGTTCATATCTGAACCTAGCCTACCTCTGTTGGAGATACCTGCGCCACCATCAGCACCTCCAGAAACGCCACCAAGGAGATAAGGCTTCTCCTTGACCAGATTTTGAAGTGCCTTCTCAAGCTGAGCATCGTCATCTGGATCTCGAACACCATCCCAGTTCAGCAATCGTGCAGCATCCTCTTGTGCTTCGCGCGCGATCCCCACTCCTGAGGCTAATACGCGAACACGTAGCGCACGATTCTTGTTCTTCTCCTGGGTTAGTTCCTCCTCGGCACGTTTTGCTTGATCTGCTAGGCGCTCATTCTCTGTCTTTGTCAGGTCCTCAAGTTCTGAAACTCGGGCCTGGGACTCACGTAGCGCCTTCCTCCACTTCGCGGCCTCAGCGTTTGCCTTCGCCAATTCCGCACGCGTTACACGCTCCCCTTCGACTACCTGTTCAGATGAACTACCTTCGGCCTCCTGGGCCTGTGAGGGTTCTTCCTCACCTTCTTCCTCTCCCGTGCCACCTGGGCTGTCTTCTGGGGAGAAGAAGAGAAAGTTAGGCCTCATGTTAAACGCTCTCCTTCCCTGATGCAACTACAGTCATGCTTGTTTGACAGTATCGACTAGGAGAAGGACGCCAGAAATTAGCGTCTGTATCGCTGGTCCTGGAGGTTGTTTCAGTTTAATGTCATAGACCAGCGCACGATCTGTAAGGTTCGCTGTGTCTGCCGGGGTAAGTGTAATCTGATAGATGCCATTAGGAGCGTCTGAAACTGTTACCCCTGTTGGGCCTTTAGAGATCACAATTGCAGAATCTGGGTCTGATTTCCTTCTCTTCGCTGTGAACCAGATCTGAGCAGTTGGGTCTAATGCCACAGTTGCATCGCCGTTGAAGATGTTGTCCTCACCTTTAACGGCGTCAATCTGAGATGTCAGTTCCATTATCCCTCCTCTTTAGGCTACCTCCTGCGCCTACGCGCTGAAGCTGATTACCAGGATCCCGACGCGTGATTACACTTCGCGACCCTCCACCAACAAGGCTGCTTACTAGGTCCTTCCTTGTAAGAATGCTGCGTACTATCTCAAGGGACATGCCAGCAGCGATCAATGTATCTGCTAGTTCGTTCACTGTCGCAGCGTCAATAGACACGATGTATGCGAGTATATCTGCTATCTCACCTACTGTCGCAGCGTCTGTAGACGCGATATACGCGAGTGTCTGCGTCAGATCAATGGAGTCCGTATAAAGTCCTGCGTCGGGCACTTCCCTCAAGAGAGACGCGATTATGTCACTCGCAAATGAGGCGTCTGCGTCTGCCTTGATGGGCACGTCTGCAGACTCTTGAGTACCTACCTGTGCTTGGCCTAGAGCGTAGTGCCTCGCTATTTGAGCAGGAGACAGCACATACCCGTAGATTGCTACCTCATCTATAGCACCGTTAAAGTACGGAGACAGAGTGTAGGAAGGAGTAGCTATCCTCAATGGCTGAGGATCATTGGGAATGTAACCAGATACAACGCTTGTTCCTACCTCTATACCATTGCTGTAGAGCCGTCCCCTTGTCCCATCGTGGCTGAAGACAAGGTGGTACCACTGGCCTTGCGTGATAGCAGCAAGTATAGACCTTTGGCTTGAACCGTCCCCGTAACTAATGTAGAAGTTCAGGGCATTGGCTTGCTTGATGATCGCGTAGCCTTTAACAGCAGAAGCATTGCGATTGAAAAGGAGGCCGCAGTTGAGAGTCGGGTTTCCTCCATCCCAACGCCCCCAGAGTTCGATAGAAAGAGGAAAAGTTGGATTCAAGGCAGGATCAGAAGCTCGTTCCGCGTAGTGGAATGTGCCATTGAAGACAGGAGCCTTATCTGTAGAAGAAACAAGTGCACCAGGTTGCCCAAGTACTGGTGGTTGAACCATAGTCAAATTACGACCAGCAATGAGGTCCGCGAATGTGGTACCTGATGTTTCTCCTAGGCGCCAGTAAGCAATAGGTGTATCCGCAATAACCGCTGTGCTGTATTGATCTATAGACCCATCTGTGTCTGCAGGTGCCTTCGCAGGAAATGTGATTGTTTCAACGGCCGTGCCTGTCTTCGCGAGCCCCACATTGTAGTGTTCTGTAATCTGCGCTTGGGTAAGGGCATACGGATAGAGAGCAATTTCATCAAGGTCCCCAACCCAGGGAAAGTTACTGGCGTCGCCCGGTCGCCCAATGTAAAACCCACCTGAAGTAGCAGGTAACATAGTGTGACCTATGGTTGGGCCTGAAACAGCGTTGAGATAGACGCGAATCCCTACCATCGGGTCATAAACGCCGACGACGTGAGCCCAATCACCTAGGACAACAGCAGGCCCACTTGAAGTACCTGCGAAGGTATTGCCATTCCATCCTTGAAAGCCCCAGGTGTCATTGTTGTAGGCAAATAGCGTGAAACCGCGAAATGGTGTGCTTGGTTCTCTTGTCGAAGCAATTGCACGATAAAGACCTGCGTTACCAGTAGGCCTAGCCCAAGCCTCGATTGAAAACGCGCCAGTGGGACTTAGTGCAGCGTCCAAAGGAGTGCGTGAAGCAGAACTCGACGCTTGGCCAGGAAACGTGATTGCCTTGTCGGGTGATCCAGGGATTCCAGGCTGACCTAAGGTCAAGGCTGTCCCTACGGTTGTCAAGTTACGACCTGCAACAACCTCTTGCAATGTGTTAACTGAAGCGACCCACGGGTCACCTAGACGCCAGTAACCTGCAGGGAGATCAGCGAGGATTGTGCTTTTGTACTGATCTGCATATCCATCACCATCGACCACTACTTTCGGGGATACGATGGCAACCTCAGTTGCATTTGGTGGCTTTAATCCAGCGTTGTAGTGACTTGTAATCTGAGTTTGATTCAGCGCGTAGTTGTAAAAGGCTACCTCATCCATGCAACCAGGGAACTGAGCAGTGTGGGTGACGCTTGTTCCACTGATAACAAAGTCAGCAGTTGTGTTGGCAGCAAATGTCCTCGCTGTCGGACCTGCAACTAGGGAACCGTTTATATATAGACGTTGACTCGTACCATCGTAGGTTCCTACAGCGTGATACCAGGTGTTATCGGCGAGAACAGCACTGCTAAGGCTACCAACTCCGGTAATAAAGAAGGCTAAAATCTTACCTGTAGTTACCTGAAACTCATAACCCGTGTTGGTGTTATTCGTACTCGCGACCACCCTGTAGTTCGCACTCGCTAAAGTCTCACGCCTAACCCAGAATTCAACAGAAAACGCTCCTGCAGGATTAAGGGTGGCATCAAAGGCCCTTGTCCCGTATGGGGAGTTCGTAGTCGTCCAGCGGATCGAGGTCCCACCTTGAGCAAGCGCACTAGGGGCGCCGTAAAATGGAACAGCGCCTGCTGTCGCTGACGTAATGGTCAGATCGTGACCACCAACCGCATCCGTTACTGTGGCCCCACCGAGTTCATTCATCCGCCAATAGGCGACTGGCGTATCGTTGAGGATCTGTAACTCGTAAGGCCCTTCAACACCTGTGAACGCAGGCATCTACGCTAGCGTAACTTGGCCTGTCAATGTCCAGGTCCCAGTAGACTTAGTTCCAAGTGACGCGACCTTACGGTTCATATTCTTGTCAGAGGTTGCGCCGTTACGGATCGTCCATTCGTTCCAGACCCAGTTTGCTTCTGCAGTGGTGAAGTCAGATTGGAAAGACAGCGTCTGTGCTGCACGCGAAGGGTAAGTAGCGTTCATCGCCTTGTAGAGTTTATTCGTTGCAGCCTGCAGATCCGTCTGCGTTGCTGCTTCTGCTGTCGCTGAATCCCCGACCCCCATCTGTGAGTTTGCGGCGTTATACGCTGTCGTGCCACCAGCACCGAGTACGAGGTCGAGCATCATCTGGATGCCTTCATTCAAGAGAAGGTTACCAGGTACCTCTACAACCTCGACTGACTTCGGCGCGAACTTCCTCAACAGTTCAGAGGAGATTCCTACTTGGAATTTGACAGCCTCGAATCTGCGATTGTATTTCCGATCTAGGAATTCCCGGGCCCAAGCACAGGTTTCCTCAGGCCATTTCTCACAGATCCAGTGTGTAGTGATCTTAGAGGTTTCGTGAGAATCCATCTTCGCTGCCATCTCCATTCTGTCAATGCCCAGGATTGTCTGACTGCTCATCTAGGCACCCCTCTTCCTGTAGGCCTTCGACGCTGTGCCTGCTGCAATTCACCTTGTCCGCGACCAGGGCCTTGAGGTTGACCAGGACGTTGCTGCTGCTGTCCATTTTGCGGTTGTTGCTGTTGCTGCACTTTCATATTCATTGCCGTCTGCGCTAGCATCTGCTGCATATTGTCGTTGTCTACCTCCTGCAGCATACGGAGGATCTGATCTTCGTCGTAACCCAGTTCGCGGAGGATCTGAGATCGCGCGACTCCTACTGCCTTCTTCTTCACTGCTGTGTCTGCAAGTTCTGCTTCTGAGCGAGGCGCGGCGTGGGTCCATCCTGCCTCAATCGTCAAATCTTCAGGGATATTTTCCCCGAGAATTTTCAGCGCGAACACCATCACCTGCTCCCAGACATCACCGAATCCTGTCTGACGATCTGTAATCCGCTTGATGAACCGTGCCTCTGCAGATTTCATTGCCTCGCCAGATGGGAAATCACCCGTGGTGATGAAGAAGTAATGCAACGGCGTGCCTGATACACGCGCGACACTGGCCCAAAACTTCTCCTGCACACGGAGGAATTGGCCTAGGTCGGTCGCGTCAAACTGCCCAATCTTTGTCTCCGGGTCACCGAATGCCATCAATCTGTCAACGCCGTAATTGCGCGCCGTCGGATCAACAGGTTCTCCTGTTTCAGGATCCGTCTCGAGGTCCATACCTGTGACCCATCTCTGCTTGAACGATGCGAACTCCATTGTGATTAGCATGTCCATAACAGATTTATTCAACCCGTCCTGCAACGGAATCACGTCGCGCAATTCTGATACGCCAGGCTTGTCAACAGCGCGGTTCGGGAAGTGGAACATCGGAACCTGCCCGTAGGGGTTAGGGGTAGATCCGACCCTGTCCCATCCATTTGCAGAATCAGGCCAAGCGTAGTTCTTAGATCCGAGTGTTTTTGATCGCTGCTGATACTTGACTATCACGTCTTCGTGGTAGATGTTCAGGTACCAATACAGTTCTATCTCATCCCACCAGGTTTTTGCCCCACGGATGATGGTGCCTTGCCTGTTCGGATCGTATTGCACGCAGCACATATTCCCAGGTTGAGGCCATATTTCTGGGTATCCTGTGCCCTCATTAGGCCAGACGATAACGTAGGAATCACCTAGTTTCAGTGATTCCGTGTGCGTCTCGTTGGACTTCAAGTCCATCTTGTTGCGTTCCCAGATCTGAAGACAGGTATCTCCTAGCGGATCTATCGTTGAGACCTTGACCTTAGAGGGAATCGGGGCACCCATATTGACGCCGGGCGACCCTGGAGGCACATTCTCAGGGCGCACTACCTCTGTCTTGACTTCTGCCTCTGAGGTCTTGAAGTATTGAACCTGGAGGCGGTCGGAGAGGGAATCGACTACTGGCGCGCAAATGTTTTCCGCGAACTCCCGGAACACGTTACCAAAGGTATTCCGAAATTTCTCAGTCGCGAACGCTAACCGCTGCTCTCCTTCATAGTAATCTGCGTACAGCGCATAGTTCGCGAACCGTTCTGACCTGTAGGTTCCAATTGCCCAGGTGAGGTCATCTGTGGCCATCAGAACGTCACCATCTTACTCAACCGTTTGGTCAGATCTTCATGCGCACCAGCCAATGCATCCACTATGTCATCGTGGACATCGTTAGGGAATCGCGAAACCTCACGGAGGAAATCTTTGTTCCACCTGCCACGCACGAGCTTATATTCCCCCCTTTCAACTGCTGCCGCTACAGTTTCAGCGCGTAGGATTTTCGGACCTGTGCTGCGTATCCCTCGATAAGAATATCCCAGGAAGGGGCCTCGCGCAAGATGCCAGACAGCGATCTTTCCAGACGACCCAGGCTCCTGTTCTGATCGCTGCCTAATCAGTTTGCCATCTTGCTGCAGAGTCCTTCTCAGCGTCTTGTCCAACATCCCAGGAGATTCGCGCACGCGAACCATATCCAGGATGTAGAACAATCCGTCATATCCCAACCCAACTTTCAACCCGACAGTGTAATCTGGATCCTCACCCTTCTTGACATCTGTACTCGCGAAGTCCCACCGCCGGACTGTTTTCTTCATCTTGATCGCTGGCATTGGAACAACGTCAAACCAATCCTTCTGGAACATGCCACCTTCGAGGGGTGCAGGACGTTGCTGGTACAGCGCGTTCCATGCGTACTCGCCAACAGTCGCACGCGCGGCAATTAACTTGGGCTTGTCAAACCGCTCAGGAAACAGCGGTTCACCAGGCTCGCGTCCTAGGATGTCAGGGTCAGGGTAATCCTCAGAGGGAGGTTCAGCAAGGGCAGGCAGCCTCACAATGATGAACTGATCTGCCTCGTCATCCTCACCCATGTCTCGAATGATCCTGCCGATCAGGTCATCTTCATGCCAGCGTGTACCAATGATGACGATAATGCCATCAGGCTCCAACCTGGTCCTAAACGTCGTACGGTACCAGTTGTATTGCTTCTCACGTAGGATTGCTGATTGCGCGTCCTGTGAGTTCTTTACCGGGTCATCAACAACCAGGAGGTTACCACCGCGACCGGTCAAGGCACCACCCACACCCGCTGTGTTCATTCCACCGCGACGCCCTTCCAACTGCCACTCGTCTGCAGCGGATGAGCGTTTATCTACATTTATTCCGTAGTACTTCGGCCCGAAAGCCTCAACCGTATCTCGCACTTTACGGCCCCATGAGGCGGCAAAATCTGCTTCATAGGACGCCAGGAGTACGCGGTTATCCGGACGCGCGGCAAGATACCATGCTGGGAGGTAGTGAGAGCAGAGATCTGATTTGCCGTGCCGCGGAGGCTCCATAATGATGCAGCCCACGAATCCCAATTTACGGTATTCACCGGCGATAAGGTTAACCAGGATCTCGTCAACATAGTCGACGTGCTTAGCGTGGATCCAACGTGACCTTCGTTCAGGATGAGGGTCTAGCGGATCCCTCGATTGTCCCCTCTTCAAGTTCGCGACCCACGCTAGGCCCGACGGGCTGGTGTGAGCCATTACGATCAATTCCTCGGAGGAGATCTCTTGCTTCTGTTCTTGCGTCTGAGTCGACAAGGACCACCTGGTTCAGGTTGACGGTGTCGGGGGTATCGCGGTGAACATTGATTGTCTGGGTTTGTGCCCATTCAGCACTACGTTTCTGCAACCACCAAGTAGCAGCAGTCAAGGAGTTGCTATTTCCAGAGCGCGCAGTTTCAACAACCCTACCAACCATTTCCCCTTCCATCTCTGCACGCGCTTGGTCAATATCAAGCACAAGTTGCGCATAGTGCGGGTACTTGTCAGGGGCATACTTTCCTTTTTCAAGCCAGGACCACAAGGTATCATAGCCCATTCCTGCAAGTGCACTAGCATTTTGAATTGAATTTCCGTTGCGGATAGCCTCAACAACTTTGTCATGGCGTTCTTCTGTATACATACCTCTGATCGGCATTTTAATTCGATCAGATCCAGTTCTCTGATATGCCTGCTTGTCCACCTCAGAAGGTTTGCCAGGAGCAACATGCTCAACAGGAGCAGTCCAGCGGTCAATTGCTTGCCGAGTAGTT
>Ga0126375_10000358_pt1 | contig 11897 bp, 10 predicted proteins | sample PanSoiMetPlot_14_FD_109577 | JGI IMG/M metagenome (GOLD analysis project Ga0126375, IMG submission 109577) | Tropical forest soil microbial communities from Panama - MetaG Plot_14 | ecosystem: Environmental > Terrestrial > Soil > Tropical forest | place: Panama | collected 2016-02-17 | reverse complement strand
GTCGTCGCGCTCGTCCAGTGGGACATCAAGCGGGTCATCGCGTACTCCACGATGAGCCAGATCGGCTACATGTTCCTCGCAGTCGGCATCGGGGCCTATGCGGCCGGATTCTTCCACCTGCTGGCCCACGCGTTCTTCAAGGCGCTGCTCTTCTTGGGCGCCGGCAACGTGATCCATGCAATGAACGACGAGCAAGACATGCGCAAGTACGGCGGCCTGTGGGACCAGATGCGAGCCACCTCAGTGTGTTTCCTCGTCGGCTCGCTCTCCCTGGTCGGGATCATCCCCTTTGTCGGCTTCTGGTCCAAAGAGGTCGTCCTCGGCGACGCCTTCAGCAAGCCGGGCGGCTGGGAGTTGGCCCAGTGGCTCTGGCTGGTCGGCTTTCTGACCGCGATCCTGACCGGGTTCTACACCGGGAGGATGTGGTGGATGGCCTTCGCGGGCAAGCCCTCGCCGGACCGGCCGGTCGCACATCCACACGAAGCTCAGCGGGTAATGCTGATACCCGTTGCGATCCTGGCCCTGCTGAGCACCATTGGCGGCTTCATCCAGATCAACGCCGGCTTCCATGAGGGCTGGAAGCTGGTCGAAGACTTCCTCGCGCCGACCGTCGGCCACCTCGGCTGGGAGGCGCGCAACATCGAGTACTTCTGGACCGCCGCCACACTGCTGCTGGGTGGGGTGGCGTTCATGCTCGCCTACAACTTCTATGTGCGGCGCGTGTGGAGGCCGTGGTCGGCCGCGGTGCCCCGGCTGCAGCGCCTGCTGGAGCACAAGTATTACTTCGACGAAGTCTATGACGCCGTGTTCGTCCGCCCCATGGACGCCGTGGGCGAGGGCGGGGACCGATACATCGAGGAGCCGATCATCGATGGGACGCCGGCTGAGATCGGGATCGCGGCCCAATCCAGCGCGGCCGGCCTGTCGCTGACCCAGACCGGCTACTTCCGCACGTATGCGCTGGTCTTCCTGGCAGGGGCCGTTGTGGCGGCGGTCATTCTGTTGCTCGTCAGAGCCGCCGGCTGATGCTGACGGCTCTCTGGCTGGTTCCCGTCGCCGGTGGAGTGCTCGTAGGCCTGCTGCCGCGGCGCTGGACACGCTCGCTCGGCCTGCTGACCTCAGTAGCCGCACTGGGCCTGGCCCTGACTGTGGCGGTGCTGTTCTTAAGAGGCCACAGCGGCTACCAGTTCGAGGAGTACGTCCCCTGGATCCGCGACTACTCGATCTCGTATCACATGGGCATCGACGGCATCAGCCTCTGGTTGGTACTCCTCAACGCCCTTCTCACCGTGATAGCGATTCTGGCGGCAGGCGACCGCGTTCGGCGCCCCCGCGGCTTCATCGCTCTCATCCTCATGCTGGAAGGAGGCATGGCCGGTGTGTTTCTGGCGGCCGACCTGCTGCTCTTTTACTTCTTCTGGGAGGCCCAGCTGATCCCGGCATACTTCCTGCTCTGGCAGTGGGGGGAGACAGGCCGCGAGGCGGGCGCAGTGACGCAAGGGCCGACGGCGAGCGCGGCGGCGACCAAGTTCGTGCTGTACACCCTGGTCGGCTCGCTGCTCGCCCTGGTAGGCGTGATAGGTGAGTACGTGTACGGCGGCGGCGGGGCTCACACATTCGACCTGCGGACACTGGCCGCCCATCCGCCTTCCGAGGGGATCCAGTTCGGTCTGTTCTTTCTCTTCGCGCTCGCGTTCGCGATCAAGGTGCCGCTGTTCCCATTCCACGGCTGGCTGCCCGACGCCTACGCAGTGGCTCCCGTGGCGCTCCTGGTCACGTTCGCGGGGGTGATGGGCAAGACGGGAGCCTACGCGATGCTGCGCATCTTGATACCCCTCCTCCCCCACCCCACCCTCTGGTGGGACTGGAACGCGGTTATGCCGGTGCTGGCTGTGCTTGGCATCGTCTGGGGTGCGCTGATGGCACTGGCACAGAGGGACGCCAAGCTACTGGTCGCTTACTCGAGCGTCAGCCACATGGGCTTCATCGTGCTCGGCATCTTCGCATTCAATCAGCAGGGCCAGCAGGGTGCGATCCTGCAGATGGTCAATCACGGGGTCGTCATCGCGGCCCTCTTCTTGCTGGTTGGTTGGGTTGCGGCCCGCACCGGCACCCGTGACCGCACCCGGATGAGATACCTGGCACCGGGCATGCCCGTGTTCGCCGGGCTCTTCCTCGTGGTCACTCTGGCTGCCCTTGGGCTGCCGACGCTCAACAGCTTCGTTGGCGAGTTCATGACGCTCCTCGGGGCGTGGCAATACGCGCCGGCGCTTGCGGTGGCCGGCTGTCTGGGGCTTGTGCTGGCGCCGGTCTACATGCTGCGGCTCTTCCAGGGGTTGATGTACGCCGGGCCGGGCGAACAGCTGCCGGCGCCTGGTGCGCACGGTGCCGCGGCCGCGGCTGTCCGCGCAGACGTCGCCAGCCGTGAGCTGTGGCTGCTGCTCCCGCTGCTCGCGCTGTTGCTCTTGCTCGGCCTCTACCCTTACCTGCTCACGCAGGCCATGAGCTCACTCGGCTTTCCTCTCCCGGTGCCCTGGCGATGATCACTCACGCGGCCGCTCAGCCGGCGATCACCTATACGTTCGAACAGGGAGGCAGCGACCTGCGCCAGATCGCGCCGATCGCCGCGGTGACGGTCACGCTGCTCGTCGCGATCCTTGTCGACCTGGTGCTGCCAGCCCGCCGGCGAGGTTCCGTGGTGTCGGTCATCGCCGTCATCGGGCTCCTGGTGGCTCTGGGTCTGGCCGGACTCTTGTGGATTCAAGGCGGCGGCCACAGCGCCTATTTCGGCTTTGCGACCGGTGACAACCTGGCCCTCTTCTTCGAGATGCTGTTCAGCGTCCTCGGCATCCTGACAGTGATCGTCTCCACCGCCTACGTGCGACGGCGAGACTTCCTGGAAGCCGAGTTCCACGTGCTGACGCTGGCCGCTGTTGCCGGCATGATGGTGCTCGGCGCGGCCACGTCGCTAGTCACGATCTTTCTGGGCCTGGAAGTGCTCTCTATCGCGCTATATGTTGCTTGCGGCTTCGCCCGCCGGGACACCACTTCGCAGGAAGCGGCGGCGAAGTACCTGCTGATCGGCGGCTTCGCAAGCGCATTCGTGCTCTACGGTATGGCGCTGGTCTACGGCGCTGCCGGCAGCACACGTCTCACCGACATCGCGCAGCGCATAGGTCCGAACGATGCCACGAACCCCTTGCTGCTGCTCGGCGTACTGCTCCTCGGCGTCGGCTTCGCGTTCAAGATCTCCGGGGTCCCCTTCCACCAGTGGACGCCGGACGTCTATCAGGGCGCGCCCCTTCCAGTGACGGCGTTCATGTCTGTGGGGACGAAGGCGGCTGCGTTCGCCATGATCATCCGTACCTTCGACTACGCCCTGCCCGCACTGGCCGCCGAGTGGCAAGCGCTGCTTGCATTCGTCGCCGCGGCGAGCATGATCGTCGGCAACCTTCTGGCGATTGCGCAGACCAGCGTCAAGCGCCTGCTCGCCTACTCGAGCATCGCCCAGGGCGGGTACATGCTGGTCGGCGTGCTGGCGGGCGGCCAGCGCGGAATCGGTGCGGTGCTCTTCTACCTGTTTGCCTATCTGTTCATGAACTTCGGTGCTTTCGCCATGCTGACGGTCCTGGTGACGCCACAGGGCGAGCACGACCGCCTGGAAGACCTTCACGGACTGGCCGATCGCTATCCGGTCCTCGGCGTCATGATGAGCATCTTCATGCTCTCACTGGCCGGCTTCCCGCCGCTTGTCGGCTTCTTCGGCAAACTCTGGCTGTTCATCGCCGGGGTGCAGACCGGTTGGACGTGGCTGGTGATCATCGCGGTCCTGGCCAGCGTGATGTCGGTCGCCTACTATCTGCGCGTCGTCTACCACGTCTGGACGCCGCGCGCCGAGTCGCGCCACGTAGATCGGGCACCAGGACCGCTGATCGCGGTCGGCGTCTCAGCGTTGCTGTCCGTGGCGCTGGGGATCCTGCCAGCGGTGGTGCTGAGCGCCGGGTTCGTCGGTGCTTCGCCCGTGGCCGGGCGCTGACTCGACGGCTGACACGAAGAGCGTTACCAGTCGGATCCTGCTGGCGAGCGGCCTTGTCTACGTGGGCGAGTGGACGACTTATGGCGACCTGGGTGCGGCGGCAACCGATGGGGGTAACGCGGCGCGTCAGGCAGCCCGCCTGGCTGCCAACCACCCCGACTTCGCCAACGCCCACCGGGTTCTGGGGAGTGGCGGCGTCGTGGTGCACAGCGCAGGCGGCCAGGAGAACGCCCGGCTGAGGCGAGAGCGGCTGGAGGAGGAGGGCGTCGAATTCTTTGGACGCATCGCAGATGCGTCGCGCCGCGTGCGGTGGGCTGAGCTCCGCGGGCGGCTGAGTGAGCTGGAGCGATTCACCTGAAGTCGGTGGCCCGATGGCTGCGTGGGGTGCTTTTCGGCAGTCGGGGACGACATCTGACCTGTCCTCATTCAGCGCCAGATTCAACGCCAGGTTCAACGCCAGCCTTTGCCAGCGAACCCTGGAGGGTAGGTCGCAGCGTACTAAAGGTGATGTTTATGCGACCTCGGCCGGTCGTCTTGCTCGGCTGCGTGGTGGCTATCGCCACATCCTGTTCGCAGAGCGCCGCTCCGCGGCCCACGCAGCAGCCGGCCGTCGCGGTAACCCGCCCGCCGGATTCGAACGCAGTGCCGGCGCCGCCGGTCATCTCGACCCCACAGGGAACGTTCAACCAGTGCGAGGTCGACCAGCTGGAGGCGCAAGTCATCCGTGTTGGGGCGGCCGCAGGCCACATAGAAGGGATCGTCGAGCTTCGCAATCGCTCCGGCGCTGAGTGCGATCTGATCGGCTACGCAGGCATCCAGCTTCTCGACGCCGAGGGCCGGCCTCTGCCAACAAAGGTCCAGTGGACCACGAGATCATTCTTCCCGCCTGATACGCCCGTGTCGGCCGTAGCGCTTCCGTCGGGCACGGGCCCGATCACGCCCGGCCAGCCGGTGCCCGGACATGCGCACATCGCGATCAGCTGGGACGATGTCCAGCCTCCCTGTGAGATGGCCGCCCAGCTCAAGCTCACGCCCCCGGACTCACACCAGTCGATCACCATCCCGGTCACCCCGCCCGGTCTCAGCTCCGGCCATTTGACCGTCTGCTCCGGCGGCAGCTTGCTGGTGAAGCCGGTGCGACCGGCCGCGAACCCCTGAGCAACGGTCAGCGTCCGACGGCGTAACCCTGCATGAAACGCGGGTTGGCCGCCGCCCGCAGCCATCCCGCACGGCGATCTCTTGCCACAGCCGAAAGGCGTCCCAGCGACCAGCCGGACGAGACGCGGACCTCGTGGCCTCGCCGGCGGAGCTCGAGGATGGTCTCCGCATCCAGTCGCTCTTCGACGACCAGTGTGCCCGGGTAGCCGTGGTGAGGATAGAACGAACGGGGGAAGTGGTCGGAATGGAACATCGGCGCGTCGATCGCCCGCTGGAGATTCCAGTCACTGTTTGCGACGGTCACAAAGAACGTGAGAGACCACTGGTCTTGCTGGTCCGCGCCCGGCGTGCCGAATGCCAGGTGCGGGTGGCCGTCAAGAAACGCGAGGCTCGGGCTGAGCGTGGTCCGTGGCCGCTTGCCCGGCGCCAGCGCATTGGGATGGCCCTCCTCCAGGTTGAAGATCTGAGCGCGTGTCCCGAGGCAGAAGCCGAGACCTGGAATCGCCGGCGAGCTCTGCAGCCAGCCTCCGCTCGGCGTTGCTGACACCATGTTGCCCCAGCGGTCGACCACGTCCAGGTGGCAGGTATCGCCTCCTCCAGCGCCGTGTGCGCCGATCGTGGGATCGCCCAGACCGGCGCGGTCTTCGTCCGAAGGCGGCTCGCCCGGCCGGGGGACGTGTGGGTGTCGGCCGCCTGGCGAGCCGGGGCACAGGTCCCATGAGGCCGTGTTGCCGACCAGCAGCCGGCGCTCGTCGTTGTAGGTGGGGGCGAGCAGCTCGCTGGTCAGGTCGGGCGCAAAGGCGGGGTCGCCGTACCATGCCTCGCGGTCGGCGTACGCCAGCTTGGCGCACTCAACAATGGTGTGGATGAAGTCCGGGGTGCAAGGTCCCATTCCCCGCAGGTCGAAGCCCTGCAGGAGCGCGAGCTGCTGGAGGAAGACCGGCCCCTGACCCCAGGGACCGGTCTTGAAGACCCGCCAGTCCCCATAGTCGAAGCTGACCGGATTCTCCAGGGTCGCGGTCCACGCCGCCATGTCCTGGCCGCGAAGCAGCCCTCCCTGGCGGCGTCCGGTGATGTCCATTGCCTCAGCGGCGCTCAGATAGGAGTGGATCGCCTCGGCGACGAAGCCCTCGTACCAGGCGCGTCGGGCGGCCTCGATCTGCTCCTGGCGGTCGTGGCCGGCGGCCTCGGCCTCGGCCACCAGCCGGCGGTACGTCGCGGCCAGGGCCGGGTTGCGAAAGCGCGTGCCCGGCGCCGGAACACCGCCGCCGAGCCAGATCCGCGCCGACTCCGTCCACTCCTCGCGGAACAGCCGCTCGACGCCGGCAATAGCGTTGCTGATGCGCGGCACGATCGGGAAGCCGCCCTCCGCGTAGCCTATCGCGAATTCGAGCACGTCCCTCAGGCGCCAGGTGCCGAGCTCACGCAGCATCAGCAGCCACCCGCCCATGGCGCCTGGGACGCAGGGGGCGAGCAGGCCGTTGCCCGGCACCATGTCCAGGCCGAGCCGGCGGTAGCGCTCGATGGTCGCGGCTGCAGGCGCGGGCCCCTGACCGCAGACGACCAGCACCCGGTCACCATCGGCGCTGTAGACGATGGCCGGCATGTCGCCGCCGGGCCCGTTCAGGTGTGGCTCGACCACTTGCAGGGTGAATCCTGTGGCCACCGCTGCGTCGAAGGCATTGCCGCCGCGCTCCAGCACCGCCATGCCTGACGCGCTCGCCAGCCAGTGCGTGGACGCGACCATGCCGAAGCTGCCCTGCAACTCCGGACGCGTGGTGAATCCGCTCAAGGTTTGCCTCCCCTCAATCGTCATAAGTTGCTTCGCGACTGGCCGCCGTCGACGGCCCAGCAGGCTCCGTTCACGAGGCTCGCCGGCCGAGAACACAGGAAGGCCACGACCTTGGCGACCTCCTCCGGGGTGCCAAAACGACCCAAAGGCAGCTCGCGCCGAACGAAGGCGGCGATGCCCTCGGGGTCGGCCATCTGCCGGCGATGCCAGGAACCGCCCTCGAACAGAATCGAGCCGGGAGCGACTGCGTTCACCGTCACGCCGGCACTAGCCCCTTCGCGGGCCAGCGAGGTGACAAAGCTGATCTCAGCGGCTTTGGCAGCGTTGTACGCGGGTGGCCCGCCCGCTTCGCGGCCGTACAGCGACGATATGACGACGATCCGTCCCCAGCCGGCCCGTCGCATGGCCGGCAGTGCCATGAGGCTGAGCCGCAGGGCCGGGTACAGGTTGCCGGCCATCGCCTGCTCCATCTCCGCGACTCCGGTGTCCACCCAGCTGCTGCCGGCACGCAGACCGAGGTTGTTGACGAGGATAAGGGCCTCCCCGGCAGCGGCCAGCGCCGCCTGGCAGCCCTCTTCTGTGGTCAGGTCTACTGCGGCGGCGACGCCTCCGATTTCCGCCGCAACCCGCCGTACCTCCGGGTCGGTCCGGGCGGCCACGACCACCTGGGCTCCCTCGGCGGCGAGCTCTCGAGCGATCGCCAGACCTATGCCCCTGGTGGCACCGGTCACCAGGGCCGTCATGCCCCAAAGGCCGAGGTCCATCGCATGCAATCGTAGAGGCGCAATAAACTTGCCGGTCGGTGACCGAACGCCCCGCGATCCCAACCGGGCTGTCCGGCATGTTCAACGAGGGGACGCCGGTCACCCCTCGTCCTGCCGCTACGGTGCTGCTCGTCGACCCGGCTCAGCGGCCATGGCAGGTTCTCATGATGCGCCGGCCTGGTGGCGCGGACTTCGCGCCTGGCGCCTACGTGTTCCCGGGGGGCTCCGTGTACGCCGAGGACGCCGAGCTTGGGGACGAATCACGGTCGGCCGCCGTGCGTGAGCTGTTCGAGGAGGTAGGCATCCTCCTGGCCCGCCGGAGCGACCGCCGCTTCGCCCGCGATCCCGAATGCCGCCGCCTCCGCGAGAGGCTGATCGCGGGCGCCGATTGGATCGATGCTCTACGCGGGCTTGAGCTGACGCCCGCTACTGACCGGCTCGTATTCCTGGCCCGATGGATCACCCCCGAGGCGGTGGCTCGCCGGTTCGACACCCGCTTCTACCTGGCCAGGCGCCCCTCTGGCCAGACCGTTCACCCCCAACCGGGGGAGGTGGTGAGCTGGACCTGGACGACTCCAGCCGGTGCGCTGGCGGTTGACGGCCTGCCGCTCGTGCACGCGACTCGGCGAATACTGGAATCGGTCGCCGGCGAGAGGGACGTGTCCCGGCTCATGACCCGGCTGAGGAGGCGGCCGGAGACGCCTCCAGTCATGCCACGGGTGCTGCGCCGGCCGGATGGCAGCTTTGACGTCGTCGAGGACCCGCCCAGGTGAGGTGCCTCCGCCCCCGCTGTCGGCTTCGCAGGTCTCAGCGCCAGAGATCGCGCCACCGGTCGTAGAGGCAGGCCTCAACGCCGGCCTGACGCAGCACATCCACGCCGGCCGGCTCGCGATACGCCGTCCGGAAGTACACGCGCCGGACGTTGGAGTTGACGATCATCTTGGCGCACATGACACAGGGCGACATCGTGATGAACATGATCTTGTCCGCGACGTGTGCCCCTGCCTTTATCAAAGCGTTGGTCTCCGAATGGAGACAGCCACACCGCCCTGGCTCGGCGCTGTCGCAGGCGTTGGGCAGGCCGCGAGCGTTGCCGTTGTAACCGATCCCCAGCACCTGTGTCAGGTCGCCGGTGGCGATCACCGAGCCAACCTGGCTCCGGGCGCACGTCGACCTCTTGGCCAGCTCCTCGGCCATGCGCATGTAGACCTCCTCCAGTGGGATTCGATCTGGAACCGCCAACTCGCGCATGGAGACCATGTTAATCCTTGCCTCCAACACCCCGACCAGCCTACACTGCCGATATGTTGTTCTCCGAACTCCTGTTTGCGCTGCTGCTTGTATGCCTCGTCGCAGGGATGACCGTTACCGCCTATGCGGTGGCGAGCATCAACCGCCGGGCAGAGGCGCAGGCCATCGAGCTGGCACAGCTCCGGGCGGAGCTCGCTACGGGCGGCCATGTGCAGGAGTCGGCGTCCAGCGAGTTCCGAGAACGGCTCAACCAGACCCAGACGCTGCTCGAGGGCATGCGCGTTGCGTTCGTCGCCCGCCACCAGGCCGAGGAGGAGGCAAGGCAGAGCCTGCGCCGGCTGGAGGCCGTCATCGCGGGCAGCCCCTCTCGTGGTGCGGCGGGCGAGAACATCCTCGAAGAGGCCTTCCGGCATCTGCCCCCGGACATGCTCAAGCGCAACGTCTGGGTCGGCGGCAAGGTCGTCGAGTTCGGTCTTCAGCTTCCTGGCGGCAAGCTGCTTCCGATCGACTCCAAATGGACATCCAGCGCCGCACTCGAGGAGCTGGCTCAGCCGGACCTATCCCCTGCACGCCGCAGCCAGGTGGCAGCGACCGTCGAGAGGGAAGTCGATAGGCGGGTAAAGGAGGTCAGCCAGTACATCGACCCGGCAACCACGGCTCCGTTCGCCCTCGCGGCCGTCCCAGACGCAGCGTACGCCGTGTGTAGGGCTGCGTTCGCCGAAGCCCACCGGCGGCACGTGATGATCGTGGCCTACTCGATGGTGCTGCCCTACATCCTGCTGCTGTACCAGCTCCATCTGCAGTTCGCCCGCAGCGTGGACATGGACAACTTGCAGGCCTGCCTGATGGAGATCGAACGTCAGCTCGACGCCCTGGATGGAGCGCTCGAGAACAAGCTGCAGCGGGCTGTCACGATGCTCGGCAACGCGTACCAGGACGGCAAACAGGTAGCGGCCAGGATTCGGGCGTCAGTTCACGGCGCGCAGGCGGCAGGTCGCCTCGACGGACCGTCGGATCTGGACGTGCGTGAGACGCGCCAGGCGCGCGATAACCCCCAATCCTCTACAGACGACGAGCGTCCGCTGCGCATCGCGGCGGCCCGTGGATAGAACCCGATGGTCGCCTCGAGCCGGCGCATTGTCCGCGCCATGTCCGCCTGGTGGCCCGACACTGATCATGTGGAGCGAGCCAAGGGACGATCAGGCCACTCCAGGCCTTCTCGACCGGCCGCAACGCCGCAATCCGAGAACGCGCGACATGTGCCCGCGGCCAAGCCCACCCCGGTTCCGGCGGCCGAGCTGATTGCCCACGCCGCCGACCTGCGCGCGCTTCTGAGAGAGCTCGCCGAGGTGACTGGATGCGAGAACGCCTGGGGTCTGCGAGTGCTGAAGCGCAACGTCGAGCTTGCGCTCGCCAGCCCCGAGACGCTGGAGCGGGCGGAGAACCAGATCGACTTCATCGAGGAGCTGGCCGAGGCGGTCTGGGACGGTGCGGACCCAGGCTTCCGCTACGCCGTTACGCCAGCAGCCACGCCCGACGCTACGCGCGCCCGTGAGCTGCGGCGGCAGGCCATCGTCGATCGCTTCGACGAGCTCGCCGATCGCCTTTGCAAGCAGGTCGAGCGCTGGCAGGCGCTGGAACCTGACGCCGCTGGCACATCCCTCTCGGCGCCCTGGCCTCCCCCGTCCGGGCACATGGTTTGAGCCGCGTACCCACAGGTATTTCCCCAGGCTTTTGCACAGGGACTGTGCCTACATATTGGGCTTGGCCACCCATTTGACCCACATATCTTGTGTTTAGGGCTTGACGGCAGGGCCGGACCGCGCTACACTGAGGTGGTCATCGAGGGAGGCCCTGGGGCATCTGTGGCGGGCATGCTCTGGGGCCTCATCCGTCCCCCTCTGGACCGCGGCATCCCGCAGACCGAGGTCCTAACGTCTAACAGGAGGCTCTCCGAGAGATGGCCAAACACGTAGCCAACGTCGCAGCCAAAGGCGCTCACAGCGAGACCCGCGAAGCCGGTCAAACCAGGGGCCTGCACTTCGAACGCTTCTTCACGCCCGCTGGCAGTCACGCCCATGACCTCGTCGAGTGGGAGCGCCGCACGGCGTCCATCACCAACGAGAAAGGTGCGGTCTTCTTCGAGCAAAAGAACGTTGAGGTGCCCCGCTCATGGTCGCAGCTTGCCACCAACGTGGTCGCCCAGAAGTACTTCCGCGGCCACCTCGGCGGCCCCGAGCGTGAGTACAGCGTGAAGCAGATGGTCGACCGGGTGGTCACCACGCTCGGCCGTTGGGGCCGCGAAGGAGCGTACTTTGCCGGCGAAGAGGATGTTGTCACCTGGGAAGAGGAGCTGCGCTGGCTGCTCGTGACCCAGCATGCGTCCTTCAACAGCCCGGTGTGGTTCAACATCGGGGTTCCGGGACGGTCCGCCCAGGCCTCGGCGTGCTTCATCAACTCCGTCGAAGACACGATGGAGTCGATCCTTGAACTGGCCAAGACCGAGGGCATGCTATTCAAGTTCGGCTCCGGCACGGGCACCAACCTGTCTGTGCTGCGGTCCTCAAAGGAGACACTGGCCGGCGGCGGCACCGCTTCGGGACCTGTCTCTTTCATGCGCGGCTACGACAGCTTCGCGGGCTCGATCAAGTCCGGTGGCACAACCCGGCGGGCGGCCAAGATGGTCATTCTCAACGCCGACCACCCGGACATCCTGGACTTCATAAAGTGCAAGGCGCAGGAGGAGAAGAAAGCCTGGGCACTGATCGAGGCCGGCTACGATGCCGGCTTCAACGTCCCTGGTGGCGCCTACGACTCGGTCCAGTTCCAGAACGCGAATCACTCCGTCCGCGTCACTGACGATTTCATGCGTGCCGTCGAGGGCGACGGCGAATGG
>Ga0126375_10000357_pt1 | contig 11900 bp, 13 predicted proteins | sample PanSoiMetPlot_14_FD_109577 | JGI IMG/M metagenome (GOLD analysis project Ga0126375, IMG submission 109577) | Tropical forest soil microbial communities from Panama - MetaG Plot_14 | ecosystem: Environmental > Terrestrial > Soil > Tropical forest | place: Panama | collected 2016-02-17 | reverse complement strand
CACTCCCCATCGAAGCGCAGTGGATAGGGGACCGCTTCCACCCCCTCCAGCGCGGTGAGCATCCCGAACAGCGGATAGCTGGGCTCGGGCACCAAAACGCAGTCCCCCGGATCGCAGAGCAGCTTGAAGAGGATCGCGTAGGCCTCGCTGGTGCTGGCGGTGAGGACCAGGCTCTCGGGATCGACGGAGGCGCCCCGCGACTCCGCGTAGTACGACGCGACCGCCTCGCGGGCGGCCAGAAGCCCCTTCGGATGCGGCTCGTACCGCAGCGCCCGCGGATCGGCCAGCGCGCCGAGGTGCACCGAGGGCAAGAGGCCTGCCCGGGTGGGATTCGACTCGGTCAGGTCGATGACCGGCTCTTTGCGCTCGCGCAGCGCGCGCGAGAGCGCATTCTCGGCAGCCGTCCAGGGAAGCCGGCGCGAGTAGCCGGTCACATCTCGGGGAGGGAGATCTGCGACGAGCGCGGCAGCGGCACACGGGCCCGGTCCTTCTCCACGAAGCGCAGCGCCGCCCAGATCTCGTCGAGGGAAAGGATCTTGTCGTCGGTCATCCCCGCCGCCAGGCCCATCGAGCGCACCAGCTCCTCCGACAGGTCGGTGAAGAACCCGCTCGACTTGCGTGGCCAGGACGCCCAGATGCACCCGCGCGGCGCCAGCACGTGCTTGGCTTTGGGGAACAGCTCGCCCAGCACCGCCCGGGACGAGGCGAAGAGGACGATCACGTCCATCTGGCTCACCGCCTTGGTGGCCACGGAGGCGCCCTCCGGCAAGGGGTCCAGGCGGCGGGCGAACCCGACCGGCGGGTCCAGCAGGAGGACGCGCCGCCCTTCCTTGATGCCGAGCTTGCGCGAAACCGGCGTCTCGTCGATGGGGTCCATTCCCGGTGGCACAGGTCTAGAGCCGCCCGAGCAAACCCGCAAGGGGCCCCTCCGGGAGGGGCCCGGTGCGGTACAGTGATCCGGTGAAGCCCATCCGCATCGGACTGCTCGGCGCCGGCACGGTGGGGAGGTCCGTGGCGCGCGCCCTGGTCGAACGGCAGGACGTGCTTTCGCGCGTGGCCGGCGCGCCGCTCGTCCTCCGGCGCGCGGCGGTGCGCGACCTCTCCAGGGAGCGCGGGATCGAGCCGGCTCTGCTGACCGCCGACCCCGGCTCCGTCGTCCGCGCCGACGACGTCGACCTGGTGATCGAGCTGATGGGCGGCGAAGAGCCGGCGCGCGCGCTGATCGCGGAGGCCTTGCAGCGCAAGAAGCCGGTGGTGACCGCGAACAAGCGCGTGGTCGCCTGGCACGGCCCCCAGCTCTCCCAGCTCGCCGCGCAGCGCGGCGTCGAGCTGCGCTTCGAGGCGGCGGTGGGCGGAGGGATCCCGCTCATCGCGCCCCTCACCGACGATCTGGCTGCGAACCGGGTCTTGGAGCTGCGAGCCATCATCAACGGCACCACCAACTACATCCTGACGCGCATGGCGGAAGGCTCGACCTTCGACGCCGCGCTTGCCCAGGCGCAGAAGCTCGGTTACGCGGAGGCCGATCCGGCCGACGACGTGGACGCCGTCGACGCCGCCGACAAGCTGGCCATCCTGGTGCGGATCGCCTTCGGCCTGCCCTGCACTCCCGCGCAGATCTTCCGCCAGGGGGTCCGCGGCCTGGATCCGCAGGATCTCGCCTACGGGCGCGAGATGGGCTACGCGCTCAAGCTGCTCGCCACCGCCCGCCGCACCGATGGGCGCGTCGAGGCAAGGGTCCATCCCACCTTCCTCTCCGCCGAGCATCCGCTGGCTCGCGTCGACGGGCCGCGCAACGCCGTGCACGTCGTCGGCGATCTGAGCGGCCCGGTGCTCTTCGGCGGACAGGGCGCCGGCGGCGACGCCACCGCCAGCGCCGTGCTCGCCGACGTCACGCACGTGGCCCGCCGCCTGGCGCTGGGGGACCCGGTGGAGCCGCCCCGGCCGGAGGTCGCCGGCGCGGAGCTCCTGCCGATGGGCGAGGTGCGCACCCGCTGCTACCTGCGGCTCGCCGTCGACGACGTGCCGGGCGTCTTCGCCCAGATCACCCACGTCCTCGCCGAGCACGGCATCGGCCTGGCGAGCGTCATCCAGCGCGAGCCCGGGACCGGTCCCGCCGACGTGGTGCTGCTCACCTACGCCGCGCCCGAAGGGTCCTTGGCGCAGGCGGAGGCGGAGCTGTCCCGCCTCTCCTGCACTCGCGCGGTGCGCGCCCGGATCCGGGTGGAAGAGGCGCGCACGTGATTCGGTCCGGGGTGCTTCTGCGCTGGCGCGACCGGCTGCCGGTCACCCCGCGCACGCCTGCGCTCAACCTGGGCGAAGGAGACACGCCGCTCGTCCGCGCGCCCACCCTTGCGCGCGACGTCGGCTGCGCGGAGCTGTGGCTCAAGGTCGAGGGGCAGAACCCGACCGGCTCGTTCAAGGACCGGGGCATGGTGGTCGCGGTGGCCAAGGCGGCCGAGGCCGGAGCGACCGTGGCGGCCTGCGCATCGACCGGGAACACCTCCGCCTCCGCTGCCGCGTACTGCGCCGCGGCCGGGATCGCCTGCCGCGTGGTGGTGCCCGAGGGAAAGGTGGCGCTGGGCAAGCTGGCCCAGGCGGTCGCCCACGGCGCCCGCATCGTGGTGCTGCGCGGCAATTTCGACGCCGCGCTGACGGCGGTGCGCGCGCTCGCCGCCCGCGGCGGGATCGCCCTCCTGAACAGCGTCAACCCGTACCGGCTCGAGGGACAGAAGACGGCCGCGTTCGAGGTGGTCGAGTCCTTGAACGGTCCGCCGGACGGCCTCGCGCTGCCGGTGGGCAATGCCGGGAACATCAGCGCGTACTGGCGCGGCTTCGTCGAGCTCGGGCTGCGTTTGCCTCTCTACGGCATCCAGGCCAAAGGAGCGGCGCCGCTCGTCTCCGGCTCGCCCGTCGAGAACCCGGAAACCCTGGCGACCGCCATCCGCATCGGCAACCCGGCCAGCTGGTCGCTGGCCGCGACGGCCCAGCGCGACTCGGGCGGGCAGTTCGCCGCCGTGTCCGACGAGGAGATCGTCCAGGCGTACTCGCGCCTCGCGGCGGAGGCGGGGGTCTTCTGCGAGCCGGCGAGCGCGGCCCCGGTCGCGGGCCTGCTCCGTCTCGCACGGGAGCGCCCGGGCCGATTCGCCGGCCAGCGGCTGGTGGCGGTGCTGACCGGCCACGGCCTCAAGGACCCGCAGGCCGCCATCGCTTCCGCTCCGCCGCTTCCCGCGCCGATCCCGGCGGAGTCCATCGAGGAGGCGCTGCGGTGAGCGCGTTCACGGTGGTGGTGCCCTGCTCCACCTCCAATCTCGGCTCCGGATTCGACGCGGTGGGCATCGCCCTGGGCGGCCCCGATCTCCTGGTCCGCGCGACTCCTGGAGGCGCGGCGCTGCGCATCGTGCGCCTCTCCGGCGAGGGCGAGGCGCGGCTCCCGCGCGACGGCTCGAACCGGGTGATCGAGGCGGCGGGCCTCGCGGCGCAAGCCGCCGGCCACGGCGTGCACGAGCTGCGGGCCGAGCTCGAGGTGCATTCCTCGATCCCCCTGCGGCGCGGGCTCGGCTCCTCGGCCGCGGCGGCGCTGGCGGGAGCGTTGCTCGCCGATCGCCTCCTCGGCGGCGCGGTGGGAGAGGAGCGCGCGCTGGCGGTGGCCGTACGCTTGGAAGGGCATCCGGACAACGTGGTGCCCGCCCTGCGGGGCGGCGCCCAGGTCGCGGTGCTCGACGGCTCGGGCCGCGTCGTCTCCTGCCCGGTCCAGCTCGGCGCGCCGCTCCGCGCCGCGCTCTTCATCCCCGAGGAGGAGCTGGCCACCGTCGCGGCCCGCGCCGTGCTGCCCCAGTCGGTGAAGCTCGGCGACGCTGTCCACAACCTGGGCCGCGCAGCCCTTCTCGTCGCGGCGCTCCAGGGCGGCCGTCTCGACCTGCTCACGGAGGCGATGGACGATCGGCTCCACCAGCCGGCGCGGACCACGCTCTTGCCCTGGCTGCCGTCGTTGATCGCTGCGGCGCGGGAGGCGGGCGCGGCGGGCGCAGCCCTCTCCGGGGCCGGGACCACGGTGCTCTCCCTCTGCGCCCCGGGGGCGGCACACGACGTCGCGCGGGCGATGCACGAGGCGGCGCGGGCGCGCAACGTGCCGGGCCGCCCCGAAGTCGTCGAAGTCGGCGTCCCAGGCGCCCGCATCGTCTAGAGCCCAGCTAAAACCGTTTCACGCTTCTCGTCTGGCTCGCGACAAAGGCTAGTCGGGCTGGCTACGCGGCGGAGCCTTTGGCGGACAGGGTGGCGACGAACTGGTCGACGCGCTCGCGGAAGCGGTCGTCTCCCTGCACGAACTGCACGCCGACTCCCGGGTCCACCTTGCGCTGCGCGGCCTCTTCCGGGGTGACCCGGTGCACGACTACGGCCTTGCCTTCCACCGGCTGCCCGCCGGGGAGCTCGAGCGAAACGTCCACCACCGCGTCCATCTCGGGAGGCTGCTCGGTGCGGATGAACAGGCCGCCGGCGCTGATGTTGGTCGCGTATTCGCGCCTGAACTCGTCGACGGTGCCGAAGCGCACCGCGAATCGGGCAGCGTAGCGCGGAGTCGCCCGCCGATCCTGGGGCCTGGCGGGCTGCTCCACCAGGCCGACCGCGCGCGCGATGCGCGAACGGTCCATCTTCTCGGCGACGAAGTCCGCCCAGAAGCCCATCGCACTCTCCCGACCCGTCCGGCCCCGCACCTTCGCCTTCACCTCTACCGGCCGTTCGTCGGAGAGATAGAGGCGCAGATCGATCCGCTCGCCGGGACGCGGCGGCACCAGGCAGCGCACGTAGGCGCAGTCGATGCCCAGGGCGCCCGTCGTCGCCTGCAGCACCTGGTCTCCGACGGTGAACCGCACCGGGATGACGTAGGGTCGGATGGCCATGCCCGGAGAATCGGCGCGCGCCGTCCGGGCTTGAGCTAGCCCCGTTTCAGGATGAACTCGATGGCGCGGTCGATCCTCTCGCGGAACTCGTCGGTCGAATCGATGAACTGAACGCCCGCTCCGGAAGGTGTATTGCGCACCTTGGCTTCCTCGGGGGAGACGCGGTGGACCACCCTCCCCTTCGCCTCCACGGGCTTCCCTCCGTCCGGCAGCTCCAACGTGACGGTCACCACCGAGTGCAGCGCGGGCGGGTTCTCGCTCTGGACGAACAGGCCGCCGGCGCTGATGTTGGCGGCGTACTCGAGCACGAAGTCCTGCACGTTTCCGAAGCGGACCGCGAAGCGCGCCTCGACGCGGGGGAAGGCGCGGCGCGGATCCTCGAGCGGCTTGCGCGCGAGCGGCATCGCGCCGATGTGCGCAGCGTGACCGGTTGCCGCGGCGCGCGCGCGGCGTTCCAACAGGGCGGCGATCGCATCGAGCAGCGACTGCGGCGGGCTCTCGAACGTCGCCCAGTACCCGCTGTCCGGAGTGGATCGCCATTCCCCCACGACCGCTGAGGCCTCCTGCGGGTGCAGCGCGCCCGGCAGGTACAGCTTGAGCTTCACCTTGGTCCCGGTCGTGGGTGGGCGGAGCGAGCAAACGAAGACACCGTCTGCCGTCAGCCCGCGCGTGGTCGTCTGCACGACCGACTTCCCGGCGGCCACGCGGATGGGAAAGACGATCGGAGCCTGCATTCGATCATTCTACAGATCGGGAACCGCGAGGGAACGAAGTGGCAGAAGCCCACAAGCACTCACCCGCTCCCGAGCAGGAAGGCCCGGTCGCGGCCGGCCGGCGCGGGGCCGGCCAGGTGGCGCAACCCGGCGGCGCGAGCAAGCCTCGCGCCAGACAGCGTTTCCTGGGCGAGCAACGTCAGGGCGAAGAGCCCCCGAGGAGCGAGCACTCCTCCCAGGGCGCGCACGCCGGCCAGCGTGTCGCCCAGGACCGAGGTGAACGCCACTACCAAGGCGAACCGCGATCCGAACGGAGGCTCCTCCAGATCTCCCGCGATCCGGAAGGCAACCCGGGACGCCGCCCTGCGGAGCATGCCCAGGCTGGCGTCGAGCACCACGAGCTGGCGGGCGCGAAGCTCCTCGCGCACCTCCGGGCTCGGCTCGGACGGATCCGCGAGCCACTCGGCGAACAGGGCCGTGCCCCCACCCGCGTCCAGGACCGGTCCGAGCGGCAGCGTCAGCGGCTCCAGCAGCTGTGCCGCCGCCCGATACTTCTCGCGCTGCTGCGCGCGGAACTGCTCGTCGTAGGTGGCGGCGGTCCGGTCGTAGGCGCGCGAGAGGAGGTCGCGGTCCACCTGGACAGTCTACCAACCCGCCACGAGCGGGCGCAGGGCGAAAGGAAAAATCGGGCCTTGCGCCGCCGAGGTCCGCCCGATACCTTCGCCCCCCCTTCGGGAGACGGCCGTGGCAAAGCGCACTCCTCTCTACGACGCACACCTCGCCGCCAAGGCCCGCCTGATCGAGTTCGCCGGGTTCGAGATGCCCGTCCAGTACCAGGGCCTCGTCGAGGAGCACCGCACGGTGCGCGAGCGGGCCGGCCTCTTCGACGTCAGCCACATGGGGGAGCTCGTCCTCGAGGGCCCGCGCGCCTTGGAGGCGGCGCAGCGGCTCGTCACCAACGACCTGACGAACTGCAAGGACGGCCAGGCGCAGTACGCGGCGCTCTGCAACGAGCGCGGCGGGGTGATCGACGACGTCGTCATCTACCGCTTCTCCCCGCAGCGGTTGCTCGTCTGCGTCAATGCCACCGGGCGGGAGAAGGACTTCGAGTGGATGCGCGCGCACGCAGGCTCTGGCGTCGAGCTCCGGCAGGAGAGCGACGAGTGGGCGCAGGTCGCGGTGCAGGGGCCGCGCGCGCCCGAGCTGGTCGATGCGCTCTGCAAGCCGGGCGTGCTCGACGTGCCCACCTACCACTTCCGCGAGGCCACCGTCGCCGGGGTGCGCGGCTGCATCGTGGCGCGCACCGGGTACACCGGCGAAGACGGATTCGAGGTGTTCTGCCCCCCGGCGGGCGCGCGGCGGATCTGGGACGCACTGATCGAGGCGGGGGCGGCGCCCTGCGGCCTGGGCGCGCGCGACACGCTCCGTCTGGAGGCCGGCTACCGGCTCTACGGCAACGACATGGACGAAGACCACACCCCGCTCGAGGCGGGGCTGGACTTCATCGTGAAGCTCCAGAAGAGCGGCGGCTTCGTCGGCGCGGAGGCACTGCGCAAGCAGAAGGCGGAGGGCCTGAGGCGCAAGCTGGTCGGCTTCAAGATGACGGCCCGGCGGCACATCGCGCGGCACGGCTATCCGGTGCGCCCGCCCGGGGTGGAGAAGCACGTCGGCGAGGTGACCAGCGGCACCATGAGCCCCACCCTGGAGCAGCCGATCGGGCTCGCCTACGTCCCGATCGAGATGGCGGCGGTCGGGACCTGCTTCGAAGTGGAGATCCGCGACCACGCCTTTCCCGCCGAAGCAGTGAAGACGCCCTTCGTGAGCAAGAAGACAGCCGCCAAGAGCCTTTAAGAGCTGAGGTCCAACGATCATGGCCGACTACCCGCAAGACCTGAAGTACACCAAGGACCACGAGTGGAGCCGCGTGCAGGGCAAGAAGGCCGTCATCGGCATCACCGAGTTCGCCCGCGACCAGCTCGGCGACGTGGTCTACCTCGAGCTGCCGGAGGTCGGCACGGAGGTGAAGCGCGGCCAGCCGTTCGGCGTGGTGGAGAGCACCAAGGCGGTCAGCGAGCTGTTCGCGCCGCTCACCGGCAAGGTCACCAAGGTGAACCAGGAACTGGTCGACGCTCCGGAGGGAATCAACGACAGCCCGCACGAGAAGGGTTGGATGATCGAGATCGAGATCTCCCAGCCCGACGAGGTCGCCCAGCTGCTCACGGCGGCGCAGTACCAGGAGCTCCTGGCGGCCGGGGAGCGGTGAGTGGAGCGCCTGGATCTGCGGGGCCTTCTCTGCCCGCTGACCTGGGCGAGGACCAAGTACGCGCTGCAGAAGCTGCGGCGCGGGGAGGAGCTCCTGGTGCTGCTCGATCACCGGCCCGCCGTGCCGGACATCCGCCGCAACGCCGAGGAGATGGGACACGAGGTCCTCCTGACCCGCGAGCCCGAGGCGGGCGTGTGGGAGATGCGGCTGAGGCACGGGTGAGCCGGGCGTACCCGCTGTGGGCGTTGTTCGTCGCGATCCTCGGCGCTTCGGTCCTGCTCGCCCGGCGACGAGGCATCGGCCTGGGCCGCGCCGGGTCCGCGTGGGCGATCGCTTCCGTGCTGCTCTGGGTCTGCGCCTTGATGTTCGGATCGGCGGGCGGCGCCCTCGTACAGCGTACATCGGGAAACAACCCGTTCGCCGGGATCGCCGTGGGTGCGCCGCTCGGAGCCGTGGTCGGAGCGCCGCTCGGCATCGCGCTGTCCGAGCGCGCCCTGCGGAAGAGGTGGCCGCGCTGGGCCGGCCTCGCGCTCTCCGCGCTGGCCCTCGCCGCGACGCTCGCCGCCGTCCTCGTCATCTTGAGGCGCCTGGAGAATTACGAGCAGCATGCAGGGACCGCCGTGCTGATCGTCTTTCCCTTGCTGAGCGCTGCGGCGGTGCTGGGATGGCTCGCCGGAGACCGGCCGTGATCGGGCTCTTGCTGCTCGCCGCCGCCGCGGCGCACGAGCGCTACGACTCCGGGCTGGCGCGCCGCGCCTCCGACCTGCTCGCCCAGGCCATCCGCTTCGCCACCGTCGCCGGAAACGACTCCGCCCAGGCGGCGCAGAAGGAGTGGCTTCTCAAGACCGCCGCTGCGCTCGGCCTCGTCGCGCGGGACGCCGGAAAGGTCACGGAGATCGATCTACCCGGCCCCGCCGGAGCGCCGGTCCTGGGCCTCATGGTGCACGGCGACGTGCAGCCCGTCGACGAGACGGCCTGGACGGTGCCGCCCTTCGCCGGCGTGGTGCGCGAGGAGCGCGTGTGGGGCCGCGGCGCGGCGGACGACAAGGGACCGCTGGTGCAGGCGCTGCTCGTCATGGCGGCGCTGAAGGAGGCGGGTCCCGCGCGCACGCACACGGTGCGCCTCCTGGTGGGGAGCGACGAGGAGAGCGGGAACACCGACGTCAAGTCGTATCTTGAAACGCACGAAGCGCCCGCCATGACCCTGGTGCTCGATTCGGAGTTTCCCGTGGTGGTCGGGGAGAAGGCGTGGGATGGGCTGACGGTGAGCGCCGATCCGATCGAGCGCGAGGCGAACAAGCCTTGGACCGTCGCCTCGCTCGAGGCGGGCCTTGCGCCGAGCATCGTCCCCGACCGCGCCCGGCTCGTCTTGCGGTGGCGCGCCGGAACGCCGGCCTGGAAGGAGCTGGTCGATCGGCTGATCGCCAGAAGGCCTCCGCCGGGGACGCGCCTGGAAGTCGCTCCGGCCGGCGCCGAGCTGGAGGTCGTGGCGCACGGGCGCGCGGCCCACGCCGGCGTGAACCTGCAAGGAGGCCGCAACGCGCTCGTCGCGCTGGCCGGCGCGGTGGAAGGCGAGCTGCCGGCGGGAGGCGCCGACGATCTGCTCGCCTTCGCGCGGCTCGCGGGGCAGGGCTTGAACGGCGTCGCGCTGGGCCTGCCGCAGGACCGCTGGGGCGGCTACGCGGTCAACGTCGCCACGCTCGGCACCCACACCGGGCTCGCTCCGGCAGAGGACGGCAAGCTTTCGCTGGTGATCAACCTGCGCCGGCCGCCGCCGCTCACCGGCTCGCAGGCGCAAGAGCATCTCTTCGCGCGAGTCCGGGAGTTCGCTGCGCAGCGCGGGGCGACGCTCCGGGCCGGCGGCTTCTTCCAGGACGAGCCGCTCGTCTTCGACCCCGAGGCGAAGATCGTCCGCCGCCTGATGGCCGCCTACCGCCGCGCGACCGGGGAGAATATCCCGCCCGCCATCTCCGGCGGCGGCACCTATGCGAAGCGGCTGCCGCGCTCGATCGCCTTCGGCATGTGGTTCCCCGGCAAGCCCTATCCGGGGCACGACAGCGACGAGCAGGTGCCGATCGCCGATCTGCACCGCGGCGCGCACGTCTTGATCGAGGCGCTGCTCGACCTCGCTTCCGCGCCGCCGCTCAAGGAGCCGTTCGCGCGGTAGAACCGGCGAAGACGATGCGACGCTCTCCGCTGCTCCCCATCTTCCTCATCGTGGTGGTCGACATCCTCGGGTTGACCATCATGCTGCCCGTCCTGCCGTTCTACGCCGAGCATTTCCTCGCCAGCCCGGCGACGGTCGGCCTGCTCGTCTCCACCTATGCCCTCTGCCAGCTGGTGGCGGGACCGGCGCTCGGCTCGCTTTCGGATCAGCTGGGCCGCAAGCCGGTGCTGATCGTCTCGCAGGTGGGCACCTTCGTCGGATTCCTCATCCTCGCTGCGGCGAACTCGCTGTGGATGGTGTTCGCCGCGCGCATCATCGACGGCCTGACCGCGGGGAACCTCTCCATCGCGCAGGCGTACATCGCGGACGTGACCACGCCGAAGGAGCGGGCCCGCTCCTTCGCGGTGATCGGCATCGCCTTCGGCATCGGCTTTCTGGTCGGGCCCGGCGTCTCCGGATACTTGACGGCGCATTACGGCTTCCACGTGCCGATCCTGTTCGCCGCGGGCCTGTCGCTGACCAGCATCCTCTGCACCGCCTCCCTGCTCCCCTCGGTGCCGCCCCGGCCCGAAGGCGATGAACCCGCCGCCCCGGTCGGACCGGCGCAGGAGGAGGAAGCGCCGGTCGCGCCGGGAGGACGGCGCCTGCGCCTGCTCGATTGGGGCACTTACGCACTGTACTTCCGGCGCCCGGTCCTGGGCGGGCTGCTCTGGGAGTTCTTCCTCTTCACCTTCGCGTTCGCCTCGTTCACCGGCGGGTTCGCGCTGTTCGCCGAGCGGCGCTATGCCTGGCACGGGACGCCCTTCGGTCCCAAGCAGGTCGGCTATCTGTTCACCTACGCGGGCCTGCTCGGGATCGTCGTCCAGGGCTCGCTGCGGTCGGGCTGGCCGGTGCGCCTCTTCGGCGAGGTGCGCCTGGTCACGTTCGGGTTCGCCTCGGCCGCCGCCGGCTACACCGTCCTCGGGCTGAGCCACAACGTGCCGATTCTGCTCGTCGCGGCGACCTTCTCGTCCCTCGGCAACGGGCTCATCCGCCCCGCCTTGACGAGCCTCATCACCCAGCAGGTGGGCCGCAGCGAACAGGGCCTGGTGCTCGGCTTGAACCAATCGCTCATGTCCGTCGCCCAGATCGTCGGACCGGCCATCGCCGGCGCCCTGATCGACCGGGGCTGGCTCTCCGCCTGGGCCTTCTGGACCGCCCTGATCACGGTCGTCGCGCTGATCCTGAACCGCCACGCCCGCGATGCCCGCCACGCCGCCGCCGAGCGCCTCGAACGCGCCTGACCGGACAAAAGCTCCAACGCAGAGAACGCGGAGATCGCAGAGGGCTTGGTTGTTTGAGAACCTTCTCTGCGTTCTCCGCGTTGATCCCGAAAAGGCTCAGGTGGTCTGGGGGACGTCGATGTGCAGTTCGACGCGGCGGTTCTGGGCGCGGCCGGCGGACGTGCGGTTGTCGGCGATCGGGCGGGCCTCGCCGATTCCCTCGACCAGCATCTGCGCGGGCTTGACGCCGCGGCCCACCAGGACGTCGCGGACCGCCTGGGCCCGACGCATCGACAGCTCCTCGTTGTGCGACACGGAGCCGGTCGAGTCGGTGTGTCCCTGCACGCGGATCCGATCGTCGGGATACTTCGCCAGGATGTCGCCCAGCTTGGCGATTTGCTCGACCGCCTCGGGCTTCAGCACGGCGCTGTCGCTGTGGAAGAGCAGCTTCGATTTCAGGTCAACCAGGATGCCGTTCTCGGTCCGGCGGGTGTTCTCGGCCACCTCTTTCAGCTCCTCCGCCTGCTTGTCGAGGTAGTTCCCGACGGCGCCCCCGGCGACGCCGCCGATGGCCGCGCCGATGGCGGCCCCCTT
>Ga0126375_10000356_pt1 | contig 11913 bp, 11 predicted proteins | sample PanSoiMetPlot_14_FD_109577 | JGI IMG/M metagenome (GOLD analysis project Ga0126375, IMG submission 109577) | Tropical forest soil microbial communities from Panama - MetaG Plot_14 | ecosystem: Environmental > Terrestrial > Soil > Tropical forest | place: Panama | collected 2016-02-17 | reverse complement strand
GCACCATCAAATTACATTGAGGATAGCTTAAAAAGGATTTCCGAGGCGGGTCTGGATCATGCTAGATTTCTGTTTTATTGGGAGGCTTATGAAAGGGATCCCAATGCTTTCATGAAGGAAATAGAATCAGTAGCCAATGCAGCAGATAAGTATGGAGTCAAAGTCATCTATGACAACCATCAATGGCATACATCTTCATGGCTAGAAGACCGCGGAACAGGTTTTCCGTGGTCTATGTTTCAAGGTTCAAAATATTCTAGAGGCGGTGGCGGCAATACTGCCGATAAAGCAGCGCAAGTCTTTTGGGCGGACTGGTGGAACAGATCTGTTAAAGATAAACAGGGAAATGATGGCTGGACATCAATGGCAGAATTTCTTAAGAAAATAGTCTTGACAGTCGATAAACATCCAAGTACCCTAGGGTATGAAATTCTTAGCGAGCCTCACGCTGACAAGGTAGATCAATGGTCTAAGATTGGCCAGTTTAATAGCTTCATTACTGAAAAGTTGAGAAATATCACCGGTAAAACGATAGTGTACAGCATGAATATTCCCGTTGACTTGAATAGCCCTATTAACATTTCACCAGAAAACTTGGTAAAAATGGCGCCTTCAAATAAGGAAAACATAGCATTCAAGATAAGTGTCTATGGAGTTCCCAATAGAGATGCTTATCAGAGAGAAAGATTTGACTTGTTTTTGAAAACAAGGAATCTAACTGGAGTTCCATTATATATTGGCGAATGGAATAATGTTGTAAGGACAAGGGATGGCGGGATATTCAAAATCAATCCTGGTCAGAGTGAATTTACAAAATCCAATGCAGCTCAGATACTCGGGGCTTTCAAAAAAGCAGGAGTATGGGGCACTGCTTTCTGGAAATGGGATTACAGAGATGCGGATACAACGAGTTTTAATTTGGTATCCGATAGTAGTGGTAAATTAGTGCCCACCAAGTACTTTGGCATCTTAAAAGACACGGTGGAAACAATTTATGGCTCTTCTAATTTACCAGAAAATAGTAATCAACCTATACGTTCATTGACAACTGCTCCGGAGGTAGGTCTTAATGCGTCCTCAATGTCTACAGATACTGCCAGTGGTGGTGGTACGTCAACTTCACAATTTAAATCAACTTCAGAGACTCCAAAGACTTCCAATACAGATACCACTACCGGTAATACTCCAGCTTCTAATAATTTCCAGTCATCTAGCGTCCAAGATAATAATCTGAAGCCCACTAATACTAACAATGTTCCGGAGGTAGGTCTTAATGCGTCCTCTATGTCTACAGATACTGCCACCGGTGGTCTGTCAACCTCACAAGTTAAATCGTCTTCAGAGGCTCGAACGACTTCTAATAATTTCCAGTCATCTAGCGTCCAAGGTAATAATCTGCAGCCCACTAATACTAACACAAAGAGTCCTGGAAGCTATGACACTTTCAATGACTTGGTACACGACTTAAAAAGTCACGTCATTATTAATCAGGAATTTCCTTTGGGCGCCTTCCAAGACTCAGGCGCTTATAAAGGGGCTGATAAACAAACCCAAGATTGTATACGTCTTGCTGCCCTAATAGGAAAAAGTCTTACCTATAGGGAAATAGTTCACTGCGTTGAAGATGCAAACTATTTCGATAACAAATTATCGGTGAAGAAAAATAATAATAACGCTGTCGATACTGCTAACTAGTATCCAATTACTTTCATTTATTACTTCTGAAATCCGATTGTGGATTGAAAAAACCAATCTCAATTCTTCACTGGTTAATTATGTCCCAATCGTTTAAATATCAAATTTGCATGTATTCTTTTCTATGATGCCAAGCATCTCTACATGTCGGAGATAAGCACAAATAGTTCAGTAAACATATTGTTTCGTGCAATCGTGTAAACTAAAACAGGTTTTTAATGTATCCTTATCATTCGCACTCATAACTATTGCGATCCTTAGCTTTTCTTTGGATCAAGAACGATATGCTCACTCCCAATCTTCCAATAACAATTCTACCGCAAATGCAACAAACTCTGCAGTTGACCTTAAAGACACTCATCCGGTGCCAACAAATGTAAAGGCCGGTAGCAAATTTGAAGTATTATCAACAGTAGTTAATAATTCACCACACAAGATAATGTTACCTGCTGGGCAGTGCGATTCACCTTTAACTGCATTCTTTATGTCTAATAATGTGATCATAAAACATACCCAAGGTTGCACTGCAAAATCGCCCCCATTCGAATTAAACCCGGGGCAGGAAGTTACGGTAGCCGGTCCAGCTTCTGGAACAATTTATCAAGCAATCAAGGCCGGAAAAATTCCAGCGACTACTACTGTATATTATGTGACAGAGAATGGACAACCCGGTAACATTACAAAACCATTTGTATTCACAATAGATTAATCAAATGTTCTCAATCTAGTCCCTTCGGTGGTATAAGCTCTCGAATTACAATGGATTAAAGTCCATTTAGATGAAAAAATTAATTGCAAAGAAAGGAGCGAGTCCTTGTGTGGGCTTCACAAGTAGAGGTGGAATAGTATTGGTAAAAAAGATCTAAAAAAAACTGAACAGGACCGAATAAAAGAGGTTCTGAACGATTATTATTGCTTTTCAACTTTCCAAGCTGGGTGTATTTCATGCCATCCCTTTGGTTTGTCAGTTACCCATGCGCCCCATATGTGGACGTGGTCACCTGACTTTGGAAGATATACACCTGCAATGTGTTGGTCCTTAGGTACTATTTCGACTACCAAAAATCCATCTGTTTTTTCTTTATTCTTGTCATTGACAAGGAAATCGTATTTCTTATCAACGTTCAAGAAGAACTTGTAATCACCGTCGTCCATCTTTTTGGTGTGCATCACAATACCTGTTGCATCTTGACAGTTGTTCAAGACCCTTAGATCTTTCTCATTTGAGGCGCCATTAAGAACGTCACCCGATCTACAATTTGGACCTGCCAATGCCTTATGCTCTTTAATTACAATTACATCATGAGTTTCTACTCTTTTTTGCTCTTCTAACGGAATAGGCTTTTCACCTTCCTTTTCTGTAATTTCACTTTCCAACTTTTGTTGTACTTGGATATTGGTTGTTTGGGTATTGGCTTGAGTATTGTTGACGTTTACTTGTGGGTTATTTTGAATCTCATTTTGAACTGATGTATTTTGATTGGCCTGAAGTTGATTTTGAGATTCTACATTCTGGCTAACATTTTGGTTTGATTGTGACTCGGCTGATGAAGATGATGATGATTGGCTAGTCTGATTTACATTTTCTCCCCCTGTATCACTATTTGAAGTCCCCTCATCCAATGAGCTTGTACTTGTGCCTTGCGGAGCATTGTTTTCTCCAGTATCATTGCTAGCTCCACTATTTGTACTACCTTCATCTGTCACGCCGCTCATAGTTTGATTTGTACTATCACTTGTTACATTTTCATCGCCCGAGGAAGTGGATGCTCCCAGGTCTTTCCCAGAATCTTGTTGTATATTAACATAATAATTTCCCTTAAAGGCAGGCAACGCACTGACAGAAAATTGGGATAAGTTACTATCCGCTAACACTATTACTAAAAACGCTGACAACAATGTGACCAAAAATAAATCGCCAAAATTCATTTTTATTTTGATATGAACCATCAGAAACATAGAGTTCAACAAAAGTAATAAAGGAGTGCCACAAAGACTCCTATTGACTTGAATAAAGGCAGAGCTGGACAAGTGATTTATAAGATTAATATATAATGTTATGTCGAGTCAGACTGATATTCAGACGTATCATAATTCAATAGTCCAATTGTATTCCGTTTTAGTTACTAATGCATTGTTTCATTATTAACTATCTCTCAAAATAATAAAGCGGGTCAATGATCACTTTCAACTTTTTTTATTCAGAAATCGGTCTAACGTTACCATTATTCTGACATATTCTTTCGTAATAATCTGAAATAAGAAATACATGACTTAATGATACTTTAGGAACTTTACTGGATTTCACCTTCATAATTTATTTGTATTGTCTCAATTCTTAGCCAAATTGTTGATGAACTTAGGATTTCATACCCAGTGGTTTTAGGCATTGTATTAATTATTATTTTAATGGTGATCCCATTTCAAGGCTTAAAGGATTTATTTACTAATTAAAGAAAAAAATTATTGTAGGTAGCAGCGCAGCACATGGCTACCTGTTTGTTATTTATTTGTTGTTTATTTATGGTGGTACCGCGCCAAAGATTTGGTCAGATTGTGACAGACTCTGAGTGAAGTCATGTCCTGGATTTATTCCGATGGTCGTGCAAATGAGTGTTTGAGGAACGCCTGAGTTAAGATTGTTGTCACTATGGTCCTTATTTTCATTCTCTATCTTACACTCATTCTTCTGTTTCATGTTTTGGTTTTGGTCGTTGCAGTTATTGTCAGAATTGTCTTCACACTTTTTCTTGTCAGCGAATGCTGTTTGTCCCTGTAACGTTGCTGTAGCTGTTAGTGCTGTCAACATTCCTGCAGACAGTACTGCTAACATCAACACATGCTTTGTATTCATGTTTTCTATCGTGAAATGATACTAAACTAAGTATAAGTAGATTGAGTGAGAACAAGTGGTAAAAAAAGATGAGATTTTTATATACTAGAATAAGTCTGAAAATAGGTATAGATCCTATTTCAGCAGAATGCTACAGAATTATTATATACATATTCGATTAAGTTGAAATGTATTCACTTTTTATCAATTGGCGGGTTCGGGTTATGAACGTCTGCCAACTCGGATCCGCCAATTTTAATAAAACCTTAAATTTAAATCCCCTATTTGACCAGTTTTACACCTCTGTAAGCAAGACGAAAAGCCCCATGACGTTATCTTACGACGTCCTTTCTTTATCTAATTGGCACTTTTATATGTAAATCACCTCCAATTACGTAGATAAAAATTAAAAGTAATTAGCGTCAAAAATTGTTAAATCGTTACCATGTTTTGATTTAACTATATATAGTCATGTATTAATTATGATCAAATTAAATTATATAGCAATCGAAATGAGTCATCAAAAAACATCAATTACCTTTCTTTCCTTGATATTTTATGTTCTGATAATCAATTCTGCATCTGCGTCGGGCACTAATCATTTGTGGTCAATCTATTCAGAGAAAGAACGTCAATTTGAGCTGAAATATCCGAGTTCATGGATTACAGGTGACAGTTTTAACGAGAGCAATGAAGATGGATTGAAATTCTATACTAATTTACAGAATAAGTATCAATCAAACGAAATCATGCAAGTGGGCATAGGACACAGGGATGCTGAATTAGTTGCACCCGGAATGAATCTTAATACAACTCTTAGGCTTGATTCTGTCTTATTTATGAAAAAGTTTAAGGATGAATTACAAAATTTTTCAGTTTTGGGCGAACCGAATTTCAATAAATATAATATAAATGGTCATCCATCATTATACTTTGAGTTTTCTTATGTAAAATCCCTAGTTCCTAAAAAGGGATTTTTTATTGCTTCAGATATTAATAATTCTATTTTTTATATACTGTTTGAACCAGATCAGAGCAACTTCATTAAAACGTTACCAATTGCAAACCAAATGATCTCTTCTGTAAAGTTACATATTCATTAAATTATTCTTGCCGAATGAATTTTACAATATTCTGGATTAATTACAAGTTAGAAAATTATTTGTCATAATAGGTTTCTTTTAAGGAATAATACAACAAATAATCTAAAGTCTCCTTTCAACTTTGAAATTCATATGAGTAGCCTATTAGAGTTTTTGTGGAGTAGTTAATATTTTTCCAAAGAGCTGCGACTCTGCCATCTTAACGTGACCTTCAACCATGTTACTAAATGGAAGAATCGTATCGATTACCGGCCTAATCTTTCCCTCACTCACCCACCTTATTACTTCTTCTAATCCAGCTTTGGTACCCTGCGTTGCACCCAACAAATTGATTCCTTTAAAAAACAGATACCTAAGGTCAATTGTTGAATCGTATCCAGTTGTAGCACCTGTAGTTACAAGTGTGCCGCCCATCTTCAATAGGCTTAATTCTTGTGGGAAAGTAGTTTTGCCAATGTGCTCAAAAATAACGTCCACACCTTGCTTGTTAGTTATTTCACGTACCTTCCGATACCAATCAGATTCACGATGGTTTACTGAGAAGTCTGCCCCAAGCTGCAAGCACTTGTCCATTTTATCCTTATTTCCAGCAGTTGCAATAACAAGACAGTTAAATAACTTGGCAATCTGTATGCCGGCAATTCCCATGCCACTTCCTCCGCCCATTATTACGACTGTCTGTCCAGGGCGTATATTGGCTCTTGTAACAAGCATATGCCATGCAGTCATGCCCACCATCGATATTGCTGCGGCATCGTTAAACGATACGTTGTCTCTAAGCTTGACAACGTTTACAGCTGGTAAATAAGTATACTGCGCAAAGCCACCCCAGAGTGGCCCTGTCTGGAAACCCCAAACCTTCCTGTTTAAACAGTCATATTCTCTTCCGGACGTACATTCGTAGCATACCCTGCAAGTCAGGTTTGGATGCGCAACAACTCTGTCTCCAATCTTGATTTTTGACGTGATATTATCTCCAATTTCCACGATTGTTCCTGCTGCGTCGCTTCCTGATATATGGGGCATTGGAATTTTGATTGGTTTTCCCCAGATGCCCCAAAGGTCATTGTAATTGTACGATGCCGCCTCGACTTTAATTACGACTTCGCTTGATTTGGGCTTTGGTGCGTCAATATCCTCGATTTTTACCACTTTTCTAGGATCTTCGCTATGTTCCCTGTATACAGCTGCTTTCAAATATATTCGTCAGGAACTATATCTCAGACTGTCATATATTCATAATTATGTACTTGTTTATTGATTAGGCTATTCTATACCCCTGCCATCTTAAATTATATTTTAACAAACTAATGAGGAGCTGCTAGACGAAACGAGATAAATAATAATGCGCTGGCGGTTCAGGACTTAAGATATTTAGTCTCTATATAGGTAAGGAAGTAATCCGGGTTGTAGCCTTCATTTAAGGTATTTTTAAGAAGCATTTTAGGGGCATAAGAAGATCCGTGCTGATGTATTTTTAGTCTTAACCATTCTCTAATAGGCTGAAAATTACCTCTTTTGATGTCTTTTTCGTACTCCTCCAAATCCTTTCGCATTTTTGAAGCTATAATAGCTGAAACCAGGTTTCCTAGAGTGTAGGTTGGGAAATAGCCAAAGAGCCCACTGCTCCAATGTGTATCTTGAAGCACTCCTTGTGAATCATTAGTTGGTCGCACGCCAAGCAGCTGCTCCATTCTATCGTTCCAAAATTCAGGAATCTCTGAGACGCTGAGCTCATCTCCAAATATTTTTTTCTCAATCTCATATCTTAATGCAATATGTAAATTATAAGTGACTTCGTCGGCATCAACTCGTATATAATCAGCCTTGACATTGTTAAAATACAGGTACAACTCTTGATCTGTTGCTTGATTAGCAAACTTTACTTGTTTTCTAATCAAGGGAGCTATCAATTGAATAAAAGACAGGCTTCTGCCCACAATATTCTCCCAAAACCTTGATTGAGATTCATGGAGCGCAAGCGAAGATCCACCTTCCAAAGGAGTAACTGACAATGACTGATCGCATTGCAGGTCATACAAGGCATGGCCAGCTTCATGAATGGTGCTTGATATCGACTTTTTGAAATCAGTCCCTTCATATCGAGTAGTTATTCTGACGTCGTTGAGGCCCATCGTCTCGGTAAAGGGGTGGGTAGATACATCCATTCTGAAACGTTTCATGTCGTATTGCAGTAGAGTCAAAATATCATGATTAAGCGTATCAACACTTTGGATATCATACTTTGATTTAGCAAGCTTGCTCTCTATGCAAAAGGGGCTGTCTGAATCTACAAGTTTTTTCAGAATCTTTTGAATTCGCGGAGTCAAATCACCGAATACTTTATCCAGGTCATTTATTGTAAGATCTTCTTCGAACGAATCCAAAAGCGCATCATATGGATGATTTTCATAGCCTATCTTTTCTGCAATTTGCTTCTTTATTTCTATCATTTTCTTCAAGTGGGGTGCATACATCATGAAATCAGATTTTTGTCTTGCTTGCCTCCATGCCATGTTTCCCCTTATTCTTTCCAGTGATTCTGCTTGTGTCAACTCATTGGGAATCTTGATTTCTTTAGTTATCTCCCTGTTTAGTACTCGAACAATACCCTTCTCTAAATCGCTAAGGCCATCCAGTTTCTTTGCTGACTCTACAAGACCAACAAAGTCTTTGCTTAGGAGAAGATTCTTCTGCAGTATATGAAGTTGAGAATCGGCCATTCCCCTCTCTTCAGTGCCACTCGTTGGCATGTACGTTTCAAAGTCCCAGCCCATTAGAGAGATAGCATGATTTAGCGACCACACTGGTTTGTAAGCATCGAGGATTTGATTTACGATATCGTTCTCACATCTCATATTGTCACACCTTTCATGAACTCAATTGTATTGGTCTATTAATTATTGTTAGCCATTATCGCATCTTTCAAATCAAGGGAAATTGGATTAAAGTGAAAATAATATAGTTCAACGCACTGGCATGATTAAAGAATTACTATTAGATTGGAAGAATTGAAAAAGGCAGAGTCAGAATTATTTCGGATCCTTGTCCTGCTGCTGCTGAGGTTTCAGCTGATCTTCTACGTATCATTAATCCAAAATATACAAACCAAACGTTACTATTTACATTAACTAGTTCGGTGAAAACCATGTAGATTATACGCCGCTCCAAATGCCATTGACCGTTCAGCATCTATTTGGTAATTATAACTTTTCTTGTATAGTTGCACCACAGAAACTGGAAATAATTATCAGCATCAAGATCTTATTATAATAATATGTCTGAAATAGGTTTAGTTGAGTACTTTGGAATGGCAGAAGCGATAGGAATTATAGCTACATTATTTGTGATCCTATACTTCTCTAGAAAACAGATGCAAACTTTGTCCGTAGATATAGAAACGAAGATTCTAAATGACCTTGACGAAAGAATTCACGAAATGACACGTATGGGAATAGATCAGCCACAGTTAATCAATGTTATAAGCAAATCAGAAACTGGATGGTCTGCAGAAATTGCATATGCATATCATATAATGTACACGTTTGCACATGTTTTTCATATGCGTCAGAGAAAAGTGTTGAATGACAATGAGTGGATTGGATGGTTAAGATGGATGAAAAGTGCTTTTGATGAAGGCTCTATAAAAGAAATCTGGGAAAGTCACATTGAAATGGAAAAATGGTTTGACCCTGAATTTCAAAACTTTGTCAACAAACATCTATTAACTGAAATAGCCGGCACGAATGGGAATCAATTGTATAACATTGATTAACCTGAATTCCAATTACTCGTTGTGATTGACAATGCCACAGCTACAATCTGACTACATTTTTATTTTTTCAATTTTTTTCAAAATTCCTAATTTTTAAACCGGATATAATCAGAAATCAAATACTTATTTTTCCGGAACCTGCTATACGTATATCCTTGCTATCGGGATTTAGTAGGATTGCCGTATCTCCGGCTTTAAATGTAAATAGACTATCAGACAAAATTTTAAGTTTATTGTTCTCTAACTTCTTTATCTTTGCGGCCTTGATCTGGACCCCTATGGACAAAAGATAGGATTGTGTCTCTGAAATGTCATTCTTGTAATATGGAACTTTATCAAAATCAATAATCAATTCCTGATCAGAAGAAGTAAGGTAAGTGTAATTAGAAAGAACATCCCCCCTCGTTATCTCATTATAAGAAATGCCTGTTAGAGCAAGTCCTACCCTTGCCGGACAATTAGATTCTTCAACATTTTTATCGTGCATTTGTATACTTTTGATTGTAACCGTTTTCTTTTGAGGAAATAGTATTAGCTCATCGTGAACTTTGATAGCTCCCTGTTTAAGTATACCCAGAACGACTACACCTACTCCTTTTACATTAAATATATTATCTATATGAAGAATTGTTGGTCCATCTTTTTTGACCGAAGGTAGAGAACTGATACTGTTTTTAAGACTTTGGATACTGTCTTCAACCTTGAATGATGACGCAATGGTATTTTTTAAAAGACTCTTAAGAGCCTGACTATCAACTCCGTAAGAATGAAGGAGAAATCCTTTATCTAGTTGCACTAGGCTCAGTGCCAGTATTTGTTCTCCTAGAAATCTATCCAGTTTGTCGACGTTAATAATAGAATATTCTCCCAGATTTACTGCAGTAATTAGTGGTTGAATCTTGTCAGGAAAGCCTGATGGTATTACGTAGGTCATAATTCTGTCATTATTTTTACTGTCATATGTTGTAATGTCACTGGATTGCCCTTTCTTCCCTAACTCCTTTACAAATTCGGTTTGACCAAGACATATGAAATTAATACTTTCCACTATGTATTTTTGAAAGACCATCTTTAAATTTTATTCCTAATTTAGAAGCTCACATCCGAATCCCATTTCAGCGCTCCAAGTATGGTATTTGCAGTCTAATTTTTATGGCTTTTTGGAACAAAAAGTAATACGACTGATTGGGAAGATCGTTCCTGTTCATCATTCAATTAGGCCAACTCTTCCCATCAAGTGTCTGGCTTATGCTTCATTATCGATCATTTACTATTTATGGTATCAATAATTCATTTTCGATATGTGGAACTGATAACATTGAACAAAAAGTTGACGTCCACTTATAATTGGATCAAATCAGTGCCTTATATATAAAAGATTATGCACATAGATTACTATGCTAGCTAAGATAACTGATGAGCTAAATTCACTAGAGCTACCACCGGCTTTAATAGAATTATTAGTCGAAAATTCCTTCGACAAAGAACGATTATCAAGGATGAGCATAGATGATTTAGCTGTCATATTAAATATTGACATTGAGACCGCAAAAATAATCATTAATTCTGTATCAAATTATTCCAATATGATGTTTCATAATATGAGGGAGCTTAGATAATGACTCTAAGATTTGAACAGTTCAATTAATCAGGTTCTGTGTGACAAGCAATTTAGCTTTTAGTTTTTATTTGGGATTCAATTCTTTTTGCCTTATTTCAACTTAATTTCATAATGAGCAGATGTGTAGGGAGTCAGATGGTAGTGTTCTTTATAATTTAGTGTTGTTACTAGTGCGGCACCCTTAGCGGCAAATTCGGCCCTTTTTTTGAAAAGTTGTCAGTCCCGATGACAATAACATATGCACTATATCGTAAGAAAGGACTATGCTCAGCGCAAATCTAGTTGCCAACAACCTGTATAATTTCGTGTAAATTATGTTATTTCTTACAACCAACAATCAAACTCTCGCTGGATAAACTGTCCTATACTTTATATACTCCGAAATTTACTCATACGGAGATGTCGACTATTAAGCAAAGTACGGTAGCGGCACTTGACAATCCTACCGTAGCCATTGGATTTCTCGTAGCAGTACTGATATTTACAATGTTCGTAGTCGGCTATGACCAAGGGCAATTATTCAGCTTGGTTGAAGGAAAGAGCGCATTTGATACAAAGTGGATTCATGAGTTCACTCATGACATGAGACACGCAGCTGGATTTCCATGTCATTAATTTGCTTTGGGTAAAAAATTAATTTGAAAGGGTTGACTTTTGTTGCAATCACATTATCTTCTGGTGTGATAGCTGGAATAATTCTTTCCTTCCTCAACTTAGGGATAGTTGAACCCTATATTGATAGAGCGATAGGATTGGAGGTTGGAAAACAAGTTTCCTTAGGTAAGAAGGTGAATATGTCCGAAATGATTGACTACAGATACTGGCAGAAAGCAGGTGCATTTGCTGGTGGCGCTATTTATGGTGCTGGATTAGCGTCCTTGTTTGG
>Ga0126375_10000355_pt1 | contig 11929 bp, 25 predicted proteins | sample PanSoiMetPlot_14_FD_109577 | JGI IMG/M metagenome (GOLD analysis project Ga0126375, IMG submission 109577) | Tropical forest soil microbial communities from Panama - MetaG Plot_14 | ecosystem: Environmental > Terrestrial > Soil > Tropical forest | place: Panama | collected 2016-02-17 | reverse complement strand
TCGAAGTCGAGCCTGTGAAGACGAGATTTCAGGCCGTCTACCGTGGCCCGTTCGATTAGAGAACACTCCTGAACGTGCTGATCGCGGACGACGAGCGAAACCAAACGATTGCGGAGGTTGCCGATGCCGAAGTCGCAGGAGGAAATTCTGTCCTCATCCTTAGCCGGAGGATTGAGCATCTTGGAAGGATCGCTGAGCGTATGCAGTACCCATGTGAAATTCTTACTGGACAGCGTTCAAGATCTGATCGATCAAGGATTATCCGGGACTTCCGAGAGGGACATATCCGCTGCCTCCTCTCTACTCAACTTGCGGATGAGGCTCTCGACGTGCCAAGGCTTAATCGAGTCTTGCTCACTCACCCTGGTAAGCACGAGGGACGACTTATCCAGCAGGTCGGACGAGCACTGAGAAAGCATCCCGACAAGAAGGACGCGAAAATCTACGACTTCGTGGACGACCGCGTTGGCGTTCTCCGCTACCAGTGGAACCAGCGCAAGCGCGGCTACAAGGCAAATAAAATTACGGTCAATTCGACAGGAAGGCTACCGCTGTGGAGCCGATGAACGACGAAGAGCGTTTCCACGTCAAGGAGATGACCTTGATGATGGAAGTGATGACCCGCTACGAAAAGGCGCTGATGATGATCGCTGAAAACGCTTCCGGCGCGGCGCAGGAGACAGCGCAGCAGGTGCTCGATGATACCCGGGCTTATTTTCAGGAGCGGCACGAGTTCTCCCCCAACCTTACGAAGCGGCTCGAAGGAGAGAAATGACTACTGCGGTGAAATCACTCAAGCAGGCGCAGGTGAAGCTGGAGCGGATCCAGGAGATCAAGGCGGTGATCGAAGAGCGCCGCAGAATTTCAGGGATCCCCGAGCTAGAGGCCGAGCTTGACCTGCTCAAGAAGGCGGTCACGAACTGGGCGGTTGAGACGAACACGGAGACGATCCCGATGGACGGAGGGCACGCTCAGCTACGCCGGGACAAGTACGGCGGCACCTGGGTCGGCACCTACGCAGACCTGGACGGTGCGCCGGATGGTGCTGTCCCGCTCTGGCGTGTGATCATGAAAAAATTTCCCAAGTCGAAGGAGAAGCGGAATCAGGTCTGGCGGCGTGTGACGAAGCGCGTGGTCGATCCGGCTGAGCTTTCTCGCGCGGTCGAGGAGGGAGTTTTCACGGTCGAGGAGATCGAGCAGAGCTATTGGGAGAAGCAAAAGGCTCCCTACATCCGGATTTACGTGGAGGAGTGAAATTAATGCCACAGAAAAAGCATCCGAAGAAGCCGTTCTCCTTCCTGGACTCGCGCGACGTGTCCTACATGAAGCCGAACCGCTACCAGGATCACAAGACTCTGGGCGAGGTTGCGCGTGAAATCGGAGTCGATGTATCATGGCTGCGCAAGCTAGAGCGGGCGGACAGGATTCCGAAAGCTACGCGAGTGCAGAGGGGTAGCCTGTCCGTCCGTCTCTGGTCGCCCGCGCAGGTCGAGGAGATCGGTGAAATTATTTCTCAGCACCGTCCTGGACGGCCACCTGGGGAGATCGCGGGCAGTCATGGCCGCTAAGAGTTTCCGCAAGCTGGAAATTTCTCTGGCCGGACTCTCCTACCGGGCGACTTCGACCACCATCGAGGAGCTTGCGAAGGAGACTCCGTACAAGGTCACCCTCGAACGCGAGCCGGGAAACCACAACGACCCGAACGCGATAGCGGTCAAGCTGGTCGAGCAACCGCGCCGGGGCTGGCAGATCGGCTACGTGCCCAGGCAGATCGCTGCCCTGCTCGCTCCCCGCCTGGACAGTGGCCAGGATTGGGTCGAAAATGCCTGGCTGACAGAGGTCGATCCGGAGACGACTGACGCGAATTTGCTAATCCACCTGCGGAGCAAACCCAGTCGTAGAGCCAAATAGGCGGAAAAAGTTCGTTTCAATTTCCTTTGCCGCTTGACAAATTTGTTTGACGCGGCTACCTTTCCGATGTAAATGTCAACCGCCCTCCGGGGCACCCCCGAGTTTGAAGGAGAACGACAATGGCAACACTGGCAGAACTGAGGAAGGAGGCGCGGACTCTCGGAATCCCGAGGGAGTCGATCCTGCGGGCGAACACGCCTGCCAAGCTCCAGAGCGTGATCGAGGATTACAACGCGCACAACGGCGTCGGCTCGAAGGCTCGCGGCACGCGGGCCGTGAAGAAGTCGGTCGCTCGCACGGCGTCCGCGCCGGTCAAGAAGGCGGTCGCCAAGAAGACTGTCGCCAAGAAGGCCGTCACGAAGAAGGCGACGGCAACCAGGGCGACGGCGGTGAAAAAGTCGGCGTCGAGCAAGTCGCTGCCTGCCGCAAAGTCCACAAGGGGCAAGGCCAAGCGCACGACCGCTGCATACCCGACGAGGGGCACGACTCCGACCGGGAGGCCGAAGAAGGCCGCGTCCGCTCCCCCGCGCGACTACATGAAGAAGGAGCGCGAGAAGAGCGACGGCCGCTTCACGCTGAACGGGATCGACTACGGCCAGACGGACGGCTGGAATCCGCGCCCGGGTTCGGCTCCGGACGTGATCCTCAAGTCCCTGCGCAAGTACCGGGGCAACCGCTTCAAGGTGCTGCAAGCCTTGATGCCGGATCTCTGGGATTTCGTCGGCCGCTCGAAGATGGACGGCTCGCGCCGGACGAAGGAGGAGGGAATTTCAATGCTCAAGTACCGGATCGCGCGGACGGACTGGGACTTCGCGCTCAAGACCGGACAGCATGAGAAGTCCCCGAACCGCGTCGAGTACGGCTCCGGTGACACCGGGAGCGGCGTCTTCAAGCGCGGCAATCGTCGGCGCAAGACCCAGACGGCGGTGAAAAAGGTCGCCACCAAGCGCACCGCACCGCCCAAGCGGGCTGCGTCGGCTCGTAAGGCGACTCCGGCCCGCAAGACGGCTCCGGTGAAGAAGACGGCGGCTCGTAAGACGACAACCACGACGACGCGCAAGTCTGCGGCCCGCAAGACGACGGCTGGAAGGAAGACGACCAGCCGCAAGCGGTGAACGAGAGAGAGGGCATCGGAACGAAAATTTCCGGTGCCCTTCTTTCCCTCTAAAAAAATTTATGGTAATCTGTCCCAAGGATAATAACATGGCTGAATATTTCAAATACTACGGGCTTCGCTGGATCGTGCTGATCGCGTTCCTCTCCTGGGGCTACCATGAAGAGGGAATGGCGGGCGTGTTTTACGCCTTCATCCTGGCGGGGATCTTCCTGTTCATCGTCTACACGGCGTTCGATGCCTGGAAGTCGCTCAAGGGCGCTCTCACGCGGCCGAACAACAATGTCTACATCGACAAGAATTTCAACCTCAACGTCGAGCGCGACGTGATTCAGGGGACGGCTTACCGTCACTCCGATCCCACGCGGCCGACCGTCGAGGATCACCTGGCAATGCTGGAAACCTATCGCCACGCGAAGCAGAAGGGAATTACGCTATGAGCACCTGGATCGTGCAAGTCCTGGAAGGAACCACGTCCTCCGACATCGCCTCGTATTTCGTCAACGAGGAGCCGATCCTCGAAGTTGACGACTCGACCGGGCACGTCGTTCAGTTTCTAAATTTCATTCCGCGCAACGGTTACGCCGTCCGCGTCGGGAACGTGAACAAGGTTCCGCTCGACCGAGTGATCGCGATCATCGAGGAGAAAGACGAATGAAAATTACAATCGAAAACACCGATGGCGTGAAAATCCTCGTGATCGAGTCGGACGGTGAAGGCCACTACAAGATCGTGGCTGACCGCGATCTGGCACGCCGGGGCGGGGAGACGGAATACGAAACCGACGACGGATTTCACGTTTTCGGTTTGCTCGCGGCCTATTTCGGCCAGAGGGATTCGATGGAATTCCTCACGCGCAAGCTCAAAGAGCAGCGCCAACGAAGGCATCCGGAACCCTACGAACGCAGTGGTGAGTTCGGAGCTTGACACATAGAAATTATCTGCTACTGTCCTAGGGACAGTCAAACCGACAGAAAGGCAGTGATGTTTGTCGTACTAGTGGATTGTGGGTACTCGGATTGGTTCAAGGTGCGCGACATGCGCGTTGTCGGCCTGTTCGAAACCAGAGATGAGGCGGTGGAGTGGGCAGCCGCTCTGAACACTCGTTCACTCGACAGCCGTGACGGCGCAACTGTCACGGCGACCGTGCAACCGTTGAACCCGGTCATGACGGCTCTGGAGTATTCCGTTGTCTAGCAAGGACGAACTGATACAGGCGCTACGGCCGGAGGATCAGACTCCGCAGGTTCAGGCGCTGGCCGACATGCTCGCCGGAGCAGGGATCGAGAATCTTCACCCGGCCCTGAAAAAGTGGGTCTTCGAAACCGACTTCGGGCCGATGATCAAGCATCCGTTCGTCTACATGATGCTAGGCGGCTCGAACGCGCTGCTCGTGCAGAACGCAAACAAAATGTATGCGGCAAAAATTCAGTGCCGCCGCGACTACCTCGACCGGGGCCAGTGGGATCAGTACCTGTGGGCGCACGAGCGGCCCTACCGCATGCACGTCCTGGCCAAGCTCTACGAGCGCGACAGGATTTCACACGCGCAGTTGTGCGAGCTTCTGCCCACCTTCTGGATCGATTGTGAAATGCCGCAGTCGAATCAGGAGGAGCCTCTGCACCTGTTCCGCGAGGCTGGCTTTGTCACCGACGACGAAGAGGGCTGGAAGAAGCTGGCAGCGAAAAAGTGGTTCAAGCTCTACCGGGGCGTGGACTACAAGTACGAGCTTACCAAGGACGGCCCGTCCTGGACGCGCAGCCTGGCTACGGCGAAATTTTTCGCTGGCCGCTACGGGGCCGGAGGCGATGTCTTCGAGTACCGCGCTACCCCCGACGAGGTTCTCGCTTGGCTGACCAGCCGCGACGAGACGGAGTGTATCCTCGACTTCGACGGCGAGAGCAGCCGCGAGAAGATCAGGAAGGTGGAGCTATGAGCGGCAAGAATTTCAGCAAGGAGGAAGTCTGGGATCTGATCGTGGATCTGGTCACGGGCAGAGGGGAATTCTCGGACATGCTCAACGCCGAGTGCGAGGTTGAGGAAATTCCCGAGGGCACGAAGGAGTCCCTGCTCGTTCACATGATCGCGCACTATTGCGCCGTCTACGCTTCGATGGACAAGGGCGGGGCGTACTACGACGAACCTGTCGGAAACATCATGGGCCAGTGGGCGTTCCTGGAAGTCGCCTCCGAAGCGATGGAGCAGGCTAAGGAAATTTTCCTCCAGGAGTTCGCCCGCAGGCAGGCCAAGCTCAACTGACGCAAATTGACTTGACACGAGCAAATTAAGTCGCTACTGTGTAGTCACACACATGAGCAGGGGCCGTGAGTGAGGGCCGGATCCCGTTGACAAAATACTCACTCACTACCAAACCGACAGAAAGGAAACACGATCATGACTCCCCTGGGAGCGCAAGCGATTTCGAACCCGATGGATCCGTGGTGGCTCCTTACGCTCGCGGCGCAAGCGCCCGAGAACGAGCGCGAGGATTGGGAGGGTATGGCCAACACCCTCGCCACGATCCGCAACCTGCCGACTGACGCGGCCGAGCTTGCACGTCTGAAAGCCGCCAAGGACGAGGCCATCCGCGAGGCGCATAATTTCATGAACCAGCTTTTCGGTGAGCGGGATGCTTAGTCATCCCCTCACCCTCAAGCAGATCGGGGTGACCTCCGCTCTGCATCATGAACTGAAATCGCTGGGTCTGAGCGATACGGCGATTCACAACCATTTCTTCGACCTTCTCGACCGCTACCGCAAGGGCGATTGGGGCGACACCGACGCCCATGACAAGCGCATCAACGACGTGGCCGTGGAGACAGGCGACCGGATCGTGGCGCAGTACGAGGTTTCGGGCACCGAAGTCTGGATTATTTCAGATCCGGCCTGGGATCGCAGCATCCCCTACGTGCGCCAGACGACGACCATCCTTCGTCCGAGCGACTACTAAGATGCCCAAGACAAATTTCAGAAAGCACTTTCGCGTCAACACGACTTCCTGGCACATCGCCAAGGCGTATGACGAGGGGCTGACGAAAAAAGAGGCGTCCGAGCACCTGGTCTGGGTCGCTCTCGACATCGAACGCCTCAAGGGCGAAATCGCGCGGGTTTACGCGCTGATCGACAGGCACGCTAAGAAGTAGAATTTCAGGGGGGCCGGGACTCCCACGCTCTAACCGCAGCGTCCCCCGGCTCCCCTGAAACGAAAGGGAATTTCATGACTCACCATTACTACAACATCAAGGGCGAGCCGATCTCGCAGGCCGAAGGGCTGGAATGGTACGGGCCGCGAAATTCCGAGCGCCAAGTTGCCAAGACCAAGCTCGAATCCGGCGAAGAAGTCTCCACCGTCTTTCTTGTAATTAATCATGCGTTTGGGGACGGCCCGCCGATCCTGTTCGAGACGATGATCTTCGGCGGCGAATATGACCAGGAGTGCGTGCGCTACACAACTCTTGCCTACGCGCTCGTCGGCCATGGCAAGGTGTGCGGCCTGCTGCAAGAGGGCAAGAATCCTTGGGGCGAATGACTGAAATATGCTAAGCTGCTAGAACGCAGAGAGGCCGAGGCATCCCGGGGGCACGACAGCGGGCAATGCGTCACTCTTACAAGGGCGGGGGCCAAGCCCCGTTCCGGCTCTCCCCGGTAAACACGACATCGGCCAGAGGGGGGAGAGAATTTCAGTCCGTCCGCTAGCGGCGGTGCGGGGAGCACCGATAGAGGGAACAGTTGGGGCCAAGGTGGACTCCTTCTGGGGCGCTCACTCCCCACCTTTCTAGAAGATCCCCCGAATGGGTGAGGCAGCAAAGGAAATTTATGCTACCTTGGGGATGAAAGCGGCCGGGGGTACCTCAAACCGGGCTAAGTAGGGGCAGGACGGTACCAGCCCCCGGCCGATCCGACAGAAAGGTAATTATGACTGGCAAGTGGATTCAGGCGAAGCAGGTCAATCCGGCGCTCTGCCGGAACTGCAAGAAATTCGCCGTTCACACCTGGGACTTCTACGTCAAGAACGTTTGCACCGTCCGCTTCTGCGACGAGTGCGCCCGGGAGTTGACGGCGGAATGACCACTAGAATATTTCAGGCTCCGTTCGCTCAGACCTGCATGGGTTTCAAGCCGAGCGCGGAGTACGCGCTGGTCTGGGAGGAGGAGAACCACGGGAGCGGGCCGGACGATATCTGGCTCCGCTTTCAGCGCATCGATTCCTTCCTGATGCCTCCCGAGGGCTACAAGGGCCGTTCGCTCTCTGTGGGCGACGTGATCGCAATCGGGCCGGATTATTTCACCCCGGAATTCGTGGGCTGGCGCTACCTGGGTCGCGAGAACGAGAACGGCGACCTGGAACTGCTCCCGTTCGAGTCCTATCCCCTGGATGACCTGACCGAGGACGACCTGCCGAAGATCCGGTTTCCGAAGGGGGTGAAATAATGAAAATGTTCCTGATCCTCTTCGCGGTCGGTTGCTTGATTCTGCTAGGGGCAAAAATTGGCCTCTGGCACAATCCGATGGTTGGCACTGGCGATAATGCCGTATGTCAGCTTGGCACCTGCAAATATCAGGACAAGTACGGCAAGGTGGTCGAGTACGATCAGTTCGACCAGGAAGCGGTACTTGATCCGAACGGTCATGTTTACGTGATCGACAAGAGGAAAAAGTGAGCACGATTCATTTCGCGAGCATGCTTTTTCAGACGATGTGGGAGCATGCATCCGCTTTCGGTTTCTGGGACTGGATCTGGTCGCTGGACGGCGACTGCTTCCAGTGCTAGAAAAAAGAAGCTCCCTCGCCTCCCCGGGGGAGCTTCTTTGTTAAGACCTGTCGCCAGGCTTGACAAAGCAAATTTTGTGTGCTACAGTGCCCGCACACACCGACAGAAAGGGTTCACTCATGGCACGCGCAACAAAGAAGCATAAGAAGGTCGAGACGGTCGAAGCCAAGGCTCCCGTCTTCGTTACTCCCATCGTCTCCAAGTCCCACACCGCGACCTATTCCGGCGTCACGTATCAGATTGAGACGCTGACGGCCGTGAGCGCGGACGGCACCGTCTACTCCGCGTACACCTGGACGCTGGAAGACGGAACGATCAATTTCGAGCGCGACTGGCACAAGTCCGGCGTCACGAACCGCCAGACCATCGACTTCCCGAAGCTCAAGCGCAACAAGGAGGGGAAGGTAATTTCACACGGGCCGCGCGTCGTCCGCGACTCCTGGACTCCGACCCCGGATGAATTTCATGCACACCTCCTGGCCGAGGGCTGGGAGGTTGCCGCGTGATCACGACAGTTTTCAAGCCCTATACCTGCCCGGTCTGCGGGAGTCGATTTTCGACTCCCTGCGTCCGTTGCATCGGGACGGACGGGAAGCATCGGCCGACTGTGCCGATAATTTCAAAGAGAACGCCATGAGGGAAATTCCCGATTGGCAACTCGCGCTCGACGCGCTCAGCGAGGTCTACGAGATATCCGCGTCTGAGAGGGGACGTGAAATGGCGGCGGGCTGGCTGGAGGATCGCTACGGCCGCTATGGCTGGAACGCGACCAGCCCGAGTGCGAACGCCTATGGAACCGTCGTGGAGGATCTGAAAGGCGCGGAGGCGATTTTCATCACTCGTGAAATGCAAGAGCTTACTTACGAGGCGATGGAAACCTTCAACCGCGACGAACCGCTGCACTTCGATGATATTTTCATTCCGCACGGGTTCGCGCTCCTGGAGACGCCGTTCTATTCCCAGGACTCGCAGGGAAAGCAAATGGCGTGGCGAGCAATTTCATGGCGCTACTACCCCGGCGTGCTCGTGCAGGAGAAAGACAGCGAGAGCGGGATCGCCACGAGCGAGCCGAAGGAAGAGCCTGTCGTGAAAATATTCCTGTGGAGCCACCTTGACGATGACGACGACTACACGACCGATTACGGAGAAATGCGCGAGAGCTTGCGGCGCAAGGGCTTGACTTGGGGCGTGGCGCATTGCACGGCGCTCCCGCTGAGATTCGCCCACCTGCGCGACAAGCTCGCGCAAGACGGCGACCCGCTCGCGGCCTGGCTGACGTTCTTCCGGGTCTTGCAGCGGTTGATGGCCGAAAAAATTACGGTCAAGTCCAAGCGGCAAGCGAACCGGGCGTTCTGGCGCACGGCCAAGCGGCGCGGGATCGACATCCGTGAAATCGTCGTGGTCGAGCTTCGGCGGGCCAAGCACCCGAGCGCGAAGAACGGCGAGCATGCGAAATATTCGCATCGCTTCCTCCGGCGCGGGCACTGGCGCAACCAGTGGCATTCATCGATCCGCATGCACCGGCAACGCTGGATCTCAACGACCATCGTGGGCGATGAAAATCTTCCGCTCGTGATCAAAAAGCGTGTCTGGGTTTGGGACAGATGAAAAAGCAACTTTTGCAAAACTGCCATATCAAAAACGACTGTTGGCAATGGACGGGCGCAGTCGATACGCATGGCTACGGCCAGGTAAAAGTTGCTGGACGAAATATTCTGGTTCATCGGCTGGCTTACGAGCTTTGGGTTGGCCTGATCCAAAACGAAATTCATCACACCTGCGAGAATCCGTTGTGCTTCAATCCGAAGCACCTGCGGGATCAAACGAAGCGTGAGCATGTCCATACGCATCGCTGGCCGGACGGTCGCTGCAAACGCGGGCATGACGTGACGAAGCCTGAAAATTTGATCGTCCGCAAGAACGGGACGATGAAATGTCGGCCCTGCGAACGGCTCCGGCAAAAATACTTGCGCGTGGATAGGATCCCGGACAGATAGTGTGCTACACTGCGCGAGCTTGTCTCTCCTAGCCGGAGACTGGCGGACTTCCTTTCTGTCGGAAGGAAAGGCGTGGGGCCGGAGCAATCCGGCCCTTCGTCGTTCAAGATCCCCCATTTGGGTGAGGCAGAGAGGAAATTAAGTGCTACCTTGAGGGAGTAAGCCAATCCGACAGAAAGGTACTCCCATGGCACGCACCCGCAAGACCATAGAGCGCGAGACAATCGTCGCCAACGCGAACGAGATGATTGCGCACCTGGCTTCGTCCGGCACGCAGTCCGACAAGCTCAAGCGTGAGGCGATTATCGCCGCCACGTCAAGCCTCCTGCTCGCCGGGAATTCCTACAAGGGGTTCCGCTACCTGGACGCTCCGACCTGGACGTATGCGAGCAAAGAGGGCTGGGAGACGATGCCCGCATACATGAAGGAGAACGCGGCTGGCGACTGGCTCGTTCCGACCTACGACGATTCCCGGGTGGCCTTCCTCTAGGCCACCCTCCGACAGAAAGAGAGAATTTCAAAATGGCAAGGATTTCAGACAACGACGTGCGCGAGCTTTGCGGGGGAGTCGTCATGACCCCCCGCGATCCCGAGACGATTTCGGTCAAGCTCGACGGCGACAAGACCGCCGATTTGGGCGTGATCGAATTTCAGCCCTACGAGCCGAGCGCGTATTGCTGGGATCCCGGCTGGGTCTGCTATGACCTGAACGACGATACGGAATATTTCGTCTCCGTCACGGGCGATGTCTACAAGCAGCCCGAGAACAAGATCGTCGGCGTGGCTCCCGACGTGAAAAAGCGGGCCGACGAAATGGAGGCCGGTCTTGCGCAGGTGTACGAGGAAGAGCACTCCATGAGTTGGAAGCACTACCCGCACGGGACGCAGCCGCACCCCGAGTCCCGATAAAATTTCTGTCGGAAGAAACCTCGAAGGCCCGCCTCGTGGCGGGCTTTCGTGGTTCTGGGATTAAATTTCAAGATCACCCTTTCGGGGGATACCAGCCCCGAAATTTCAGGTATCTTGTGTCTTGCAAGGCCGAAGGGGAAACGAGTAAGTCCCTCCCGAAAAGAAGCGGTAACCTGCGCCAATTAGCTCTCTAGGCTCTCTCCATAGCCGGTGACTAGCAAGTGGGTGAAATGAGTAGGGTGGGAACGAAAGGATGCGTACCCTGTACGAAGCTAGGGTGATAGGCACCACAAAGCGGCTCGACTCCGCACTAGCGCCAGACACGGAGTCCCCCGAAAGGGGGATTTCGTCGTTCTGGACGCGGACACTTAATTTCCTATGCTAGGATGCTCGCGCAAGTTCGAAACCGACAGAAAGGGAACGTCATGGCACGCGCACGGAAGAGCAGCAAGATGAACTACAACCCGAAGCCCGCCACCTGCAAGCGGTGCGGCTCCAAGCTCGTGACCTGGAACCAGGGTCAGACCGGGAAGTGGTACCTCACGGAAATTTTCCGCGACCTGGACGGTGCGAGCTACTCCAAGCACACCGATTTTCACTCCAACTTCTGCGGGATCCCCGAGAGCCACGATTACGAGCAGGCCGCTCGCACCGGCTCCGAAGTCCGCGAGCAGGACGAGCACAAGCGCGACATGGAAGAGTCGCGCCGCAAGGACGAGCAGACGAACATGGATCACTTTCTCGCGCTGCTCGACCTGGACGAAGAGGGTAAGCTCGCCAAGCTCGCGCAACTCCAGGCCGAAGAGGAAAATTTCAAGCGGAATCCGCCGACGATGGACTACATGACGGAGTTCGAGCGCGAGGTTCGCGCCGCGAAGTTCCGCCGCGCCGAAATCGGATTCTTGCTCGCGAGCCTCTCCAACGACTAAGCTTCACGCCGAACGGTTGGATTGTGCCGAAGACGGCCCGCGAAAGCGGGTCGTTTTCGTTTTTCGCGCCGATCCTCGTTTCGCGCCGGGGCCGACGCCGATTTCACGCCGGACGCCGGACGCCACGCCGCGCTGTAAGCCCTTCTAAGGTCACGCCGGACGCGGGGGGTATCCGACCTTGGATCATCCGTTCGAAGCCCTTAGAACGGCTCCTGTGGCCTCCTGGCCGGGGATCCGACCGCCACGGCCCGCCAGGAAGGCTCCAGGAGAGGCTAGAATCGGCTCCGAGCGGCCCGCCG